>Ga0209061_1000656_pt1 | contig 76621 bp, 60 predicted proteins | sample Coa_R1_10_FD_187157 | JGI IMG/M metagenome (GOLD analysis project Ga0209061, IMG submission 187157) | Surface soil microbial communities from Centralia Pennsylvania, which are recovering from an underground coalmine fire - Coalmine... | ecosystem: Environmental > Terrestrial > Soil >... | reverse complement strand
CCTTCCAAGCTGGCAATGCGGGTTCGATTCCCGTCGCCCGCTCTGCCCGCAGCAGATCCGGGCTCGTCTGCTCCAGGTTCTCGCCCACCCGGCGGGCAAGGTCCACACTGGTGATGTCGGCCATCGTGCTCTCCGTTCCTTCGATGAGTTCGCATCTCGTTTCGAGGGATCAGCATGGTGGCCGTCTCGCTCACGGCGACACGCCGTGCCGGTTCAAGATCCGTACACCACGTCCGTGGACGCTAACGTCGCTTTGCCTAGCCGGATAGCCCCGATGGCTCCGGTTTCGACGGTGTCGTAGAGCCAGCTTTTCTTGATCTTGAGCAGGGCGCAGACGTCGTCGGGGGTGAGCAGGTCGAGGTCCCAATACGGGCCTTGAGCCGGAACTGGCCGCCCGGCAGCGGCGTCCGCGCCTGGTCCGACGCCGAGAGCGGCAGTCTGGTGGGTCACGGCTCGGCCTCCGGCTCGATGTCCCTGGCGGCCTGATGTTCAAGACGGCGGAGTGTCCCGGTGGGCTCGGGCGGCGGGTAGGTGGCGTCGCGGTCGGTGGCCGTGCCTGTTCGACGGCGCGCCAGGCGGGTGGCGATGCGTGTTTCGCGGGCGGCGATGGCCTGCCGGTTGAGCCTGCCGTAGGAGCCTTCGGGGAGGCTCTGGCCGTACTGCTGAGCCTCGCGGACGTGGGCTTCGCGTTCGCTGGCGTGCGCGGCGATGGCGAACATGGCGATGGTGGCGGTGGCCTCGTCGAGGATGAGGCTGACCGTCTGGGTCTCCGGGTCCCGGCGGGCCCAGGGCGAGGATCCGGAAGCCGTCGGTGCCGGGCCAGGCCTGCCGGGGTCCGGGGCGCGAGATCCGGGAGCAGGTCGACCAGATGCCTACCGCGGCGGGATGACTGACGCAGGCCGCCGGGAAGGAAAACCTGTTCGCGGGGACCGGCGTCGCGGTCCGGGAAGCCATGACCAGCACAGGCCGGGCGGACTACCTGCCGGATGTGAACCAGAAGCTGACCGGTGTCGTCGAAGCCAAGCGCGAGGGAACAGTGCTGACCCCGGTCGAGCGCTAGTCGGCCCGGAACGCGGAAGGGCTCACTGCCTCCCAGCAGCTGCAGGCATGGCGGCTGCCGCTGCCGTTCCGGTACGAGACGACCGCCGCGGAGACGCATTTCGCCAACACCGCCGTGGCGCCCGACGCCGTCCTGACCGTCCGCACATACGGCACCGGGCGAGCCTGCAAGGCCACCTCCCTGGGGAAGTCATCAACCAGCACCTGACGCGACGGCCGACGCGGCGCGATCGCAGGACTCAGATCGGCCTCGCCAACGCTGACGGCAAGCTCGCCCCCCATCGACTGGCGCGCCCGCCGCCAGTTCCTCATGTCCCTGGCGTCGCTGCCGCTCTTCCATCCGGCTATGGAAGAGTCAGTCCCGGGCTCCGTCGCCATGCGGCGAGCTCATAGACGGTTCCGGGGCGGGGATACGACCGGCCCTCGGCGAGACGCCGGCGGAAGCTGTGGATTGGGGTGCTCGCAGGGTCGGTGAGGACATCGATCACGGACGGCCGGTTCGACCCGAAGGCAGCGTCGAGGGCGTCGCCAAGCTGGTCGTGGTGATCCACCCGGAAGCCGTCGCAGCCCAGGCCGCGGGCCACCGAGGCGAAGTCCTGGACGTCACCGAGATCGACAGACTGGTGGAGCCCATCGAAGTACAGCTTTTGCCACATGTTCAGCCAGCCAAGGGTGCCGTTGTTCAGCACGATGTTCACCACCGGCATCTCTTGCTGTGCCTGGGTCGAGAGCTCTCCGAGGGCATAGCCGAACCCGCCGTCGCCGCTGACAGTGATGACGCGCCTAGCCGTCGACGCGGCTGAGGCACCAAGCGCGGCGGGGACAGCGTAGCCAAGACCTCCCTGACCTCGGGCGAACACGAAATGGCGGCCGGCCTTCCGGGCCGGGAGGTGCGCCGCGACCCACCCTGCCGCGAAGCTCGCGTCGCTGATGACGACATCGTCTTCGCTGATGCGGCGGTCCAGTTCGGACATCACCCGCTCCGGGGCCAGCGGCGTGGATGCGCGGGCGGCGCGGGCGGCGCGCTCGCCTTGCCCGCGTGCCTTGGCATCGGCCGCATCGCGGAGCCAGTCCTCGCGTGTCTGCTTGTCGAGGAGGGTGAGCAGCGCCCGGAGTGTCGAGCGGGCGTCGCCGTTGAGCGCGACGCTGGGCCGGAAGGTCCGGCCCAGTTCGGCACCGTCGCAGTCGAGGTGGATGGTCGCCTGTTCAACGGCGGGCAGGGTCCAGTTCAAGCTGGTGTTCTGGCCCACTTTGGTGCCGCACCAGAAGACGAGGTCGGCGCGCCGGACGAGCTCCAGCGATTCCTGCGTGCCGAGCGGGTTGAGGACGCCAGCGGCGTAGGGCGCCAGTTCGGACACGGCGCCCTTCCCCGTTAGGCTGGTCACCACGACAGCGTCGAGGATCTCGGCCAGTTCCTGGAGTTCGCCCGTCGCCTGGGAGTCGTGCACGCCGCCTCCGGCGACGATCACCGGGCGCAGCGACTGCGCCAAGAGCCCGGCGGCAGCCTCCACCGACTCGGGGTCGGCCACCGGCCGGAACGCCGGGGCTGCCACGTAGCGTTCATCGATCTCCAAAGCTCGCCCGTCGAGTGTCCACTCGGCGTCGAGGACGTCGTGGGGCAACACCAAGGCGACCGGGCCGGGCCGGCCGGTGGTCATGAATCTGAAGGCGGCACGCACCAACTGCGGCAACGCCTCGGGGCTGGGCACCGGGAGCGTCGCCTTGGTGATCGTCCGGAGGAAGCTCACCTGGTCGAAACCCTGGGAGGCCACCCCCATCTCCCGGTAGGGCTCCCAGTCACGTGGCAGGTCACCGACGAGCGCCAGCACCGGGACAGAGGCGTTGTGGCTCTCCACCAGGCCGTCGGCGAGCTTCGTCGTACCCGGGCCGACCGTGACGTCGCACACGCCCGGCCGCCCGGTGAGCCGGGCGAAGGCATCCGCGGCGTACACCGCTGACCGCTCGTCCCGGACGAGGATGTGCGTGACATGCTGACTCCGCCGGGCAAGCCCGTCGTAGAGGGCGACGGTCTGGCCACCAGGCTGGCCGAAGACGTGTGTCACGCCGTAGCGGACGAGGAGCTCGGCCAGCAGGTCACCTACGTGGGCCAATGACGACTCCTTTCCGTGTCGGATGCGATCAGTCAGCACTCGGAGACGACGCGTTCGTCCATCACGTCACGCTGGACGCGTTGCAACCTCGCGGGCCGTGGGGAGCCTGGCGCCGGGACTCCACTGGCTGAGGAACGCTGAGCGAGTATCGGCAGCATCTGAACCACGGTGCCGGGACGCTCGGCAGCCTCCCGAGCTGTCACCGCACTCATCTGTCGCCGGGAGCGCCCGTCACCGGTCTGCCGCCACGCGGTCTCAGAAGATCGCAACCGGGTTCCACGGAGATCCCGTGCCTCCGGGCAGCCGAAGCGGGAGTCCGATGACGAGGAACTCCCACCGCTGCTCCTGCCGGCAGGCCATGGCCAGGTCCTCCAGGTTCAGGCTGTCCGCGACCAGCATGCCCATGGCCGTGACCTGAAGCGGATGGATAGGGTACTGAATGCCATCGACAGAACTTGGGATAGCCTCCCCGTCGCCGTCGGGCAAGAAGGCGGCGATGCGGCGCTCATGCATCCACGGCACGGTGTCGACGTGCAAACCAGCCTTGCCCTCCCCGGCTGGCGGAACGCCGTTATTCCACGGGCCGAGGGTCAGCCGCCGCTGATGGTGGCCGGTTCGGAAGACGAAGATGTCACCCTCACCCAGACGGACACCCTGAGCCTCCTCGATGGCTTCGATCTCGCGCCTGCGGACGGCATCACCCGGCTCAAGCCACGGCACGCCGCGATGGTGAGGGACATCTATCAGCACGCCCCGTCCCACCAGGCCGTCGCTGTAGTTCGCAATGTCGAGGGCGGTGGATCCCTGGCTGGTCAGGACTTGCTGAGCTGGCCGACCGTTGTAGACCAGCCCTTTGTACGAGATGTGACTGAGCGCATCGACATGGCTGTGCGCATCCCCGTGACAGGTCATACCGAAGAAATCCATGCCGAAGCGAACGCCACCCGATCCGATATCGATGTCGTGACCCTGGGAGATGAAGTGCACCGCGGGGTTGGGATTGTCCGGTCCGGCCTCCTTGTTGATTGGCAGCGCCATCGATATGCGCCGACCTGTCCGGACCAGCGCTACGGCGGAGCGCACCGTGTCCGGCGTGATGTAGTTGAGGGTGCCCAGCTCGTCGGCAGCACCCCAGACGCCCCAGTTCTTCACGCTCTCGAATAGCTCGTCGAACGCCTCGGGCGGAACCCGGTCGGGTCCCAGGGGGTCGGTCGCATGGGTCACGGGTGGCTCCTATTGCCTTGCTGGAACTTACATCGGCCCGCGATAGGCCACCGGTCGACGAGGTCGGCGCCTCGCCTCACCCACACATGGTCATGCAGGTTGAACGTCGTCCGTATCTGGGCGGGCGTGAACGCCAAGCGTGCGCCCAGCTCGGGCGAGATGCCCGGCATGTCGAAGGTGATGTGCTCGTCGCTCACCCGGATCGCCTGCGCCTCGAAGCCCTTGGGAACGGGAGGTCCGTACTCCATGCCAACCGAACGGCGGCCGGCGTTCACCACGACACGACCAGGATGCCTGCTGATTACCGTGCCGAGCAAGACGACAGCGCAGCTGAACGGCAGCGACATGCCGGACAGGTCCGGCTCCATCAGGCAATACACACCCGCCTGCACCTCGGTGATGACCGGGTCAGCCAGCGCCTCCACCAGCGTCGAGGTGCCGCCGGCTGACACGATCCCGACGTCAAAGCCCTTCCGCTGCATGGCGTCCCGCACCTCTGACAGGATGGCGTAGGCGGAAGCTATCTTCTCGGCGCGGCGTTCGACCTTTGGCCGCAAACGCCCTTCGTAACCCATGATTCCCATGAGCCGCAGTCCTGCGGAGCCCTCGATGATGCTGGCGAGACGGACGGCGTCGGCGGCCGACGAGACGCCGCAACGGTGCAGGTGGATGTCGACGTCAATGAGAACACCAATGGTGACGCCGACGCGGGTGGCGAACTGGGACAGGGCGGCGACGGCCTCGGCATCATCGACAGCAAGCGTGACCGATGCGTTCTTGGCGACGAGAGCGAGGCGCTCGAGCTTGTCCGCATCGACGACCTCGTTGGCGAGCAGCAGGTCGTCGATTCCCGCGGCGGCCATGGCCTCGACCTCTCCGACCGTCGCGCACGTGACCCCCCAGGCGTGACCTCCGATTTGGTGGCGCGCAATCTCAATAGTCCGATGAGTCTTGACGTGCGGCCGGATGCGTTTACCCGTCGGCCCGACCAGTCGCTCCATCGCCTCGACGTTGGCCTCAAGCGTGTCGAGGTCAAGGACCAAGGCTGGCGTCGGGATGGTTTCGAGCGTCGTCCGCTTGTCGAGGTGGCAATACGGTGTCATCGTCCCGTCCGGGAAGGGATTGAGTCGTCGGCTCCGCTCGCGGAGAGGAGCTGGGCGTATTGCTGACGCCTGCGCTGACTGGGCTCGAAAGCCGCGCCCGTCACCGCCAAGTGGCACGCTGCAGCGTCGGCCGCCGCGTAAGCACCGGTTCCCATCCCGGCGAGCACGGCCGCGCCATGCGCTCCCGGCTCCGGCTCAGCAACGACTTCCACCGGGATTCCGGTCAGATCGGCGTGGAGCTGCATCAACCATGGCAGCCTGGACCCGCCCCCCGAGGCGCGTATCAGCTCGACACTGTAGCCACGCGAGGCCAAGCGTGCCACATCGCCTGCGAACTCGCACGAGATCGCTTCGAGCAGCGCCTGCAGGATGTCTGCCGCGGTGGTGCTCAGCCGCAGGCGCGAGAGGCTCCCGCCGTCGGTGCGCCGGTCGGGGAGGTCGCTGAGCGCCGCGCTTGACCGCACGGTGCTCGGCCCGCCAGTCCGGTCGGCCAGCAGTGCGCCGAGGCGCTCCTTGGGAACCCCAAGCAACCGGAGCGCCCACTCCACGACGCTCATCCCGTTCGGGTTGAACATCCCGACGGCAAAGCCTGGGAGCCCCGGATAGGGGAACACGCTGGCGCCGTCGCGCACCAGCTCCGCGGGCCAGGGCGGACCGGCCGGCAGGCAGAACGAGTGCCAGGTCCCCGCGGTGAGTCCGAGCACCCCCTGGCGCAACGCGCCCTGTCCCACCGCTGCAGCCACGAGATCCCAGGCGCCGGTGACCACCAGCGTTCCGGCTGGCAGCCAGAAGTCGGCGGCGGCTTCAGACGTGATCGGGCCGATCAGGCTACCGCTGCGCTGAACCTCAGGGAGCCACGATGGGTCGAGGCCCACCTCGGCGATGAGCTCATCGGACCATGCCAGCGATCCGAGGTCGAATACTCCCCACGTCGCCGCGCTGCTCAGGTCGGTCACTGCCCGCCCGGTCATGAGCAGCGCGTAGTACTCATGCCAGTTCAAGAACCATCGGGCTCTGGCCGCGACCTCCGGGTGGTTCTCCTGCCACCAGCGGATGCGGTTGACCGGGTCCATCCGCCTTGGAACATGGCCGGTCCGGCTGAACCATTCGTCATCAGAGTGCAGCCGGGCCGTGCGTGCGGCGACGTCCGCACCCCGGTGGTCGGCCGCCATTAGGCATATTCCCAGCGGAGTCCCGTCGGCCGTTGCCGGAAACACCTCACGGCCGGAAGAGCTGAACGAGACCGCCTCGGGAGGGTCCCGGCGGACCTGCGGGTCGGAGCCGACGGCAGCGATGGCCGCCTTGCATGCCCGGACGGAGTCCGACGGGTCGACCTCCCACTGTCCGGCGCAGGTCCGCTGCGCCGGGACCACCTGGCGGGCGGAGGCCAGGCAGCGGCCATCGGTGCTGAAGACAGCGACTTTGATGGCGCTGGTGCCGATATCGATTCCTATCAGGCTCACGATGTCACGGCTCGGCGCTAAGCGGTGAGCCGACATCCACGAGGAGCGTGCCCGCCCGCGCGCCGCGGCGGGCGGGAGCGAGGCGAGCCGGGGAAACCGCGGCGGGAGGCCCCCATACCGCGTGCGGGCAGCCCGAGCGCGTTCGGGTTCGGATCCGCCGTGACCGGGGTGGCCGGCGTCCCCGCGCTCCGAACTGAGCCCTCGCTCATCTTGGCCTGCCCTCCATCTTATGTTTAATGTTTACAAACAAAGAACACGATAACGGCCGATCATCGTGCTGTCAACGGCGTAGGCAGTCGTGCCACGTGGCGAGGTCGGGCGGGTCGCCCCACAGCCCAGGTCGCCGAGCGGGCGGCAACGCCTGGGACGTGGTGACACGGGCCTTGACATCAACGAGTCCGACGGCAAAAATGTTCTGCATTCACGAACACAGAACATAACTTGCTGGGGCTGGAACCGGCGACTGCGCCGACAGGGACCGCCGGCCACGGGTCTATGCGTCAGGTCAGGCCTACGTGAGAGAGAGAGCCGATGACCGAACGAGAAGCCGCGCGAGGCGGCACGATTCCCACCGACCTCCAGACGAATGCTCTCGGGCTCCCGGGCGTCTACATGCAGGGGATCGCCGAAATCTCACCGGCGTTCTCGCAGCTGGCCGGTCTCGTCTCCACGGTCGCCCTGGCTGCCATCGTGTCGCCTCTGGCGTTCCTGCTCGGAGGCGTGGTCTTGGCGGTGCAGGCATCGAACACGGCACAGCTCGCCCGCGAGTTCCCCGCCGCTGGAGGCTGGTACACGTGGATCGCCAGGACCCTGCACCCGCGCGCCGGCTTTTTCGCCGGCTGGGTCATGATCCTCTGGCTGACGCCAGTCGGTACGCTGGTCCTCGCCTATCTGGGCTACGCCGTAATCGAGCCGACCGTCAAGGCCTACTACGGAGTCGACATTCCCTGGTGGGTCTATCCGGTCCTAGGCGTGGCCCTCGTTGCCTTCGCTTCCTACCGCAGCATCAAGGTGTCGGCGAGACTGCTGCTTATCACCGGAGGTGTCGAGATCTGCATCATGATCGCGCTGGCGCTGTCCGGGCTCATCCATCCTGGGCAGGGCGGCTTCTCGCTGGCGCCGCTCAATCCAGGTAATTTCTCTAAGGCCCCAGACATCTTCTTGGCGATCGTCTTCGCAGTGTTCGTCTTCAGCGGCTGGGAGTCGGTCGGGCCGCTTGCCGAGGAAAGCAGGCACCCGCGCCGCTACATACCTCTTGCCATGGTCGGCTCGGTGATCATCCTCATGGTCTATGAGATCTTCGCCACATGGGGATACCTAGTTGGCATCGGCGTATCCCATGTGGCGGGCATCCCGGCGGCATCAACATGGCCGGTGGCCACTCTCGCCCAGAAAGTCTGGGGCGGCTTTTGGCTGCTCCTTCTGTTTGCACTGCTCAACTCCGCGGTCGGCGTGTGCCTCGGCGGCTTCAATGGCGGGACTAGGACCCTTTTCGCGATGGGCCGCTCCGGCGTCCTGCCGGGTGCGCTGGGCCGTGTGTCGCGGAGCCGCCGGACCCCGGACAACGCGATCCATACCACGGTGGCCGTATCCGCTCTCGCCCTGGTTCTCGCCGCGATCTTCGGGGTTGCCAATGTCTTCTTCACCTTCGCGATCGCGTTCACATTCGGCCTTATCGTCATGTATATCCTCCTGGACCTAGGGGTCATCCGTTATTTCCTGACCGAGGGCAGGGCGCGCTTCAACGTCTGGAATCACCTGTTCGCGCCGGTTGCGGCCATCGTCGTCGTGGGCTATGTGGGCTATAAGTCAGCGGTGCCTCTGCCGCCGCCCCCCGAGCAGTGGGCCCCGGTCGTCATAGCCGTATATTTCGTGATCGGGGCTGCGCTCCTCGTGGCACTGTGCTTCTGGCGACGCGATGACTGGCAGGCGAAGGCGGAACTCGCCTTCGAGGAGCAGCCCCAAGCCGTGGCCGTGCCGCTCCCCGACCCGCCGCTGCGCCACAATCCGCACCTCCCTCAGGAGGACGGCTGACCTTGATTAGCCGCTCACCCCCACGTTGCCGCGCAAGCGGATACATGCCTGTGATCCTGGGCGTCGCGGTCGGCCTCACCCTCTCTTAGCTGGACAAGTCGCTCGCCTGCCGTGGGGCAGGCGGCCCCGAGGAGAATCGATGGAACGGCGTTTCGTAGGGAAGGTCGCCCTCGTCACGGGCGGAACGACTGGGATCGGTCAGGCCACCGCAGTCCGGCTTGCCGCCGAGGGAGCTGTCGTGGCGGTCAACCAGCTGCCCACCATGGACCCGGCCGAAACCCTGAGCAGGATCGAGGCGGCTGGCGGCGACGGGTTCCCCGTCGTCGCCGACATGCGCGATCCGGCACAGGTGACGACGATGATCCGCGAGGTAGCCGAGCGTGGCGGGCGGTTGGACTACGTCGTGTCGAACGCGGCCATCAACCCGTTCATGAGGTGGGACGAGACCTCGATCGAAGACTTCGACGCACTCTCAGAGACCAACTTCCGCGGCACCTGGGTGGTCTGCACGGAGGGCGCCAAGCAGATGATCAGGGAAGGCCACGGCGGAGCGATCTGCTGCATCAGCTCGATCTCCGCTCACGTCGGCGCCCCAGGGCAGGTCGCGTACTGCGGTACCAAGGCAGCGATCACCATGCTGGCCAAGGCACTGGGCGCCGTCCTCGGCGAGCACGGCATCCGGGTCAACGCCATCGAGCCCGGCTGCATTAATACGGCGATGTCGGCCCCGCTCCTCGACGATCCCGCGGCGCTGAGGTACTACGAAGAAAGGATCGCCTTGCACCGGATCGGTAAGCCCGAGGAGATCGCCAGCGCGGTCGCATTCATGCTCAGCGACGACGCCAGCTACGTCACGTCGGGTACCCTGCTGGTCGACGCCGGCTTTATCGTCAATGCCGAGCTGTGACGCATCCACGGCAGAACCAGCGGACCTTTCGGGGCACAGCGGTAGGAGTTCATCACGGCCGGGGCTGCCCCTTCCTGCCGGGAGGCACCGGCTCAGCGTGGAATCCGATCGCGATCTTTCAGCGGGGCGTGCCATCACCGGCTCAGTACTCCGGGACGATACGGCCGACCAGCACGTCCATCTGGATCTGCTTGACCTCGCCCGGGTCGAGCACCTCACAGACCGCCCGCAGCGCCTGGGCGTCGGCCGACCTGCCGACAAAGACCGCGAGCGTGTCGGAGTTGCCGACCTGCTCACGGACCACTGGCGACAGCGGCCGGTCGGCGATTCCCGCGGCCTGTCGTCCCTGCATCTCGTCGGGCGTCCAGATCGCCGCGTCCGCCTGCCCTGCCTCCAGCAGCCGGGCGATCTGGCCCGTCATCGCGGACACCAGGGTGACCGGCGCGCCGTTGAACTCCATGGCGCTGAGCAGCTGCTGATCCGCGGAGTAAGGATCGACCACCACACGGAGCGGCCCGCTTTGGCGGCGCTCCGGCACGTAATACACCCGATGGCCGGTGTTGTAGGAGTCCGGCAGCAGCTCGGCGGCGATCGCGTGCCCGGGGCCGCACAGCCGGGCGGCGGCGAAGCCCGACATGACCGCCAGGTGGCACCGGCCCTCGTCGACAGCCTTCAGGCGCTGGCGGGATCCCCGGACGAACATCAGGACAACGTCCACGCCCGAGCCGATCATGACTTGCTTGATGGCCGTGGCCAGCGCCTCGTAGCGCGGCGAGGAGGCCAGCGGCATCGCGATCACCAGCGGCCCCTGATCCATCATCGCCCAGAGCCTGCTGGCGGACCGGCTCACCAGGAACGCGCCCGCGCGCCCTCTGGTCTCGATCGCGATGGCTCCTTCTTCCTCAAGGCGCGCGATCGCCGCATGAATGGACGCGGGGCTGGAGTGGTGCGCACTAGCCAGCTCGCGCACGGTACGCAGTCGCGAACCCGGTCCGGCCAGCTCGAGAAACTCGCGAGCCAGCACCACCACTATGTCGGCCAGGGCGGGCCGTCGACGGCGTTCACGAGTCTTGAACATAATCCGATCGTGTCACATTCCGGGCGTGCCCTTGTTCGCGGCGGCCCGCTGGCAAGGCTGCGTGACCCCAGGGCCAGGTGAGAAGGAGCTGAACATGACCGGAAGGCTTGACGGCAAGGTCGCCGTGGTGACAGGCGCGTCGCGCGGCATCGGCCGCGCCATCGCGGAGCGGTTCGCCGCTGAGGGCGCCAAGATCGTGATCAACTACGCCAGCCGCGAACGGGACGCGGAGAACGTCAGGGCGGGAATCGAGCGTGCAGGCGGCGATGCGGTCGTGATCCAGGCGGACGTGTCGCGGAGCGAGGACGTCCGGCGGCTGATTCGTGGCAGCCTCGAGCGCTTCAGGCGGATCGACATCCTGGTGAATAACGCCGGAATCATGATCACCAAGAACGTACTCGACACCACGGAGCGCGACTGGGACCGCACCATCGACATCAACCTGAAAGGCGCCTACCTATGCGCCAAGGAGGTAGCCCCGGTCATGCTCGACCAGAAGGCCGGAAAACTCATCAATATCTCCTCCAACTCCGGCCTGTACCACCCGTCCGCTATGCGCTTCGTCGAGTACGTGACGTCAAAGGCCGGCATGAACGGCCTGACCAGGTCGCTGGCACTGGCTCTAGGCCCGCACATCACCGTGAACGCGATCTGCCCGGGATGGATCAAGACGGAGATGGTCGAGGACACCGACCCGAGCGTCGAGAAGGCGATCCTCGCCGAAACCGCCCTGGCCCGCTGGGGCACGACCGGTGACGTGGCGGCCTCGGCCGTCTTCCTTGCCTCCAGCGAGGCAGATTTCATCACCGGTGAGTTGCTCATCGTCGCGGGCGGGCGGGGGATGCACTGAGGAGGAACCTCGGGAGCGGCCGCGTTATCCCGCTCGGCCGTTCGCAGGATGGTCATGAGCTCCCGGCTTGTCCCAATGCCGGGAAGTTAGGGTCTGCTGGCGGTTGTCACGCACTGCTGGCGGCCGGAGCCGCCTACCTGTGGATGATCCACCGCCGCCGCTCCGACCTGCTGACCGCCATGGGCCGGGTGTTCGGCGACGAGACACCCGGGACGGCCGCGCCCTGCCCGGCGCGGCCGCACCGGGCCACGCGTGACCGACAGGTCCGTGACGGCGGCGGCGCTGGCGATCGACTCCGACGGCACCAAGACGGCGATCCTCAGGGCTCAGCGGGCTGGGTGCGCCCCTCCTGGAGCCGCGCGACGCAGTCGGAGGCCGAGACGATGGGGATCCCGCGGAAGGACCGCAGCTCGCGCATGGCCTTGTCTCCGGTCACGATCAGGTCGGCCCGCCCGGCTGCCGCCGCCTCCAGCACGCGGTTATCGGGCTCGTCGGCCAGCACCGACACCTGTTCCGCTGGCTCGGCCACGTCGGCGGCTGCCGCGACGGCGGCCGTCACCGCGGCCGGGTCGTCAAAGATGGCGGCGAGCTTGGGATAGGCCAGCACGCGGGCAAGCTCGTCCAGCAGCGCGGCGCTGGTCACCAAGGTCACCTGGCCACTGAGGACCGCATCGACGACCTGACCGGGCGGCCCGCCCCAGCTAAGCCCCGACACGAGCGTGTTGGTGTCGGCGACGATGCGCATCAGCCGCTGCGCCGGGCCGCCTCCACCGCCTCGTCCACGATCTGCGGGTCCAGCCCGGCCTCGGCCACCTTGCGGCGCGCCTCGGCGACCCGGGCCGCCAGTTCTTCTCGCCCGGCCCGCGCGGCCGCCTGCCGCAGCTGCGTGTAGGCCTCGCGGCTGAGCAGGACAGCCAACGGCTTCCCGCGCTTGGTCAGCCACACCTCGTCGCCGCTTGCCGCCTCCTCGGCCAGCTGCCCGAGGACCGGCCGGGCCTCTTCGACCCCGACGAACCGCTCCACCGCCACCACCAACCTTGAGCCGATCCTTAAGGCCAAGCATAAGCTACCGGCGGTCCGATTGCCGCCCGTGCGCGGTGGTGTGCAGCGTAGCCGTTGACGGCACGCGATTCTGCTGCGCCAGCCTCCACGGATCTCGGGCGGCAAGGGAGCAGCCAATACCGCCGTGACATGGCACGGTGTCATATCGGGTGCCATGCCAGGCCGGCGCCCGCGTGCACGCGGGAGCGCCGGACCGGCGGCCGCGGGCGGATGTCGAACGCCAACCGTCAGCAGTTCGGGAATTCCGGCCGGATAACGCAGAATTCGTTGCCTCACGGGTCTCGCAGGACCCAGAACTCGAATCCGCGTTCGGCGTGGTGATCCCAGCGCTTGGCGCCGAGCGCCTCCAGGCGGCGCACCTCGGCCTCGATATCGTCGGTCTCCAGGTCCAGGTGCATCCCTTCCTTGGAGGCCTTCTCGTCACCGTCTCGCGGACGATGGCCAGCCCGCTTCGGGCCAAAGTCGCACGCACTGGGGAGAAACTGCGCCAGCGCAGGCGTCGTGGCGATGGTCGTGTCCCCGCTGGCGAGGTCATCGTCGGCGGCGTTGGCAGCGGGCTCGGGGCAACGCGGTGACATGATAAGCAAGGACCAGCTGGAGCGGGTCGAGGGACACGAGACCTCAGCTCGGCGAGGCCATACGGGACGCCACGGCGTCGCGACTGATGCGAACAAGGATTCGTACATGTACACTGATCTCGATGACACGTGAGGAACAGGCTGCCCTCCTGTCCTGGCTACGACGGCCGGGGGTTGCCTGGTCCGCGGTGACCGAGCAGCTTGAGGAGAACGGCAGTGTGCAGGCAGCCGCCGCCGGTGCGCTGCCTGCTCAGGGGGCCCTGTTCGAGGTGACGTCGGCCGGCGACATGCAGGAGGCAGCTGCAGATCTCGATCGGTGGGCGCGCGCCGGGATCCGGATGATCTCTGTCCTCGACCGCGAATATCCGGCGAACCTCCGGATGATCCACCAGCGCCCGCCGGTGCTCTTCCTGCGTGGCACGACCGATGAGCGCGACGCGGCATCGGTCGCCGTCGTCGGTACCCGGCAGGCGACAGCTGAGGGCATCGACCAGGCGAAGGAGCTGGCTGCAGGGCTCGCCGCCCGGGGTGTCCCGGTGATCAGCGGTCTTGCCGCCGGCATCGACACCGCCGCGCACACGGCGGCGCTCGCCGCCGGCGGCCGCACCGTCGCCGTGATCGGCACGGGTATCGACCGCGTGTACCCGGCGCAGAATGCCGCCTTGCAGGAGGAGATTGCGGCGAAGGGGCTGGTCATCTCGCAGTTCCTGCCGGGCGCGCCGCCGACAAAGACGTCGTTTCCGATGCGCAATGCTGTGATGAGCGGGTACGCGCTCGCGACGGTGGTCATCGAGGCCGCCTACCATAGCGGCGCCCGCGCGCAAGCGCGGCTAGCGCTTCAGCATGGACGCCATGTCTTCCTCATGCGCAGCCCGCTGCAGCACGACTGGGCGCGCGGCTACGCGCAGCGTCCGGGTGTCACCGTCGTGGACAATGCCGGTCATGTCTTCGATGGGCTGCAGCGGCTGGCCGCCGAGTCGGCGGAGCCGGCAGAACTCGTCTGGGCCTGACCGTCCGTGGCGACGGTCTTCGAGCTCAGTGAGCCGTACCGCAACCACCTCATCCCGGTCCTCCCGCCCGGCCGGGGCGTCCGCGCTATGTGCTGGACGGCGGTTGGCCCCGGCTGAGCACGCGGCTTGCCGCCGTCCTGTGGCGATTCCTCGGCGAGCACGAGGAGCACATCGCCGAGGCGGTCAACGTGCCCGGGTTTGACATCGTCACCACGGTCCCCGGGACACGCCAGCGCGAAGGGGAGCACCCGCTTGAGCGGATCGCCGGCACGATCGTCGGTCAGACCAAGGACCGATTCGAACCGCTCCTGACCCGCGGGCCGGGTGGCGGGGCATCGCCGCACACGCTCGCCGCCAGCAGATACCGTGCCACGCGCGCGTTGCGAGATGATACGGCCGTCCTGCTCATCGACGACACGTGGACGACAGGCGGCAACGCCCAGTCGGCGGCGCTCGCGCTGCGTGCAGCCGGGGCCGCGACGGTCGCCGTCGTGGTCATCGGCCGTCACTTCGACCGTGGCTTCCCGGACTGCGAAGCCTACCATCAGCAGGCAAAAAGGGCGGAAATTCACATGGGACACGTGCTGCCTCGAGACCGGCACGGGGGATCATGCTGGGTAAGCCGTGCGATGTCGTCCACCCGGGCGGAGGGGCCGGCGCGTCAGGCCTTGCGGACGCGATGGCGTGCGCGAGACCGCGGACCTGGGCGAGGAGCATGTCGGGGGGCTGGCTGAGGTCGAGGGCGCGGCAGATGATCTCGATGCCGGACCGGCGGACCACGTGCCGGGCGGGCTGCTCGCCGCCGCGGGCGTAGACCAGGTAGCCGGTGGGCAGGCCGAGGGCGGTGCAGTAGGCCAGCAGCTGGTACAGGTCGGCGTTGGGGTATCCGGCGGGCTGCTCCGCCTTGTACTTGGCGTCGATGACGGCGCGGGGCGCGCCGCGCGCCTTCCAGACGATGTCCGGCCGGAGGACCACCCTGCCGGCCTGGTCCAGGTAGTGCCGGTCCTGCCCGTCGACCCGGCCGCCGTAGCCGGCGACCAGCGCCTCGCGCAGCGCCACGGTGACGAAGTCCTCGAACAGTTGCGGCATGTCGAGCAGGAAGCCGGTGACGGGGACGGTGCCGGGCTGGTGCTCGACCGAGGTTGCGCGCAGCACGATCTCGGCCAGGCGCAGCGCCGCGTGGTAGCGGGCGTTGAGCCGGGTCGGCTGCCATGCGGGAACCGGGTCGCCGCGGCGCAGGGAGGTGACCTCGGTGAGGTCGCGCAGCAGGCGGCGCAGCATCCGCTGTGCCTCCGCGTCGACCCGGGGAACGGCGAGCATGCGCTCGCAGGCCGTGCGCAGGATCTGGTTCTCCGGGATGTCAGCGGTGAACTCGTCGTGCCGGATCTCCAGCGGCAGCGGCAGCCCGTGCTGCCGGTGCAGCTGCTCGCTCTCGCGCAGCCTGCCGCGCAGCACCGGGGAGCTCTCCTCGACGAGGACGTACCCCGGGAGCAGGCCCTGGTGGATCGCGCGTTCGGTCAGCCGCCACAGCGCCTGGGCGACCGCGGGGATCAACTCGGCCGCGGCGCCGGCCGTCACGGCGTCGGCCCGCCACGCGGCGGCGTGCCGGGAGTACCCGGCCAGGAACAGCAGCCGGGCCACGGGGACCTTCGGCCTGATGCGGATCTCGATGTCGGCGACCCTGGCCGCGCCGACCTTCCCGGCCGGGGTGACCGCCCAGGTTCCCGCGTGGTACGGGGACGGGACGGCGGTGACCACCCCCGAACCCGCGAGCGCCCGGCCCTGCTCCGGGGTGAGCGGCACCTCGGCCGCGGGGCCCAGCTCGTCCAGCTCTAGCGACGTCACTGGTCCGCTGCGACCGGCTGGTCCGCTGCGACCGCCTTGCGCAGGCTGGCCAGGCCGTACTGCTCGTCAAGGTCGCGCTGGCCGTAGAACAAGTCGGCGAGCAGCGGCATGATCTGGTACTGCCACACCCGCTCCAGCCCGTCGGCGCGCCGGTAGATCCGCTCGTCCATCAGGTACGAGGGGCCGATGGCGGCGTCGGGGTCCTCGATCCGCCGGTTCAGCTCGTCGAGCAGCCGCGCCGCGTCGCCCGGCAGGCCGTGCGCGGCGAGCCAACGAGCCAGCAGGCCCTGCACCGGAGGTTTGCGCGGGTCCAGCTCGACGAAGGTGAACCTGCGGCGCATCGCGGTGTCGATCCGGGCGATCGACCGGTCGGCGGTGTTCATGGTGCCGATCAGGAACAGGTTCTCCGGCAGCACGAACTGCCTGTCCGGCGAGTACTGCAGGCTGATCGACTGGTCGCGGTATTCCAGCAGGAAGTACAGCTCGCCGAACACCTTGGCCAGGTTCGCCCGGTTGATCTCGTCGATGATCAGGATGTACGCGGTGCTCGGGTTCGCCGCGGCTACCTCCGCGAAGTCACGGAACGGCCCGGCGCGCAGGGTGAACGTCAGCGTGCCGCTGCCGCCCGGCTCCGGTCGGAACCCCTCGAAGAAGTCCTCGTAGGTGTAGGACGGATGGAACTGGACGAGCTTGACCGCGCCGTCCTCGGTCAGGTGGCGAGCCAGCGCAAGGGCGAGGTACGTCTTCCCCGTCCCCGGCGGGCCGTAGAGAATGATCTGCTTCTTCTCCCACAGCAGGTCCGCGATCTTGGCCAGCTCCGCCTGGTCCATCAGCAGATCCGCGGCGAACTGCGCGGTGATGGCATTGAAGGCCGCAACGCGCCGGGCAGGCGCGGGTACCGGAGCCTGCGCCGGGGCCGCCGCCTCGCGCGGCGCCAGGCTGGCGAGCTGATCGTAGGCCTCGGTCAGGTCCACGATGTACGCCTGGCTCTGCAGCAGCGCGGGCACCGGCGCCTGGAGCCGGTTTCCGTCGACGGGGGTGTCCGGGTGGAACCACCGGACGTCGCGGCGCAGGTTGGCGTGCGGCGTCGCCGAGTCGACGAAATGCGCGGGCCCGGTCACCTCGCCGACGAAGACGCCGCCGTGCAGCGGCGTGAGCACCAGGTCGCCCACGTGCATCCGGCGCAGGAACCGGTCGAGTTCCTCCAGCCGCTGCGCGCGGTAGGCGTACGACTTGTGCTGGTAGGCGGTCTCCACCGCCCGTTTCAGCTCGTCGTACCCGATGCCGGGATCGACGCTGCCGAGCTGGGAGGCGCTCAGCGAGACGAAGCCGTCGCGCAGCCAGCCGAGCACGAGGTTGTACCCCTCGACGTTCGACCCCCGCACCATCCACGCCCGCCTCGCGGGCGCCGGAGCCTCGTCCGCGTCGAAATGAGCTTCGAGACGTTCCTGCAACGATGCAGCGGTCAGGCGCTGCCGCTGCGACGCGTGCCCGAGGGCATCGAACTCAATGCCCTCGCCGGCCAGCCGCCGCCGCAGGTCCACGCCGCGGTAATTGCGGTTCAGCATGCCTTCGCCGGGGATGCTGCCGTCCGCGTTGAGCACCCGGTAGGAGTCGGGCAGCCTGACGCTGGCGTCCGCGAGGAAGTCGGCGATCTCGGTCGCCGTGGTGCCGGCCAGCTCGGCAAGGTCGTCGTGCGCGGTCCAGGTGCCGGGCTGCACCAGCTGCAGCGCGGCGGCGATGAACTGATGCACCTCGCTCAGGTTCTGCAGCGCCTGCTTGCGCCGCTGGTCGATCTCGCGGTAACGGTGGGTGAGTTCTGCCCATAGGCCGAAGGCGTCCGGATAGGTCTCCAGAGCCTCGATGCCCGCGTCGGTGATCGACCATCCCCCGATCTTGGACATCCAGCCCACCGTCGCCGCGTCGCCGCTGTGCCAGCCCAGCGCCGTCTCCCAGCGGCTGTTGCCGCTCTTGTCCGTGCTCAGCTCGTAGGGAGTCAGCGTCATCCTGCGGCGGAGCTCCGCAACCACCTGGGCTTGCGGAACCCTCGTCCCGGCATCGCGCAAGATCTCCAGGACCGTCTTGATCAGCAGGTCCCGGCGGACATGTTCCTCAGCCATGGCGCGGCCCCCGTCCGGGCGGCGGGTCGAGGATCGTCCGGTACGGCTGGCCGGTGCGCGCCGCCTCGGCCATCGCGTCGTACACCTGCACGATCAGCTCCTTGGTGCGCTCGAAACGGGCGGGATCGTTGTGCTGGAACGCGATGAAGCTGTCCATGATGTAGCCCACGTCATCCCGTTCGATCCCGTACAGGTGGAAGAACGCGGCGTCCAGTTCCGCCCGCATCGCGAAGCGCCGCTGCTCATCCCAGCGGAACGGCGGGCCGTCATCCCCCAGGTAAGCCGCGAACGGCGCAACATCGTGAGCTGTGTAGCTTAGTTCGAGGACACGCGCTTCAATCCACGAGTGCAGCGAGTGCGCGGCGTCCCACATGGGACATTCTTCGAATGCACGCGGGGGCAGCACCGGCCATTGGGTGACGTATCCGTAGGTCAGGTGCGTTCCAGCCATTTTCTGCCGAGCCACGTAATCCAGCGCATACGAGGCGAGGTTGGCGTCTAGGCACCCGAGGTGCTGGGAGGCCGAAAGAATAAGCGGAAACGTGTGGCCGACGGCTGAGCGCGGGATCGCTGCCGCGACGACCGTTCGCTCATCCGTACTGCGGCAGATGTCGCGCCAGCCGAGGAGCCAGCCGTGATGCCAGCCGCGGCGGGACAGGCGCTCGCTGACCTCGGCCGCGGGGACCCAGTAGCGGGGCAGGACGGTGCGGCTGGGGTCGTCGTGCTGGGCGGGGGTCAGCCGGGGCAGGGTGCCCACATTGGCCTGGGCCTCGGTCTGGCCCTCGTAGCTGCCGAGGCGGTGGTCGAAGTGGTGGATCATCTTGGCCTCGTACAGCGGGAGCATGCGCTCGCCGCCGCGGGCGAACACGTTGCCGTGCCGGGTCCAGCCGTCGCGTTCAAGCTGGTCGCGGGTGCGGAACAGCCCTGAGTCGCTCGCCATGTTGAAGATACCTTGCATGAAGGACAGGCCCCAGGGGTTCTCCTCCGGGTCATCGCGCCACAGCACGGGGACGCGCTTGTAGACGCCGATGGTGATCTCGGCGTCGCGGCGGGAGCGGAAGACCGGGGCTGTGCCGGTGTTCGGGTTGACGAGCAGGATCTCCTCGGGCGGCATGGTGAACCGGCGGTCCGGCAGGTCGTGCATGTACCGGGTGCCGAACGCGAAGCTGGCCAGGTTGACCCGGGCCGCGCGGCCGCACACGGTGAGCAGACAGAACCGAACCCGGTGATCGACCGAGCGGCTGAGCAGGAACGCCTCGTTCTCGAAGTCGAGGAACGAGACCAGCCGGGCCCGGCGGACCAGGTCGGAGAAGAACGGCGCGGTGGTGGCGTCGGTGGCGATGCCGGTGGGCAGCACCAGGCCGGCCCGGCCGCGGGGTTCGATCACCGTGCGGGCGGTCTCGGCGAAGACGGCGTAGGTGTTGAGGCGGCCATGGCCGGTGAGCGGATAACGGCCGGACTCCTTCAGCAGCTGAGTCCAGCCGGCGGACTTACGCTGCTCGGCCTGGAACTCGGTGTGCAGGACGCGATCGGCTGAATTGTCGCTTGTGGTGAGGGCGGCGATCAGCTTCTTGCGAGCCGCTGCGTTGGGCGCGTTCGCAATCGCGGGGTGGCGCGGGGCGAAGAATTCCTCCTCTTTCAGCTCGATCTTCTCCCAGGGCGGGTTGCCGATGACGCAGCAGAAACCGCCGGACCAGCCGGTGGCCGGGTCGATGTCGGTGGCGCCGTTGCCGGTGCGGAAGATGTGCGGGAACTCGACGTGCCAGTGGAAGAACCGGTACTGGCGGGCCAGGTCCGCGACAAGGTCTTCGGCGGCGGCCAGGTCCAGGGTGCCCGCGCCGGAGCCGAACTGCTGCAGGACCGACTGGGTGATCGCGGTAGCCCGGGTTTCCTCGGTCTTGGGCTGGACGAACGCGGCGCACCAGGCGTCGGCGAGCAGCTTCTGGACGCGGCGTTCGGGGGAATCGGCGAGCTCGGCGGCCTGGCGCTGCTGGTGGACGTGCAGGTCTTCCAGGCTGTCGGGCAGGGCCTGGGTGACCGCGGCGGCGCGCTTGGCCAGGACCGCGTTGCTGACTGGGATGCCCGAGGGACTGAACAAATCGTGCTGGCCCGCGTGTTCGGCCGCGTTCTGCTTCTTCAGGGCCGCGGCGACCTTGCGGTCGTCGCCTTCGATGGGCTTGAACGCTTCGTCGGGCAGGCCCCCGGCGAGCAGGGCGGGGGTGACGCCGAGCAGCGAGTTGCCGACGCGGATGTTCTCGTCCAGGTATGACAGCGGCTTGCCCGGCTCCAAGGCTTCCAGCCACAGGGATACCTTGGCCAGCTCGGCGGCCATCGGGTTCACGTCCACGCCGTAGATGCAGCGGCCGACCACGCAGCGCAGCGCCTTGCGTACCTCGGCTTCCGGCGGCTCCGGCTCGCCGGTTTCCGCGGCGGCGACGCGCCTGGCGATCCGCCGGGCCGCGGCGACGAGGAAGTGGCCGGAGCCGCAGGCAGGGTCGCAGACGGTGATGCCGAGCAGCGCGGTGACCCGCTCCTCCGGCGTCGGCTTGGCGCACGCCTCGTCCAGCAGCGGGTCCAGCGCGGAATCCAGCAGGCAGTCGACCAGGGACGTCGGCGTGTAGTACGAGCCGGTCTCCTTGCGCTCGTTGCCGGGCAGGGTCTCCAGCGTGTAGGCGAGCTGCTCGGCGTCGTAGCGCGGGATCAGCTCCAGCAGCGACTCGTAGACGCTGCCGAGTTCCTCGGCACCCAGGTTGCCGAAGTCCACCCGGCGCATCGGGCCGCCGTCGCGCGGCCGTACCTGGGACAGCGCGCGGACCGCGCCGAGCAGGGCCTCGTTGGACAGCCGGGCGCCGGCCAGCGGCTCATCGAGCGGGAGCGTGCTGCCGTCGTCGCGCTTGGACTCGAAGATGCCGCCGATGCCGGGCAGGGCGAGTTCCGGGACGCCGCCCTCGGTGCCGAGCGCGTCGAAGACCAGCTCGACCGCGTCGAACAGGTCGCTGTGCCTGCCGCCGCGGTGGCGGCGCGCCATGCGCCGCAGCCGGGCCGAGGAGAAGTACGCCGCATATCGGTCGCGGGCCTCCCGCAGCCGCGCCTTGACCGTGTCGTCGGCGCCGGCGGGGTCCGGCAGCAGCAGCAGGCCGCGGTCCTCGGCGACGAACCAGAACAGCAGCCGGTAGATCAGCCGCAGCAGGGCCCGGTTGAGGTCGCCGAGGGTCAGCTCGGCGCTGGCGAGCCGGGCGCGGAGCTGCGGGTTGGCCGGGTGGGACAGGAACCCGGTGCCGAGGATGGAGATGGCCTGCTGCACTCCGCCGCGGAGCTGGTTCAGCGCCCGTTCGCCCTGCTCGGCGGCGTAGCCCCGCCACTGCTCCAGGTAGCAGGACGCCGGGCCGCCGTCGCCGTGGGCGGCGAACCTGGAGGAGTGGCAGGTCAGGTAGAGCAGCACGAAGTCGGGGAACAGCTCGCCGTCGAAGATCGCGGCCAGGTCGAACTCCAGGTACGCCGATCCGGTCAGCGAGGCCGAGTCGCGCAGCAGCCGCAGCGTGGTCCCGTTGGACAAGATCGCCCACAGGCAGCGGTCGTCGCGGTTGAGCAGCTCCTGGAGCATCGACTGCGGCGCGCGGGCGGTGACGTGCGGGGTCCTGCGGTCCAGGTCGGTGTCCCAGCCCAGCAGGTGGATGGGGACGTGACCGGAGCGGTTGCTGACCGGGAAGGTCTTGCCGTCGAGTTCGAAGCTGCCGGCCGCCAGCTGGTGGAAGCCGAACTCGCGGAGCAGGATGCGCAGCCAGCGTTCCCTGGTGACCCGCGCCGACATGGCTTCGGCGGCGTCCGGCCCGGCGACCCGCTGCTTGTGGTCCTGCCAGATTTCCAGCAGGTAGAGCCAGGACCGCGAGGCCTGCCGCCGGACCGACTCGCCGCTTTCCAGGCCGTAGCTCGCCGCCGTCGTGCCCGGCAGCTGCGGGTCGCCGGCGAAGATCCGGTCGAGCAGGCTGGAGGGGAGCAGGCCGCCGACGATGTCCAGCGACGGGAACTCGGTCATGGCGCGGCCGGCAGGTAGACGTAGACGCCGAGGATGTCGGCGGGTTTCTGCGCCCGGACGGCGATCTGCCGCCTGGCGTGCTGGCCGCTGGCCTCCCGGACCCGGATGTGATCCTCGCGCAGCCGCCCGGCCGCGGCGTCGGCGAGGCCGTTGAGGCGTTCCAGCAGGACGGGAAGGTCAGCCACGGCTCGTTCGGTGAAATCGACGGCCTGGTCGGGCGGGACGTTGCCGGTGGGCTGAGCTGCGAGCAGGTCCTGTACCTCAGCGGGAGGCAGCCACTGGGCGTCGGCGGCGCGGCCGCGGTAGGCGAGCACCTGGGCGTCCTCGGCGATGACCTGGCGCCGGCCGTCGCGGAGTTTGGGACCGGGCAGGTCCAGGTGCATGCGGAAGCGGACCAGCAGCAGCGTGGTCCGGAGGTCCACCGCCGAGGTGCGGATGACCCCGCAGCGCCGCGCCGGGCGCAGCGGCGCGGGGAGGGCGGGATCCAGCGCGGACTCCAGCACGTACCGGGCGATCGCGGCGACGTTCGGGTCGGTGCGGTCCAGGTAGGCCTCGCGCGGCGGCACCGGCAGGTCGCGGTGGAACGGCAGCGGCTCGGCGCGCCCGGGGACCAGGGCGTCGCGGAGCCCGGCGGGAAGCGCGGCGGTGGCGGCGCGGAAGCCGTCCGGCAGCGCCGTGAGGTCGGCGCCGAGCGCGCGCAGCGCCTCGGCGGTGAACTCCTCGACCTCGCCTGGCGTGCCGAGGCTGGCTCGTGTCCCGGCCAGCTCCCGGGCGACCTCGCCGGGCTGGATCCCGGCCTGCCGGTACCTGGTGCGGGACTGGCGCTCCCTGGCGACGGCGCTGTCCCATTCCCGGTGCAGCCCGGCGCGTTTCTCCAGGCCGATGCCCTCGAACGCGAGCTGCTCGCCGGGCGCCTCGCGCAGCAGCACGCCCTCGAGGATGGCCTGCATGACGTCGTCGCTGCGGTCGGGCACCGGGACGGAGATGCCGAGCGCCTTGCGGATCTGCTCGTGCTTGCGCAGCAGCACGTCCAGCACGATCCCGTCGATGCCGTTGTCGGCGCCGTACAGCATGACCGCGCGGACGGTGCGGGCGCGCTGGCCGAACCGGTCCACGCGGCCCTCGCGCTGCTCATGCCGGGTCGGGTTCCAGGCCAGGTCGTAGTGCACGACGGCCTGGAAGTGCTCCTGCAGGTTCACGCCCTCGGACAGGCAGTCGGTGGCCACCAGCACCGGGCGGCGGGCCGGGTCGCCGGTCAGGTCCCTGATCGTGGCTTCCCGCTCCTCCGGCGGCAGCACGCCGGTGACCGCGGCGACCGCGTAGTCCGGGCCGAGGTGGGCTGCCAGGTGCCCGGCGACGTATTCGGCGGTGTCGATGAACCGGCAGAACACCACCGGGTTGAACCCGTCGAGCAGCAGCCCGGTCACCGTCTGGTCCAGCAGCGCCAGCTTGGTGTCGGCGCGGCCTTCGAGCTGGGCGGCGCGGGCGGCGAACTGGCGCAGCCGCCGGCGCTGCGGCGAGTCGCCGTCGGCGGTGCCGCTGTCGGCGGTGCCGCTGTCGGCGCCCGGGGTGGCGTCGGCGGACTCGACGGTCTCCTCGTCGGGCAGGTCGAGCACGGCCGACCGGCCGAGCCGGTCGGCTTCGGCGTCGTCGTCGGCGTCGAGGTTGGCGGCCCTGGTGCGCAGCGTGGCGGCGGCCGCCCGCGGCGAGGAGGCCAGCGCGCGCAGCAGGGCCAGCGCCGACCAGTACCGCACCCGCTGCCGGACCCTGCCGCCGGCCGGGTCCCTGACGGTTTCCCTGGCGTAGCGGAGCACGTCGTCGAACAGCTCCCTGTACTCCGGCGACAGCGTGTACGGCTGCTCGCGGGTCAGCCGGTCCTCGGGGAACGGGGTGGACTGGTCCAGGTAGGAGCGGATGTCGGCGCGGCGGCGCTGCACGAAGTAGCGGGCCAGCAGCTCGCGGCCCTGGACCGTTTCGAGGTCTTTGTATTCGAGATTCGGGCTGAGCAGGGCCAGCAGGTTGCGGAACCCTTCCTCCTTGCCGCTGTGCGGGGTGGCGGTGACCAGGATCAGGTGGCGGCCGGTGTCCCTGGCCAGGCCCTTGACCAGCTCATGGCGCAGCATCCGGGACCGGCCGCCGGTGCCGTCCGACACGCAGGCGTGCGCCTCGTCGATGATCAGCAGGTCCGGGCAGCCGTGCCAGAACTGCTCCCGCAGCCCGGGGCGCTTGATGAAGTCGGTGGACACGACCAGGTTCCGGAACCGGTCGAACAGCGTCTCGCCCTGCAGCAGCCCGCGCTCCAGCCTGCGGATCGTGCCGGGCAGCACCAGCTCGGCACCGATGCCGAACTTGGCCGATAGCTCCCGCTGCCACTGCTCGGCCAGCGCCGGGCCGCACAGCACCGCCAGGCCGGCCGCGTCGCCCTGCTCCAGCAGTTCCGCGGCGATCAGGCCTGCCTCCACCGTCTTGCCGATGCCCACGTCGTCGGCGATCAGCATCCGCACCGTGTCCTGCCGCAGCGCCATCAGCAGCGGCACCAGCTGGTAGGCGCGCGGCTCCACCGCGAGCCTGGCCAGCGACCGGAACGGCCCGGCGGTGGCCCGGAACCCGATCCGCAGCGCGGCGCGGAGCAGGCCGGCGCTGGCCGCGGTTCCCGCGTCGGCGGGATCGGGCGCCTCGAACGTCGCCGGGGTGACCTGCTCCAGGGCGGGGAACACGCCCGCCACCTCGTCGTCGGCTCCGCCGAGCGGGCGCAGCACCAGGAAGCGGGGCTGCTGCGACTGGGGCAGCACCACCCACTCCCGGCCGCGGGCCCGGACGAGCGCGCCGGCCTCGAAGGCGGGAAGTTCGGTCGTCGTCACCATGCCACCTTCGGTTACTGCGCGCCGAAAACGCTCGGGTAGCGGGCCGCGACCGCCGCCCAGTCGGCGCCGTGCCCGATGATGATGACGCCCCAGCCGAGATCGCGGAGGTCATCTTGCGCCTGCTCGCCCCGTCCGGCGCCCTCGGTGTCTCCGATGAAGATGGCGACGTTGCTGTCCGGCAGGCGGTAGATCAGATCAGGGCGAGCACCATGGACATCCTGGTCTATCTGATCGGGCAGCTGCAGGCCGCGAGCTCGGAGCCAGTCGATGAACTCGCCTGCCAGCGGATTGCTGGACTGCGCGGACGACTCCGTGTGTTTGGCGTTCTGGTGCCCTATCGTGGCGTTGGCGAGCCGGAGGAACAGGTCGCGGACCAGGTGCCGGTCGATCATCTCGTGCAGGCTCTGGTTGCTGTAGGACAGCAGGCAGTCGTAGCACGCCCGGACGCAGCGCTCCCGTCCGGCGGCCGGGTCGTCGGCGCTGGTGTCGGCGCCGGTGTCCGGGTCGAAATGCATGATCTGCAGCGCGGTCCTGGCCGCTCGCGGCAGCGCGGACGGGTCATCGACCAGGCGCCGCAGCGCCCCGGCTCCTCCCTCCGCGCTCTCGACGAGCAACGCCCTGCCCCGGTGTTCCGGGTCGGGCAGCCCCTCGCTGGACAGCTCGCTGTCTTCGAGCTGGAACGCCGCCTCGATGCCGCGTTCCAGCGCGATCGCCGCGGTGACCGCGGTCTCCGGGCTGGCCGGGGTGGCCAGCCTGGTGACCAGGATGTTCCGGCGGTCCTCGACGTAGGGGATGACCCGCTGCTTGCGCTTGACGCCGCCCGGGGCCTCCAGGCCTTCCTCCTCCGGCGCGGCCTGGTCGGCGCGTTCGCTCTCCTTCAGCCACCGCCCGGTGGTCACGTCCAGCAGGTAGCCGAGAACGTCGGGGTTCTGCCGTCGGCGGCGGCCGATGTTGGTGACGCGGACCGTGGCCGAGTCGCCGTAGCTGAGGCTGAGCAGCGGGCCTTTCGCGTCCGCGGCGGTCGCGTCGATCCGGCCGGCCTTGCCGCCGTGGTGGCCGAACCGGTAGGAGGTCTGCAGCTCGAACCCCGCGCGGCGGCGTTCCTCCTCATCGGAGGAGATCCGGTCCCGGCGCGCGGTCCGTACCGATGTCAGCCGCAGCAGCGCCCTGGTGGTGTCGCGGAGCGGATCGCCGCAGTGCTGGCACACGTCGATGCCGACGGCCTCGGGATGCAGGTACCCGCAGGCACGGCAGCGCCGGGCGCCGCTGGTCACCGCGCCCTCCTGGCCGGGCTCGGCCGGCGGCAGCGCGACGCTGGTCACCTGGTACCTGGCGCCCTCGTGGTAGATGACCGCGCCGGGCCCGAACTCGGCGATGCCGATGAACCGCGGCCGCTGGATGTAGTCGCCCTCGCGGCGTCCGGCCAGGCCGGGGATGTAGGCGGCCAGCGGCAGCCGGGGGAAGGAGTAGCCGGGCAGGAAGCCCTCGGAGGCGAAGTACCGGTAGGAGTAGAAGTCGGTCTGGAAATCGTCGGAGTCCTCGTTGCCGAGCAGGCTGAGCTGGATGCGGGCGTCGGTGGCGCGCCTGGCGGCGTGTTCCCGCTCCTTGTGCGGCAGGGACGGGTCCACCGCCCGGGCCGACTGCGCCCGGTACTCCCGCAACGCCTGCCCGTAGAGGTCCTGCCAGCGGCGGCACGCGTCCTCGAACGCCTGCGGCGCCTGGCTGACCGCATCGCCGATCCAGCCGTCCCGCCACCACGGCGCGGCGGCCAGGGTCGCGGCCATCCCGTTGAGCACCCGGGTGGCGCGGCCGGTGGCGCGGCGGGCGGCCGCGGGATCGGTGAGCCGCTCGCGGACCTCGGGCAGCAGCGTCAGGCTGGGGTTGTCGCCGCCCGCGTCCAGGATCTCGGTGAGCGACCCGCGCAGGTCCTGGCCGGTCTCGGCGAGCCAGATGGCGTGCACGTGCGAGCGGACCAGGTCCTCGTTGGCCAGGTCGAGCCGGGGCGGGGCGACCGACCCGCCGACCATGTCGGCCGGGCGCCGGAAGTAGTACTGGTCGTGGGCGTTGCCGGTGGCGCAGTAGGTCACCACCAGCGCCGGCTGCCCGGAGCGGCCGGCCCGGCCGGCGCGCTGCACGTAGTTGGCCGGGGTGGGCGGCACGTTCCGCAAGCCCACCGCGCTCAGCGCGTCGATGTCCACGCCGAGCTCCATGGTCGGCGAGCAGTACAGGACCGGCAATTGGGCTTTGCTGAATTCGTCTTCGCGTTCTTGCCGTTCAGCCGGAGGGACCTGGGCGGTGTGCTCCTTGGCCCGCAGCCCGGACAGCGTCGTGGCGACGCTGCGGTACAAGTCGCGGAAGAACGGGTTGACCCGCGGGCCCTCCTCGTTGTCCAGGGTCCGCCGCACCCGGTCCTCGGCGCCGGACAGGCCGGTCCCGGCCTGCCAGTGGATCACCGCGGCGCGCAGCCGGTACCCGGGGACGTCATCGTCGCCGCCGGGAACGGCCACCGCGAGCAGCCCGGCCTCGTGCAGCACGCGGCACAGATCGGCGATGATCTCCTGGGCCTCGGCCGTCTTGAGGGTGATGTTCCGGCTGGCGAATTCGCGGATCACGAAGCGGCCGAACGCGCCGCGCCCGGACAGGTAGATGCTGCTGCGCTGCTGCCCGGGCCTGCCCGGGCCGGGGAACGCCACCCCGGCCGCCGGGGGCCGCTCTCGTTCCGGCAGCGACCACGGCTCCTTCAGGTGCTGCGCGGACAGCCGCCGCACCTGGTCGAACCCCTCCTCGATCAGGTACTCGACGTCGATGGCCAGGTTGCGGCGCAGCTCGTCGAGCAGGGCCGCGGCGATCTCCTGCCGGTGCGCCGGATCATCGTCGCGCAGCGCGCCATGGCAGCCCCGCCATGCCTGGGCATCGGCGGCCACCTCGGGCAGGTCCCGGTAGCCGATGCGCAGCAGGCCGGTCTGCTCCAGGTTGGGCATGGTGACCCGCCAGCCGCGCTCCAGGTCCAGGTACAGCCGGTACCCGGTCACCTCGCGCAGCGCCCGCCACGCCTCGTCTTTCTGGCTGTACTTGGCTCCCGGGTTGCGGGCGAAGTCCGGCATGTCCAGGCCGAGCTGCTCGGTGACCCGCCGGGCGACGATCTCGTCGGTCAGCCCCTCGGGAGAGTCCGCCAGGGCACGGTACAGCGCGCCGCGGAGCTGGCTGACCTGCACGAAATCGTTGAAGTGCCCGGCCTGCAGCGAGGCGTCCTGGCGGTTGTCGACGAAGGCGAGCAGCTTGCGCGCCCGCTCGTCGAGATCCCCCGCGCAGCTGCGCAGCGTGCGGACGACGCTCGCGGTGATCAGCGACATCGCCGAGCTGCGGCCCTCCGCCGACAGCTTGGCCAGCTTGGCGAAATCGCTGCCGCGGGCCTGCTCATACGAGGTGCGGCAGCGCAGGCAGAACCGGAACGGGCTCGGCACGTACGCCGCGTACGTGCCGGCACCTGGCTCGGTCTCGTAACCGGCAACGTCGACCCAGACCGGCTCGGGCAGCAGCCTGACCCGGGCCGGGTCGACCGTCTGCCCGGTCACCGGGTCATAGCTCAGCCACGAGTACGGGAGCCGGCCCTCGACAAGGGCCTGCTCCAGGGTCGCCGGCCAGGGCTGGTCGTCGCTGATGAACAGGTAGCCGCTGGCCTCGTCCCCGCCGCTGGCATCGCTGTCCCTGCGTGCCGCGTAGCGCCGCCCGGTTCCGGTGTCGCTGCGGGTCACGGCCAGGTAGTCCTGGCCGCATTCACGGCAGAACGCGGCCGGCACCAAGATCCGCCCGCTGTCCTCGCCGGGCGCGGCGACCTGGTACGTGCTGGTGACGTGGCGGGAACCCGGGGGCTCGAGCGTGACGTAGACGTTGTCGCCCTTGGACAGGAACTGGTGCAGCCGGAACGCGAAAGCCGGGCGGCCGGTGGCGGGATTGGTGATCCGCGATCCGGCCTGCAACGTGTCCCGGATCGCCCGGGCGCATTCGGCGTGCCCGGCGCCGGTCTGGGCGGCCAGCTGCCTGGCCGCCACGGGCAGCGTCAGCGGATCGCGCCGCCGGCGCGGGTGGCCGGGAGGCGAGCCGGGCTCAAGGCCGAAGGTCTCCTCGACCCATACCGCGAGCGGATCGGCCGTGAAGGCTTCCCACTCGGCGGGCGTGGCCCCGTCCAGGACGCGCCGGCGCAGGGCGCCTGCCGTGACCCCTGCCGGGTCGGTGACCCGCTCCAGCGTCTCCCCGATCACCTGCTCAGGCTGGACCGGCACGCCGAACAGGGTCGCCGCCACCTCGGCGGCGGCCCGGCGCTGGTCGCTGGCGTCGCCCTCTGTCGTCATCGTAGCCGAGGTCCCGATGCACTGGACATCCGCCGCGTCGCAGGCATCGCGAAGCCGGCGCACGAGCAAGGCGACGTCCGCGCCCTGGCGGCCGCGGTAGGTGTGCAGCTCGTCCAGGACCAGGAACCACAGGCCCCTGGCCGCCTCGACCAGGCCGCGATCGCGCGGCCTGGTCAGCACCAGCTCGAGCATCACGTAGTTGGTCAGCAGGATGTCCGGCGGGTCGGCGATGAGCTGCTTGCGGTCCTCGGCGGACTCCTGGCCGGTGTACCGGCCGAACCGCACCGGCGGCCGCCCGTCCGGGTAGCCGACCGTGAGGAACTTCCGCAGCTCACCCAGCTGGCTGTTGGCAAGCGCATTCATCGGGTAGACCACGATCGCCTTGATCCCCGGCCGGTAGCTGCCCGCCGCCTTGGCGGCGAGCACCCGGTCGACGACCGGGATGATGTAGGCCAGGCTCTTGCCCGACCCGGTACCCGTCGTGAGCACATAGCTGCGGCCGGCCCGCGCCGCCTCGATGGCCTCCCGCTGGTGCCTGTGCAGCCGCAGCACCGGGCCGTCGGGGCCCTCGCCCTTCAGCCGGAAGATCCGCTCGCACTCCGGCTGCAGCAGGCCCTCGGCCACCAGGTCGGTGATCGTCCCACCGGAGGCGAAGTTCGGGTTCAGCGACAGCCAGGGATCAGGCCACTGGTATCCCCGGGCCATCCGGTCCCGGACGTGGCCGGCGATCGTCTCGTCGTTGATGTCGACGAAGCTGCCGGTGAACTCGCGGTAGTCCTCGATCAGCCGGTCACGAACACCGAAGACGTCCATCCCCACGCCCGCCCTGCCGCCGGTCATGACCCGGGGCACCCCGCGGTGTCCCTGGGGGCACAATACCGGTCATCCCGGGTTACATGGCAGTGACTCGCGGCAAGTAGTCCGGTTCGCAACAGTGGCGCCCCGGGTGAGCCCGGCCCGGTCAGCCGCCGCGAGCAGGGCCGGGCCAGGCGCGGTCAGCCGGCGGCAACCGGAACACGGGCGGCAAGGTGTGCCGGGGGCACGATCGCGGCCGGGTACGGGAAGAACGCCCGCAGCTCGCGAGCATCCTGCTGCGCGACGGCGAGCCGGCCCAAGATCTCCGCCAGCGGCCACGAGCGCTCAGGCTGGACGACCTCGATGCCGACCACGGCCCCGGCCGGGCCGAGGTCAACGAGCGTTCCGCGATCAACCTGCACGGTCCGGGCCACCTCGAGGCCGGCCAGCTCGATGTAGAGCGCCCCCGCGTCGCGGTCGCAGCTCTGGCTGATCATGGCGTGCTCTCCTCGCTGCCGCGCCAGGCGGCCGTGACGATGCGCGTCCGGTCGGCCGGCTGATCCGGGCCCACCGGGCCGAAGGACCCGTGCACCAGGGCAAGCCTGTGCCCGTCTTCGTCCCGATAGATCAGCCCGACGTGGTGCCGCTCCCGGGCCTCGGCGACGTCGACCAGGATGCTCAAGCCAACCCCTGGCCTGCGCCGCCATCACGGCGGTCCCGGCCTGTCCCCGCCCCTGCACGACCATCAGCGGGTGCCCGCAGCGGGAAGTGGCAGGCCGCTTTATGCCCGTTCGCGCTGAACGTTGTGAGCGGCGGCTCTGCCTCGGCACAGATCTTTTGGGCCACGGGGCACCGGGTCCGGAACCGGCAGCCAGATGGCGGGTTGATCGCGCTTGCCAGCTCTCCGATGACGCCAACTTTGGCCTTGGCGTTCTCTGCTTGCGGATCGGCGATCGGGGCCGAGTCGATCAGCCCCTGAGTGTAGGGGTGGACGGGGGTTCGGTATACCTCGCTGGCCGGTCCGACCTCGACCAACTTGCCGAGGTACATCACGCCGATGTGATCAGACATGTATCGGACTACCCCGAGGTTGTGGGAGATGAACAGGTAGGTCAGGCCCATCTCTCGTTGCAGGTCGCGCATGAGGTTGAGCACCTGGGCCTGGATCGACACGTCGAGAGCTGAAACCGGCTCGTCGGCAACGACGAGCCTCGGCTGGAGGATCAGCGCCCGCGCCAAGCCTAGCCGCTGCTGCTGGCCACCGGAAAATTCGCGCGGGTATCGCTCCATCACGGAATCCGGCAGGCCGACGTGGCGGAGCATGTCCCGCACCCGCTGGAGCTGCTCCTTGCGTGACCCGATGTGCTGCGCCCACAGCGGCTCACGCAGGATCGTCCCTGCCCGCATCCGAGGATCGAGCGAAGCGTAGGAGTCCTGGAACATGTACTGGATCATCCGGCGCTGCCGCCGGTATTCTCGCCCGTTGCCCATCGCCAGGATCTTGTCCTGGAAGCGGATCACGCCATCTGTCGGCTTCTCCAAGCCCACAATCAGCCGACCGATCGTTGTCTTGCCGCAGCCCGATTCTCCGACTAGGCCAAATGTCTCACCGGGCCGGATGTCGAAGCTGACGTCGGCGACCGCACTGACCGAGCCGGCCCGGCGCCGCAGCACGGCTGTTCTGGCCAGCGGGAACTCCTTTACCAGACGCTGGGCAGACAGCAGTACTTCGCCGGTCACGCCCGCTGCGCTGGGGCATTCCCCGGCCTGGTCCTCCGTAACCTGGGCGGGAACACGGGCGCTTCCTTCCATCGTGCCCACGGGGTAGAAGCAGGCATAGAGGTGGCCACCTGCCTGCCCCGTGAGCTGCGGCTCCTCCTGGGAGCATCGGCGCCGGCCATAACGGCACCGGAGCGCGAACCGGCAGCCGGGCGGCGGACGCATCAGGTCCGGCGGAGTTCCGGGGATGGAGTACAGCCGCTCGCCGGTTTTGGCCGCATTATCCGGAAGTGCGTGAAACAGCGCTTCCGTATAGGGATGGCACGGGCTGGCGTAAAGCGTCCTGGTGTCGGTGATCTCGACGATCTTGCCTGCGTACATGACCGCTACCCGGTCAGCCTGGCCCGCGATCACGCCGAGGTCGTGAGTGACGAGGATCACCGACATCCGTAGCCGCGACCGGAGGTCGTCGAGAAGCTCCAGGATCTGCTTCTGGATCGTCACATCCAGCGCGGTGGTCGGCTCGTCGGCGATCAGCAGTCTGGGCTCGCACGCCAACGCCATCGCGATCATCACCCGTTGCCGCATCCCTCCGGAGAACTGGTGCGGGTACTCACCGATCCTCTCCTTGGCCCGCGGGAGTCCGACAAGATTCAGCACCTCAGCCGCCCGCTCGTAGGCTCCCTTCCGTGACACGCCACGATGCAAGATCACCGTCTCGGCGATCTGCTTGCCTATCGTCATGGTCGGGTTTAGCGAGCTGAGCGGATCCTGGAAGATCATCCCGATATCGTTACCGCGCACCGTCCGCATGTGGTCGTCGTCAAGCCTGCTGATCTCCCGGCCGGAGAGCCGGATGGTCCCGCTGACGATGTGGCCGCCTGCAGGGAGCAGGCCGACGATCGAAAGCGCAGTCATTGTCTTGCCGCACCCGGATTCCCCTACGAGTCCCACCGTCTCGCCGGGGTCGACATGCAGGCTGATCCCGTCGACGGCGCGGACCACTCCCTGGCTCACGCTGATATGGGTACGCAGGTCCTCGATTTCTAGGAGCGCCAATGCCCGGCCCTTTCTGACCGGCGGTCATGATCAATAGTCCGGGATGGGGAACTCGAGACGGTCGTGGCGGCCCTCCCGGACGAGGCATGGTCACTCCCCGAGAAGTTCCCCGATCCATCAGGTGCAGCCTGAGGCTCACCAGCGGACCGGGCACAGAAGGCAGTATCCGGGCGCACTGACCGGTGATGTTTGCCAGGCAAGGCCTGGCAAACATTCCGAACGGCCAAGGCGGGGCATGCGCTGCATTTGACTGGCGCCGCGCCTCTGATGACGGCGAACTGTTCAATGGCGAGATGCCTGGTCATGATATTATCGAGGTCAGGCCGTCGCCGAGGAGCGAGAATGCGATCCCGGTGAACACGATCGCTAGTCCCGGGAAGACGGCGAGCCACCAGGCGGTAGTCATGTAGTCCTCCGCCGCGTAGATCATCTGGCCCCACTCTGGTGCCGGGGGCTGTACGCCAGCTCCGAGAAACGACACTGCCGAAGTGAGCAGGACCGCGTACACGATGTCGGACGAGGCGTAGACCATGAGCTGTGCCGCGGTGTTCGGCAGCAAATGCCGTATGATCTGCCGGGCCGGGGTCGTGCCCGCCACCCTCGCGGCATCCATCCACGGCATCTGCCGGGCTTGCATGGCCTGCCCCCGGCTGAGCCGGGCGTAGGCGACCCACCAGACCAGGGACGCGGCGAGGATGAGGTTCGCGGTTCCGGGTCCGCGCGCGGCGGCGACCGCGATGACAAGGACGACGAACGGGAACGCGAGGGCTATGTCGGTTACCCGCATGATCACCGCGTCGGCCCAGCCTCCGGCGTAGCCGGCTACGATCCCGACGATGGTCCCCGCGACCAGTGCGATCCCGACGATGGACAGCGCGATCAGCAGGTCTGTCCTGGCCGCGACGACGACTCGGGAGAAGATGTCCCGCCCGTACTGGTCAGTGCCGAACCAGTGCCTGGCATCTGGCGGCTGCAGCGCGTCTGGGACGTTGAGCTGGTCGGGGTTGTAAGGGACAAGCCAGGACCCGGCGACGGCAGCGATAGCCAGGATTGCGGTGAGCGCAACTCCGGCACTGAGGGTGCCGGGCAGCGTGTGCCTCCGCCTGGGAACTGGCGCGTCCGCGGCGACGGGCAGCTCCCGCGAGGCCGCCGGGAAATGCATGGCTACCGCACCACCACTCGCGGATCCAGCCCGGCGTACAGCAAGTCAGCGGCTATGTTGACCAGCACGACAAATACGGCGAAGACCAGGACCAAGCCCTGCACGACCTGATAGTCGTGATCGAGAACCGAGTTGACGAGAAGCTGGCCCATCCCCGGCACCGCGAAGACCGTCTCGACCACCACGGTGCCGGAGATCAGCCAGGCCATGTTGAGCCCGGCGATGGTGACAACGGGCAGCAGCGCGTTGCGGAGCACGTGACGGCGCATCAGCTGACCGCGGGACAGGCCCTTCATCCGCGCGGTCGTCACGTATGGCTCTTGCAGCACGTGCAGCGCGCTGGCTCGCAGCCCGCGGGTGATGACTGCGATGAACGTCAGCGCCAGCGCCAGCGCGGGCAGGAACAAGTACCCTAGGTGAGCGATGAAGCCTGCTCCGTAGCCGGCGACGGGGAACATGCGCGTCGGCAGGGCAACGAAGAGGATAAGCATGACGGCGACCCAGAACGTCGGCAGGGACAGGCCGGTGACGACCGCGAGCCGGATTGCGTGATCAGCCGGGCGGCCGGCCCGGCGGGCCGCGGCCATGCCCAGCGGCACGCCAAGGCCGACCGCGAGGACGGTGGCGTAGGCGACTAGCAGCAGGGTCGCCGGGGCTCGCTGCACGATCGCGGTCCCGACGTTCTGGTCCAGCACCGGGGAGTACCCGAAGTTGCCGTGGGCGAGGCGGGCAAGGTAACGCCCGTACTGCACCCAGACTGGCTGGTTGAGGCCATAGGCTGCGGCGAGCGCCCGGACCTGCTGCGGACTGGCCCGTGGGCCGAGCAGCACCTGCGCCACGTTCCCCGGGATCAGCGCCGTGAGCGCGAACGTGGCCAAGGTCACCCCGACCAGCACCGGGATCCCCTGTGCCAGCCGTCTGCCTGTGACGGCGAAGGTCATGACGCCAGCCAGATGCCCGCGAAGTATGCTCCGTCGTACGGGTTCTCGGCGAACCCGTGCACCCGGCTGGACATGAGGGTCGGGGTGGTCACGTCGTTGTAGAGCGGCAACGGATCCGCCGCCTGCGCCTCGGCGATCTGCGCCTTGTTGAATATCGGCTGGAGCGCAGCGTGGGAGCCGACTGCGGTGGTCGCGGCCTGTGCCGCGGCGATGACGGCCGGGTCGTTCAGGCTGGACCAGAATGCCTTGCAACATCCGGCGGCGTAATCGGGGACCATGGTGTACTGGATCTGGTTGATCGGGTTCGGCGAGATGTCCTGCCAGAACGAGGTGGTGAGCTGGAACTTCTGGGAGGTCAGGTCGTCCAGCCACGACGTTTCCGACACCGTGTCCAGGCTTAGGTGAATGCCCACCGCGGCAAGGTCGGCCTGTATCACCGCTCCTGTCGCGGCCTCGGCCTGCCCCGGCTCGAGCAGCAAGGTGAGATGCAGGTTGCGCACCCCGGCCTGCGCGAGCAGTGCCTTCGCCTTGGCCGGATCGTAGGGGTACAGGTTGAGGGCCGGGTCGGCGAAGGTGAGCCCTGCCGGGTCGGGCAGGAATGTCTTCGCGGCGACACCATTGCCGTACAGCGCCGCCTGCTCAAGTTCCGCTCGGTTGATCGCGAGCGAGATAGCCCTCCGCACCAGCACGTTGTTCAGCGGCGGGTCGAGCGTGTTGAGGACCATGTTCCAGTCAATGCTCTGCGGGAAATTGGCGACGTACATCCCTGGCCGACTGCTCAGTGATCTGACCTCGTTGTACGGGATCTGGGTAGCCACGTCCGCGGTACCTGACTCCACGGCGGTGATCCGAGACTGGTCGTCGGGCATCACCAGGTAGGTGATGCCGTCAAGGTAAGGCAGGCCGTGCTGCCAGTAGTGCGGGTTGCGGGTCACCTGGATTGACGCCCCGCGCTGCCAACTGGTGAGGACGAACGGACCGGTCCCGACCGGATGCCGCAGGTAGGCGCTCCAGCCCTCTTTCTCGACGAGGGCCTTCGGCATGATGACCGCCTCGAAACCAGACACGTCATCCAGGAAGTAAGGGTACGGCGTCTTGAAAACGACTCTGACCGTCAACGGGCCGGGCGCGGTAATCGACGCGATCCTCGGCGCCAGGAAGTTCATTTGCGCAGCCGACTGGGAGATCATGTATTCCCAGGACCAGGCCACGTCTTCTGCGGTCAGCGCCTCGCCATCGGAGAACTCTACCCCGGGCCGGATCTGGAACGTGTACGTCTTGTAGTCGGACGTGATACTCCAGGAGGTAGCGAGCATCGGCTGGAGTGACTGCCCGTTGGGTGTGGCGTAAACCGCGTATTGCCACCAGTTGCCCCACATCAGCTGCGCGACAGGGTCTTCGCTGGTTATCGGGTTGATGTTCTGGATGTCGCTGTAAAGCGCCACCTTCAAAGTCCCTCCATGTACCGGCTGGCCGGATGACCGGGCGCTTCCGATGCCGGTGGTGGCCGCGCTCGAGCACGCAGCCACGGCTCCGGCCAGCGACACTACGGCAGCCGCCGCCAGGAACCGGATGCTTATTCTCATGACACATGCTCCCCGGGTATTTCAGTGTCGTCGCCGAACGGGTCATAAGGCTTGTTCGTGCACGGGGGCCCGCAGCTGACCGAGATCGTCCTGCTGGTGACATCGATCTGCACCGAAGCCAGGGTGCCCTGCCGCCGCGCGTAGTCTTGGTGGTCGAAGTCGTGGGCGCAGATTGCCGTATTTCCGCCATGATGGGATTTCAGCAGGTCGCCGAGATCGTTCAGTCCAACCGGCGGGGTAAGCGCTTTCGCAAGCTCGGTGAGGCAGCTGAGCCGAGTCAGGGTGTCGGGCCACTCCGCGATGTAGCTATCCACCGCCCGGGGCGGACCGCTCAGGAAGTGGTTGGTATGGAATAGCCATCCGTCGACGGGAGGGAGGTACCAGGCGCCGCCAGGGGAAACCTCCACAGACGCCAGTGACCCGCCATCACCGTCTGCGTACCCGAGGTTGAAGCATGTGCTAGCCGTGAACCGCGACTTCAGCAGGACCCCCACCGCGGCGGCGAGATTCGTGCAGCCTTCCAGGATCAGGCGGCAGGCGACGTGAACTGGCAGCCCGCCGACCCCGCCGTCGCCGACGGTGCCCAGGATATTCAGCGCGAGGCCGAGCCCGTGACTTGACAGGCCGATCTTGCCGATCAGCCCGGCTTCGGTGAACGTGGTGAACCATTCTCCTGGTCCTGTCTGCACCCGCCAGATGAGCCTGCTGGCCGCGGCGTCGGGATGCCAGTCCCAGTTCTGCGCCAGCAGCACGTGATGCTCGGCGCTGACCGCGGGCGTCACCCCCACCACGGTGCATTCTGGCGGCCGGGCACCTGACAGCAGCTCGGTACGGGCGTTGATGGCGAACAGCAGTTCCGCGGGGACGTGGGCGCCCTCGGCGATCGCCTGAATCTCATCGGCCAAGGGCGGGTACCGGCCGCGGAGCCATGCCGCCACGGTCGCCCCCAGGGAGCCTATCTCGTCCCGAGATAGGCGGGGAATGGCCTCAAGCAGCCTTATGTAGGTTTCCGTCGTGTGGCGAACCTGCTCGCGCAGGTCGGTCCCGAACTGGTAGCCGCGGTCGGCGGGACTGGCTGGCGCGGAAACGTAAGTCGGGATCATGAAGCTGTCCTTTGACATGATTGGCGACCTGGCTATGGGTGGCGAACCAGAGGTTCGCGTCCTTGGCGGTGGTGATGAGGTTCCGGAGCACAGTCAGGCGGGACGGGCGGCCGGTGATCTCCGGATGCATGGTGAACGTCACAAGGCGATGCTCTGTGATCGCCGAGCACAGTTCCTCGGCCCAAATCTGCTGCACCATTCCCGGGGCGGCGTGCGGCCAGCCGTAGTCAGGGGTCCAGCCGAAGAAGGGCCAGTCATCCAGGGTCCAGTGCACCGGCAGCTCAAGCAGTGACGTCCCGCCGTAACTGGCTATGTATGGCCGGTCGTCGCCCATCAGGCTAGAGTCATAGGTGAAGCCGAATTCGCCCAGCAAGGCGAACGTATGCGCGGTTAGCTGCCAATCAGGCGCGCGGTATCCTGCCGGGCGCGGAGCCCCGGCCTCGTGCAGGGCTTGCAGGCCCTCCTCGATCTCCGCGTACTGGGCGGCTTCATCGATCCGGGCAGGGCTGAGGTGGCGGTTGCCGTGATGGCCGACCTCATGCCCGGCGTCGATGATCTGCCGTATCACGTCCGGGTACCGCCGCGCGGTCTCGCCGGGAACATAGCATGTCGCCGGGATTGAATGTTCGTTCAGGATCGCGAGGATCCGCGGCAGGCCACGGGTCAGGCCGTACTCGGCTTCGGAGATGGCGCTGAGATCGCGTTCTGTTGCGCCCAGGCTGCCGGTGACCCCCGCCGGGCCGTCCACGTCGACCGTGAGCGCGACGGCCGCGGCCGCGCCGTCAGGCCAGGTAAATACCGCACCGGTCATCGGGCTCGCTCGCACGGCTCATCTATGCGCGCGGCCGGTCCGCGCCGATGCAGTCCCTGGGTGTTCATCAGCAGTCCCCGGCCTTCCCGCCCGCAACAACCCGAATCTGCAGCGTTCAAGAACTTACTGTCTAATCCGTTAGTAAGATAAATTTACACCGAAGCTACCGCCGCCGCAAGGACAACCGCCAGCGTCCTCGCTGAGCACATACCACCGCCGACCTGCGCGTGCCGTGCAACCGCGCTTGCCGCCGCACGGGAGCCGCAGACGCCGGCGTCATGCCGGGGCGGCCGGGCTGAGCTTGGTCATGACGTGCTTGACCTGGCTGTAGTCATCGAGCGCGTACCGCGACATGTCGCGCCCGGTGCCGGATTCGTTCATGCCGGACCACGGCATTTCCGAGACCAGCGGCAGGTGATCGTTGATCCACACCGTGCCGAACCGCAGCCCGCGGGCGGCGATCAGCGCCCGTCCGATGTCGCGGGTCCACACCGATGCGCACAGCCCGTACGGCACATCGTTAGCCCATGCGAGCGCCTGCTGGTCGCTCGCGAAGCGCTGGATGGTGACCACCGGGCCGAAGACTTCCTGCTGGACTATCTCATCACGCTGGCCGACGCCGCTGACGAGCGTGGGTTCGACGAAGAACCCCGGCCCGGGCAGGGCGTGGCCGCCGGTGAGTGTCGTGCCGTGTGCGCGGCTAATGAAACCTATGACACGTTCCCTGTGCGCGGCTGAAATCAGCGGGCCCATGTCCACGTCCGGTGACAGTGCCGGGTCGCCGACGTTGATAGAACGCACGGCTGGCACAAGCGCGTCGAGCAGGTCGTCATAGATTCGCTCATCCGCGAGTACCCGGCACGCTGCGGCGCATTCCTGCCCGGCGTTCCAGTAGCCGGCAATCTTCACGGTCTCGGCGACCGCCCCAAGGTCAGCGTCGGCGAAGACGATTACCGGGGCCTTGCCGCCCAGCTCAAGATGGACCCGCTTCAGGGAGGCCGCCGCTGAGCGCATCACATCTCTGCCCGTGCTGGTGTCGCCGGTCAGTGATACCAGCCGGACGTCGGGGTGCCGGACGAGGCCGGTCCCTACGGGGTCACCGTCTCCGGTGATCACATTCAGCACGCCCGCGGGGAAGATGTCCTCGGCCAGCTCGGCCAGGCGCACCGTGGTGAGCGGCGTTTGCTCCGCAGGCTTGAGCACGCAGGTATTTCCCGCGGCCAGGGCCGGCGCCAGCTTCCAGACGGCCATCATGAGCGGGTAGTTCCAGGGCGTGATGAGCGCGGCGACGCCCAGCGGTTCCCGACGCAGCATGGAGGTGTACCCGGGCAGGAACTCTCCCGCGGCCGACCCTTCGGGTAGCCGGGCTGCGCCGGCGGCGAACCGGAGGTTGTCGGCCGCGAAGCCGATTTCCGGCTCGCCGACGGTCCGCGGCTTGCCGACATTCGCGGACTCCAGCGCGATGAGTTCGGCGCTGTCGGCCTCGATCGCGTCAGCCAGCCGGAGCAGCATGCGAGCGCGCTGCCCGGGAGTTGCCTCGAGCCATGCGGGGAGAGCGTCGGCCGCCGCTCGGACGGCCCGGGCGACATCTGCCTTGCTGCCTCGCGGGCATTCGGCAATCGGCTCGCCAGTGGCCGGATTCACGATGGCGGACATCTGGCCGTCGACCGAGTCGAGCCAGTGGCCGTTGACGAAGTTCCGCAGGCGGGTCACCGTTGTCAAGCCATTCTCCTCTCGTTCGCGCCGCGGCCGGGGTCGCGACTCCGCTGACCGGCTGCGCTGGCAGGAGCCTCGGCACGCTTGGCGGCAGCGGCGGCGCGCCAGGCCGAGGCGGCGGGGTAGCGGCCTATCGGCCACTGCCCGGTGCGGGCGACCTGTAGATGGGGCCTCGCTTGCGCACCGGGTCGAGGAGCCCGCTAGCCAGCCATTCCTCGGCTTCCCCGGGCGCCGGCGGGCGAGGCCTGCGGCCGGTGTAACCGACGAGTTCCCACACCTTGCTCGTGCTCAGGTAGCAGCAGATCAGGATCTCCTGAAGGTAGTTGTACAAGGCAGGTTGCTCGCGCCTGAACGCATCCAGGCGCTCGCTCAGGCCAGATCCAGGCATGGACTCGATCGCCGCCGCGATATGCGCCAGCCGTGGACCCGCATACACGGCCGCGGCCGCCAGCATCTGCCCGTCGGCGTCCACCTCGGTAAACCCGGGCGCGCCGTCTTCTGCCGGCATCATGAGCGAACCACATGCACGCAGCAGTTCGGCGCGTTCGGGCGTCAAGGCTGGTTCCGTGGGCATCGCACTTGCCTTCCTCACCCCGGCACCAGCTGGTCGACGGCCCGCTGCACCATGTGATCGGCGGCTCTCAGCGCCAGCGCCGCGATGGTGCTTGTCGGGCTCACCGCTCCGCTGGTGACGAAGACACTCCCATCGACGATGAACAGGTTGGGTACGTCATGGCTGCGGCCGAACCTGTCGACGACCGAGGTTGCGGGATCGTCGCCCATGCGCGCGGTTCCGAGCAGGTGCCCAGGCTGGTCGGGCATGGCCGTGAAATCGACGACCTTCTCCGCTCCGGAGGCGAACAGCGCCTCGCGCGCGCGGGCCATGTGGAAAGCAATAAGGGCATCGCTGTTGGAGTCTTGCCGGTAGATGATGCGCGGGGCGGGCAGCCCGCTGGAATCGGTAAGCCTCGCGTCAAGCTCGACCCGGTTGGTGCTGTGGGGCAGATCCCCGGTGACGATGCACAGCAGCATCGAATGGCCCAGCACCTCCCGCACCTGATCGAGCAGCCGGGAGCCGAAGGCCCGCTCACCGGACTGTGCGGCGATCTCCGCCGAAGCGTAGGGCCCTCCGCTCGGCATGGTGACCCACGACCCGCCCAGGACGTGGCCGCGCGACTGGTCCGTCTCGTAGAACTCGAAGGAGTGGACGTTCTGGCCGGCCGGGCCGAGCCAGCTGCTCAGCTCATCAGCATAGATGCCCACCACCATGGGCGTCGGGTTCAGCATCAGGCGGCGTCCGACCAGCCCGCTCGAGTTCGCCAATCCGGCCGGAAAGCGGGTCGAGGCGGACATGAGCAGCAGCCGAGCGGTCCCCACCCCGTTGGCGGCCACCACCACCACGTCGGCGCTGACGCGGTGCTCGTGTCCGGCAGGGTCGAGGAAGATCGCCCCGGTGGCCAGGCCGCGGCTGTCGACCAGGATCTCGCGCACGCGCGCCCGTGTGACGAGCGTTGCCCCATCCCGGAGGGCTTTTGGCCAGTGGGTGATGTCCACACTGGCCTTCGAGCCGTTGGGGCAGCCTGACTCGCACACGCCATAGCGGACGCAGGGGATAAGACCGTTGATTGGCTTGGCTGCGATCACGTTGGGGGCCGGCCACCAGTGCCAGCCCATCTTGTTCATTCCTTCGGCGAATTTACGCCCGTAATCATTGATCGGATGAGCAGGCATGGGCGGCGTGGCCATCGGCGGGAACGCCGGGTCGCCCGGCATTCCAGCGCAACCGAAATCCTTGTCATTCTGATCATAGTACGGCTGCAATTCGTCCCAGGTGATCGGCCAGTCATCAGCGATCCCGTGCAAGCTGCGCAGTCGGAAATCACTGGGCGCGAAGCGGGGCCACATTCCGCCGTAGTGGATGGTCCCTCCGCCGACAGCGTTGTACATGACCGGGGCGATGTCAGCCTGGCTTGTCTCGCAGGGATAGTCTTCCGGGAGATTACGCGTGTTCGGGTTCTTGCTCCAGCGGCCGAAGATCGACAGCTCGTATTCGGGCCGGTTCCCGGTGTACTCGCCGGGCGCCACCCAGGTGCCCTGCTCGAGGCAGACGACGTGCAGGCCGTGACGGGACAGGTGCTTGGCGACGGTGGCACCCGAGGCCCCGGCACCAACAATGAGCACGTCCGCCCGGTCGCTGGCGGCTGAGCGCCACTCGCTCGCCTCATACGTGCCGCGCCTGATCGTCACGCTGTCAGCTTCCTCTCCGGCGGCCCGGGGCTCCTCGCGAGTCCTGGCCGTGCCGCCAGCGCGCGAGGCGCGGTCCCCGTCCCCGCAACGTCAGTCTGGAGCAGTAACTAATTGATGCGACAGTTTAAACATACAAATGAGGATGCCGCAGTGTCAAGCGAGCACGAGCGCTTGCGCACACCAGGCAGCTGCGGTCACGGCAGAGGCAGTGCAGTATCGGGGCGGTAGCATCGCATGCGTGATGACTTCACCGATGCGGCTGAGCGCCATCCAGCGCCAGGTGCTCGAGCAGCTTTCCACGACGGCAACCTCATCGCCTCGGCAGCAGCAGCGGGCCCTGATCGTGCTCAGCGCGGCGGAGGGCCGGTCGGACCGGGCGATCGCCGCTGAGCTGGACACCACGGTCAGGACCGTACGACTGTGGCGGCAGCGCTTCCTGGAGCGGGGCATCGACGGACTTGCCGACAACCCGCGCTCGGGACGCCCGTCCGTCTTCGCACAGCCGCACGTCGGCTCACCCGCCAAGGATGCCCGCGGCGGACGCGGCCCGCGTGGCAAGAGCCGCAGGCCGGCCCGCGGCCGCGCTGAGCCAGCCGCGGCCGGACGGCCGGGCGCGGCGAGCCGCTCGGAGCTGGCCGATCTGCCGTGGCTACCCCGCGAATCAGTGTCGGATATCACCCTCGAGCGGCTTCTCGAGGCGGCCAGCCGGACGATAAGCCGACGGGGTTTCGCCTCTACCCGGGTGTCTGATATCGCGGCTGAGGCGGGTGTGTCGCCGGCCGCCGTGCACTACTACTTCGCCACCAAGGATGAGATCCTTGTCCGGGCGCTTCTTTGGGCGAATGCCCGTCCCGTCATGCGGCTGGAGCAATCAACCACCAGCGGCCGCCCCGTTGACCGGCTCGCCAATTTCATAGCCAGGTCGATTCCTTACCCGGGACATCGACGGGATGAATACCTGCTGGAAATCGATTTGTGGAGCCGGGTCCGGATGCAGCCGGAGCTGCTACCGGTCTGGGAGAGTTACAACGACCGCTGGACCGCTCACCTCAAGAGCATCCTCGATGACGGCGCGGAGGATGGCTCATTCACGCTCGCCGCGCCAGCCGATGAGGTTGCCGAGCGCCTCGTTGGCATGACAGACGGCCTGTCGGCCCAAGCCTCGGTCGGCTCGCGGCGGATGCCACATGAGCGCGTCCGCCAACTCGTCACCCGTTTCGCCGCCGAGCAAGTCGGGATACCCGTTGAGAGGCTTATGGCAAGCGAAACGCCACCCGCTACGCCATTACAGCACACCAGCAGGACCGGCTTCACAGCGAGGACCGAGCGAGCGCACCCATGCCACCATCTATATCTATTCTGATCTGATCTTGGCGTCAAACACGAGTATCAAGCTCGCACCAACTGATCACCAGCCTGGAGAGCACGCGTGCGGCAGTGACTAGCTCATCGATCGCAACGAACTCGTCTGTGGAGTGGGCTACCTTGATGTCACCTGGACCAAAAGCCAGGCTGGTGATCCCATACAATGTCGACAGGAGCGCGCCGTCATACCCGCTGTCAAGTCCCACCGCGTGCGCCGAGGAATGACCGGCTGAACGCGCAGCGGCGAGCAGGTGCGCTAGAAAGGGATTCTCGGCGTCGACTTCGTACGGAGGGTAGTCTAGGAGCCACGTCCATGAGGGGGGATGTCCCTTGAGCCATGTGTCCTCGAGACAAACGCGACCTACGGCGCTGGCTAGTTCGCGCTTGACGTTTTCCCCGAAGCCCGAGGCGTCGGCCTCGCTAGGCATATAAGTGGCATTTATCAGCAGCTCTGCCGCTTCTGGAATCGTCGCGATATAAGAACCGCCATGAATACCGGTAATGTTAAGGCTAGGTGGCCCAAGCAGCGCGTGGCGCAATGAAGGGTCGGCTCGCCGCTGCTCTGCTAGCTGAAGTAGCCCGTCCGCGATACGCAGCGCAACATGGTTGGCGTTAACCCCCCCGCCCTCGCGCCACGGAGGCTGCTCCACTTCGGCATGCGCCGCGCGACCTTTGATTGCGAGACGCGCATGGAGGATTCCTCGTGTTGCCGTGAAGATATTAAGGCAAGTCGGCTCTGGTACGACAGCAGCATCTGCGCGATAGCCCCTCTCGGAAGCCGCGACGGATCCCATGCCGCCGATCTCCTCATCAGTGACTGCTTCGAACAGAACGTCGCCGCGCAGCCTAACGCCGCAGTCACGGAGTGTTTCTAGTGCAATTAGTGCGGCGGCGATCCCTCCCTTCATATCCGTGGTACCGCGACCATAAATGCGTCCATCATGGACTTCTGCTCCGAACGGAGGATAAGTCCAGCGGCCGTGATCTCCTGCTGGTACGACATCAATATGACCGTTGATTATGATCGACTTGCCATCGCCGGCGCCCGCAAGCCGACCAACCGTCATGGGCCGGTCCTTCCAGTGGTGCCACTCGGGAATTGTGCGGCGTCCCTGCAACTCGGAGACATCAGGCTCCCACTGATCAACCTGGCAGCCGATTGCGGTAAGCCGGTCAGCCATCCACGTCTGCAGGGCTGCTTCTTCGTTGGGAAGAGCATCACCAAGGCCGAGAAGGTCGACAGACTCTGTTCTGAATCGCACTAGCACCCTTGCGGCTTCAACGAGTTGGTCGACTCGTTCACCGAGCGCATGATCCACGTCCCGCACAACCGCGTCTACATCGGCCGGAAACACTTTCCCTCGCTCTCTTGGCTGCTGACCACGCTATTCGCTGACCGGCTGGGGCACTGGTGGCTCTGCCGCTTCGTCCTCGTCGAAGGCCTTGCCAGCTCGAATAAGCCAGTCTTCACGTCCGCGAAGCTTCAGATAGACTAGGGCGACCAATGCAAGCAGCAGATAGATCCCTAGGGCCGCCGGCCCATATTTCTCGGGTACGGCGGGTAGAGGCACGATCGTCTTGTAGAACACAACACCCACTGCCACAGTCGATAGGGCTGGGAACAGCACGTGTATTACTGGATTGAACTGAGCCCGATCGCGGAGATAGTGATAAAGCACGCCGATGTTCGCCAGGGCGTACAAGATGATCAGCCCGAGCGTGATCATCGTCGCCCAGGTGAAGTAGGTGTTGGCCACGCCGAAGATGCCGGCCAGGAGAAAGGTTAGGGCGCTCATAGCCACCATCAAGTGGATAGCGTTGTGTGGCGTATGGCGAATGGGATGAACCTTGCCGAGGAAGCGCGGCAGCGCGCCAGCACGCCCCATGGCGTACCAAGTCCTGGTGGCACCATTGAATGACCCGATTGCCACAGCGATTGCCGAATTCAGCAACGCTAGCAGAACGATCACCCAGGCCCCGTGCCATAGCCGCACTGCCAGAGTAAATCCAGGGAAGGCGGCTGCGCCCGGGATACCACCGACATTCTTAGTGCCGGTGCCCACCAGTAGTCCCCAGGTGACGAACAGAAGGAAAGATCCATAGATAACGATGGTAAGCCTAAGGGCGCGAGGAACATTCCTGCGCGGGTTGTCACTCTCCTCGGCCAGCGGCGCGATCGACTCCCACCCGCTGTAGGCGAAGATAGAGAATACGAATCCTAGGAACAGGTTAGGAGCATGCCCTATATTGGCCGGGTTGAAAGGCTCCAGGTTAAATCCGCCATGCCCAGGAGAGGCCAGCCCGGATAGTGCCAGCGCAACCATGATGACCATCTCGATCGCCGTCGTGACGAGGAGAAAGCGCGCCGAGAGCACGATACCGCGGTAGGAAGTCCAGATGACGATGGCCATGCAGAACAGGACGAAGCCCCACCACGGGATGCTGACCCCGTACTCGGCTTTGACAGCAGGCTGCAGGACCGCCGAGGCGAGGTAGGCGACTGTGAGCAGAGCGGCCGGTGGAAGCCAGATCGACCAGAACCACCCGCCCAGGAATCCGGCCCGGGGATGCAGCGCTCCGGCAATCCACGTGTACCAGCCTCCGGCCGAGGGCCACTGCTTCGCCAACTGGCTGACCGAGACGGTGGTCACCAGGATCACAAGGCCAGCGAACAGGAACGCCAGCGGTGCCACGATCCCCGCGAAGCTGACCGTTGCCTGGAACACAGCCAAGATCCCGAATGCCGGCCCGATTGTGGCCACACCCTGGAAGACCACACCAGTGAGGCCCAGAGCGCCTCGAGCCAGCCCTGGTTGCTGGCGCGTATCTCGGCTGGGTGCCTGGGAGCCATCAGTCGACATCTGCGTGCTGCCACCCTTCCGAAGCTGTCTGACCCTGCCACTGTGCATGCCTGACCAAGGCGATGCTGCAGATCAGGACCCATGTCCCGATCCAGCTGGTCCACGACGCGGCCCAGTTCGAGTAACATAAACTTACTGTTGCATCCGTTAGTATGTAGCTTACAGACGGCACTGCGACGCGTCAAGGTCACAGGCCGCCGACCGGGACGAGCCCTGCAGGCCCGGCCGGCACGCGGGCGGCGGCACATGGTCAGTCGGTTGCGGTCAACCGCGCCAGATCAGCATGGAGGCCGGCGAAAGGCTGTCACGGAGACCACTTGAGCCACCGCGCGCCCGCAAGCCCTGCCTGGAACCTTGTGTTTCCGAGTTTCCCTGTGGCCTGAGGCTTTCCGGCAGGCGGTCCGCGGCAGCGTGACACGTGCGGCGTGGATGACTTGCCGGTGAAGAAGTGATACGGCAGCATCGGCGGTGCTAACCACTTCACCGATGTCCGGGAGTGCCGCCGATGCTGCCTTCGGAGAGCCTACCCATGCCCGTGGAGTGGCGTGAGCTGCTGGAAGGGCTCGCGCCGGTGTTCGCGCGCCGCTCGGCGTACCGCCTGTTCACGGTGCTGGCGTGCGGGCTGATCCTGGCTGATCGGGGCACGGTGACCGGGATGGCGGCCGCGGCCGGGATCGGGCGGCAGTGGCGGCGGGCGTGCTGGTTTTTCGCCTCGGCGAAGTGGGACCCGGACGCGCTGGGAGTGGCCGTCGCGCGGCTGATCGTGAAGTACCTGCTCAGCGCGGACGCCCTGCTGGTCGTGGCGGTCGACGGGACCTTCTTCCGCAGATGGGGTCGGCGCGTGGCTGAAGCGCGATGGGCCTATGACGGTTCCGCGCCGGGCGGGAAGAAGATCGCGTTCGGGAACACGTGGGTGATCGCTGCGCTGGTCGTGGCCCTGCCGTGCTGCCCGTCCCCGGTGGCGCTGCCGGTCCTGTTCCGGCTGTGGCGGGGCAAGGGCACCGCCTCTCAGGTGGAGCTGGCCGCGGACCTGATGCAGGTCCTGGTCAGGGCGTTCCCGGGCCGGCCGGTGCACGGGACCGGGGACGCCGCGTTCCACGGGGAGCCGCTGGTCATCGAGGGCACGACCTGGACCACAAGGCTGCCGGCCAGCGCGGTCACCTACGGCCCGAAGCCGCCGCCGGCCGGGCGGCGGGGCCATCCGCGGGAGAAGGGAGACCGGATCGGGACATGCAAGGACGCCGCGCAGGCCGCCGAATGGAAGGACGTCACCGTCCGGATCTACGGCAGACAGCAGCAGGTGCAGGCCGCGTCCTGGCCGGCCCTGTGGTACGGCAGCTTCAAGAGCGCCCCCGGCCAGGTCGTCCTGATGCGCGAGAAAGACTCGAAAAAGCCCTACGACCTGGGCCTGTTCAGCCTCGACACGGAGCTGTCGCCGCAAGCCGTGATCGAGCGGTACTCCCGGCGGTGGCCCATCGAGCCCTCCAACGCCGCCGGCAAGCAGGTCACCGGCGCCGGCGACGCCTGCAACCGTACGCAGAAGGCCGTCGGGCGCGCCGTCCCCTTCGCGTTCCTCGTCCAGTCCCTGATGATCACCTGGTACGCGATCTCCTGCGACCCCGCCGCCGGCCTGCAGCAGCGACGGCGGCGCAGCCCGTGGTACCGGTCCAAAGCCACCCCTTCCACCGCCGACATGCACGCCACCCTCCGCGACGCACTCACCCAGGCCCGAATAACCGGCATCGGCCCAGGCAGCGGCCAGGCCCGGAAAATCACCGGCAGCACGTTGACCAGCCAGGCCAAGGCTGCCTAACTCGGAAACACGAGTAAAAATATGTCCCATGTCGGGAGCAACCCGACACGCCGCACCGGGCAGGATTGGATCCGCTAGTAGTTACGCTGAGACAACAGCATTTGGGCGGGCACGGAACGAATCGGGCGGCACCCCGCACAGGGGCGGGCTATGGGGTGCCGCCCGGCTCAAAACGGGTAGGGCGCGATGTCGCCGCGCATGGTGATCCAGCGCGTCTCGGTGAAGGCGTCCAGGTTGGCGCTGCCGCCGAACCGCGCCCCGGTGCCGGAGTCGCCGGTGCCGCCGAACGGCGTGTTGGCCTCGTCGTCGACGGTCTGCTCGTTGATGTGGACGATCCCGGTGGTGATGCGGCGGGCCAGGTCGAGGCCGCGCATCACGTCCCTGGTGAGGATCCCCAGCGACAGGCCGTACTCGCTGCGCGCGGCGAGTTCGGCGATGTCGTCGGCGCAGCCGAACCTCAGCACGGGGGCAACCGGGCCGAACACCTCGTTGGCGTAAGCGGGCATGTCCGGCGCGACGTCGGCCAGCACGCTCGGCCGGTAGAACAGCCCTTCGTAGGTTCCTCCTGCCGCGAGCTTGGCCCCGGCGCCCGTGGTAGCGGTGACCAGGGCGTGGACCTTGTCCCGCTGGCGCTCGTCGATGACCGGGCCGAGGGCGACCTGCCCGCTGGCCGGGTCGCCCACCGGCAGGTGATCCGCCTTTGCGGCCAGGGCGGCGACGTAGTCGTCGTAGACGGCCTCGTGTACCAGGTGCCGCCCGGTGGTCATGCAGATCTGACCCTGGTGCAGGAACGACTCCCACGCGCCGACCGACGCGGCCCGTTCCAGGTCGGCGTCGTCCAGGACGACCAGCGCGGAGTTCCCGCCGAGTTCCAGGTGGACGCGCTTGAGGTGGCGGCCCGCGAGCTCGCTGAAGCGGCGGCCGGCGGCGGTGGCCATGTCGGCCGGCGAGCCGATCCCGGTCCGGCCGAGTTCGGCACCGGTTCCGGGCTGGGAGCGCCTGGCTTCGATGGCGCGGGCGATGGATTCGATGATCTCCCGCTGCCGGCGCAGCAGGATGGCGGGGTCCTCGCCGACCCGGTGCAGCAGGGCGAGCTTGAGCAGCAGGTGAGAGCGGATGTCGCGGACGTGGCGCACTGGGGTGCGCAGCCAAATCTGCGTTGCCTGCCGGCCGCGGGGTGTGGCGGCGTAGACGGTCCGCTGCGGTCCCAGGCCGGGCTCGGTGCCCTCGGGGGCTATCAGGCCCGCGTCGAGCAGACGGCCGATCGCCCGGTAGATGACCGCCTCGGGGACCTGCCAGATCCGTCCCAGCTCGCCGCCGGACGCGGTGAGCTGAGCGACGGCGAACCCGTGCATCGGCCGCTGGCTGAGCAAGGCGAGCACCAGCCATTCCGGCAACGACAGCGACGGCCGGGCATCCACGAGACCACCGTAGCCGTCCGGCCGCCCGAGCCACGGCAGCAGCGCGGGGTCCTCGCCGGCCTGTGGCGGGATGCTCGGCGGTCCGGGCGAGGACGGCCAGGGCGCGCATCTTCTCGTCGTCGTCCAGGGCGGGCAGAACTGCAAGCAGGGCATCGTCGCGGTGCACGCACTCCGCGACGTGATACTCGCCGAGCCGGTCACGTTGCAGCGGTCCGCAGTAACCGCCGGTCTGCGCCCTCGTGGCCGGCGTGACCAGAGTGGCGGCAGCGACACTGCTGGCGAGCGTATCATTGCCCAGGCCCGCCGCCCGCCACGGAGCGAGTCGGCTCTTCCCCGCTCCCCCGGGCCGGCCTGCTGGCCCGGCCTGGGCCAGGCCGGGCCAGCAGGACACGTAGGTCAGGCCGGACCAGCCGTGGTAACCGCCCTCCGGCGCCCGCGTCGAACTCCGGCGCCGCCATGAACGCCTTGAGGCCCGTGTGGCCCGCCGCGGCCAGCAGCGGCGTGAAACGCTGCCCACCACGTCCGCGCCGTACGCGCCAGGGGCCGCCGCTCGTCGTGATGGTGAACCGGCAATGAAACCTTCGGCAGCGGGCTAGGCCGCTGCGCTGACCCGCACTACGGTGTCGTCGATGCGAACGTCATGCTCGATCGCGATCGTGGCCGCCTCCGTAGTAACCATGGCGCTGTCGGCGTGCGGGTCCTCCGGGACATCGGACAGCGTGATCACCCTGAACAGCGCGGCCTGCGGCGGGACGTGGGAGCTCAGCGGGCCCGGGTGGCACACGTTCCAGCTACGCAACGCGAACACCGTCGCCGCCGAGGTTGACCTGGTCGACCCGGGCACCGGAGGGATCTATGCCGAAGTGAACGACCTCGGGCCGGGAACCACTGCCCCGATGAGCCTGGACGTGGGGTCCGGCAGCTACGCGTTCCGCTGCCTGTTCGACGAGCAGGATCCGCTCACCGGGCCGACCGTGACAGTCGCCGGGCATGCGGCCGGCGCCGCGGCGGTCGTGCCGATCACGTACAACGACCTGATCGGCCCGGCCAAGGAGGACGAGGCATACGTCGAGCAGGGCCTGGAGACGCTCGCCGGGCAGGTCGCGACGCTCAAGGGCGACGTGCTGCGCGGGGACCTCGCCGCGGCGCGGCGCGACTGGCTTACTGCCCACCTGACGTACGAGAGGCTGGGGTCGGCATACAACGCGTTCGGGAACTTCGACGACGAGATCGACGAGCGGGCCGACGCCCTCGGGCTGAGCAACCCGCGGTGGACCGGTTTCTACCGGATCGAGTACGGGCTGTGGCACGGGCAGGGCGCGCGGGAGCTCAGGCCCTATGCCGTTCTGCTCGCCTCCGACGTGGCCGCCTTGCTGCGGAGCTGGCCGCAGACCCAGATCTCCCTCGTCGACCTGGGCCGCCGCGCCCACGAGATTCTCGAGAACGCGCTGGAGTACCAGCTCACCGGCCACGATGACTACGGCAGCAACACCACGATCGACACGACGCTCGCGAACATCGCCGGTACCCGGGAGCTGCTAACGGTGCTGCGGCCGCTGCTGGCTCCCAGGTATCCCGGGCTGCCAGCCGTCTACGCAGATCTCGGCCGTTTGCAGTCGCTGCTGGAACCGGTGCTGGGCGCGGCGATCCCGGCGCTGCCGGCGAGAACGCGGCAGGCCATCGACGCGTCCTGCGATCAGGCCGTTGAGGACCTCGCCCCGATCGCGTCCATCACCGAGCCGAGGAACACCTGATGACCGATCGCAGGGCTTTTCTGCGCGGCCTCGCCGCCGGCGCGGTCGGCGGTCTCGGCGGCGTCGCCGCCAGCGCGGCAGCCGGGTACCGGCTCCGTTCGCCCCGGGCCGGTCCGGCCGCCGGGGAGAACGCGGCGATCGCGGACGGCGCCCTGCCGTCGGTTCCATTCCACGGCAGGGTCCAGGCGGGCATCCTCCCCGCACCCGCGCGAGCGACCGCCGTCGCATCGTTCGACGTCACCGCGGACACGGTCAGCGACCTGCGCGATCTATTCCAGACCGTCACCGACCGGGCCAGGTTCCTGACGACCGGGGGCACGCCGCCCGCGGTCGGCATCAACGGGCCCCCCTCCGATTCCGGGATACTCGGGCCGACGGTAGTGCCGGACGGCCTGACCGTGACGTTCGGCGTCGGCGCGTCGCTGTTCGACGACCGGTACGGGCTCGCGCCCATGAAACCTGCCGGGCTCACGGCCATGCGGCCGTTCCCGAACGACGACCTCGACCCCGTGCAGTGCGACGGCGACCTGATCCTGCAGTTGTCCGCGGGAACCGCCGACGCGGTCGTGCACGCGCTGCGCGACATAACACGGCATACCCGCGGCGGCATGCAGATCAACTGGCGGATCGACGGATTCAGCAGCCCGCCACGCCCGGCCGGAACCGTCCCGCGGAACCTGATGGGCTTCATGGACGGCATCTCGAACCCGCCGGCGACCGAGAGCGACGGCCTGCTGTGGGTCCGCTCGCCGTCATGGGCGGCCGGCGGCAGCTACCTGGTGGTCCGGCTGATCAGGATGTTCGTCGAGTTCTGGGACCGGGTCGACATCACCGAGCAGGAGCAGATGATCGGCCGCCGCCGGGCAAGCGGGTACCCGCTGGACGCGGACGGCATCTACGCGACGCCGGACTACGCGGCCGACCCGATGGGCGACGCGATCCCGCTGGACGCCCACATGCGCCTGGCCAACCCACGCACCCCGCAAACCGCCGGCAGCCGGATCCTGCGCAGGGCCTGGAACTACGACCGCGGCACCGACGAGGCCGGCAACCTGGACCAGGGGCTCATCTTCACCTGCTACCAGCGCAACATCCAGCTCCAGTTCGAGGCGGTGCAGACCCGGCTGATCAACGAGCCGCTGACGGACTACATCTCGCCGTTCGGCGGCGGTTACTTCCTGGCGTTGCCGGGGGTACGCACCGCATCCGACTGGTACGGCCGCGCGCTGCTTTCGTGAGTGTTGAAACGGCGTTCGCGGGCCGTTCACGCTTCTCGTGCCGCGAAGTCAACCTGGCCTGGAAAAGTACCCGTCGCTGGTTGAGCAAGAAGTCACAGAAACCCGGAGGGTACGACATGGGCGAAGGCCCGATTGCCCGGAGCACGCGCAAGCTGCTCCACCCCTGGACAGCCGTTGCCGCGGCGGTCGCGCTCTGCGGCGGTACGGCGATCGGCGCAACCGCGGCGAGCGCGAGCGCGCCGTCCGGTCCGGCGTTCGCCGGCTATCGCGCGCCGTCGCCGGTGCCCGCGGGCCTGTACGACCACACCAACGACACGGCCACGCCAATCAAGCACCTGGTCGTGCTGTTCGACGAGAACGTGTCGTTCGACCACTACTTCGGCACCTACCCGTACGCGGCCAACAGCGACGGGACGCGCTTCACGGCCAGGCCAGGCACGCCGACGGTGAACGGGCTGTACACCAAGATCACGGACAACGGTCCGGTGGGCCCGCTGCTGACCGACAACCCCAACGAGTTCAACCCGGAGCGGCTCACCCCGTCCCAGGCACTGACCTGCGACCAGAATCACTCCTACACTCCGGAACAGGACGCCGTGGACAACGGCAAGATGGACAAGTTCGTGCAGTACACCGAGCAGGACGAGTGCTCGTCCACGGGCGAGTACTACGGGCCTCCCGGCATCGTCATGGACTACTACGACGGGAACACCGTGACGGCGCTGTGGAACTACGCGCAGAACTACGCGATGAGCGACAACAACTACGACACCACGTTCGGCCCGTCGACGCCGGGCGCGGTCGACGTCACCTCCGGCCTGAGCACGGACGCGTACGCGGTGAACCCGTCGACCGGCGCGAAGACCACCTCCAGCGCCATCACCTCGTACGGCACACTGTACAGCGACATCGACCCGTACTACGACGAGTGCTCCGACTCCAACCACACCTCCGACAACCCGGAGGGCGTGATGACTGGCGAGAACATCGGCGACCTGCTCAACGCCCGCCACGTGACCTGGGGCTGGTTCCAGGGCGGGTTCGCGCCCACTTCGCACGACAGCGGCGGCGCGGTCTGCGGCGCGGAGAGCGAGAACATCGACGGCACCGAGCTGCGGGAGTACACCCCGCACTGGGACCCGTTCCAGTTCAACGCGACCACCGCGAACCCGGCTCACCTGCCGCCCACCTCGGAGGCCGCAATCGGCCGGACCGACCAGGCCAACCATCAGTACGACCTGTCGGACTTCTACGAGACGCTGAGGGACGGCAACCTGCCGTCGGTCAGCTTCCTGAAGCCGACGACCGCGCAAAGCGGCCACCCTGGCGAGTCCGACCCGCTGGATGAGCAGCAGTTCATCGTCGACACCGTCAACCAGATCGAGGAGTCCAGGTACTGGTCCTCGACCGCGATCATCATCACCTATGACGACTCCGACGGCTGGTACGACCACGTTCCGCCGACGATCGTCAACGGCTCGGACGACCCGTCCCTCGACACCGCCATGTGCCAGGACGCGCCGAAGGCGGTGAGCAGCGCGAACGCCCGCTGCGGCTTCGGCCAGCGGCTGCCGCTGGTGGTCATCTCGCCGTACGCGCGGGCCGACCACGTCAGCGGCAACCTGACCGACACCACCTCGGTGGTGAAGTTCATCGAGGACAACTGGCTGCACGGCGAGCGGATCCCGGGCTCGTACGACGCGATCTCCGGCTCGCTCGACGCCCCCGGCGGCGTCCTCGACTTCCACGGCAGGCCGAACCTCACCCGGGTGATCCTCAACCCGGACACCGGCGCAGTCGTCAGGTACCTCGGCACGTAGGCCCGCCCCGGACGTCCGCGGAGCCGCCCGTCCCGGTTCCGCGGACGTCCCTGCTGGTCGCTCACGCCGGTGATGTCCCGGCGGCGCCCACGTCGGCAGTCGCCTCACCGACAGTCCGGCCGGCGGCGAGAGCCACCCGGCGTCAGCCCTCGCCGAACCGCTTGCGGACGGCCTGGAAGCCCTGCCACGTTGCGTCCAGCACGCGCGTCACGTCCTCGTCGGTGTGGGCCGCGGAGACGAACCAGTTGTGCCGCGGATGGACCAGCACACCGCAGTCGGCCACCGTCGCGCAGAACAGCTTGGCCCGGGCCAGGTCCTTGTCCTCGGGGAACCGCAGGTTCGGCAGCTGCACCGGGCCGGTGTACCGGATCGCCACCCCGGTCTCGGCGGCCTGGCGCTCGATGCCGTCGCGCAGCAGCGCGCCGACCCGCTGCATCGCGGCGATCGCGCCTTCCTCGCGGATGGCCGTGATCGTGGCGATGGCCGCCGCCATCGGCACCGCCTGAAACCAGAACGACCCGGTCACGAAGATTCTTGAGGCCGCCTCGCGGTAGCGATCGGACCCGAGCACGGCTGCCAGCGGGTAGCCGTTCGCGATTGCCTTGCTCCATGCGCTCAGATCCGGCGCGACGCCGATCGGTTCCCAGCTCCCGCCGTCGTTCAGCCGGAAGCCCGCCCGGACCTCGTCCATGATCAGGGCCGCGCCGGTCCGGTCGCATAGCTCGCGCAGGGACCGGGCGAACCCGGGGTCCACGAGTTCCTCGTCGAACCCGGCGTCGTGCTTGAACGGCGACACGATGATCGCGGCGGGTTCCCCCCCGGCGCGGTCGAGCGCCTCGCGCACGCTGGCTATGTCGTTGAAACGGTAGTAGACCAGGTTCGCGCGATCCTCGGCGGTCACGCCGTCCATCCGCAACGTCGCCCACGGCGCGGCACCGTGGTAAGCGCCCGCTGCCGCCAGCACCTTGGCGCGGCCGGTGGCGGCCCGGGCGATCATCAGGCTGATCGTGGTGGCGTCTGTCCCGTTCTTCGCGAACATCGCCCAGTCGGCGTGGGCCACGCGGCCGGTGAGTAGTTCCGCAGCCTGTACCATGCACGCCGCGGGCCCGGCCATGGTGTCGCCCGCGGCGAGCTGGGCCGCCGCGGCCTGCTCCACCTTCGGATGCTTATGGCCCAGCACGATCGGGCCGAAGCTGCACATGAGATCGACGTACTCGTTGCCGTCCGCGTCCCACACGTGGGCGCCCCGCGCCCGCCGGTAGAACTGGGGGTACTCCGGCGGCAACGCGTTCGCGCTGAGGTGCCCGTACATGCCGCCGGGGATCACCGCCCGGGCGCGCCGGCGCAGCGCGGCGTCCTCCACGCGGGTTCGGGGCCTGCTGGCAATCTCGGTCACGGTTCACCTCAGTTCTAGCAGTTGCCTGGCCACGGACTCGATCCCCGCGGCGTCGAGCCGGTAGTGAGCGTAGAGCGCGGCGGGCGGGCCCAGGATCACGTGGTGATCGGGCACGCCATGCCGCAGCAGCCGGGTGCCCAGGCCCGCGTCGGCCAGAACCTCGGCCACAGCCGACCCGAGCCCTCCGGTGACGTTGTGTTCCTCAACGGTGAGCACGGCCGGGGTCTGGGTGGCGGCCGCCACGATCTCGCGAGTGTCGATGGGCTTGATGGTGTGCATGTCGACGACCCTGGCGGAGATCCCGCCGGCGGCCAGCCTGTCGGCGGCACCGAGGCACGCGTGCACCTGCGATCCGGTCGTGATCATCGTCAGGCCGGTGCCCTCGCGCAGCCTCGTGGCCCGCCCGATCCGGAAGTCCGGCGGCGGTTGCCGGTATACCTCCGGGTCGCGGCCGCGGCCCAGCCGAATGTACATCGGGCCGGGATGCTCCAGCGAGGCGCGCAGGATGGCCCGGAGCTGGCTGGCATCGGCCGCGCATACCACGGTCAGCTCGGCGATCGACCGCGTGATCGCCAGATCTTCGAGCGCGTGATGGCTGGTGCCGTAGAAGCCCAGGCTCATCCCGGAGTGGTGGGCCAGGATCCGCACCGGCATCCCGGTGTACGCGCAGTCGGTACGGATCTGCTCGCAGGCCAGCAATGCCGCGTAGGCGGCGAACGTCGCGGCGAACGGGACGAGGCCAGCCGACGCCATCCCGGCTGCCATCGAGATCATGTTCTGCTCGGCCACGCCTACGTTGAAGAACCGGGCGGGGTGCCGGGCAGCGAAGTCGATGGTGCGGTTGGCATGGGCCAGGTCGGCGGTCAGCACAACGATGCGCCGGTCCAGGTCGGCCAGGTCTGCGAGTTCCTGCCCCGCCACGAACGCCGGCACCGAGGTCACCGCGATGCCCTTGCCGGATCTCGGGTCCTTGAGCACCGACCCGTCATCGACGCCGCGGAACAGCCCGCTCAGTTCCCGGCCCGCCGCCCCAGCCCGGTCAGCCATCGCCGTCCCCGGCGGACGCCGGCTGGAGCCCTGCCCTGATCTCCGCGACCACCTCGTCGTAGTCGGCGCCGGCCAGCCGGCCGACGTGCCATCCGGCATCAAGTTCCATGCGCCGTACCCCGCGGCCCTTGATGGTGTCGGCGATGATCACCTGCGGCGGCCCGTCCCCGGGTGGCTCCAGGTTGCCGTACGCGTCGAGGATGGCGTCGAGGTCGTGGCCGTCGACCCGCTGCACGCTCCACCGGAAGCTGCCGAACTTGGCGGCCAGCGGCTCGATCCCCATGAGGTCCTCGGTCGGCCCGTCGATGGACAGGCGGTTGCGGTCCACGATGCACACCAGCGAGGCCAGCCGATACTGGCCGGCGGCCATCGCCGCCTCCCACATCTGGCCCTCGGCCAGCTCGCCGTCACCGGCGATGCAGAACGTCCGGTAGTCCCGGCCCTGGACCCGTGCGGCCAGCGCCATGCCCACGCTCACCGAAAGCCCGTGGCCGAGCGACCCGGAGCTGAAGTCGATCCCGTCGATCTTCCGCATGTCCGGGTGGTCGCCGAACGCGCTGCCGAGCCTGGTGTAGCCGTCGAGCAATGCCCGGTCGAAGAACCCGACGTCGGCGAGCACCGGGTACAGGCCGATGGCCGCATGCCCCTTGCTGAGCACCAGGCGGTCCCGATCAGGCCAGGCCGGCTGGCCCGGGTGATAGCGCAGCTCCGCATAGTAAAGCGAGGCGATCAGCTCGGCGGCCGAGAACGTGCCGGTGAAGTGGCCGGCCCCGGCGATCGCAGCCAGGCGTACCGTCTCCAGGCGAATGAAGGTGGCCCGGTCGGCGAGCCGTCGCACCAGCGCCTCCCGCTCGGGGGTTCCCCGGGGCGGATGGGCCGGTCTGGCAGTGGTCATGTTCGCCCTCGCATACGATCGTGGCAGCAGGACTAGCCTAATTTATATCGGACGTTCAATCTAGAATCGAGCCAGTGCCCAAGATAGTTGATCATGAGCTCCGCCGTCAGGAACTGCTGGCGGCGGTGTGGCGGGTGATCGCCCGCACCGGGATCGTGGGCGCGACGACGCGGGAGATCGCCCGCGAGGCCGAGGTGTCAACCGGCGTGCTCGCGCATTACTTCACCAGCAAGGAAGACATCCTTGACGCCGCGCTCCGGCTGTCCCACCAGCAGGTCTACGCCCGCGTGCAGGAGCGGACGCAGGGCCTGATGGGCCTGGACGCGCTCCGCGTGATTATGGAGGAGGCGCTGCCGCTGGACGAGACCCGGCTGCTCGAGGCCCAGATCGAGACCAATTTCCAGGCTCTCGCGCTGGGCAACGAGGCCCTGCGGGAATTGCAGCACAGCGAGTTCGAGCGGTTCTGGGCGGTGCTGCACTACCGGGTGGCGGAGGCGGAGAAGCTGGGCCAGCTGTGGCCGGGCCTCGACGTCAGCGACGTCACCCACCAGCTGATGATCATGGTGGAGGGCCTGTCGCTTGAGGCCGTGCTGTATCCCAGCCGGGCCACGCCAGAGCGGCAGCGTCGGACACTGGACAGCTTCCTGGCCCGGATCAGCTCCCCGTCCGCCGGCCGGCCGGCCGGGTGACCCTGCCGGGCAGCGCCGAGCGGGCCGCCGCGGCCACACGCGGCCGCACGAGCGCCGCACCGGGCCGCCGGGACGCGAACTCGGCCGGCGCGACCGGCCAGCCCGGGTCCGGCCCTCAGCCGGCCGCCGCGCGCGCCCGGACCGTGCCGCGCCAGCCGCGGCACGAGAGCCGGCCACGAACAGGGCGAAGCCGGTGTATTTAACCCGAGCGTATGATATAAAACTGTCGATGAACCCCTTGACATCTCGGCGGCGGCGCTCCTACCATTGCCGCTAATCAACAAAACATTTGCTTTTTTTGCTCTTTAGAGGCATGGACGCGGGCGGCGAGGTCAACCCGCGCCGCACCCGGGGCCGGCCACGCCATCCGCGGCTGCGGTGGCCCCGGGCCCGGGCCCGCAGATATCGCCAGCCGGTTCGAGGCGGGAGAGCTCGGCATGGGAAAGCTCGACGGACGGGTCGCGATCATCACCGGAGCGGGCAGCGGGCAGGGGGCGGCCGCGGCCCGGCTGTTCGCGAGCGAGGGCGCCGCGGTGGTAGTCGCCGAGGTCAACGCCCAGGCCGGCCAGGAGGTCGCCGACGAGCTGACGAGGTCTGGCGCCAGGGCGGCGTTCGCCGCCTGCGACGTCGCGGACGCCCGGCAGGTCGAGGCGGCGGTCGGGCTGGCCGTGAGCGAGTTCGGCCGGCTCGACGTGCTGTACAACAACGCCGGGCTGTGGTTCTCCGCTCAGGGCAACTACCGGCCGGGCGTGACCGACGCCCCGTCACCGCTGCTGGAAGAGAACATCTGGGACCGGACGCTCGACGTCAACCTCAAGGGCACCTACCTCGGCTGCAAGTACGCGATCCCGGAGATGAGGAGGACCGGCGGCGGGTCGATCATCAACGTGTCCAGCATCGCCGCCCTGCGGGTCGGGTCCGGAGCCTCGGACGCCTACACCGCGGCCAAGGGCGGCGTGCTGGCCATGACCCGGACGCTGGCCGTCGAGCACGCGCGCTACCAGATCCGGTGCAACTGCATCTTCCCCGGGGCGATCAAGACGCCGCTGGCGGGCCCGTTCACTCCCGAGTACGAGAAGGCCGTGGAGAGCCACATTCCGCTGGGGCGGTGGGGACAGCCGGAGGACGTGGCCAAGATGGCCCTGTTCCTGGCGTGCGATGACTCCAGCTGGATCACCGGCGCCTTCTTCGTGGTGGACGGCGGGTACACGGCCGTATGAGCGGGGGCAGCGTGGGAACGCCGGCCGCGACGCTGCCGCGGGGCGGGCTCCGCATCGGCGGCAGGGAGGTCCCGGCCGCCGCCGGCCGGACCTACCTGGTCAGCAATCCCGCCACCGGAGCGGCGGTCGCGGAGGTGGCCGACGCCGGGCCGGAGGACGTCGCGCTGGCGGTGGGTGCCGGCCGGGCCGCGTTTGCCGAGGGCCCCTGGCGGCGCGTGCCGCCGCCGCAGCGCGGCGAGATCCTCTGCGCGGCCGCCGGGCTCATCGAGGCGCGGGAAGCCGAGCTGGCCCGGATCGAGTCGTTGTGCTCCGGCAAGCCGATCACCGACTGCCGCGCCGAGGTTCGCGCCGCGGCGCGGTATTTCCGGTTCTACGGCGCGGCCGTGGACCATATGACTGGCAAGACGATCCCGGTCAACGCCAGCGGCCTCGACCTCACCCTGCGCGAGCCGATCGGCGTCTGCGCGCTGATCGTCCCGTGGAACGGGCCGATCGCCGTGGCGGCGAAGAAGGCCGCGCCCGCCCTTGCCGCCGGTAACTCGATCGTGCTCAAGCCTGCCCCGCCGACGCCGCTGACCGCGCTTGAGCTGGAGGGCATCTGCCGGGCGGCCGGCGTGCCCGGCGGCGTGTTCAGCGTGCTGACAGGATCGGGGCGCGAACTCGGCCGGGAGCTCGTCGCCCATCCCGATGTGGCGAAGATCAGCTTCACCGGCAGCACCGAGACCGGGGTCGATATCCTCGCCCGCGCCGCGGCCGGGATCAAGCGGGTCAGCCTGGAGCTGGGCGGCAAGTCACCGAACGTGATCTTCGCGGATGCCGACCTGGCGGAAGCGGCCGCCTCGGCAGTCGCCGCCGTGTTCGCGAACTGCGGCCAGGACTGCTGCGCCCGCAGCAGGATCATCGTGGAACGGCCCGTGCTGGGGCAGTTCGTCGAGCTGATGACCGCGCGGGCGCAGGAGGTGCGCCAGGGCGATCCGCTGGATCCCGAGGTCAGGCTGGGCAGCCTGATCTCGTCGAGCCAGCGCGACCGGGTGCTCGGGTTCATCGACCGCGCGAAGGCCGACGGCGCGACGGTCGAGTGCGGCGGCTGCGTCGCGGAGCTGCCCGGGCTGGAGGCCGGCAACGCCGTCGCTCCCACGATCATCACCGGTGCGGCACCGGACAGCGAGGTGGCCACGACGGAGGTGTTCGGACCCGTGGCCACCATCCTGCCGTTCGACGGCGAGGCGGAAGCGATCGCGCTGGCCAACGGGACCAGGTACGGACTGAGCGGGTCGCTGTGGACGCGCGATATCGGGCGGGCCCTCCGGGTTGGCCGGGAGATACGATCCGGGCTGCTCAGCATCAACTCGGATACCAGCTCCTACATCCAGGCGCCGTTCGGCGGATACCGCCAGAGCGGGCTCGGCAAGGAGCAGGGAATCGAAGGACTCTTCGACTTCACCGAGGTGAAGAACATCTATGTCAGTGACCGCTTACGATCCGGGAACGAGCCGCCGGCGTGTGTGAGATCCTGGCCGTCCGGCTGCCCGAGCCCAGGCCCTTCGCCGCAATCGCCGGCTGGGCACGGGCCATGGAGTACTACGGCTCGGGTAGCTTCGGATGGGGCATGGCCTGGCTGGATGACCAGCGGGAACTCTGCCGGCACCGGTACCCGGGCCGGATGGGCGAGGATTCCGCCGTCGCCGGCGAGCTCAGCTCGGTCACCTCCGCCCGGTTCCTCATCCATTTCCGCAGGCCCACGCTGCTGTCCACGATTCAGGTCGCGGACACGCAACCGTTCCTGACCGACGCCCGCGACCTCGCCTTCTGCCATAACGGCCTGTTCACCGAGGCCGAGGCGTACCGGAAGGATTATGCGCATCGGCTGTCCGGTGCCGCCGACAGCGAGATCGGCTTCGCGATGCTGTCTGACATCGTGGCGTCGGGGACGCCGGTGCCCGACGCGCTGGCCATCGTCCACGCCAAGCTGGGCGGCAACGCGAACATGGCGACGCTCGCCGCGACCGGGGCGATCACGCTGTTCAGCAAGCACGAGCGCAACCAGTTGTGGACGTTCACGCACGGCGACGCGGTGATCGGCGCGACCGAGCTCCACTCCCCAGACGGATCGCTGTTCGCGCTGATCTTCAGGGACGCCGCCGACCGCGCCGTCGTGAACGACAGCGTCGTCTTGTGAGGGCACGATGACCACCGCGAACCCCGGCAGCCCCGGTCCCGAGCCCGGCCCGGCACCCGCGGTCGGTCCTCGTCCGGCGCCGCCTGGGGCCGCGGCCGCCGCTCCGCCTCCGCGCACCGCGGCCGCCGCTCCCCGCGGTCCGGCCGCGGCCGCAGCGGGCGACCAGGCGGGCCTGGCGGGCGTCCAGCCGCTGCGGCAGCGGCTCGGCGAACAGGTCGCCGGCCTGCTGCTGACCGCGATCCGGCTGTACGAGTTCCTGCCAGACGAGCGGCTCCCGTCCGAAACCGAGCTGTGCGAGCAGCTCGGCGTCAACCGGATGGCCGTGCGGGAGGGGCTGCGCTGGCTCGAAGATCACCGGTACATCCGCATCCAGCGGGGCCGTTACGGCGGCGCCTACGTGGTGCAGCCGGCGCTGGACGTCGCGGTGGAGCGGCTGCGCGGCATGGCCGTGAACTTCCGGCAGCTGTTCGAGTACCGGGCCGCGATAGAGCCGCTCGCCGCGCAGCTGGCCGCCGAGCGGATCAGCCCGACCGAGTTGGCCCGGCTCGACCGGCTGCACGAGCAGGAGATGGCGCAGCCGCCGCCCGACCGCAGCCGGTTCCGCGCGATCGACGTCTGCTTGCACCACATCGTCGCCACCGCCTGCCGCAATGACTACCTGATCGTCGCGGTGAAGGACATCCGGGTGTGGCTGGCGCCTGCCCTGGACCTGCTGGACCGCTCGCCGCGGCGCCGCGAGGAGTCGGTGAACGGCCACGGCCGCCTGATCGAGTGCCTGCGTTCCGGCAACCCGGCCGGTGCCGCCGAGGTGATGCGCGCCCACCTCGCGGTCACCGAGCAGGCCGTGGCGGCGGCGCTGGCGGCTCAGGGCCTCGGGAGCCGGGCATGACGGGCGGGGCGGCGCCGCCGGACCCGGGCACGCTGGGCGCCGAGATCCTCAAGCGCATCGAGGACGAGGGCATCAGCACCGTGCGGCTCGTCCTGACCGACCTGTACGGCGTGCCGCGGGGGAAGGTGGTGACGGCAGGGCGGATGGAACGCGCCCTGGCCGAAGGGCACCCGTTCGCGATCCCGCTGTTCGCGTCCAACCTCTGGCAGCGGCACGCCCCCGGCGAGCACCGTTACAGCAACGACATCGGGTACCGCAACGGCGTGCTCCGCCTGGACCCGCTGACGTTCACGCCGCTGCCGTGGACCCGGGCCACCGCGCACGTGCTCACCGACCTGCACGACCACGCCGGCCAGATCGTCACCGCGACCCCCCGGGCGGTGCTGCGCCGGGTGCTGGACGACGCTCGCTCGCTCGGCATCGAGCCCGTATTCGGCAGCGAGCTCGAGTTCTACGTGTACCGGCCGGAGCCGCCGGGGGATGGGTTTACGCCGGTGTACGGGCCGCAGTCGTGGTTCTCCGTGCACGCCATGGGCATGGCCCAGCGCTTCGTCGACGAGCTGCACCGGGCCGCCGATCTCATGGGACTGGGATTGTACGAAATCTTCGCCGAGCACGGCGCGGGCCAGTTCGAGGTGAACCTGGAGCCGGGCACCGGCCTGCTGGCGATCGACCGGATGGTGGCACTGAAGATCGCCATCAAGGAGGTCGCGCAGTCCCTCGGCCTGCGGGCAACGTTCATGGCCCGGCCGGCCAACGATGGCGGGACGCCGCCCAGCGGCTACCACCTGCACCAGGCGCTGCGCGGCGCGGACGGCGAGAACCTGCTCGCGGACGAGGCCGGGACCGGCGGGCTCTCCGCGACCGCGCGCCACTACGTGGCCGGGCAACTGGCGCATGCTCCCGCGATGACCGCCGTGGCGAGCCCCACTGTCACCGCATACAAGCGCTACCAGGCGGGCACCTGGGCGCCTGTGCAGATCGCCTGGGGCATCGAGAACCGGACAGCCCTCGTCCGCGCGCTCCCGGCCGGCCCGGACACCAGGATCGAGAACCGCCTCGGCAGCTCGGATGCCAACCCCTACCTGCTCGCGGCGGTCATGGTCGCGGCCGGGCTGGACGGAGTCCGCCGGCGCCTCGACCCCGGAGACCCAGCCGAGGGAAACCTGTTCGACGATATCCGCTTCTCGCGGCTGCCGTCGAGCCCGGCCGAGGGCATCGCCGCGCTGCTGGCCGACGAGGCGCTGACCCAGGCTCTCGGGCCCGAGTTCACCGCCACCTTCGCCGACGTGCTCCGGTTCGACTGGCATCGGTTCCTCAGCCACGTCACCGACTGGGAGATCAGCGAATACCGGGAGATGCTGTGAGGAGTTCCCCGACACTGCGGCCGACCGAGGGCCCGTCCGCCGTTACCGGGTGCCTGCAGCGGGCCCACTCAGCCGAGGCACCGATCCGGCTGGCGCGCGCCGACGTGTTCATGCTCTCGGTCCCGCTCGTGCGGTCGTTCCGGTCGGCCTACGGCAGATCGGCTCCGCGCAAGCGGATGATCGTCGTCCGGCTGACCGACCGTGACGGGACGCAGGGCTGGGGCGAGGCACCCGTCGCGGAACGGCCGCTCTACGGCACGGACACCGCCGAGAGCACCTGGTCGGCGCTGACGGACCTGCTGGTGCCGCCGCTGATTGGCCAGCCGTTCCCCGGCCCGGCCGCGGTCGCGGCCACCTGGACGCGCATCATCGGCCAGCACTACGCGAAGAACGCCGTCGAGTCCGCGGCGTGGGCGATCGCGTCGGCGAAGCTCGGGGTCCCGCTGGCACGGCTGTGGGGCGGAGTCCGGGACGCGGTTCCCGTCGGGGAATCGTTCCCGATCTGTGAGACCGTCGATGCGCTGCTCGACGAGGTAGGCGCCCGGGTCCAGGAGGGTTTCGGCCGGATCAAGCTGAAGATCGCACCAGGATGGGATGTCGCGCCCGCCCGGGCGGTGCGCGAGGCCTTCCCCGGACTGCCCGTGTCGGTGGACGCCAACTGCGGCTACGCCCCCGGCCATGCCGGCGCCGGCGCGCCGTGGGCGGCGCTGGACGAGCTGGGCCTTGTCATGATCGAACAGCCGCATGCCGGTGACGCCCTGCTGGACATGGCCGAACTGCAGGACCGCCTGCAGACCCCGCTGTGCCTCGACGAAAGCGCGTCAAGCGTGAACGTGACGCGCACCGCCCTGGCCCTGGGGTCGGGCCGGGTGGTCAACATCAAGCCGCCGCGGCTGGGCGGCATCCTGCCCGCCATCGCCGTCCATGACATGTGCGCGTCGCAGGCAGTCCCGGTGTGGTGCGGGGGCATGCTCGAGACCGGGATCGGCCGCGGCTTCAACCTGGCCCTCGCCGCGCTGCCCGGCTTCACGCTGCATTCCGACATGTCGCCTGCCCGCATGTTCTACGCCGATGACCTGGTGCAGCCGACTTTCGACATCCGGCCGGATGGCTACATCGACGTGCCCGTCCGGGCCGGTAACGGATTCCCCGTGGTGTCCGAGCGAGTAACGGAGGCCACGATCCGCGACTGGGCAGCCGATGGGAGGGACTGAGCGGGCCGGGCCCGCGCCCGCGGAGAGGCAATGAGACGCGACCACGTCCAGGTGAGCGCCAGACATCAGTGGGCGCAAGTCACGAAGGGTTAGACCATGGCCGATAACGAGCAGGCACAAGCTCAAGCCGATGAGCAGCTGCTATCTAGCCTCGGGTACAGACAAGAGCTGAAGCGGACTCTGAAGCTCTTCTCCATGTTCGCGATATCGTTCTCCGTCATATCGGTGACGACCGGCATCTTCACCAACTTCGCCTTCGCCACCTCCGAGTTCGGGGCCGCGTCCATCTGGCTGTGGCCGGTCGCCGCCGTCGGCGCGCTGATCCTGTCCTTCGTGCTCGCCGAGCTTGCTTCCCGGATCCCGCTGGCCGGCTACTCCTACCAGTGGGGCGGCCGACTGGCGGGCCCAGGCTACGGCTGGTTCGTCGGGTTCAACCTGCTCTGCGCGTTCACGCTGGCCAGCGGCGGCGAGACGCTGCTGCTGCTGTCGCCCACCATCGGCACGGTTCTCGGCCTGAACGTGGGCAGCAAGTCACTGATGATCTTCGTGTCGGTCATCGTGCTGCTCCTCGCCGGCCTGATCAACGTCGTCGGGGTCCGGCTCACCGCCCGCATCAACAACGCCTCAGTGGTCACGGAGATCCTGGGCACGCTGGTACTCGGGATCCTCATCCTCATCGCGTTCCTGCTGAAGCCGCGATCCCCGCACGGGGCGAGCTTCATCTTCACCCATGGACCGCTGCACGGCCAGGCACCCTGGTACGCGGCGAGCCTCGCCTTGCTGATGGGAGCCTTCACCATCGGCGGGTTCGAGGCAAGCGCCGACCTCGGCGAGGAGGCGGTCGGCGTGCAGCGCACCGTGGCACGGGCCATCATCGGGGCGGTCGCCATCTCCGGCGTCGTCGGCATGATCACCCTGATCTGCTTCGCGATCGGCATCCCCAACCTCCCGGCGATCGCATCGAGCCCGACGCCCATCGCCGACATCGCCAAATTCTGGTTCGGGTCGGCATTCTCCCGCGTCTTCCTCGTCACCGTCGCGTATTCCGTCTTCGCCCTCATGGTGGTGCAGATCGCCGCCATCGGCCGGCTGATCTTCTCGCTGTCACGCGACAACATGTTCCCCGGCTCCGGGCTGTTCTCCCGGGTGGACCGGAAAACCAAGACACCCGTGCCGGCCCTGGTCCTGACGACCGTCCTGTATATCGGCGTGATGGTCTTCGCCGCGGCCGAGGGCAACGCCTACGTCGACCTGATCGGCGCCACACCGGTCTTCGCAAGCATCGTCTACCTGATGATCGTCATCGCCTACGGGCTGCGCCGCACCACCATCGCGAAGTCCACGGCGTTCGACCTCGGCCGCTGGGCCAAGCCGCTGATCGGGCTGGCGCTGATCTGGGAGATCTACCTGATACTCGACTTCACCCTGCCGAGCATCTTCCACGCCGCCGCGGAGGTAGCCGTCGGCGGCCAGGTCATCGCCGCCCTGTGGTACTTCCTCGGGCTGCGCGGGCGGCTGCGCCGCGGCGAGGCCGGCCAGGCCCTGTCCCGTGGCAAGCTGGCCGGCGCGGAGGTGCTGACCGCGTCGGGGACCGCGTCGGCCGGCATGGCGAAGCCCGAAGCCGACATGAGCGGGTGATGGCGTGACGGACATGGCCGCGCCGCGGCAGGCCGAGCGCGCCCCCGCCGAGGCGATGGGCCGGCTGCGGCGCGAGGAGTTCCCAGTCACCAGGGACAAGGCCTGGTTCAACACCGCGACCTATGGCCCGCTTCCGGTCAGCAACGTCCGGGCCCAGCAGGCCATGCTGGAGGGGATGATGCACGGGCTGAACCCGCCGGGCCTGGGCCACTGGTGGGAGGGCGCAGCGGAGGTCCGCGCCAAGGTCGGCCGGTTCATCGGCTGCAAGCCCGACGACGTGGCCCTGCTGCACAGCACCGGGGCGGGCATCGCGCTGGTGTCGCTGGGCCTGGACTGGCGAGCCGGCGACGAGGTCGTCCTCTACGAGCAGGAGTTCCCCAGTGGGGTGTACCCGTTTCTCGCGCTGCAGAAGAAAGGCGTCAGGGTCCGGTTCATCGAGGACCGGGGACGGCACAGGTTCGACGCCGACGACGTCGCCGCCGTGATGTCGGACCGGACCCGCGTCGTGTGCGTCAGCCTGGTCAACTGCTATCACGGGTTCCGCGCGCCGGTCGAGGACATCTCGCAGATCTGCCGTCGGCGCGGGGTATGGCTGCTGGTCGATGCCGTGCAGGCGGCCGGGGTGCTGCCGGTCGACGTCGGCGGGCTCGGCGCCGACCTGGTGACCGCGCACGGGTACAAGAGCCTGTGTTCCGGCTACGGGATCAGTTTCTGCTACATCTCGCCGGAGCTGCGCGAACGGCTGGACGTCGCGGCACCGGGATGGAAGAACATCGAGGACGCGCCGTTCATCAACCGCCAGCTCGACTACAACCTCCGGTATGCCGCGAGCGCACGCAGGTATGAGGCGGGGGTGCAGAACCTGGCGGGCATGTACGGCTTGGGTGCCAGCATCGACTTGTTCTCCGGCGCCGGCGCCGGCGTGATCGCCGACTGGGTGCTGGGGATCAGCCGGGCGGTGATCGAGGCGGCCGGCGAGAAGGGGTATCCCGTCGCGAGCTCCGTCCGGCCAGGCGAGATGTCTTCGATCGTGTCCCTCGACGTCCCCGGCGGTGATGCGGCCGCCGTGTGCGCCGGCCTTGCGGAGCAGAACGTCATCTGCGCGGTGCGGGACGGGCGCCTGCGCATCTCCTGCCACCTTTTCAACAACACCGACGACGTGGCCCGCCTCGCGGACGCGCTCCCGCCTCGGTGAGGAACTGCCGGAGCGGGAGACGCGCCGCCGGGAGACGCGCCGCCGGCCGGCCCGGCGCCCGGCGTTGCGTGACCGGGCTAGCCGACCGGGGTGGGATGCCGGGAGGCCCACTCGCGCGCGGCCGGGGACGCGGCCCAGCGGATCGCGTTGGCGAGCAGCCTGCGATAGTTGGGGTTGGCATATGCGCTTGGCCCGTGACCTGGCTGCAGGTAGGCGACCGGGCTGCGCCCGGCGGTCTTCACCCAGCCGAGAAGCTGGCTGGCAGGCGGGTGGGTCCAGCCGGTCCGGTCGTTGTACCGCTTCTTGATGGCCAGCGCCGCCGAGTAGAAGTGGTCAGCCGTCATCGGGGCGTCCGTGCGCAGCAGCGGGACGAGGCGATCTTCGAGGACCGGCACCAGGTACAGCTCGTCGGTCAGCTCGAAGCCGTCCTCGACGCCCCGGCATATCGGGTGGTCCGGGTCGATGAGCCAGACGTGATGCGTCACGTCGAAGTGATATCCGGAATCGGGCCACATCACGCCGCGCAGCTCGCCGGGCTTGTACAGGAACCGCCCGCCGACAATTTCCGCGTAGGCGGGCCAGCTTGGCCACGCGGACATGGAATGGTGCAGGAACACGAAGCCCTGTCCCGCGTGCAGCATGCCGAGAAAACGGCGGCGGAAATCATCGGGCGGGTCGACGTGGATCGTTTCGCCGTCGACAAACTTCAGCCCGGGCATGTCGTACATCACGATGGCGTCCCAGGTGCCGACTTGATCGGCGCCAAAGCATGCCCAGGCTCCCGGCTGCTCGGCAGCTTCCCACGCGATCCCGGGATCCGCGTCGAACATCGCGAAGAAAGGCTCAGCCTCGAAGGAATGCCCGGCCGTGACGACCAGCACCTTAAGCTTCTCGCCCGATACATGCTGTGATGCGATCATGACTGCCTCCTGACTATCTGCCTATTCAATTCTGTAGTAATATCAGGGCATGCGCAAGGGGGCGGAAGGGCGGAAGGGCGGAAGGGCGGGAGCCCCGATCGGGAGGACAGCCATGAGCGACGTCTGGCAGGCCGGCGCAATAGCCGACGGAGGCACTCGCCTACCCCGGTACGAACACCTTCCCCCTGCGCCGAGAGGGGGCAGGAGCGGCTGGGGGGTTTTCGGCCACGATGACTGCCTCGGCCTGCTGAACATGCAGACGGCTGAGAGCGTCGCAGCCGCCGCCCAATTGGTTCGCAAAGGCATGGTCTTCCCGCTGAACCTGCCGCTCGACGGCATCGACCCGCCGCTGGACCCGGATCGCGGGCTGCCCCGGCATCACCTCGTCCACCAGCCAGAACCCGGCTGGCCCGACGTGGATGACGTCTATGACAACTTCTATCCCCAGGCGTCGAGCCAGTGGGACTCCCTTGCTCACGTCGCCTATTCACCTGGCGTTTTCTATAATGGCGCGACCGACGAGGAAGTGCGGACCGGGCTGCGTAACACAATTGATCACTGGGCGCGCCGGGGAATCGTGGCGCGTGCCATTGTGCTCGATATTAGAGAAGCCCTTGCGTCGGCTGGAAGAAAATATTCCATGGACAGCCCGGCTGCCTTTTCCGTGGCTGACATGGAGCATTCCAGGGACCACGCTGGAGTATCTTACTCACCCGGGTGCGTGGTGCTGCTGCGCACCGGCTTCGCTGGCTGGTACCGCAGCCAGCCGCGGCGGGCGCGCGCCGCCTTGGCGAGAAATCTCCGCGCCCCCGGAATCGAACACACCGAGGAGATGGCGCGCTATCTGTGGGACAACCAGATCATGGCCATCGCATCGGATACCTTCGCCGTGGAAGTCTGGCCGCCTGATCTCAGCCGCGAAGCCTTCCCGTTCGGATTCCTGCACCGGATCCTGATCGGCCAGTTCGGCATGGCTCTCGGTGAGCTGTGGGCGCTGGACGAGCTCGCCGCGGACTGCCGCGAGGACGGCGTCTATGAATGCATGCTGACAAGCGCCCCGCTGAATGCCAGGGGTGGCGTCGGCTCGCCGCCGAACGCCCTGGCGATCAAGTGAGTGACCAGAAGGTACATATGCCAATGACCACGAGCCAGCCAATGCAGATCACAACGGTTGACGATGCCCGGGAGGCGCTCGTTCGCTACGGGCGGAGAATGGCCGCGGACCGCCTCGTCGTGGGAAGTGCCGGGAATATCAGCATCCGGATCGGCGAGCACCTCGTCATGACGCCTTCCGGCGTCAGCTACGACCGGATATCCCCTGCCGACGTGTGCGTGCTCGACTCCGCCGGCACGGTGCTGGACGGCAACGGGTCCCGGTCCTCGGAGTGGCCGTTGCACCGCAAGGTCTACGAGGTCACCGAGGCAGGCGCTGTCGTGCACACCCACTCCCCCTTTGCCGTGGCCGTCTCCACGATCTGCGACGAGATCCCGGCCGTTCACTACTCGGTCCTGCGCCTTGGCGGACCCACCGTGCCGGTCGCTCCGTACGCGACGTTCGGGTCCGACAGGCTGGCGGCGCTGGCCGGAGCGGCGCTGCGCGGAAGAGCCGCAGTGCTGTTGCAGAACCACGGGACGGTTTGCTATGGCACAACGCTCGCCGAGGCGTACGACCGGGCGGTGCTGCTCGAGTGGCTCGCCGAGGTGTACTGGCGGGCACGGCTGGCCGGGTCACCGCGGATCCTCAGCGACGCCGAGCTCGACGATGTCCGCGCGTCCGCCCGCGCCCACCGCTACCAGACCGGAGGTGCGTGATGGCCGGGCGCGTGGTCAGTCTCGGAGTGCATATCGTCGACGTGCTCGGCCGGCCGGTGAGCCACATCCCGCCAGGGCAGGGCCGCCAGATCCTCGACGAGATCCGCATCACCGCCGCTGGCACGGCCGCGGGCACCAGCGTAGACCTGGCCAAGCTGGGTGCTGAGGTCGTCGCCATGGGGGCCGTCGGCGACGACCGCCTCGCCGACTTCCTGGTCTCCGTTCTCGATGGCTACGGGATCGACACCAGCCGCCTGGCCCGCAAGCAGGGCGTGCAGACCTCGGCGACGATGCTGCCGATCCGGCCGAACGGCGAGCGGCCCGCACTGCATGCCCCCGGCGCCACCGCGAGGCTGACCGGCGAGGACATCGACCTGGCGGCCATCGAGGCGGCCGACGTGCTGCACGTGGGCGGCCCGGACGTGCTCGGCCGGTTCGCGGGGGAGCCGCTGCGCGGGGTGCTCGAGTTCGCCCGCGGCAAGGGCGTGACGACGACCATGGACGTGCTGTCTACCTGCGACGCGCAGGCGTGGGCCCGGCTGCGACCGCTGATGCCGTACGTGCAGTACTTCATGCCGAACTCGGACCAGCTTGCCGCGCTGACCGGGGCCACCGACCTGACCGCCGCAGCCCGCCAGGTCCTGGCGCTCGGCACCGAGGCGGTGCTGGTCAGCTGCGGAGCGGAGGGCTGCGCGCTGGTGACCCCGGACGGCCGCGTCGACGTGCCCGCGTTTCCCGCGGAGGTCGTCGACACCACCGGCTGCGGCGACGCGTGCTCGGCCGGCTTCATCACCGGCCTGCTGAACGGCTGGCCGCTAACGGACGCCGCCTGGCTGGCCATGGCCGCGGCCTCGCTGGTGGCCAGCGGCCTCGGATCAGACGCCGGCATCGTTGACCTGGACGGAACCCTCGAGGTCCTGCGCCGCCACGCTCCGGACGACGTTATCCGGCGGAGCGTGCCGAATATCACTCGGGGTTTCGAGTAATCCTCCTCGCCTGGCCGCGGACCAGGTACCGGCGCCGGTCAGCCCCGCCGAGGCGGGCGGCAGCCAGGAGTTGCTCGCCAAAGGAGCTGCGCCGGCCGCGGGACGTCGCGCCGGGCCTGGCCCGCGGGCCATGACCGGCGTCGAACTGGACGCGGGCTCGGCGGTCTCGGCGGCTCCGGCCACGGCAGGCATCACCGCGACCGGGGCGGCAAAGACGCGCACCGGCCGTTGAAGGATGGGCGCACGAGCGTAGCATTGAGGATACGCAGCGCGGAGCACGGTGCGGGAGGCTGTGATGGGGCTGCGAGCGCGCCGGCGGAACCTGGTGGTGTGGAACTCGTGCGCCGGGCCGGCCGAGACGTTCGGCGCCGCGCGGCCGGCGCGGCCGGCGCGGACCAGGCGGGTCCGCGGGTTCGTCCGCATCGGCGCGCTGCTCCTGGTCCTCGGCCTGATGCGCCTGGCACGGGCCGTGCGTCCCCGCTGGAAGCCCCTGCTGGCCGGGGTGGCGCTCACGGTGGCCGGCTTCATGCTGCGCGGCGGCGCGTGGGGTGCGGTGCTCCTTCCCGGGCTGCTGCTGCTGTTGTCGGCGCCGCTGATCCCGGCCGGGCCTGACGCGGACCCCGAGTTGGCGCGCGAACTGGCCGCGTACTCCACCCCCGCCCAGCGGCGCGATCTCGAAGCGACTCTTGACCGGTACCCGGACAGCGTCACCTACCAGCTACGTGAGATCCTCGCCAGCCAGGCCCTGGCCGCCGGCAACGGCGGGATTCCCGGCAGCGGGCGTGGCTGAGGCGCGCCCCGGGCGGCTCGCCGGCGGTCAGCGTGAGCGTCGCCGCGGCGCCGGGACGCAGCCCCTCGTCAAGGGTCCAGGCGTCGCCGGCCCGGGTCAGGGTCGGGGCGCCCACCGGGTCGATTCCGCACCGTGACCGCGGTGCCGGATGGCGCGGCGTGCAGGTCCGCCGACGCAAGGAAACCGGTGTCGCCGGGCCTGGCCCGCCGGCCATGACCGGCGGCGAGCCGGCCGCGGCCGAGATCGTCGGGGTGCTCGCCGAACTGCGGCCGGTGCCGCTGGTCCCGGAGATCCGGCTGTACCAGGCGAGCGAGCCGGTCGGCGCCTGGCAGCGGCTGGAGCAGCTGACCGGCCGGACCGGCCTGGACCCGCCGTTCTGGGCGTTCGCCTGGGCCGGCGGGCAGGCGCTGGCCCGCTACCTTCTCGACCGCCCGGATGCCGTCAGCGGCCGCCGCGTCATCGACGTCGCCTCCGGCTCCGGGCTGGTGGCCATCGCCGCGGCGCGGGCCGGGGCGGCGGCGGTGACCGCCTACGACGTCGATCCGCTGGCCGCCGCCGCCATCACCATGAACGCCCGCGCCAACGGCGTCGCCGTCGGCGCCGTCCGCGCCGACATCCTGGACGCCAGCGAGCTTCCGTCCCCGGGCACCGACCTGGTGCTCGTCGCCGACGCCTTCTACGAGCGCGAGCTGGCCGGCCGGGTGCTGCGGTTCCTCGACCGCGGCCTGGCCCGCGGCGCCGCCGCCCTGGTCGGCGACCTCGGCCGGGCATACCTGCCGCGGCACCGGCTCACCCGGCTCGCCGGGTACGACGTGCCGGGCCTGGGCGCGCTGGAGGACAGCGACGTCAAGCGCACCGCCGTCTGGGCGCCGGCCTCCCGGGCGCCCAGATGATCGGGCATGGGGCGCCTGGGATGCGAGGCTGGCGCGGATCCCGGCCCGGACCCGGCCCGGACCCGGCCTGGCCGGCTACGGGGCGCGCCCGGCGGCGGGCCGCTCGGCGAAGGCCGGGCTGGCGAAGATGTCGGCGGGCTCGATGCGCATCAGGTCGTCCTTGCTCCGGCGCAGCTCGGGGTCGGAGGCGAGGCGGTGCGCGTGGCGCAGCCTGGCGCGCTCCAGCTCGTTGCGGACGCTGCGGGCGTTGGCGAACCGGGGCTGCCCCATCCGCAGGGTCAGGTAGTCGCGGAACGCCGCCTCGGCGTCGTCGGACAGGTAGTACGACGCGCGGTCCAGCATCACCCGGCCGATGGCGACCAGCTCGTCCAGCTGGTAGGGGGCGAAGTCCAGGTGGTGAGCGATCCGCGAGCTCATGCCCGGGTTGGACGCGAAGAACTCGTCCATGCGGTCCTTGTAGCCGGCCACGATGACCACGAGCTTGTCCCGCTCGTTTTCCATCACCTGGAGCAGGATGTCGATGCACTCCTGGCCGTAGTCCTTGGAATCGGAGGCACGGTACAGGTCGTAGGCCTCGTCGATGAACAAGATCCCGCCCATCGCGCGGTCCAGCACCCGCCGTGTCTTCGGCGCCGTCTGCCCGATGTACTCGCCGACCAGGTCGTCGCGCATCGCGTGCACTAGCTGCCCCTGCTCCAGGTAGCCGAGCCGGTGCAGCAGGTCGGCCATCCGCAGCGCCACCGTGGTCTTGCCGGTTCCCGGCGCGCCGGTGAAGCACATGTGCAGGTTCGGCCGGGGCGCCGACAGGCCGAACCGCTGCCGGGCCCGGTCGACGAGCAGCAGCGAGGCGATCTCCTCGACCTTCCGCTTCACCGGCAGCAGGCCGACGAGCTCGTTGTCCAGCGCCGCCAGCACCTCGTCGACGCCGGCGGCCAGGCGCTCGTCGGCCAGCGTGACGGTGGCGTCCGCGTCGAGCAGGTCGTCATCCTTCCGTGACCTCGTGCCGCCCCGGGCGCGCCGGGCGGGCGGGGACTGCCGGAGCCGTCCCGGCGTGCCCGGCGACGCGGCCGCGGCGGGCTCGTCGTAGGCATCCGGGACGTCCCGGGCCGTCTGGCGCCAGGTGTTCCGGGCGATGACGGCGATGACGGCCGGCAGGATCAAGGTGATGATGACGATGACGAACACCAGATGCGGGAGGTAGGACCAGCCGACCGCCAGGGCCGCCGTCGCGATGAGCAGGCCGATGTTCAGCCTGAGGTTCTTGCGCGTGAGGCCCCACATGATGACTGCGAGGGTAGCCGGGCCCGTCGCCGCAGATCAAGAAACGGGTCGCCGCCGGCGGCGCCCGGCGGCCGGCGCCCGGCGGCCGGCGCCCGGGTATGCTGCGCCAGCGTGACCGCCTTGATGGCGTGGCTGGTGCCGGCCGCCGGGACCGGGCGGGACGAGGTCGCCGCGGTCATCGGCCGGCTCGCCGCCGCGCACGGAGGGCCGCGGTTCCCGCCGCACGTCACCGTGGTGGCCGGCTTCGCCGCGGCCGAGGACGAGGCCGCCCGGGCGCTCGGCTCGCTGGCGGCCGGCGTGCCGCCGGTGCGGGTTAGCTTCGCCGCGTTCGGGTACGAGCAGGAGTACTTCCGGTCGCTGTACCTGCGGGCCGAGCCGTCCCGGCCGCTGGAGGAGCTGCACGAGGCGGCGCGGCGGGCCTGGCGGGTCCCGCCCGCCAGGTACCGGCCGCACCTGAGCCTGCTGTACTCCCGCCTCGGCGCCGACGCCAAGCGCGCGATCATCGGCGGCATCGGGCTGGCGCTGCCGGTCACGCTCGTGTTCGACGCGGTGGAGCTGTGGGCCGGCGCCGGCGCCGGCGTCGGCGGCTGGCGGCGGGTGGCCCGGGCGCCGCTGCGGCCGCCGCCATGACGAGCCGGGAACCGTGACGTCCCCGGGCACCACCGGCCGTTCGGGATGATTGCCCTCCGGCGGCGGGATCAGTGCAGCAGCGGCCTGCCCAGCGGCAGCGCCTTGGCGCCGGTGCCCGCCGCGGACGCGCTGAAGAACAGGTAGACGCCGAGGGCGGCGAACGCCAGCACCACCCAGCCGCCGGCCTTCAGCAGGCCGGACGACGGCACGCCCGCCGCCGACGCCTCGGCGAAGGCGAGCAGCAGCAGCAGCAGCGCGAGGTCCACCAGCGCGAACAGCGCGCTGAACGCCGAGGGCAGGCGCAGCGTGGCCAGCGTCAGCATCACGATGACGACCAGCCAGGTGACCAGGAACAGCTTCACGGTGGCGAGCACCGCGGTGGCGGCGATGGCGAACCAGCCGTGGTCCAGGCCGAGCACCAGCACCGCGTAGCTCAGCCAGAAGGTGCCGAAGATGCCGAACACGGCGGCCAC
>Ga0209061_1000655_pt1 | contig 76644 bp, 64 predicted proteins | sample Coa_R1_10_FD_187157 | JGI IMG/M metagenome (GOLD analysis project Ga0209061, IMG submission 187157) | Surface soil microbial communities from Centralia Pennsylvania, which are recovering from an underground coalmine fire - Coalmine... | ecosystem: Environmental > Terrestrial > Soil >... | reverse complement strand
ACGTCGCACAAACACTTGCACGTGGTCTCGTTCGTCTTCGCTGAGATGCATCGGAGCTGGTTGTCCCATCGGATCTTCCCCCGTTTTCTCTCAGCATACCATAAATTTCAAACTGGACTGACTACTAGAGGGGAGATATGATCCGTGAGTGACACTGTGGTAATGTTAAGAGCGTATCAACAGGACGCGACGCAGGATAATATTACTGGCGCGCGCGGCGATCACTGGCGCGCTCTCCTGACAGATAAAAAAGAAGATTTGTTGCGGGCGACACACCCACGCCTCATGCGGCTAGCGCAACTGCGGGGCGTCGCCCCCGATGCTATCGAAGATGTAGTACAGGAGACGCTGCTTGAAGCATGGAAGCATCTGGATCGTCTCCAATCGCCCGAAGGTTTTCAATTCTGGATCGACGAGATCTGCCGCAACGTCTGCCGGCGCTACGCCCGCAGGCGCGCTGGTGAACTGCTGCTCCATATCCCGCTGGCCGATCCACAGCAGACCGATGCGAGCGATAGCGGAGTGGATGGCAGCATGCCGATTCTCGATATCGCTGATCCCCATACGCTCGATCTCAGCGAAGAGTTGAGCCGGCAGGAACTGAACGCGCTGCTGGATCGCGCGCTCGGCTCGCTGCCCGGCAATGCACGCTCGGCAGTCGAGTTATGTTACCTGGCGGAGTTGCCGCAGAGCGAAGCCGCCGCGCGCCTGGGACTGACTATCAGCGCTTTAGAGGCGCGCCTGCATCGTGCGCGGCGCCAGTTGCGCCAGATTTTGAGCGGCCCCTTGCGCGAAGAGGCGGAGGCGCTGGGGCTGAGCCTGGATGGAGAACTCGCACAGGGATGGCGCGAGACGCGTATCTGGTGCCAGGTCTGCGGTCGCCGGCGGCTGCACGGCCTCTTCATCCCTCAGCCCGATGGCGGCGTCAATCTGCACCTGGAGTGCCCCGATTGTTCACGGAGCCACTGTTGGGGCAAGATCCATAGCATGGGCCTGGTGGACCTGGGTTCGCTGCGTTCGTTCCGCCCGGCCTGGAAGCGAATCCAGCAGGGGTTTGCCGATCTTCTGGAGCCTGTAGTTACTCACGGACGCTCCCCCTGCCCAAGATGCGGAGCGCTGGCGTCGGCGGAGGTAATCGACACAGCAACCAATGGGCTAGCCATGTGGGAGGATAAGACTCCTTCCCACTACCGCTTCTGGATCAAATGGTACTGCCCGCGCTGCGCTGGTGGATATGATCCAGCTCACATGGCGTTTTCAGCCGACGACCAGGTGTACTGGTCGCATCCGGTAACGCGGCAGTTCATCCTGGACCATCCCCACTATATCAGCGAGCCGGACGCGCCCGCTGAATATATGGGGCAGCCGGCCATTCGCTTCCGCATGACCGATCTTGCCAGCGCCGAGCGCATGACCATTCTGGCGCACCGTCATACTTTAGAGGTGCTTGCCATCTTCCGGGATTGAGCAAGTTCTAGGGGATCAGCGCGATGGCGCGTCCGGGGCCGCCTGTCGCTCCCGCCACCTTGACCGGCAGGAAGATGAAGTAGGCTCCGCGCGGCGGCAGGTGTTGCAGTCCGGTCAGCAACTCTACGTAGCGCATGCCCCGGCTCAGACCCTCCTGATGTGCCGGAACGCCATCGTGCGCGGCCCCGATGCTGGGGGCGTCGATACCCAGGCAGCGCACGCCGCGTTTGTGGAGGTAGAGCACGGCGGGAACGCTGGGCGCCGGCCAGCCCGGTCCCTGCTTGAAAACCAGCGGAGCCTTGCAATAGGCGTCGCCCTGCGGTCCCGTAACGTAACGCTCATCCCAGCCCGTATAGAGCAGCACAACCTCGCCAGGCTGGATATCGCCGTGCCGCCGCTCCCAGTCCTGAATATGCTCCGGCGTGATCCAGGGACTCTCGCCATTGCTGCCCTGTCCTGAGAGGAAGGTGAGATCTATCGTCACCGCCGGGCCACGCAGGTCCGCGAGCGGAACCTTCTCGCCTGTCTGGAGACCGAACTCGTTAGCCCAGGGCAGCTTTGAATCGGGCGGGGGGATGAAGTGCGTCGGCGCGTCAAAGTGGGTGCCACAGTGCTCGTCGATGATCCAGAAGCGCGTCTGGTAGGGCGCTACGCTGGGAATCGATCCCTGGCGCTCGTCGAGCGGGGCGTAGTAGTTCCAGACCTTCGCGACATGCTGCATATGCGTGGGCCAGGCGCAGGGCAGGTCCGGCGAGACGATCACCGATAGGTCGACGACCTGGCATTGTTCAAATATGTCCCATTGAGCCATGTTACAGACCTCTTCCTTTCTGCTCGCCAAGCACACGCTTTTCGGCCTGAGCCATAGGGCTTTGTGCTATTTTGGCGCGTAATTGTTCGAGCCGAACCGTCCCTGCTGCCTGAACATTCGACCATTCGCGCGCAAATCTCCCCGAAAGGATTTCATCCAGCGCGTGCTTGATGCGTTGCTGCGCCCATTCCCCGTTATCTGCAAGAATCCCGCGTAACTGACCGTACTGACTGGTGCGGGAATGAAAGGGAAGTTGCCCGAAGAACCCCTTCTCTCCTACGAGTTCAAAGATCTCCGCAGGCTCGTGAGAGAGATAGAGTTCGTTCAGGATAGCCTCATCGCTAAAGCCGGCCGCGTGCAGTGCTTCGTATGCCTTCTGAAAGATCACGGCAATCGCAGGCCAGATCGCCTGCTCGCTCAGCAGATCGAGCGCGGCCTCCTCAAGCGCTGACGATTTGATGGCGCCGCCGCGTGTAGCGCCGATGCCACGGGCGATAGATAGGGCCAGCGGAAACGCCCTGCCGCTGGCGTCGTGTTCAACCGAGACGAAGCAGGGATAAGCTCTCTGCTGGATGTAAAGGCTGCGCACGGCGGCGCCGACCATACGCGGCGCGACCATCACGATATCAACCTGGTCGGGTACGTTGAGCAGGTGGAAGGCAACATTGTAGCCGGAAGCAACGACCAGCGTTGTGCCGGGGCGCAAGTGGGGCGCGATCTGCTCATGGAAGACTGCCGGCTGCACCTCGTCTGGGATCAGCAAAAATATCACGTCTGCCCAGGCCGCCGCCTCAGGGATAGGCACGACGCGAAAGCCGTCCGCGAGCGCCGCCGCTTTGTATGCGTCATCGATGTTGCCGATGATAATTTCTCGCACGCCGCTATCGCGCAGATTGTTTGCCTGCGCCGCTCCCTGGTTGCCAAAGCCAATGAAGGCCACGCGCTTCTGCTGAATGAGGGAGAGATCCGCGTCGGGGTCGTAGTAGATAGGTACGCTCATAGATATACCTCCATCACTGGCGCTTGCCTTATTTAGCTGGCTATGTGGAAACATACGCTTCGCGCATGTTTCCACATAGCTTCTGGTGCGGCGAAGCCGCACAAAGGCCCGGGGAGAGCGGGCGAAAACATTGAACAGATGACACACTTTTAAGAGTATGCAGGCGGAGAGGCGTTTGTCAACCCTCCCGCCTGCCTGGAGCGTGATTTAAATGCGCTCCAGCGGCTCGAAGCCGAGCACGCGCAGCACATTGTTCATTGTCTGAGCCGTGGCCTGCACAAGCAGCGCACGGAACGCTTTCACCTGCTCGTTCGTCTCCTTGACGATGGGCGTCGTGTGCTCGTAGAAGTCACTGAAGTGCGCGGCCAGGTCATAGGCGTAGGAGGCAAGTAAGGAGGGATTCGTCTGCTCGCTGGCCTCGGCAAGCCGGCGCGGATAGGCGTCGATGAGGCGCAGCAGTTCCCACTCGCTCTGCTCAAGCTGTTGTGGGAACTGCTCCAGGTGATCGGGTATCATATAGCCCGTCTCTTGCAGGCGGCGCTGAATACTGTTGGCCCGCGCATACGCATACTGGAGGTACACGCCGGTATCGCCGGTGGGGCGTATTGCCTCGTCCATATCCAGGGCGATGATCTGTTGCAGGCTGAAGCGGATCATAAAGTAGCGGATCGCCGATGCCGCCAGGATGGCCGCCGTTCTGTCGGACAGCTCGCTATCGTCCTGCTTGCGTGCCTCCCGCATGCGTTCGATGGCGGCATTGATCAGGTCGTCGGCCTTGATCTCGATGCCTTTGCGTCCAGACATCGCGTAGAATTCGCGGCCATCGGATGTATCGACGCCCAGGCTGGCCGCTGTGGCTCTGGAGAGCGTCACGACCTCGTAGCTGATATGCTTCAGGTTATCGGCCTGCTCTACATAGCCCAGGCGGCGCAGGCTCTCGCGTACAATCTGCTGCGGGTATGCCTGGCGCGCATCGATCACGTTGATGGCGCGCTGCGCATGGCCGAAGCGTTTTGCATCGCCCTCTTCGCCCGGCGCGGCGGCATCCTGGGGAGTGCGCATCGTCCAGAGCGGGCGCCCGTCGTGCTGCGTGCCCCAGAGGACGTAGTGCAATTGCACATCGTCGAGCAGGCCAAACTTCCAGAGGTGATAGGCGATATCTTTGGCCGTGTAGGTGGCCGTGCCATCGCTCCTGACGAGAATCTTGTCCTGCATGCGTTCGCTTTCTTCGCTGGCCCCGGCCTCGCCGTTTCCGAATGGCAGTACCCAGCAGCCGGCGGCGGGGCCGCTCTCTGGCTTCTCCAGCGCACCCTCGTCGCGCAGCTTCTCGAAGGTGTGTTGCCACAGACCGGCGTGCAGGATCGCCGATTCCCAGGTGAGCAGGTCGTAGGAGATATTGAGCCGTGCCATCGTTTTAAGGTGCGCCTGCACGATCTGGTGCGAGAGATCGGTGGCTATCGCTGGATAATCGGGGCCAGATTCCGGCTCTTCGCCGCGTTCTATAGAGCGCAGTACCGTCCTGCGCAGATCCAGGTATTCAGGCTTCTCTTCATACAGCTTGCCGACGGCAACATAGACGCGCGAGCAGTAGTAGTCGAAGGACTCGCCGGGCAGCATCTCGTTGCCGTCAGGAAGCTGCAACTCGCCTTTCCGCAAGAGCGTGAGACCGACGACGACATCAGCTACCTGTACGCCCGAATCGTCGATATAGTTCTGGGCCTCGACGGTATAACCCTGCGAGCGCAGCATGCGAACAACCGTATCGCCGATGCACGAGTTGCGCAGGTGGCCGACGTGCGCGGCCTTGTTGGTGTTGACGGCGGTATGCTCAACGATAACCTTTGTGCCCACTCCGACATCGTTCTGCCCGAAGTCGGGACCTTCGTCCAGTACGCGCTCGATAATGGCTTTGCCCATCTGGGGATGGTTGAGGCGGAAATTGAGGTAGCCGGGTTTCGTAACGGTAATCTCCTCGATGGCGGAGATCGGCATATCGCGCAGCATGCTCGCCAGCGCTTCCGCGATTTGCATGGGTGGGCGTCCCAGCATCTTTTTAGATGCCCACGCCATGACGGGCATGGAGTAGTCGCCGAAGCTGGCCTGGGCCGAAAATTCCAGGTTCAGGGGCAGTCGTTCAACGTCAAATGCTATCTGTTCCTGCGCGACGTAAGCTTTTGTGGCCTGTTTTATCAGAATGGTGAGATATTCATGCAGGTCCTTTGGCGCGGATTCGGTCATGTGCGATGCCTCGCTGAATACGGTCATCATATTCCTCTCTTCAATCCTATTGGTTGCCCCATACTATAACGTAGCTTTTATCTATGGTCAAGCGCTGGCAACTTCCTCCCCAGGGCTATTGAATTCTCCCCACCCCCCGCCCGAAAGGAAGAGTCTGGGCGGGGACACCCCACGCCCCGCAAGGGGGCAGCCGCCCCCTTGACCCCCGCTTCTGGCGAGCATTACATAGCCCTGACTTCCTCCCCAGGGCTATTGAATTCTCCCCACGCCCCGCCCGAAAGGAAGAGTCTGGGCGGGGACACCCCGCGCCCCGCAAGGGGGCAGCGCCCCCTTGACCCCCGCTTCTGGCGAGGCGTTTAACTGCTTGCGGCGAGCGTAGAATGATGTGTTTATGTGCGGCATTCATCCGGCCAGGAGAGGTTACGTGCGTAGCTGTACAGCAACGATCCCCTGCAAGGTGCCAACAAAGATCGTATTCTGCGAAAGCGTTGGGGTGGCGAAGCGCGATGTAGTGCCAACCGGGACTGTGGCCCGTATGGAGCCGGTTGCGGCGTTGAGCGCATAGAGCATGCCTCCGCCAGGATCAAGGCTATAGACGGTGTTGCCTCCAATGACCGGCGAGCCGGTGATCTGGCCGGGGGCCTGCCATCCGGGGCGCAGCACCCCTCCAGGCCCGGACTGGATCTGGCGCAGCCCATCAGCACAGGGGATGAAAGCCACTGCGCCTTTCACGGCAGCTCCCCCGTAGGCCCCGGCGGAGCACACCGAGATCGTCTGTACCTGCCCGCCTATTCCTCCCAGATGATTCGCTCGCAGCATATACCCGCGATTCGACTTGCCCTGGATAAAGAGGAAGCCACCGGGCAGCAGGACCGGTCCCAGTGAACTGAGATCTAAATCATTGGCGTTATCCTGTGCCCACTGCTGCGGGGCAAAGGCATCTTCCAACTGTAAGTCCGGGGAGAGCTTGAGGATCGAATCGGTATGATCCCAGGTCCCTCCTGTAGCCGCGCCATTGCCAACCGACACATAGAGATTTCCCTGAGCGTCCAGCGTTGGTCCGGCGGGTTCCCAGATCCCGCCTTCGCGGGTCGTGGGTACCTGGTAGGTGAGGAGCGGTCCTGTGCCGGTGGTGCGTGAGGCTACCACCAGCCCCCGGTAGTCGCTACAGTCACCGTAGAGGCCCCCATATGCTATGTAGACGTTGCCGGCAGAGAGGGCAAGCGCAGCACGCTGCTGATAGGCGCGTGGATCGATGCCAGCAGGGTCCACCGCGCGACGGACTTTGATCTGCCCTGTACTGGCATCAATGCCCAGAAGAATATGCGCCGGTCCCTGGATCTCTGCCACCGCAAAGATCAGGCCGGTTTGTGGATCATAGACCGGTGTGCCCGTGATGCCGAGTGGATTAATATTTCCGCATGGGAGGTCTGAGAGGGGCACAGGGTTCCCTACATGGGTGTGCCAGGCAATCTGGCCGGTCTGTGCGTTAAGGGAATAGACTGTATCGTTTTCTGTCACAACGATGATCTGTCCACCGACCACTAATGGTTCAGCATAGACCGCCCCATCAAGTGGCTGCTTCCAACGGGGCGCCAGAGCCGTAGGGTCAGGCAGATTGGCGACAAAGCCGCTGCGGGTGGCGTCCTTGTGGTAGGTTGTCCAATCCGTCGCCGCGACCTGGCCCGGAGTGACGGTTGTCGTCGCGGGAGGAAGAGTTAATGGGGTCAGATGGACAGCTTGAACTGGTGGTTCCAGCCACCCCTGGATCACCTGGTGGATCTGGTGGCGCTGGATATAAGCCACGCCAGCAAGCACCACACCGACGACAAGGCAAATCGTCAGCACAACTCGCCAGCCCCTGGTGAAACGGGAAGGGACTTTGGAGGGACGTTGCCTGTTACCTGGTTCTTGCATACGTGACTCTCCTCTTGTATGTGTGCCAGAGCGCTTCCTCCCTGCATTCCAGAGGAGAGGAAAGTCTGGTGCTGTCAGTAATTACACCTTTTAACGCTTTTCTGATATATTATGCTTCCGACTGGGAAAGGAGCTTCAGAGTAAAGAGTATCATAGATGGGAACGCCGTGGGAAGAGCAGGCTTTCGTCTATGGCGTGCGGATGTTCCCGTGGCCCTGCGATTTCAGCTTGAGCGAGGCTATCCCACGATTTTCTGAGTATGAGATGGCGACTGACATGTAGACTCGTAAACTCCGACTTTCCGCAATATATGAACCGATTGTCGTCACTGCTCGGACAGGGCAAACGTATCCGTGTTGACGAATATCACGGAGCATGCAAAAATGGACAGAGCAAACCACAGAAGGTATCTTGAAAAGCGGAACTGCTTCTGCTCGACCAGAAGGAGGAGTGTCATGCGTCGATCTTTCTGCTTGCTCGTTGTACTGCTCGTTTTGGCAGCAGGATGTACGTCCTCTCCTGCTGCGCCGGCGACGCAAGCACCGACGCCAGCGACCTCGCAACTGCCGGCATCGGATATTCCGGGTATTCACCTACCAGCAGGATTTCAGATCAGCGTCTATGCCCGAGGTCTGAATACTCCTCGTTTTATGACGGTAGGACCGGGCGGCGTCCTGCTGGTGGCGAACCGGGGCGGCAATGCAGTCGTTGCGCTCTTCCCTGGAGCATCGCCGGAGCAGGCAGCCAGGTCGCTTACGCTGATAAGTGGGCTGAATAGCCCGACCAGTCTGGATATGCATGAAGGGTATCTCTATATTGGTGAGGCAGGCAGCATTGCCCGTGTAAAGCTGGGGAATGATCTCAAACCGGGGCCGGTGGAGCGGATTATCACCGATCTGCCGGTGGGTGGGCAGCATAGTACGCGCACCGTTCTCATCGGGCCAGATAATCGTATCTACGTTTCTATCGGGTCTGACTGCAATGTGTGCCAGGAGTCAGATCCGCATCGCGCCGCTATCCAGGTCTATAACCTGGATGGATCAGGGGGAAGGCTTTACGCTAAGGGGCTGCGCAATGCGGTGGGCATGCAGATCAATCCCTGGAGCAAGCGGATCTGGATTACCAACAACGGGCGCGATTACCTGGGTGATAATAGCCCTCCCGAAACGGTCTATGCCCTGACCGATCAAGGTGACTATGGCTGGCCCCGTTGTCATGCCGGAAACATCCCTGATCCCCAGTTCGGGCAGATGGCCGATGCTTGCCAGGGTGTCCAGCAGCCACTGGTTCGTATGCAAGCTCACTCGGCCCCGCTGGGCTTAGCGTTTTATCCCCCCGGCGATAAGCAATTTCCGGCGTCGTATCAGAATAGCCTCTACATCGCGTTTCATGGATCCTGGAATCGCAGCACACCGACGGGCTATAAGATTGTGCGCGTCCCGTTAGCGAACGGACAGGTGGCCGGCCCTGCGCAGGACTTTGTGACCGGGTGGTTGCAGAGCGATGGCAAAGTCACCGGAAGGCCGGTTGATGTCACGGTTGCTGCTGACGGTTCGCTGTTTGTCAGTGATGATACCTTCAATGTCATTTATCATATCTGGTATCGCGGGTGAGAAGAGGCATGCCGCTGGCCGGCCCGGCCTTACCGCACATCCACCCGCAGGACGATGGCCGCGCCTGTATCGCCCGCCGCGCAGCCGGTGAAGAGGCCGTAGCCGCCTCCAAGCAGGGCCAGTTCCTCGATCAACTCGATGACCAGGCGCATCCCTGTTGGTCCCTGGGGATGACCGAAGATGAGCGAGCAGCCGTAGTTATTGAAGCGTTCAGGAGGCATACCCATCTCGCGGGCAAAGTAGATATCGTTGACGGCGAAAGGGTTATGCGTCTTGATCGCTTTGATCTCGGCCAGATCGACACCCGCGGCCTTGAGCGCATTCCGTGCGGCTGGAACCGTTGCCTGCGCCATGAAGCCTTTCTTCGCACGCGCCTGACCGAATCCCAGGATCTGGATTTCGATGCCACGGTCACGGCTGAGTTCCCTGGCGCGCTCACGCGAGGTCACAATCATCCCGCAGCTTCCATCGGCGGGATGCGTCTGCGTCCCATAGCTGACCGTGCCCCCCTGCCTCACTGGTCGTAGTCTCGCCAGCCCCTCCGCCGTGGTGGGGTAGATGCCCTCATCGTCCAGCACGGTTGCTATGCCTTTATGACCAGAAAGATCAGTGACCTCCAGAGGTGTTACCATATACCGGCGATGAAAGGCGGCGTTCTCCTTGAGTGCATCCTGGTACTGGTGATAGCGCAGCAAGGTGAGCGCGTTCTGTTCTTCCCAGGAGATGCCCGATTCTGCTGCGACATGTTCGGCGGTCTCGATCATCGCATTCTGGGCGTAGGGATCGCAGTTGAAGTTGTCCCATACCCAATCCTCGCCCTCGCCTCTTCCGCCGGGGGCGAGCGGGTTGGGGTAATAGATATGCGGCCCGTTGCTGGTCTTATCGCAGGTCAGCGCCAGGATACAGCGCTCGGCATCGGTCTCGACCTCGAAGGCAGCGCTCGCCAGCACCCGCGCTGAGGTCGCGCACGCCTGGTTGATGGTCGGGCCAGAGATGCCAGCCGCGCCGATCAGCCCGGCGAGCCAGGGTGCGCCATAAAAGCTATGCTCGGCAATCACCGTCATGCCGAGGAACAGCGCGTCGAAGCTCTCAGCCGCTATGTCGCGTTCGCGCAGGGCACGCTTCGCGACATCCGCTGCGAAGCGAATCGGGTGCAGGTGCGAAAAGTTGCCCTGCCAGCGCACAAACGGCGTTGACCAGTACCCACCATAAGGAATATAAACCGCTTCAAATTGTGCCATAGCTGACCTCTCGTCTGTCGTCTCTGTTTCTATGCTTTGCCGGATCAACCGCGCCTTCATCTTGTAGTGTGGCACAGATCCCGCGTACCGGTTCGCCAGGTGAGGGAAAAATGAGTTGATCCCGCATCACGTCCTCGCCCTCTTGTTTCAGTTTCGCCAGATCTTTACCACCCGACCCATATTCTACCTTCCGCTGGAATGGCAGGTCAATGAACTGGAATCTATAGGCAAGATAGTGCCCGGGTAGAAGACCGGGAAGCTCACCCCAAAAAAAGAGGCTGCAACCTTTCGGACGACCTTTTGTGATATACTTATGCTACCCACTGGAAAGAACAAGCGAGACGAGGAGCATACCATGCCGAGAGATACGCGTGAGCCGCAGGAGATCCTCGATCATGTCACACGAGCGCGTGTTACCCTCACAGCGGCCATTTATGGTCTGAGCGAAGAGGAGCTTGCCATGCCGGGGGCGGTAGGCAAATGGTCCGTGAAAGAGGTCATGGCGCACATTGGCCGCTGGGAAAGCGTCTGCTACGATGTGCTACGGGGATATATCCAGGATGGCCGCAAGCCCACCGAAAACTATGCCGATGCTCTCCCCTTTAACGAGCGGTGGGAAGCGGAATTGCGAGCGCTCTCGCTACAGGAGAGCGTCGAGCTATTTGAGACCGCCCATTACCATGTCTTCGGTCTCCTGTCTGGTCTGCGTACCGAGCAATGGGACGGCTATGTGCGGGCCTGGGTGATGGGTTCGACCTGGCATCATTTTGAGGAGCATGCCGGGCAGATACGCGCCTGGCGCGATCACCTGTAAGAAAACCAGGCGACCACAAGGATCGTCTCTACATATGGTTGCTCTATCTGAGAGAAGAGCATATTCATTGTTACTCACGCATTGCTTGATTGGAGATTTTACCGGTGTGTTATGCCTGCTTTATTTAGAGCCACGAAGATATCCTAAATACGCAGCATACCACGAATGAGCAGGGCGATCAGGATAAGCAGCGCTGCTTGCAGGTTGGAGCGCGTATTGGTCGCCATGAGTTGCAGGTAGTTTTTAAGATCGCCGGTGGCGCGCCGCAGCGCGAAGAGTACCGGCAGAACGGTGAGCGCGGCGACGGCGCTGTACCAGGGGAAGACTCCGAGCAGCGCGTCGAGCAGGATGGTCGCGGCGATCAGCGCCAGCAGCATCGCCCCGGTAATGCGCGCGCGCCGCTCGCCCAGCGCGACCACCGGCGTCATCTTCCCTACCACCTGGTCCGCGCGCCAGTGCAGGAAGTGGTGGAAGTAGAGCACCGCCATCGTGTAGAGTCCGATGGGCAGGGCGGCGAGCAGTGCGCTGGGGGTAACATTTCCCGTCTGGACGTAGTAGGCGCCGATGAGCGGAAGAACCCCGAACGATATGAAGATATCGAGTTCGCCCGCGCCGCGCCCGACATAGGCCAGGCGCAGGGGCGGCGCGACGTAGAAGAAGGCCAGCAGGAAGCCAGCGATGCCAAAGGCGATGGCCCAGGGACGAAAGAAGGCCAGCGTTATGCCGCACGACAGGGCCAGCGCGAAGAGCGCGATAGCCAGCGCGCGATAGGCGTTGAGCGAGAATTGCCCGCGCATCAAGGGCTGCGAGCCGGTAACGAAGGTCGCGCCCTCTGAGATCATCCGCTGCGCAGCCTGATCGGCGCCCTCGCCAAAGTCGAAGACATCGTTGGTGACGTTAGCAGCCAGGTGCGCGGCCAGTGCGCCGGCAAGGGCCAGCAGAAAGAAGCCCGGGCGGAACGGCGTGCCCTGTTGCCACGCCAGCACAGAGCCAATAACCACGGGTGCCATCATCACCGGCAGGGTGCGGGCGCGCGTGACCTGAAACAGCAGTTGTAATCGATGCATGGTCTCTCATCGGTTATACTCTACCACGCCATCGAGGATCTCGTCGATGCGTCGCAACACATCCTCTGTCAGCGTAATATCGCTGGCCCTGGCGTTTTCCTCTACTTGCTGCGGGCGCGTCGCGCCGATGATTGCCGCGCTGACCATTGGCTGGCGCAGTACCCAGGCCAGCGCCATCTGCGCCAGCGAGTAGCCATTCTCCTGAGCAAGCGTTTGTAAGTGTTGTACAGCCGTCAGCACGCTATCGTTCAACAGATCTTGCATGAACATATTCGACCCGGGATCAGCGGCGCGTGTACCCTGGGCCGGCTGCTGCCCTGGCTTATACTTGCCTGTGAGAATACCCTGAGAGAGTGGCGAGAAGACAATCTGGCCGATCCCCTCGCGCTCGCACAGGGGCAGAATTTCCGACTCGATATAGCGCTGGAGCATGTTATAGATGGGCTGGTTGGAGACGATACGGTCCAGATTCAACGCGCGTGCCGTGTAGACGGCATCGGCAATCTGTGTTGCCGACCACTCGGAGACACCGGCATAGAGCACCTTGCCCTGCGTCACCAGATCGTCCAGGGCGCGCAGCACCTCTTCCAACGGGACTTCAGGATCGTAGCGATGGCATTGATATAAATCGATATAGTCGGTGCCGAGGCGGCGCAGACTGGCATGGCACTGCTCCATAATATGCTTACGCGAAAGCCCGCGATCATTCGGTCCCTCACCCATCGGGAAAAAGACCTTCGTTGCCAGCACAAAGGAGTCACGCCGAAAATCTTTGAGGGCGCGCCCGACGATCACCTCGGCTCTGCCCGCACTGTATACATTTGCCGTATCAAAGAAATTGATGCCGAGGTCGTATGCTTTGTGAATGCACTGCACGGCGGCTTCTTCTGCCACAGCGCCGCCATACGTAAGCCAGCTGCCGAGGGCAATCGTGCTCACTCGCACGCCCGCGCGTCCCAGCCTTCTGTATTGCATTGCTAAACTTCTCCCTTATGATAGAGTATGTCTTGATTTATGTAGTATATGGCCTGCTGGAGAAAGATAGCAAGCATGTGCCGTCATTTCAAGGGGGGATAGTGAGCCACGCAGTCGCGATATATGCTGGCTGCGCCTGCTGCTCGCGGATGTACACTCGTGCGCAATACAGGGCTTTCCCCTTCTTGATGGGCACATCTCGCTACTGCGTTGCTCCCCGGAGGGAATGATGGGTGGGGTGCAGCCCCGTCCATCATTCCCTCCGGGGAGTACAGAGGCGCGGCAGCGCACCTTGTGTGTTAATGGCCTCAGAAGGGGAAAGCGCTGTGCGAAATATGCCTGGCTTGACTTTGCTGTGCAGTTGGAGTACCATGAAGGCGGTCAGTAACGAATGTTACTGATAGTCCTCGCAGCAGGAGTAATATCGATGCACGAGCGTGATGCCTTGCGCTGGTTGCAATTGACATACAAAGTCCCCAGTGAGCCTTCGCAGAAGCGGGTATGGGTGTGGCGGCGCTTGCAGAATCTCGGCGCCTACGCTCTCCAGAATTCGGTCTACCTGCTACCTTTCTCCGAAGATGTGGAGAAGCACTTCCGCCAGCTTGCGCACGAGATCCATGAGATGGGAGGAGAGGCCAGTATCTTCTCGGTTGAAGCGCTGGATGCGGCCGACGAGCAGCGCATCCTCCAGACGTTACTGGAGGCGCGTAACAATGAGTACAACACGATAGTCAGGGTATGCGGCCACTTTCTGGCGAAGGCGACGGCGCTGGTCGAAGCGCAGAACTGGAACGAGCAGATCCACGCCGAGTTCTCCGAGGTATTGGAGAAAGTACATGTATTGTTCCGCACCGCCAAGCGCCATGATCTGCTGGGGCCGTTGACGGCCACCAGGCGTGCTGCCGCTGCCGAGGCGCTGGCAGCCTGCGAGCAGATGTTCAGAATTCTGCTCGATAAGGACTATAACAAGGCGCGCCGTCTGCTGGAGATGCATAGTGACCTGATCGCGGCTGTAGGCGAGGTCGATCCTTCGAGCGTCAGTTCGACGCTGGTGAGCAGGAGCGCGGAGGCGCACCAGACGAACGACAGTGAGGTACACCTGGAGCCGCCGGTATAGCGCAGCTTTTTTCGCGTGTGATGTGCTTTATAGCTTTGTGGTGCGGTGTCGGTTATACTGCAACCAGATGCCATCACAGGGCGTATATTAAAATAGAGTCAGGACGCGGGCAAACCCGAATACGGGATTAGAAAAAGGGGAAAAAGCATGCAACAGGGACAGCAGTATTATCGTCGGTCCAGTGGCGCGAAGGCTATAGCGCTCGACCAGCGAATAATGATCGCGCGTTATCGCCTGCTCCAGTTTCTGGCCTTGATGCTCTCCGCCGGGGTCGCTATCGGTCTCCGTATTATCTTCGGGCATTGATGGCAAGCCGTGGCGGTTTAAGATACAGGGGCACCCCGTACAGGGTGCCCTTTCTGATTTTTGGCGCTCACGCTTGCTCGCGCCTGCGGCGCTCGCCTTGCGCACCTCGGCCCATTGCCCGCCCAGCAGCGGGACCATCGCCCCATCGGCGCTCAGAACTAATCGCGGCTCGGCTCTCTGGCTCGTGCTCGGCTTCTGGGGAGCGCAGACTTGCGCGGTTTGCCATGCCTGAGCTATTTCCCCTGCCTGTTCGGTGAACCTGCGTGTCGTGGCTTCGCTCACCTGGATGCCCACCAGGTCGGCGAACAGGCTGGCAGCCTGGGCAAAAGGCATTCGACTGGCAAGGCGGACCGGATGCTCTTGCTGGACAGGCGTTAAGCATGTGCCCTTTGGCAGAGCTAATTCTTCATCCAGGGGAAAAGGCCCCGTTCCACAGGTCGGGCAGACCCCATAGCTTCGCGTTAAGCGGATCGGATGGCCTCCAGCCGTTTGCAGATGGCGAGAGCGTTTCCCTCGTGCTTGCAGGCCCATGCCACAGACCGGACATCGGGGCCGGTGCTCCTGGGGCGCCTCTCGCCAATCGCTCGCCTGGCTGGCGAGGGCTGCATCCTCAAGCAGGCGCGCTTTCAGCCGGTTCACCTGCTCTTCCACGGCTTGCGCGATCTCACGAAAACTCGCCTGGGGATGGGCTAAACGCCGCTGTTTCACGTCGCTCAATACTTCTTCACTCACCTTCTGCCAGGTGCGATCTATGTCTTCATCCATACGCTCCTCTTCGTCGTGATAGAGCTATCCTGGCAGCTTTCTCTTCCCCCTGTATACCTCTCCGCAAAAATTTGACGCTCACCCCATATCTCCAGAGCTATGTAATGCTCCCCACGCCACGCCCGAAAGGAAGAGTCTGGGCGGGGACACCCCGCTTCGGGCGAGCATTAAATCGCCCTGCCATATCTCCTGGTGGCTTGTCAATCGGCTTCTCTCATGATATGCTCGTACATATGATCTAATCCGAGTGTGTCTGATTTCTGGCGCATTCGTTTTCTCGCGCCTGCGGCGCTCGCTTTGTGTATGATGGTGTGGCGGAGCCACACAAATGGTCAGCGAGAGAGGGCGAACGCCCTGCGCATCAGACACCCTTTCTATTTCAATCGGGGGAGCGCATGGCAATGCTGCAAGAGGAGATAGACGCGCTGGAGGCCATCGATTTTGTGGTGCTGGATACCGAGACAACGGGCCTGCGTCCAGGGCCAGATCGTGTAATTGAGATTGCCGCTGTGCGCCTGCGCGGAGGCGAGGCCATCGCATCGTTTCACAGCCTCATCAACCCTGAGCGCAGCCTTCCGCCGTTTATTGTGCGTTTCTCCGGTATTACGCAGGCAATGGTGATGGGCGCGCCAAAGGCGAAAGAGGTCCTGCCAGATTTCCTGCGCTTCATCGAGGGTGCGATCCTTGTCGGGCATAACCTCGGCTTCGATATCCGCTTCCTCTCCCACGAGGCACGGCTGCTCGACCAGAGCTTTCCCCTCGACGGCCTCGACACGATCCCGCTTGCCAGGCGTTTCCTGCCCGGTTTGAGGCGCTTCAAGCTCGACCTGGTGGCCGCGCACCTGAACATTCCGGTTTCCAATCGCCACCGCGCGCTCGGCGATGCGGAGGTTACAGCCGCCGTCTTCCTGCATATCCTCGCACGTGCCCGCGAGCAGGGCATCTCCACACTCAGGCATTTGCACCTGCGTTTGCAGTTGCCCGTCGCGTGGAGCGGCGATATCAACAGCGTCGCCCTCTCCGATAGCAAGGTACAGTGGCCGGCGGATGACAGCCTCGCCCCGGCGGTCACGGTGGCGCGCCCGACGGGCAGCCTCTTTCTTGATCCTGTCTGGCGGCAGCATTTTCCGACGAAGCCCGGCGTCTATCTCATGAAAGACGCGCATGGGCAAATCATCTATGTTGGCAAAGCTAAGAATCTCAGGGAGCGACTGGCCTCCTACTACAATCAACCGCTGGGCCATACGCATAAAATGGACGGGCTGCTGACAAATGTCAGGGAGATCGAGACGCGTGTCCTGGGATCCGAACTGGAGGCGCTGCTCGTCGAGTCACATTTGATAAAAGAGCTGCAACCAACCTATAATGTGCAGTTGCGCAATTATGAAGCGTACCCTTTTATCAAAATCGATGTGCAGCATCCTTTTCCGCGTGTCTACGTCACGCGCGAAGTCGCCGCCGATGGCGCCCGCTATTTTGGCCCCTTCCGCAGCCGGCGCATCGTCGCGCTCACCATTGAGCTTGTAGAGAAGCTCTTTCCCATCCGCACCTGCACGCGCCCGCTGCCGCCACAGGGGAAACCATCTGATCCCTGTCTGCGCCTGCACCTCAATCGCTGCCCTGGCCCGTGTCGCGGCGGCGTTGATCCCGCCGGGTATCGTGAGACCATCGAGGAGGTCTGCGCCTTTCTGGGCGGCGAGCGCGAAGATCTGCTTGAGCGCCTGCGCCGCCAGATGTTCGAGGCAGCGCAGCAGTTGAACTTTGAGCGTGCTGCGTGGCTGCGCGATGCCATTCGCTGCGCCGACGAAGTGCTGATCGGGCAGCGACTGATTACCGGAGCCGTTGAGGCCAACAACCTCTTCATCGTCTATCCCTCCGCGCGCGAAGGGCACAACGAGATTTTTCTGATCCGTCATGGCCGCCTGGTACGCCAGCGCTGTGTGGTGCACGAGAAGGAGGCGACGAAACAGGCCATCGTCGAACTGCTGGCCGTCGCGGCGGAACTGGGTGCGCCGCCATCCATCGTCGGCAGGGCCGAAGTCGATCAAATCAACATCATCAGTCGCTGGATACACCGCCATAGCGATGATCGCGCCTTCTTCCCCTTCCAGCACGCGCTCTCCGATGTGCGTGAGGTCCGACTGCTCGCCGAGCGCATCTGGTCTGAAGTGAATACCGTGCGCGCCCTGCCTATTGGCCTGGAGGACGAGGACTGATATTATCTACTTCGAGGCCAGACTCTTGTAGTGAGATGAAATATTTGATATACGCCAGTATAAAGTAGCGCAAGTCATGCATACATAGCCCAGGAAGAGTCCTGTCGCTATAGCCAGAAGAACAGCAGTTGAAGTGCTGGCCCGATCCAGCCGCAAATATAAGCCAACGCCAGCCAGCACTTTGATCACCAGCATCCCGAACCAGAAGAGTCCATTGGCTACACCTGGACAGTAGTATATCGTTCCCGTCTCGTTATCGAGGCGCATACGAGTTACATTTCCGCGAAAGAAACCGAGGAGAGCGCCCAGCAACGCACCTGTGACAAGAGAGGAGACCATGAGGGAAGGGCTAATAATGGGGGAAGCGAGTTCTTGAATGCTCAGATAAGTGTGGTAGGCTACTAATAGCGGAACAATTGCTAGCATAAGCGGTTTCGCCTGCTTTTCCCGAAATTGTCGTACAATAACGAAGATTACTCCGGCAGCAATTAGTGCCAGAGTTCCTAGATTTAAGGTTGTAGACATGAGCGTCCTCCTGATATAGATCTGCCTCTCTAATTATGTTCTATACGACGTGTCGCATACGACGTAAATATAGCATGAGATGAAATGAATTTCAAGAGGAAGTGAATGACATTTTCTGGCTCGAATCTGGTCATGAGATATCTCAATTGGCTAGAACCAGGGGATTTGAGGGGCGCATCCCGGTAAACGGGGGTAAACTGAACGTTGTAGAATAAAAAGCAGGCTTTCCTATCGTAGAGTAAATTCATTGGAGACTTCGCGATCATGTTATTATCTGACAAACGTATCATAGAAGAGATGAAGCGTGGCAACATCGTCATCGAGCCGTTTGACGAGCGCCACCTGGGCACGAATTCGTATGATTGCCGGCTCGGCGAGTGGTATTTTCAGGGCGATGCCAACGTCGCGGTGATGCACCTGGACAACCCCGAAGAGATCCGCGCCTACTGGGGCGAGGCGCGCAGGGCGCAGAACGGCAAGATCGCCATTCGCCCCGGAACGACCATCCTTGCGCATACCCAGGAGATTATCGGAGGGCACAACGGCTACCTGGCGAAGATGTACTCGCGCAGCACGGTAGCGCGCTCCGGCCTCTCGGTCTGTCGCTGCGCCGGTGTCGGCGACGTGGGCTATATCGGTCGCTGGACAATGGAGATCAGCAACCATACGCAGACGACCATTTTCGTTCCCGTCGGATTCCGCATCTGCCAGCTTACTTTTGAATATGTGGGTGAGACGCTCAAGGAATATCGTGGCAAGTATGGCAAGCTCGATCAACAGTGGGCGCCGGAGGATATGCTGCCCAAGCCGCAATTCGACTGGGATTATGATGTCTATCGTACCGATAAAGGAAAATAGGTTTGAGCAAGGGCCGTCTCGTTTCGTTTGAGGGGCTGGATGGTGCGGGCAAAACAACACAGATGGATCTGTTAGAGCGCTGGCTACAATCGCGCGGCATACGCTACCTGCGCACGCGCGAACCGGGTGGGACGCCGCTGGGCGCTGGCATACGCGATCTGCTCCTCAATCATCCCGATATAGCGATCTCGCCGCTGGCGGAGGCGTTTCTTTTTCAGGCTGACCGCGCGCAGCACTTCGCCACGCTGATCCTGCCCGCGCTCGCGGAAGGCACGCTCGTTATCACTGATCGCTGCTTCGATTCGAGCATCGCCTACCAGGGCGCTGCGCGCGGCGTTGGCATGGAAGTGGTCGAGCGCCTGTCCCTGCTGGCGACGCAGGGCCGCGCGCCCGATCTCACCATCCTGCTCGATCTCGATCCGGCGCAGGTGCATGCCCGGACCACCAGGGTTGATGCTCACGATGGGCTGCACGAGCCGCAGAGCCGCTTCGACCTGGAGAGCGAGGCGTTTCACCGGCGTTTACGTGAGGCGTTTCTGGCACTTGCCCACGCCCATCCCGAACGTATCAAAACGCTCGACGCCGCGCAACCTCCCCGGCAGATCCACCAGGAGGTTGTGAATCTGGTAGAGGGTTTGTTGGAAAGAAATGATTGACTATGCAACAGGATCATGATAACGCGCTCCGATTTTTACCGCAGCTATGGCTTTCGTGATATAGGCCAGACTCATCGCAAAAGTTATGTGTAAAAGCAATGTTTGGTGCGCCTGCGGCGCATCCTGGTAAGTGGAGTCTGCGGGCTGAGTGCCGCAGGCACTCAGCCCGCAGACTCCACTTACTGGCGAACCGCGCAGCGGCGAGGATAAGAGGCACAATGCTTGTAAAGCCAGATATTCCTGGAGAAACCATTCTCGACTGTTTGCAGCAGCACTATAACATTAATGTCGTATCGCTGCAAATGCTCCCGCTGGGACTTGATACATATGCAAGCGTGTATCGAGTGGTGAGCGAGCAATCCAGTGCGTATCTGCTCAAAGTTACATCAAGATCGCTCTATGAACCACGGTATCTTGTTCCTCGCTATCTCAGAGATCAGGGAATCACATCCGTCTTGGCTCCTCTACCCACCGCGAACGATGCTTTGTGGGTTCAGATCGAGGATTGCACTTTGATCGTGTACCCCTTTATCGAGGGAGATACGAGCTGGAATGGGATGACCAATGAGCAATGGAAGGAGGTAGGAAGCACGTTCAAGCGGATTCACCAGGTTGCACTACCGTCCTCTGGCTTTGAGGCGCTGCGAAGAGAGAGCTTCGATTCAACAGAATATGCTCGCTGGATACGCGACTTTGAGGCGGATCATCTCAGCTCTCCTCGCGGAAGCAAGATTGAGCAGGCGCTTCTCTCTTCCTGGAAAGTGCACCAGCCGACGATCCACACGCTGATGGATCTGATGGAAACGCTAGGGCCTTTGCTCCAGAAGCAATCAGGCCCTTATGTCATCTGCCATGCAGACCTGCATCATAACAATCTAATACGCGATCCTACCGGCCACGTATTCGTGATCGATTGGGACGATGTGATGATGGCGCCCAAAGAGCGCGATTTCCTCTTTGTCGGAGATCCAGATGGTTCAAAAGGCCCTTCTCCTTTTTTTCAGGGCTATGGGCAGACGGAGATTGATTGGGTCGCGCTCACGTACTACCGCTGTGAGCGTGTCATTACAGACGTGATCGCATATGCTGAAGAAGCGCTTTTCAGAGAGGATCTGGGAGAAGAGAGCAGGGTCGATTCGGTCCGACGGTTTGGTATGAGCTTTGAGGAAGGCAATATGGTCGATGCCACCTTTGTGAGCCGCGCGCATCTCCCACCAGATCTCGCCCAAACTTAATCGAGGTCTGGGATACGTCTGTTTGCACTCATCTTTTGTGGGCAAAGCCTTGAAAGCAGGCGCGAGCACAGTACGCTAAGAGAAACGTATCCTCTGGTCATCTGGCGTAGTGAATTGAAAGGACAATGTTTATATGTCAGCAGAAAGAAACAAGAGGTTGGCTCATCGGGTTTGGGAAGAGGTCTGGCATCAGGGTGATTTGAGCCGGATCGACGAACTCTTCGCCTCGGATTTTGTGAGGCACGATCCTGGAGGGAGAGAACTGCATGGAACCGATCAGAACCGACAGTTTATCAGCAGTATGCGCGCGGCCTTCCCTGATGTGCGGTATACGGTTGATGATCAGATCGTAGAGGGCGACAAAGTGGTGATGCGCTATCGCTTTGAGGGCACCCACCTGGGCGAATTTCAAGGGATGCCACCGACAAGGAAGCAGGTAAACTATACTGGGATTCTCATCTATCGCATTACGGATGGCAAGATCGCTGAACAATGGACCGAATTAGATCTACTGGGCTTGCTGCGGCAGCTTGGCGTTGTTGGGCCTTCCTGAACTAAAGCTTGCTAAATGGCCTCCAGGCGCTCTTTGCGCTTCTGCGCCTGGTAGTAATGGGGATCGAGTTCCAGCGCGCGGTTAACGGCGGCAAGGGCTTCGTCTCGACGCCCTAAAATGCCGAGCACCCAGGCTTTGCCATCCCAGGCCGGGACGTAGCGCGCATCGAGCTGTAAAGCATGCTCGAAATCCGCCAGCGCCTCGTCGTGCCGCCGCAGCATAGCCAGGCAGGTTCCCCTGACGTACCACGCCTCGACGTTCGTTTCGTCGAGCGACACGGCGCGCTGCGCGGCGGATAGCGCCTCGTTGTAGCGAATCGCCGTCGATAATTGCTGGCTATATTCCAGCCAGAACGCTGCCTGTTTTTTGCGCGCCTCCTGCTCATCCGCCGCCATCACGCACTCCTCTGTTCGCCTCATGCTGGCGCTGCCACTCGACCACAATCTGCTGGTACGCCTCCCAGGTGTCAACATCGTAGCTTGCCATCGCGTCGCCCAGTTCCACCGTCGCAATCTCCTGCCGGTGGCGCTGCACCACGCTGCGCGCACCCTCGTCGCCCGTGATCTCCATCAACTCCGCAAAAAGGCTGGCAGCGAACAATACCGGATTGCCGCGCTGACCATTGTAGAGCGGGACAACGATGCGCCGCCCCGTCGCCCGCCGTGCCGCGATCAGCGTATCGATGATCTGAGCGGTCATCAACGGCTGGTCGCCGAGGATAATCAGCGCGCTATCGGGCATATCATCGCGGCGCAGCAGCGCGCGCACGCCGGCATGTATGGACGTGCTCATGCCTTTCATATAGTCATCATTCTTGATGACGGTGATGGAGCGATGAGCGGTATATGGTGTGATACGAGCGTGTACCTCCTCGGCCTGGTGGCCCAGCACGATGATGATGGGTGCGGCCCGCGAGGCGAGCGTCGCGGCGATCACATGGGCCAGCACCGGGCGATCTCCGAGGGGCAGCATCAGTTTGTGCCGCCCGGCGCCCATACGGCTAGAGCTGCCCGCGGCCAGAATGATCGCGGCGGTGGAGGGAGATGATGGCATATTGACGAGTTAACTCCTGTGCTCAGTGCTGGCGATGCAATGATATAATAACAACATCTATGATGGACCAGGAAAAAGTTAACTGGTTTTACATTGGAGACTAATATAATGCCAGATATCACTCAGGTCAATAGTAATAACGTTGAAGTATTGGACACCGAGACGCAGGCAAAGTACGAACGGTTGCAGGCGATTCTGCGCGAGATGGAATCGGTGCTGGTGGCCTACTCCGGCGGCGTGGACAGCGCGCTGCTGCTCAAGGTCGCGCATGACGTGCTTGGAGACAGGGCGATGGGCGCCATTGCATCTTCTCCTGCCTACGCGCCCGAGGAGACGGAGCAGGCGATTGCCGTGGCTAAACAGATGGGTGTGCCGCTGCTGACGCTCGAAACGCATGAGCTGGAAGATGAACGCTACACCGCCAATAACTTCAATCGCTGTTACTTCTGTAAAACTGAGCTATTTACGGAACTGCAACCTCTGGCCGAGCAGCACAATCTGCGCTACATTGCTTATGGTATCAACAAAGACGACGAGGGCGACTTCCGGCCCGGCCAGCGCGCGGCGCGTGAATTCAACGTCCGGGGTCCGCTCAAAGAGGCCGGGATGGGCAAGCGCGAGATCCGCGCCGTGGCGCGTATGCTCGACGTGCCGGTGTGGGACAAGCCGGCGATGGCCTGCTTCTCTTCGCGCATCGCCTATGGTACGAAGGTCGATGTGGCCTCGCTGCAAATGGTCTACAGGGCGGAGAAATTGCTGCACGAACTGGGATTCCATCAACTTCGCGTGCGCCATCATGATAAAATCGCGCGCATCGAAGTCGAGCGCTCGGAGATACCGCGCCTGGTTGAAGAAGAGATGAGTCGTATTGTGACCGATGGGCTGCGCAAAATAGGCTACACATATGTCACTGTCGATCTGCTCGGTTTTCGCAGCGGCAGCATGAACGAGGTGTTCAGAAAGAAGTCAAAAGAGAATGGCAGAGCGCACAATTTATCTTGATCACGCCGCGACCACCGCGCTCGATCCGCGCGTGCTGGACGCGATGCTACCATACCTTACCACCGAATATGGCAATGCCAGCAGCATCTATACGCTGGGCCGTCATGCTATGCAGGCGCTTGACAGCGCGCGCGAACAGGTAGCAGACCTGCTGCATTGTCGCCCGGCGGAGATCGCTTTTACCGGCTGCGGCTCGGAGAGCGACAATCTTGCGATCAAAGGCGTTGCCTTTGCTACGCAAAAGAAGGGCAATCACCTGATTACATCGTCCATTGAGCATCACGCCGTGCTGCATACCTGCCACTACCTTGAACGGTTCGGCTTCACGACAACTTACCTGCCCGTCGACGAGTACGGGCGCGTCGATCCCGACGACGTGGGCCGCGCCATCACCGATCAGACGGTACTGGTTTCGATCATGTATGCCAATAACGAGGTCGGGACCATCGAGCCGGTAGCGGAGATCGGGCGCATCTGCCGCGCGAAAAAGGTCCCCTTTCACGTCGATGCGGTGCAGGCCGGCGGCGCGCTGCCAATCGATGTGCAGGAATTGAACGTTGACCTGCTCTCGCTTTCAGCGCACAAGTTCTACGGTCCAAAGGGCCTGGGCATCCTCTACGTGCGCCAGGGAATACGCATCCTGCCGCAGATCCAGGGCGGATCGCAGGAGCGCGGGCGGCGGGCCGGGACCGAGAACGTGGCCGGTATCGTGGGGGCGGCTGCGGCGCTGCGCCTGGCCTACGAGGCGATGCCAGAATTCACCCCGCGCGTCACGGCGCTGCGAGACCGCCTGATTGCTGGAGTGTTAACTATACCAGATAGCCGGCTGACGGGGCATCCCGGCGAGCGCCTGCCCAACAATGCCAGCTTCTGCTTCAAGGGCGTGGAGGGCGAGTCGATCCTGCTCAGCCTGGATATGCTGGGCATCGCGGCCTCCAGCGGCTCCGCGTGCACATCCGGCGCGGTTGAGCCGTCGCATGTGCTGGTGGCGATGGGGCTGCCGGACGAGTGGTCGCGTGGCAGCCTGCGCCTGACGCTGGGCCGCGAGAACACCGGGGAGGATGTGGAGACAGTACTTTCGGTACTCCCCGGCGTGATCGAAAAGGTGCGCGGCCTCCGTGCGTAGAGCAGAAAACCGAAATGCGCCGGAAAGCATTAAAAAAGAAGTAGGGAAAAGAGAGGAAATAAACAAGGATGGATACGGTCAAACGCGAGATGCTGTCAGGACGCGTGCGCCTGGTGAAGCCATCGGGAATTCGCAAGTTCTTTGATATTATCAATACCATGCCGCAGGTAATCTCGCTCGGCGTGGGCGAGCCTGATTTTGTCACGCCCGAGCATATTCGCCAGGCTGGCATCGCCTCTATTCAGCAGGGGCATACGCAATACACGTCCAATTACGGCATCCTCGAACTGCGGCAGGAAATCGCGGCGATGTTGCAGCGGCGCTATGGGCTGAAATACGATCCGCGCACGCAGATCCTCGTGACGGTAGGCGTGAGCGAGGGGGTGGATCTGGCGATGCGCGCCATTATCGATCCTGGCGATGAGGTAATCTCGCCCGACCCCGGCTACGTTGCCTACGAGGCGGATATAGTTTTCGCCGGAGGCGTTCCCGTCCCCGTCCCGACCTACGCGCAGTACAATTTTGGCGTGCGCGCCGCCGAAATCGCCGCCGCCATCACGCCGCGCACCAAGATGATTCTGCTCGGCAATCCCAATAATCCTACCGGGGCGGTTATTCCGCGCGCCGAGTTAGAGGGCATCGCGCAACTGGCCGTTCAGCACGACCTGGCGGTTGCCGTGGACGAGGTGTACAGCCGCCTGGTCTACGATACCGAGCATGTGAGCATCGCGGCCATGCCAGGCATGCAGGAACGCACGATCCTGCTGGATGGCTTTTCTAAAGCGTATGCCATGACCGGCTGGCGCGTGGGCTATGTCGCGGCGCCCGCTCATATTCTGGAGGCCATGCTCAAGATCCACCAGTACGCGATCATGTGCGCGGGAACGGCGGCGCAGGAGGCGGCTCTGGAGGCGCTGCGCCACGGTGAAGACGATGTGCAGAGAATGCACGATGACTATGCACGCCGCCGCGCCATGTTCGTCGCGGGCCTCAATCGCATTGGCCTGCCCTGCTGCGAGCCGCATGGGGCCTTCTATGCCTTCCCCTCCATCGCTGGCACCGGTATGAGCGACGAAGAGTTCGCCGAAAAGCTGCTCTTTGAGGAACAGGTCGCTGTTGTGCCGGGCAGCGCGTTCGGCGCTGCTGGCACCGGTTACGTGCGCGCCGCGTACTGCACGGCCTACGAGCGGCTTGAAGAGGCTCTGGTGCGTATGGAACGCTTCCTCAAGAACCATCGGTAGCATAAGAAAACAGAGGCGCGCGGGCCCCGGCTCGCGCGCCTCTGTTTTCTTATGCTGAGACCGGAGGCCAATCGACCTGTGCCCTGTCGCGTTTCAGTTCGAAGAGATTGGGCTGGCGCAGGGCATAGGCTGTGAAGTCCCATAACTCACCTGCTTCTTCGCCGCCCGGCACTGTATGAATGATCGGGCCGTAGAAGCCGACGTTGGAACCCTCGATGGCGATGGTAGGCACGCCAAAGGCATGATAGCGCTTCACCGCCTCCTCATGATCGTTCAGCACGTCCCGAATTGTGCTCTCGTCGGCCAGTGCGGCGGCAACGAAATCATCCCCGAAGCCAGCCTCCCGCGCGCATGCCTCCACGACCTCGCGCTGCCGGATGCTCTCCTTGCGGCCATGCGCGGCATTGCCCAGCGCTACGTAGAGCTTCTCAATCGCCTCGTTACCCTTCTGGCGGCGTGCCAGCGCCAGCGTGCGCAGCGCGGTCCAGCCGAAGCCATTGACATAATCTGGCTCGGTGCCCTCTTTGCGATTCACGACCTCAAGACTGAACAGGCGCCAGTGGATATCAACCGGACGTACATGACGTACCTCGCGCATCCACAGAGCCGTGCGCCAGGCCAGCGGGCAGAGCGGGTCGAAATGGAAGTTGATGCTGATAGGGGTGTCTGCCTCTTGAATACTCATCAGTGTAGAATCCCTCCTGATCCTGTAATGAAGCTAGAGTTAAAACTTTATAAAGTGAAGTTTATAGATAGCATACGTTGCGCGGCACAGGGGTGTCAAGATTGTGGCCGGAACTTCCTTCTTGCGTGGGTTGGAAGCGCGCGTCATCTTTCCGCTCTCCTTGCCGCCTTCTCGCCCGGAACGAGAACGAGGGGCAGGCGCCATCTGGCGCCTGCCCCTCGTTCTCGTTCCGGGCGAAGCACAGCAGGGCGCTGAGGTGTTATCAGCACTCGCTGTGGCCGCAGCTATAGCACTTGCGACAACCTTCCTCGTAGACCATTGTGTTGCAGCCGCACTGTGGGCAGAGATTCCCCGTCACGTTGAGGTGACTCAGGTTCAAGAGGCTGAACCCCGACGAAGCTTCGCTGCCACTGGCACTGTTGTTATGGTGATTCTCCTCCTGTGGCGCCTGCTCCTTTGCCTCCTGAAGCGATTGCAGGTGCAGTTCCAGCGCGCGCGCGACGGCATCGGGCAGCGAGCGAACCTGCTGCGGGCCGAAGCCAATCGAGCGGCTGCCCCCGATGCCGCGCAGTTGCTCGGCGATCTCCTGGAGCCGGTCGGTCTGCGAGAGCGGGCTGAGGATGCGCAGGTTGAAGGAGATCAGGCGGCCCAGCGCTTCGGCCAGGGCCGCGACATCGCTGCCAGCCTTGCCGACGTTGACGAAGACCTCCAGCGGCCCATGCTCGTCGCTGTTGATGGTAATATTCACCGTGCCTTCCGGCGCCTTGACGTTGCGCGTATAACCCTGCACCACTTCGGGACGCGGCTTGACGCCCTGCTGGATCGAGGTTACAGGCTCTATGACCGGTGTCTGTGCAGCCTGCTCCTGCTGCGCCGCCTTCTTCTCGTCCTCGACGCGCGTCAGCACGGCGTCGCGTGAGCCGTCGCGATAGTAGGTGATGCCCTTGCAGCCCATCTCATAGGCCAGGCGGTAGAGCCGCTGCACCTGCTCGACGGTATGCTCGTTGGGCGCGTTGACGGTCTTGCTAATACTCGCGTCTGTGTAGCGCTGCACCATCGCCTGGACGCGCACATGCTCTTCTGGCGTCAGATCCTTCGAGGAGACGAAGTAGTGCGGCGTCGGCTCGTTGGGATGCTTATCGCGCCACTCCTGGAGCAGCGGATGGTACAGGATGTGCTCGCCGGTGCGGTCACGCCGGATCATAGCGAAGTCGTAGACCGGCTCGATGCCCGAACTGACGCCGGCCAGCAGGCTGGTCGTGCCCGTCGGCGCCTGGGTGAGCAGCACGGCGTTGCGAATGCCCTGCTTCTTGATCTTCTCCTGAATGTGTCTGGGCAGGCGCTTGATAAATTTGCCCTGCATGTATTTGTCGCGCTCGAAGTTAGGGAACGGTCCCTTCTCCGCCGCGATATCCGCCGAGGCTTCATAGGCTGCGTCGCGGATGGTGCTATAGATGTGCTCGATCACCGGCAGCGACTCTTCGCTGCCATAAGCGATCTGCATCTTGATGAGCGCGTCGGCCAGCCCCATCGTGCCCAGGCCGGTGCGCCGCGTGCCCATCTGCGCCTCCCGGTTCTCCTCGATGAAGTACTCGTTGGCATCGACGACATTATCCAGGAAGCGCATCGCCACCTTACTGACCTCGGCCAGCCGCTCATAATCCATCTGCCCTCTATGCACGAAAGCTGCTAAATTAATAGCTCCTAAATTACAAACGCCCCAGGGCGGCAAACCTTGCTCACCACAGTCCAGAGAGCAGTAACCATTAGTAATCCAGGTCAGCGTCTCCGGTTCGTAAAGATCGTAGACCTCTTCCTCACGCTCGGTATCCTGAACTGAAACAACCGATGCTACCCATGATTCGCCGAAATAATGCCAGTTTTCGGCGATATCTTTCAGGCGTGTGGCTTTCTCCGGGTGACTCAGGCCAATCTCTGCATAGAAGCGTGGGATACCCTCGTTCATGATGACGACATCATACTTTTCGCCCGTGCCATACATCGAACGGCCGTCGTACATTTGAGCCTCATCACGAGTTGCGCGATAGATGCGTCCGTGAATGCCGAACTGGAGCAGGAGCAGACGGACCTGCTGCGCCAGTTCGTATGATGAAGTGTGAAAGCGCAGCAGTGGATTTTCCTGGTTCATCTGTATGCTGCCAACCGTCGAGAAGAGACCATCGAGGATGCCGGCCATAAATTCTTTTTCCATGCGCATAAAAGCCGCAGGAATAGTTTTTTGCGGATCCTTGATGCTGGGCATCATGCCAATATGCACTAGCAGAGATGCCAGTTCGTAGCATTCTAATCGCACGCATGCATGCTTGACTGCAACGCCGCCTTCACCAGCAAAATCTTTTTCAACGAGCGCGCGGTGCGTATGAATGTTCATATCGGCCATCAAATTCGTGAACAGGTCACACCAGCCATCTTCATGCGCGCCGAAGGCGATTTTACACTGGTAGGAATGGCTATTACCGTTTTGCACCTCGCGCAACGTGCCGTCGCCTAGTATAGCTCCAACGATCAGGCCAAGCTTGCGGTCATAGTAGCTGGCTGTGTTGAGTTCTCTTCTGGCGATATATTCCATCGCCTGTGTTGGCAAACTCTGGCGCGGGCCAAAAGCTTCATTGGGTACGACGAGCACCCTATCACCCTCGACTAACTCGGCGATGGGCACCCATTGATACTTTTTGTCGCGCACGACTTTGAGTTTATGATCGGCTGTGCCTTCAAGATAGCCGCCATCGGAAAATTCCACACGATAGATGCGCTGGAGGCCATTGTTATACACTTTTTCGATGGGCTTGAGACCGCCGGGCGTGCGGATTTTCATACCTGGCTGCAAGTCACGTGCATAGGTATATCCATGTTCGGTGGAAACAAGAGTAGCGCCGGTGACACATGGATTCACGCACCTGATATTCTCGTAATACCATGTATTCGACTCTTTATTGTAGCGATCTATAAAGACCACGCCCGGCTCCGCCGACTCCCACGCCGACGTGCATATCAGGTCCCACAGGTGGCGCGCGCGGACCGTCCTCTTCACCTCGCCTTGCCAGGTCAGGTTCCAGTCGGCATCGTCCTTCACCGCCTGCATGAAGGCATCGGAGACGCAGACCGAGAGGTTCGCGTGCTCGATCTTGCCAGGGGTGCGCTTGACCGTAATGAACTCTTCTATGTCAGGATGCGTGTCGTCGAGCATAAGCATTAAAGCCCCTCTCCGACTTCCGCCCTGCTGGATTACATCTCCTGTCGCTACTGAATACAATTGCGCCCAGGAGCACGGTCCCGATGCCGTCCCGTTGACGGTCTTGATATATGAGCCGCGTGGCCGTAGCGTTGACAGGTTGATGCCGACACCGCCTCCGCGGGCCATGATCTCGGTCATAATCTTCAAGTTATCGAGAATACCCTGGCGGCTGTCCTCCGGGCTTGGTATGACGAAGCAGTTTGAGACGACGACACCGGCTGAAACGAACGAGTGATCTTCCTCGACCTCGATATCCAGCACGGTTCCAGCGTAATCTTCAACAGCAATTTCATCGATCCGCACCCATTTGAGATTGTCGTATTCAAGGCAGTCTTTCAAATCGACATCAGGGGTGGCAACATAATCGCCAGGCTTAATATCTCTGGCGGGAATCCAATCAGGCTCGTGCTGTAAGAGGCCATCGCGCGACTTATGCGTGTTAACCCACTCTGAGCGGATAATATAGACTTTGTGGTCGCCAGTCACGCGCAGATCATCATTGCCTATCTTTTTGGGCCTGATGATGTAAAGCTCCTCCTCGGTCTCGCGCTCGAACTTATGCAACACCGGGCGCAGACGATTGCGGTGTGTTACCACAAGGTCGCCCGTCTTGATCTCCGAAATCGGTCGATAACCATCTGCGGTAAGCACTTCCTGATCGGGTGGCATGCAGTTATAATACGTGACCTGGTGCCCGGTTCCGGCGCCGGCCAGAATGCGGCCGCCCGGCACAAACTGAAAATCTGAGAGGGCATCAAAGAAACGCTTCTCCCATACTGCCCGCTGCTCCTCCGTCTTCTCTACAGAGGCGATGCCACGCGCGACTCGCGCCCAGGTCTGCTCCGGGTAGAACTCCAGCGGCTGCCCGTTGGCGTCCTTGAGCGAGTACCTGTCCATGAAGACCTTCTGCCGAATGCCTTCCAACTGCGTCATGCCCTGCGCATCGGCATCGTTCCGCTGCGAAGAACTCTCCTGCTGCTCTAGCATCCTTGATTGCTCCTTTTTCACTATGTAATCTACGATCAATCTGCGTCTTACCCGGGTCGCGCAGGGGCCAGATTTTCAGGTCCCGCAACTCAGTATACTCGTAAAAAACGCCAATTACAACCCTTTTGGCACAAGATATTGAGATTGTTATGGATTCAAACACAAGATGTTGATACAGTCATGCGTATGATATCATAAGAAGACGACAAGGGCAGGGGCTATCCTGTCTGCATCGCACACCATCGGGGATCTCATTCCCTTTTGATCTGGAGGATACATGCGCGCCGAGATACTATCATGCGGCACCGAATTGTTGCTCGGTTACATCACTGATACCAACGCCACCTATCTCGCACAGAGCCTTGCCGCGCAGGGCATTGACCTCTATTTCGTCTCTCAGGTAGGGGATAACCTGGGGCGCATCGTCGAGACGCTGCAACGGGCGTGGGAGCGATCAGAGCTTATCATCATGACCGGGGGGCTGGGGCCAACCGAGGATGACCTCGCGCGCGAAGCCATCAGCGCGCTGCTTGGCGAGACGATGCAGGTTGATCCCGCGCTGGAGGCTGAGCTGCGCGCCAAATTTGCCAATATGGGTTCGCGGATGCCCGAGCGCAACGTCAAACAGGCGACGCTGATCCCCTCGGCGCGCGCACTGCCCAATCCCCTCGGCACGGCACCCGGCTGGTGGGTTGAGAAGGACGGGCGTATCATCGTTGCTATGCCCGGCGTGCCGAGGGAAATGTATCGTATGTGGGAAGAGGAGGCCATTCCCAGGTTGAGCATCCATACCGGCGGCATAATCTTCTCGCGGCTGCTGCGCGTCTCCGGCCTGGGCGAATCGACGGTGGAAGAGCGGCTTGAGTCGCTGATCCATAACACCAACCCCACCGTCGCGACCTATGCCAAGCCCGATGCCGTCGATGTGCGCATCAGCGCCAAAGCGGCAACCAGAGAGGAAGCCGAGCGCATGGTCGCCGAAACCGAGGAGCGTGCGCGCCAGGTCCTGGGGCACTATATCTTTGGCACCGATAAGGATACCCTGGCGAGCGTCGTTGGCAGGCTGCTCCAGCAGCGGCAGCAGACGTTAGGGGTGATGGAATCGATGACCGGCGGCCTGCTCTCAAGCATGATTACGGATGTTCAGGATAGCACGAGCCATTTCATCGGTGGCCTGGTAACGTATAGCACCGAACTCAAGGCGCAGATGGGTGTGCCGCGCGATATTCTGGAGCGCTACGGAGCCGTCAGTGAGGCCACGGCGCGGGCGATGGCTCATGCTGTGCGCGAACGCCTGGGTGCGGACTTCGGCCTGGGGATTACCGGCGTGGCCGGTCCTGATCGACAGGAAGATAAGCCGGTTGGCACGGTATACATTGCCGTTGAAGGGCCGGAAGGGGTCGTCACCAGTTCCAGCACGGGATGGCGCACCAGTCGCCGCGACAACAAGCGCCTCGCTGCCCTGGCAGCGCTGAATCTGCTCAGGCGCTTTCTCGATGGGAGCATCAAGCCCGAGTAGGGCGCTCTTCACAAAAGAGGACTTTTAAATTGCGCTTCGTCTGATTCTTTGCCCCTTGTCAGCCTTGCGGGGCGGTGCTATCATCTGTGCGGACAAAAATTGCTAACCAGGAGTTGCGGGTCAGGGGCGATCTTGTTATGCTCTTTGCCCGCATATGCAAGGTATGGAGACGCCGCCCAGAAAAGTGCCACAACTCAAAGCGAAGCGAGCAAAGGGCCGCGCTGAACGCAGAAAGCAGGCGCGGTCACATTTTCGCCTGCGCCGTTCCTCGGCGCTCTTCAAGATCCTCGCCGTCCTGGGACCGGGGCTGATTGCTGCCAACGCCGGCAACGATGCTGGTGGCGTTGCGACCTATTCTTCGGCGGGGGCCAGCTATGGATATAACCTGCTCTGGGCGCTTGTGCTTACCACGCTCTTTGTCGCTATCGTACAGGAGATGTGCGCGCGCATGGGGGCTGTTACCGGCAAAGGGCTGGCCGATCTGATTCGCGAGCAGTTTGGCGTGCGCTGGACCGTGCTGGCTATGCTCTGCCTGCTCGTCGCCAACACTGGCATAACCATCTCTGAATTTCTTGGCATCGCTGCCAGCGTCCAGGTGTTAACCAACGATGCTCACACGCTGCTCATCTACCTCGTTGTGCCCGTGAGCGGGCTGGTACTCTGGTGGCTCGTCACGAAGGGATCGTACCGGCGTGTAGAGATCATCTTTCTTATCATGTCGCTTGGCTTCCTGGCGTATATTCCCGCCGCCTTCGTATCCCATCCCGATTGGCTGGAGGTGGCGCGCCGCACCGTACTCCCCCACCTGAGCATGGATGCCGGTTACTGGCCGACGGCCTCCGCTCTGGTTGGGACAACCCTCAGCCCGTACATGCTGCTCTATATCCAATCCGCCGTCGCCGATAAAGGTATCAGCCTCAGCGAGTATGGGTACGAGAAACTGGATGTCTATAGCGGCACTATTTTCGCGAATATCATTTCCTCTTTCATGATTATAGCGACAGGTGCTACGCTCTTCCTTCATCATATCTCAGTAAATACCGCCATTGATGCCGCCTTCGCGCTGCAAGGGCTGGCCGGGCGCTATGCGTCGCTGCTTTTCGGCCTGGGCCTCTTTGGCGCGTCGTTTCTCGCTGCCGCTGTCCTGCCACTCTCCACCGCCTATGGTATCTGCGAGGCGTTCGGCTTTGAACGCGGCGTCTCGCGCACCTTTAGAGAGGCGCCCGCCTTTCAGGGTATCTTCACCGGCCTGATTATTCTGGGTGTCCTTGTCACCCTCATTCCCGGGTTGCCTATCATCCAGGTGTTGATCGTGCTACAGGATCTCAATGCGGCTATGCTGCCTGTTCTGCTGGTATTTGTGATTTTTCTGGTGAACAACCGCCGCCTGATGGGGAGGCGCGTCAACGGTCCCATTCTCAATATCCTCTCCTGGGCCACAATTGTCTTCATCTCGGTTCTGGTAATACTGTGGCTGCTGAATGCGGTGTTCGGGCTGCCTGTTTAGACCTGGCACTTCGCAGCCTGTAAACTTGCTCCCATTGCACTTGCCAGCTTTGAGAAGGGATGCTATCATCTGTGCGAACCGGGGCTGCCAGTGAGGAGTGCTTGAGGGATGCAAAGCCAACGTCATAGCGCAGCGCGTGCCGCGCGACCAGGCGTCATGAGAGGAGAAGTGGGCAAGAACGATTTTATAACTCTTCTTTCCCGCGTGAGATCACATGAATAGACTACCACGCAAAGCGCTACAGCTCAAAGCGGATCGAGCAAAGGACCGCGCTGAACGCAGAAAGCAGGCGCGGTCACGTTTTCGTCTGCGCCGCTCCTCGGCGCTCTTCAGGCTCCTTGCCGTCCTGGGGCCGGGGCTGATTGCCGCCAATGCTGGCAATGATGCTGGCGGCATTGCCACCTTTTCTACTGCGGGGGCCAGCTTCGGGTACAGCCTGCTCTGGGCGCTGATAATCGCCGGCTTCTGCCTGATGATCGTGCAGGAGATGTGCGCGCGCATGGGAGCCGTTACCGGCAAGGGCCTGGCCGATCTGATTCGCGAGCAGTTTGGCGTGCGCTGGACCGTGCTGGCTATGCTGGCTCTCTTGATCGCCAATACCGGTGTGACCGTCTCTGAATTTCTGGGTATTGCCGCCAGCGTTCAGGTCCTGGCCGATGATCCGCATACATTCTGGGTATATATCATTGTGCCTCTGGCCGGTCTGGCCCTCTGGTGGCTGGTCATCAAAGGTTCCTATCGCCGCGTTGAGAAAATCTTCCTCGTCATGTCGCTTGGTTTTCTCGCCTACATCCCTGCCGCATTCTATGCTCATCCTTCCTGGAGCAGTGTCGCGCATCAGATTGTGCTGCCCACCTTCAGCGCCAGCAGCGCCTACCTGCTGGCCGCTGTAGCCCTGGTGGGAACGACGATAAGCCCATACATGCAGTTTTTTGTGCAATCTTCCGTCGCGGACAAGGGGATAAGCGCCAGCGAATACGCCTATGAGAAACTGGATGTCTATAGCGGCACCGTCTTCGCGGTCATCATTGCTAGCTTTGTGGTCATCACAACCGGCGCTACCCTCTTTCCCCATCATCCGGTAAATACAGCCATCGACGCCGCGCTGGCTCTGCGCAACTTCGCTGGCCCCTACGCCTCGATTCTCTTTGGCGTTGGCCTTTTCGGGGCTTCCCTGCTGGCCGCCGCCGTTTTGCCGCTCTCCACTTCATACGGCATCTGCGAGGCGTTTGGCTTCGAGCGCGGCGTCTCGCACAGCTTTAGCGAGGCCCCGGTTTTCCAAAGTATCTTTACCGGCCTGATTATCCTGGGCGTCCTCATCACGCTCATTCCGGGGCTGCCGATCATTCAAGTTCTGCTCGTGCTACAGGATTTGAATGCAGCAATGGTTCCTATCCTGCTGGTCTTTATTATCCTGCTCGTCAACAATCGCCGCCTGATGGGGAGGCGCGTCAACGGCGTTTTCTTCAATGTCATTGCCTGGGCAACCGTGATTCTGGTTAGCTCCCTCGTTATATTGCTGCTTGCCAGCACGCTCTGGCAGGCCATTGCCTGATCTGCCCGGCCCTCCCTGGCCGGGCTGTCGCGCGGCGCAGCCGCGCAATGAATGCATTATGGGCTGTGGGAAAATGCGCTTCGCGCATTTTCCCACAGCCCATAATGCATAAGGCGAGCGCCGCAGGCGCTCGCGGGGAATAGCCTGGCATGGGCATATGTTGTAGCACATGTGTGGTAGAATAGGATAAAATTGCATTTTTGCACTCACATGAATGAGGCGTACTGTGTATCAAAACTCCGATGGATATTCTGAATACCGTGAATATGGCGGCAAGAGGGGCGAGGTCGATTACTCCCACCCCGAGTATTATCAGCCGCCGGCGCAGCAGTCGCCTCTACCTGTAGAGCCGCCTGATCTCTATAACCCCTATGGCGATAATGAAGGCTATGTGCCCGCCGTGACGGATAGTCCCTATCATGTCGAGCAGATGCAGGAGTACCGTGGGCCATCTGCTATGGAGGGATATACCGTCGATGCTGGCATGGAGCAGCGCGAAGCGGCGCGCCGTGACAGCGCCGGGAGTGGCCGAAAGCGCGGGGGGCTGGCCGGCATCGGAGGCGCGATAATCGCAGCAGTCGCCTGGCTGCTCAAGTTAAAGGGATTGCTCTTCCTGTTCAAATTCGGATGGGCCGGCATCACTGCATTGATATCAATTGCGATCTATGCGATCTTCTTCGGCTGGCCTTTCGCTATCGGTATCGTTGCTCTGCTCTTTATCCACGAGATGGGCCATGCCCTGGTGATGAAGCTCAAAGGCATCCCGATGGGCGCGATGGTCTTTGTGCCCATGCTCGGCGCCGCCGTAACTATGCGGCAGGCGCCGAGGAACGCGCGCGACGAGGCTGAAGTGGGCATCGCGGGGCCGCTTGCCGGTGCCATCGCGTCCTCCGTCTGCCTGGCAATCGCCGAGATGCATGCGAGCGCATATAATATCTGGGCACCACTGGCCTACTTTGGCTTTTTTATAAACCTCTTCAACCTCATCCCGATAGTACCTTTCGATGGCGGGCGCGTGCTGGCGGCTATCGATAAACGCGTCTGGATCATCGGCTTTGTCGCGCTGCTGGCCTTCCAGATCTGGACGTGGATACAGGGCAACTTCTCGCCGTGGCTGCTGCTCTTCGTGATTATGGCGGCGGCACAGCTCTGGACGCGTGGCGGCGCGCCTGATACTCCGCAGGCAAAAGCCTACTACGCGGTGCCCGTGGGAACGCGCATCATCCTGAGCGTGCTCTACTTCGGCCTGGCGGCAGTGCTTGTGCTTGGCATGTCGATTGCGCATTCGATTATGCCGGTTATACACTGAAGATGCATAATTGCACTTCCATTATTCCATCTCTACCAGAATGGCCCCGCCCGCCACAACCGAACCTTCATCGTAATGCACATGCCGCACTTTGCCAGTAAAGGGAGCGGTAATGGAATGCTCCATCTTCATCGCGCTGAGGACGAGAAGCGTCTGATGCTCCTGCACCGGCTCGCCATCATGCACCTGCACCTTGACGATGGTGCCGGACATCGGCGCCGTGAGCGCTTTCTGAGCGTGCCCGGCCCCGCCTTCCAGCGAGGCCAGCTTGATATCAGGGGGCCGGCGCCGCTGCAAGCGATAGCTGCGCCCTTCAAAAGCAACCTCGATCTCGTCCCGCTGTCCCTGCACATATGCCTGGGCCTGGAGCGGGCCGCGTTTGAGCAGGAGCAGCCCATCGTTACCGGGGAGGCAGGTAATATGCTCGGTTGGCTGACCATCGATCTGTACCCGCCATGTGTTTGTAACCTCTGCGACGGGTTTGAGCGCGATTCTGTAATCCTGATCCTGGTAGCGGTACGAAGTCGTGCGCATCTCCCCGGCCATGCGCCACGGTCCGAGCCATAGCCAGGGATTCGCAGCCGGCGCTCCAGGCGTCGATGGGCGCGCTTGCGTCGTGGCCTGACTTTCCATAGTGCACTGCATTTCGTAGAGCGCGGCTGCCTGCAATACTTCAACGGGCAGATCGCGCCAGGCGGGAGGAGCCAGCAGGCCGTAGTCATCGAGGAAACTGGTATAGGTCAGGCCCTGCTGGAAGGCCGGGTGCAGGCTGATGGCGTGCAGCAGTGGCACATTGGTGGTAACGCCGAGGATCGCACAGTGTGCGAGGGCGTTGCGCAGGCGGCTAATCGCAGCGGCGCGGTCTTCGCCGTAGACGATGAGTTTGGCGATCATCGGGTCGTAGAATTGCGAGATCTCGTCGCCGCTTTCGATGCCGCTATCGACGCGGATGCCTGGTCCCTGTGGCGGCACGAAATGGCTGACCGTGCCTGTTGAGGGCAGAAAGTTCTGCTGCGGATCTTCCGCATAGATGCGCACCTCGATAGCATGGCCGCGCTGGCTCACCTGCTCCTGAGCGATCTCCAGCGGCTCGCCGGCGGCGATCAGCAATTGATGCCTGACGAGATCCAGTCCCGTCACGCCTTCGGTGACCGGGTGCTCGACCTGGAGGCGCGTATTCATCTCAAGAAAGTAGAAGCGTTTGTCGCTATCGAGCATGAACTCCATTGTTCCCGCGTTCACATAACCGGCCGCCCTGGCGATGCGCACCGCTGCGTCGCCCATCTCGGCGCGCAGTTCCGGCGACAGGGCTATAGAAGGACTCTCCTCGACGATCTTCTGGTGGCGACGCTGGATAGAGCACTCGCGCTCACCCAGGTGGATGAGGTGGCCGTAGCGGTCTCCGAGGACCTGGATCTCGACATGACGTGGACGTTCAATAAGCCGTTCGAGAAAGACGGTCTCATCGCCGAAGGCGGCGCGCGCCTCGCGTCTCGCGCCGGCCAGTTGCTCCAGAAATTCGCTGGCTGCGTTAACCGTGCGCATACCCTTGCCGCCTCCGCCCGCCGATGCTTTGATGAGCAGGGGAAAGCCGATGCGCTCCGCCTCCCGCAGCAAAACGGCGTCGTCCTGGCTCTCGCCGTTGTAGCCGGGAACAGTCGGCGCGCCAACCGATTGCGCGAGCCGCTTGGCGGCGATTTTGGACCCCATCAGGCGCATCGCAGCCGGAGGCGGGCCGATAAAAACGATTCCGGCCTGCTCGCATGCCTCGGCAAAGGCGGCATTTTCCGAAAGGAAACCGTAGCCGGGATGAATTGCTTCCGCGCCGCAGCGCCGCGCAACGTCGATGATGGTATCGATGCGCAGGTAGCTCTGCGTGGCTGGCGCCGGACCAATGCAGTATGCCTCGCTGGCCTCGCGCACATGGCGGGCGCTGCGATCAGCCTCCGAGTAGACGGCGACGCTGCGAATATCCATCTCATGGCACGTTGCCATGATGCGGACGGCGATTTCGCCCCGGTTGGCGATGAGAATTTTCTTGAACATAGCGGCCTCTACCATCACTCGTATTTTTATGAATGTATCCACGCGGGCTTGCGCTTCTCCAGGAATGCCTGCAACCCCTCCTGGCCCTCTGTGCCGGTGCGCAAGCTGGCAATCGTCCGGGCGGTATAGCGGCGCGCCTCGTCGTGATTCATGCCGCCAACGCTCAGCGCCAGCTTTTTACAGGCACGCATCGCCTGGGGCGCGCTGGTCAGCAACTCGTTGAGCGCGTTCTGCACAGCGTCATCAAGCTGCTCCGGTGGCACAACGGCATGCACGAGGCCGAGTGTATGTGCGCGGGCGGCGCTGAAACGCTCGCCGGTGACAAACAGCGCCCGCGCGTTCGTCTCGCCGATCTTGCGTACAACGTAGGGCGAGATCACGGCGGGCGCGATACCAAGCTTGACCTCGCTGAAGGCAAAACGCGCGCTCTCGGCGGCGATAGCGATATCGCACACAGCGATCAATCCCACGCCGCCGCCCATCGCCGTTCCATTGACGCGTGCCACTACCGGGCAGGGACAGTTGTTGATCGTATCGAGCAGGTCGGCCAGGCGCAGCGCATCCTCCAGGTTTTGCTCCTCGGTGAAGGTGATTGCCTCCTTCATCGCGTTGATGTCGGCGCCCGCGCTGAAAGAAGGCCCCTCCCCGGTGAGCACAATGGCATGCAGCCGCTCATCGGCACCAAGTTCGGTGAATGCCGTCATCAGGTCTTGCAGGACCACGGCATTGAAGGCATTATGGACCTGCGGGCGACGCAGGGTAACTGTAGCGATACGGTCCTGAAAGCTATATTCAACGGTGATATGTGTAAATGTTGCCATAGCTCCTCCTCGTATATTCTTCGCTCACTATTGTACATTTTTAGAGCCAGCGCAGGCGCCTGAAAAGGAAGATAAGTAAGATCGCGAGTATCAGCATCAGTAGCAATGCGCCATAGTAGCCGTATTGCAGGTGTAACTCGGGTATATTGACAAAATTCATGCCATAAATCCCGGCGATGAGCGAATCGACCATCAGGATAATCGAAGCGACGGTCAGGGTGCGCATGACGGCGTTCAGTTCGTTAGAGACAATTGACAGGTTGGCGTCCATCACCGTGCTGAGCTGGTCGCGGTAGAGATCTAACGTGTCGGCGAGTCGCGTGATGTGGTCGTAGACATCGCGGAAATATACCACAACATGTTCGTCAAACATCGGGTTATCGCGATTGGTCAGGACGTTGAGCACATCGCGCTCAGGAGTTACCACGCGGCGCAGCGCCAGGAAGCGCTTTTTAAGTTCGAGTAGATCGGAGGTGATGGCACTGCGCCGTACAGTCCCGGCGAACATACGATCTTCAAGCGTCTCCGCCTCATCGACCAGGGCATCGACAACGGGGAAATACTGGTCCACAATCGTGTCGAGCAATGAATAGAGCAGAACGCCGATGCCCCATTCGAGCCGCTTCACATTGCGCATCCAGCGATGTTCCGCTTCCTCCAGATCGGGCAGCGGTTTGTAGTGGACAGTAATCAGGTAGTTTTTCCCGAGGAACATATCTACCTCGCTGATATACAGTTCGTGCGAGGTGCTATCGAGTTTCACGGAGTAGAAGACCACAAAGTAGAATTGCTCGTAGTCTTCCACCTTTGGCCGCTGGTGCTCCATCGTGGCATCTTCAACTGCCAGCGGGTGCAGGTGAAACGTGTCGCTGATAGCGGACAGCTCCAGTTCCGTCGGGTTATCCATGTCGAGCCAGAAGATAGAATCGGGATCGTCTTTGAATTGCTGTACCTGCTCTATGCCTGTGGCACGGCTAAAGACATGCTCGCGCATGTTGCAATGAATTGCTTTCAGCATTGCGGCTCCTTTCAGACCACCCACCTCTTATTAGTATGTCCTCGCCTGCTCGCGCCCGTGGCTCAATCGCGCGACTGCCCGACAAGAGTGCCGGGGCGCTGAGAAGCAGACACCAACCTGACGAGTATGCTCTTGATGCTTACATTCTAAACACGCCGAAAGGCGTATCGGGCATAGGAGCATTGAGAGATGCGGCGATGCCCAGTCCCAGCACCGTGCGCGTGTCGCAGGGATCGATGATGCCGTCATCCCAGAGGCGCGCTGTGCTGTAATACGGATTGCCCTCCTCCTCATATTTATCGAGAATGGGCTGCATAAAGGCGGCCTCCTCTTCAGGCGTCATGGCTTTACCGCGCGCCGCGAGATTCTCCTGGCGGATGGTCAGCAGCACCGTTGCCGCCTGCTGGCCGCCCATCACCGAGATGCGCGCGTTGGGCCACATCCAGAGCTGGCGCGGGGAGTAGGCGCGCCCGCACATACCGTAGTTGCCTGCGCCGAACGAGCCGCCGATAATCACCGTGAAGCGCGGCACCGGCGCGTTAGCCACCGCCATCACCATCTTCGCTCCGTCTTTGGCAATGCCGCCGTTCTCGTACTGGCGTCCGACCATAAAACCGGTAATATTCTGTAAAAAGATCAGCGGCGTCTGGCGCTGGGCGCAGAGTTCGATGAAATGCGTGGCCTTGAGCGCGCTTTCGGAGAAGAGGATGCCGTTGTTGGCGATGATGCCGACGGGATAACCCATGAGGTGCGCGAAGCCGCAAACCAGCGTTGTGCCGTAGAGCGCCTTGAACTCGTGGAAGTCGCTGCCATCGACGAGCCGCGCGATCACCTCGTGCACATCGTAGCTTTTGCGGCTATCGCTGGGGACGATGCCGTAGAGTTCGCGCGGATCGTAGCGCGGCGGCTGCGGCGGGCGAATATCCCAGGGAATGTACTTGCGCCGGTTGAGATTGGAGACGATGCTGCGGCAGATGGCGAGGGCGTGCTGATCGTTCATGGCGTAGTGATCGGTGACGCCGGAAATGCGGCAGTGCACGTCGGCGCCGCCCAGATCTTCCGCGCTGACCTCCTCGCCGGTAGCGGCCTTGACCAGCGGAGGACCACCCAGGAAGATTGTGCCGTTGCCGCGCACAATCACCGTCTCGTCGCTCATCGCTGGAACGTAGGCCCCGCCTGCTGTGCATGATCCCATCACCACGGCAATCTGCGGAATGCGCTGGCTCGACATGCGGGCCTGGTTGTAGAAGATGCGCCCGAAGTGATCGCGGTCTGGAAAGACATCGGCCTGGAGTGGCAGGAAGGCGCCCCCGGAATCGACGAGGTAGATGCATGGCAGGTGGTTCTGTTCGGCGATCTCCTGGGCGCGCAGGTGCTTCTTGACCGTCATAGGATAGTAGGTGCCGCCCTTCACGGTGGCGTCGTTGGCGACGATCATGCATTCCTGGCCTTCGACCACGCCAATGCCGGTGACGATGCCGGCGGAGGGCGCATCGTTATCGTACATATCCCAGGCGGCCAGGGGACTGAGTTCCAGGAAGGGCGTATCGGGATCGCAGAGCAGTTCGATGCGTTCGCGCGCCAGCAGCTTGTTGCGTTTGCGGTGCCTGGCAACCGCTTCCGCGCCGCCTCCCTCGCGCACCCGTTGCAAGCGCTGGTCAAGCTGTGCGAGCAGTTGCTCGAAATAGCGGGTATTTTCTTGAAATTCGGGACTGTTGCGATCTATGTGCGTTTCAATAAGGGCCATCGATCTATGATCCTCTCAGCAGTGATCGGGAAGACACAGCGCCCGGCTGTTGCGCTTCGTTGCTTCTTATCAATGAGCATAGCACCGCAGGAGTCCTGTTGACAATCCCTTTCGCGGGTGTGGGTAACTAATCCGTCCAGTCGCGCGGCGGAGTCGCGCCAGGAAAGGAGTTTGTTGCAGGACAAAATGCGCTGCGCACATTTTGTCCTGCAACAAACTCCTTTCAGCGGGCGCCGCAGGCGCTCGCCCATAAGGGTGCCAGCGATCAGACACACCCTTAAAAAGATCATCAACATCTTGCTAACAGACTGCTGACATGATATAATCGCTGCGTGTCAGCAGTTCTGTGGCCGATAGTGGGGCGTCGCCAAGTGGTAAGGCACCAGACTTTGGATCTGGCATTTCGCTGGTTCGAATCCAGCCGCCCCAGCCTTTTTGTGCTGTGATGTGGGGTAGTTGTTAATCAAGTTATGAAAAAGTTGCTATGAACATATATGCTACCGTCGTCCTTGCGGCAGGCAAGGGCACACGGATGCGTTCAACATTGCCAAAGGTGCTCCACCCGCTGGTAGGATCACCTCTGCTGACCCACGTACTGAAGGCTATCGAAGCTATTCCTTCAACACCTTCCCTCCTGTCCTTGCGAACCGCTGTGTCTACCTATCGCCCCATCGTCGTGTATGGTCCCGCGACCACACAGATACAATCGGTCTTTGGCGAACGCTGTCTCTATGCCTGGCAGCAGGAGCAGCTGGGCACGGGCCATGCGGTACTCTCCGCGCGGCCCGTTGTGGATGCGCTCGATCCCGAGCCGGATATCGTTCTGGTCTGCTATGGCGATACCCCGCTTGTCAGAAGCGAGGTCCTGGCGAACCTGCTCGTAGAGCATATTACACGCCGCGCAACCGTTACGTTTCTGACCGCGTATAATGAGCAGCCGAATGATTTCGGGCGCGTGGTGCGTGATAGCGCCGGGCGCGTGCGCGAGATCGTTGAGGTGAAGCGAGCGAGCGAGGAGCAGAAGCGCATTCAGGAAGTCAATTCCGGGGTATACTGCTTTGATCGTGCGTGGCTCTGGCCGGCGTTGCAGGCTTTGCCGCGCAATGCTTCCGGCGAGTATTATCTGACCGATCTGGTTGGCATCGCCAGTTCTCAGGGCCGCGTTATCGCCACCGTTACCGGCACGTTCGATGAAACCGTCGGCATCAACGACAGGGTGCAACTGGCCGCCGCCGAACAGTTGCTGCGCCGCCGCATCCTGGAGCGTCATATGTACGCCGGCGTAACCATCGTTGATCCCGCTGCCACCTATATCGACGATGAGGTTGAAATCGGCCCTGACACAGTAATTCTCCCCGGCACACTGCTCACAGGCAGGACCGTAATTGGCGCATCATGCCGCATCGGGCCGGACACGACTATTGACCATTCCATCATCGGTGATCGCTGCACCGTGCGCAACTCCGTTGTGGAAGGGGCGCTGTTTGAGGACGATGTGAGCATGGGACCATTCAGCCATTGTCGTCCGGGTGCGCACCTGGCGCGTGGTGTACATATGGGAAACTTTGGAGAAATCAAAAACTCGTATGTAGGCGCCGGGACACAAATGGGCCACTTTAGCTATCTCGGCGATGCTACTGTGGGCGAGCATGTCAATATTGCGGCAGGAACCATTACCTCGAACTATGATGGCAAGGAGAAGCATCGCACCATTATCGGCGCGGGCGCCTTTGTTGGCTGTGATACAATCCTCGTCGCGCCTGTCACCGTCGGCGATCATGCCTATACTGGCGCGGGTGCCGTCGTCAACAGAGATGTGCCCCCCGGCGCGCTGGTCGTTGGTGTTCCTGCGCGCGTGCTGCGTATGTTGCAACCCGTAGACGGCTCTACAACAGAGGGCGGCAAAAAGGAGTAAATTTTATCATGGACGGCCCCGACTTAGCCAGTATAGCCTCACTTCCGCAATTTGATGGAGAAGCCTGGCTGCAACTCGTTATATTGATCGTAGCTCTGATCCTGTGTGGCATGGCCTCCGCTGCCGAAACGGCGCTGACCTCCGTCAGTCGCATCAAGCTCAAAAATCTGGCCGAGGAGGGCGATCAGCGCGCGATCCAGATCGAGCGCTTGCTGGCTGAACCAAACAAATTTCTCACAACCATCCTGATCGTCAATAGTGTCGCCGTCATCGTCGCTTCCAGCATGGCTACCGTGCTGGCGCTGCGCTTCTCGCAAACCTGGGGCGAACTGATCTCCACCATTGTGATTTCGCTGGTGGTCTTGATCTTCTGCGAGATCACCCCCAAAACTACTGCCGTGCAGAACCCGCTGCGCTGGGCGCGCCTGCTGCTGGCTCCCGTGCGCGGCGCCGCCTGGCTGCTCAACCCCATCGTCTGGCTACTCAAGAACATTACCACTCTCTTTGTACGCATGCTGGGGGGAGAGGTCAAGCATGGCCCCTTCGTGACCGAGGAAGAATTACGCCTGCTGGTGACGGTAGGCGAGGAGGAGGGCGTGCTCGAAGAAGGGGAGACGGAGATGATCCGCAGCATCTTTGATTTTGCCGATACCACGGTGCGCGAGGTGATGGTGCCGCGCATCGATATGGTCACGCTGCCCGGCAATGCCACGGTGAGCGAGGCCGTTGATCTGGCGATGCAGGGCGGTTTCTCGCGCATCCCCGTCTACGATCCTGATAGCGGCATCGATGAGATCATTGGCGTGCTCTATACCAAGGATATGCTCAAGCAACTGCGCGAAGGTCACAGTTCTTTGCCTATTCGTGATCTTGTGCGCCCGGCGTACTTCGTTCCCGAAACGAAGAAGCTTGACGATCTGCTGCGCGAGATAAAGCAGAACCGCAACCATATGGTGATCGTCGTCGACGAATACGGCTCCGTAGCCGGTCTTGTGACTATCGAAGATCTGGTCGAGGAGATTGTTGGCGATATCAAAGACGAGTATGATCGCGAAGAGAACCTGTACGAGCGCGTCAGCGAGGGCGAATATATCTTCGATGCCAAGATCAGCATCGCCGACTTCAACGATGTTATGGATACCGATCTGGGCGATGAAGGCTATGAGACGCTTGGCGGCTTTGTCTATGCCCAGCTCGATAAGATACCGAGTGCCGGCGATACCGTCACCGCCGGGGATCTGACCTTTACCGTGCTGGCAACGCGTGGACGGCGCATCACCCAGGTGCGCGTGGAGCGCAAGGAGAAGGCGCCGGGGCATGATAGCGATGGGGAAGAGGAAGGGCAGGCGGAGCGAGAAGAATATGATAAGCGTGTGCGGCGCGATTCGCACTACGAATATAAAGGGGCGTGAGCTATGATTCCCTCCTTTGCCGCCATAGCGGAGTCCGTTCGTATTGTTGAGGTGGGGCCGCGCGACGGCCTGCAAAACGAAAAGGTGCGGATCCCTACCGAGCAGAAGATACAATTCATTCAGATGCTTGCGGAGGCGGGGCTGCCCGTCGTCGAAGCGACCTCGTTTGTCAGCCCGCGCGCCATCCCTCAATTGAGCGATGCCGGCGCGGTGATGGCCGGACTGACGCGACGCGCGGGGACGCAGTATTCCGCGCTGGTACCCAATGTCAAAGGCATGGAGCGCGCGCTGGCTGCGGGTGTACGCTCTATCGCTGTCTTTACAGCCGCCAGCGAGAGTTTTACGCGTCACAATATCAACGCCACCATTGAAGAGAGCCTGGCGAACTTCCAGCCTGTGGTCGCGCTGGCGCGGCGGGAGGGCATTCCCGTTCGTGGCTATATCTCGACGGTTTTTGGCTGCCCTTACGAGGGCAGAGTCGATCCGCAGCGGGTGCTGCACGTCGCGCAGGCATTATTGGAAATGGGCATCGAAGAGATCTCGCTGGGCGATACCATCGGCGTCGCCACGCCGAACCAGGTCGTCGACGTGCTCGATCTTCTGCTCTCGCGAGGCCGTATTCCGCTCGAACGCCTCGCGGTTCATTTCCATGACACGCGCGGCACAGCCCTCGCGAATGTCCTGGTGGCCTTGCAGATGGGCATTAGCGTCATCGATTCCTCCGCCGGAGGACTGGGCGGATGCCCCTACGCTCCTGGCGCGGCGGGGAACCTCGCCACCGAAGATCTGCTCTACATGCTGCACGGTATGGGGATCAGCACTGGCGTCGACCTGGAAAAAGTGGTCGCGGCCACACGCTTTATCGAGCCGCTGCTGGGCCATCCTCCTACGAGCAAGTATTACCAGGCCGCCTGCGCGACCTCATCAGAGGATGCTTAACAATAACGCGGTTTGATGGATTGCCGGTCCCGTTCGTAATCTTCATCATCGCGTAGCTATGCAGCGGGAGAGATTGTCGAGCCTGACCGGTACTATCCATGATCGCGCCGGGAAGCGCTCCAGAAGCCGATCAAGGACTCTTCTCCGTGCGATTTCCATAGGGAAGCAGCTATTCACTGGCCTATAACCTGCCGAACATGATATACTTGGGGTATGGTACACATATCTCAATCCCGCGAGGAAAAACGCCCCTATCACTCGCAAGTACGCCAGCGGCAGGCCGAGGAGACGCGCCGGCGCATCCTGGTGGCCGCGCGTGAGTTGTTCGAGAGCCGTGGCTATGCCCTGACCACTGTGGAAGCCATTGCCGAGCTTGCCGAAGTCTCGCCCAAAACGGTTACAGCCATATTTGGCTCCAAGCGTGTGCTGCTGGCTGAAGTCATCAATCCAGAGGCACTCAACCCCCGCGTTCAACAGCTCATCGAGGAATTGCGTGCGACGGAGGATCAGGCGCTCCGGCTCTCACTCGTGGCTCAGATCACGCGCCAGGCTTACGAGCCGCTGGTAAGCTCACTGGAATTGCTGCGCACCGCTGGAGCCGTGGCGCCCGAACTGGCGGATGTGAGGCGGCAGATCGAGGAGAGGAGGCGTCACAATCAGGCGCGGTTGATTGCCTCCCTGCGCGCACAGGGAGCGCTGCGCCCGGACCTGGCTTCGGCGGAAGCAACTGACGTGCTCTGGGCAATGACCAGCTATGATCTCTACCGCATGCTGGTCGTGGAACAACGCTGGGATCCCGAACGCTATGAAACCTGGCTGGCGCAACTCCTGATCGAACATCTGCTTGCACCATAGTGAGAGATGGTTTCTCAGGCGAGGTTCATCAGAAGAAAGTATGCGCATCACGGCTCCTCCTATCAATCCAGAGGCGCTCATCCTCATTCCGCAGGGCAGCGCCCCGCCAGGGGCCACTGCCCCTGGAACCTGCTTAGTGCTGCTCCAGATATTTGATTGCAGCCGCGAGTTGTGTATCCCCACTATTGAGGATCTGCTGCATCGTCATGTTGCTGGAACTGGCGTCGGACGGCGAGAGCGGAGTAACGTTCGAACTCAGGGCAACCTTGATGTCGGGTGTGATGCCGTGATCGCGAATGAACTGGCCGTCGGGCGTGAGCCATTCCTGGATGCCCAGCAGGATCGCAGAGCCGTCGGAGAGCGTGTATTGTTGCAGCACCGTGCCCGTACCGAAGGTCTGCTCGCCGATGATAGTCGCGCGATGGTTATCCTTCAAAGCTCCTGAGACGATCTCGGCGGCGCTGGCCGTGTCTTTATCCACCAGCACGACGATCTGGCTGGTGGTATCGATGGCGTTACCGTTGACCGGAACAGGCGTGCGATGTCCCGAGCTGTCCTGCTCCAGCAGCACGTTGCCGCTATTGACAAACAGGCTGACGGTATTGACGGCCTCCTTCAGATAGCCGCCGGGGTTGCCGCGTAGATCGAGGATGATCTTTGTTGCCCCCATCTGCTTCGCCCGGGTGAGGGCATCTTTCAACTGGCTGGAAACGCCATCCGAAAATTGCACTATCTGGATATCCGCGATGTGGCTGCCGGGGATATAGTACATAAGCACGTTCGGCACCGTGATGACGGCGCGCGTCACACGGAAGGTAAGGGGCTGCTCAACACCTGGTCGCTGGATCGTGAGAGTAACGATTGATCCTGCTCTCCCCTGAATGAAACTGCTCAGCGTCGTGACATCCTTGCCCGTGACATTTACTCCATTAACAGCGGTAATGATGTCGCCATGCTTGAGTCCGGCCTTGTCCGCCGGAGAGCCGGGAATGGTCGAAGAGATAACCAGTTGTCCCTTTGCATCCTGGTGCAGATAGATGCCGATGCCGGTAAATTTGCCGCTCAGTTGCTGATTTTCAGCGCGTACTTCATCGGGCGTCAGGAAGCGGGTATGGCCCGTGTCGTGCAGGCTATTGACCATCGCGCTGATCGCGGCATAGGCCATTTTCTGATAGTTGATAGCCTTACGATCAACATAGTTCTGGTCGATGGTGTTCCACGCCTGCTGGAACAATTGCTCATACTGCTGTGATTGCGTGCCCATCCTGACGGAACTGCCGAAGTACTGGTGGCTGAACCAGCCGGCAAAGAAGGCCAGCACCACAAATACAGCTATAACAAGAACCTGCCTGAACACGCGTCTGAGGTGGCCCGCTTTATCAGGAGCCGGTGGTTGGGAATGATGATGTTGCCACGGAGAAGCGCCGTAGTCTGGCGATTGTGGATAGTGACGAAAGTAGTCAGAAGCTGGTTGCTGGGACAAAGGGGGATGGTTATCCTGTTCCTCATACCAGCGTGGATCATCATATCTGCTCACCGATTGCCTCCATATGGCTTCCCTATGGCACCAGTGCCGGGGGCATGCGCTGTAATTTATTCTGAATGCTCTATGGTCTGATCGTATCTTAGTAGCCGGTCTCTAAAAAGTCAAACAGATACGCGCGCCTTCTCGCGCCTGCGGCGCTCGCCTGATCCAGTGGAGGTGAGGGAGAATGTGTCGCGCGCATTTTTCTTCACCTCTAACCAGAAGAGGGAGCGGCTCCGCCGCATCACATCTTCTATAAAGCGAGCGCCGTGGGCGCGAGCATCTGTCGAGGAGGCGAGGGCGTAAGGAACCAGGCACTCTCTAAAGAAAAAGAGAGTGTAGCCAGGAAAAGGCTACACCCTCGTCATTTTGCGGCTCTACGGTAGAAGCTGCCGCCAACGAATGGAGCTTTGCGCGTGCATTGAACCTGAGCGCGCGCAAACGGTAGATCACTGCTGCGGTGTCTCTACCCTCTCGTTGCGCGGTGGGGTGCCATCATCGGCAGCGGCCTGAGCCGGGCGGCGTTTACCGCTGGCAGAAGGAGCGGGTTGTTTTTTCGGCGGTTCCCATCCAGGAGCACGAGAGACAATCATCGACATCATGCGGCCTTCCATCGTAGGTGAACGCTCGATTGTTACCGTACCCTTCAACACTTCAGCAATTTCGTCCAGCAATTTGCGACCGATATCCGGGTGGCGCATCTCCGGCCCTCGGAACTGGACGCTCACCTTGACTTTATCGCCTTCGGCCAGAAATTCCTGGATCTTGCGCGTCTTAACTTCTACATCATGCTCATCTGTACGCGGACGCATACGAATCTCTTTGAGAGTAATCGTTTTCTGATTTTTGCGCGCCTCGTTTTCTTTCTTGGCCTGTTCGTATTTGTGCCGCCCATAATCCATCAGTCTGCAAACCGGGGGCATGGCATTGGGCGATACTTCAACCAGGTCAAGGTTCCTGTCGCGGGCGATCTCCAGCGCCCGTGCAGGGGGCATCACTCCCATCATCTCCCCATTCTCATCGATTAAGCGTACCTCGCGTGCCCGAATGCGCTCATTCACTCGTGTCTCACGCGGACGGTCGTTCCCCCGAAAATCCTTGTTGATAGGCTAAACCTCCTCTTTTGAAACTAGTTGTTTGCCTGTACTCTCAAGACTGTTACCCACTGCTTCGTGCATATGTTCTGCTCGCTGTAAAACAACCGCTCAATACACGATAAGATATTGTATCTCACCGGTTGGCGGTATGCAATGGACTGTTCAAATAGAGTATCAGAAAGTTTAGCGTTGTTGAGCAGCGACTTTCTGTTTGTACGGGGGTTTCCCATACTGGCATAACTACCGGTGCCTCTATTTCTTCTGGTTGCCCATTGGAAACAACATGAGCACGATAGGGTCAAACCTGTCTTACCACAATGCTTTTATACCCGCAGGACGGTTTTACTGTGGAACCGGCAAACATTGTTCTATTGGAAATGTGCTCAGGCATCTATTCTAGCATGGTCGTCAAGAAATGGAAACCATGCACTGATATATCCATCTTTTTCTAATTTATGCTATACTTGTAGAAGCAATCGGTTTTACTGCATCAGACAATGACGACTTTTCTACATGCGCCCCTGCGAAAGAAAGGCTTGAAGCGAAGGAGGCTCCAGCATGAGTGGCAATGTAGTCACCGATTCTTCGTGGTCATCTACCCCTATGCCGGAAACGTTCCGCTTTTCTCCACACCCCAATCAGGCTCATAAGATCGCGTGGCGCCCCTGGGGCAGGGAGGCGTTTGATGAAGCTATGCGCCTCGATAAGCCTGTTTTTCTCCTGATCACCTCATCCTGGTGCCAGTGGTGTCATATTATGGACGAGACGACACTATCCGAACCAGGTATTATTACAATTGTGAACCATGATTATATTCCCATTCGTGTCGACAGTGATTTACGCCCCGATGTGAACCAGCGCTATAATCAGAACGGCTGGCCCAGCGTGGCGCTGCTTTCCTCTGAAGGGGAGATCCTCTGGGGCGGCGTCTATGTCCCTCCCAGGCAGATGCTCTATTATCTGGGTCATGTGCGGCGCTACTATAGTGAGCACCGGCAGGAGATCGCCGAGCAGGTCCATGCCTTGCGGGATCACCGTTTTACGCGTAAGCTGACGCAGAGCCTATCAGGCGTGGCCCCGCGCTCGTTGTTGCAAGAGGAGAGAGACGCGCTGGAGGACGTGCCGGGCCAGGCCGGGCGCGTGCTGCAAGATCTCTACGATGCCGATTATGGCGGCTTCACTATTCATCCTCACCTGAAATTTCCGCATCCCGAAGCGCTGGAACTCCTGTTGTTGCTCTCCCGCCGCCATGTGCCTGCTGCACTCGATCTGGTGCGCTATTCATTGGAGCAGATGTATGATGGGGGGCTGTGGGATAAAGAGGATGGCGGTTTCTTCCGTTATTCGGCTGCCAGCGATTGGAGCATGCCCCATACCGAGAAGATGCTGGAGGAGAATGCGGCGCTCTTGCGTCTTGTGACGTTGACGGCGCAGGCGACGCGGGAGCAGCGCTGGTATGATCTGGCGCGGCGCCTGCTACTTTATATTAACAATACGCTCTGGCAAGCAGATATGGGCGTCTTTAGCGGCAGTCAGAGCGCCGATGAAGAGTATTACGAACCCGGGCTGTACTCGCGTGCCTCGCGGCAAGCCCCCTGTGTGGATACGACAATCTACACGGCATGGAATGCGCGCATGATTTCGTCCTATATACTGGCAGCCAATGCATTGAACAGTCATTCACTGGATGTTATGGCGAAGCGCGCACTGCATTATCTATGTGAGCATATGTTGCGCGAAGATGGTTCTTTCTATCATTATGCCATCGATGGGCATACCGGCTTGCCGGGACAGCTGGCGGACCAGGTATGGATGACGCGTGCCCTGCTGGATGCCTATGAACGCTATGGCTGTGCTGATTACCTTGAGACAGCGATGACCGTGATGGATTTCGCGCGCCGTGAACTGCTCGATAGCGAGAGCGGCCTTTTTTATGACGGTGTGGCCGATCCCGATGCTGTCGGGCGTTTAGTGCTGCGTGAGCAGCCGCTCACCGAGAATGCTCTAGCCGCCGAATGCCTCCTGCGCCTCGCTGTCTACAGTCAGCGGCCACAGTTCCATGACAGCGCACTGCTGCTGCTTTCCCGTTGTCTCGAAAGGTATCGCCGCAGCGGCATCCAGGGCGCGGTCTATGCCTGCGTGGTAGCCCAGGCCATCGAAAAGGGATGGTTGTAGAGATAAGATGACAGAAATGTAGAGATGAGGGCAAGCCTCATCTCTACATTTCTGTCATCTTATTATCTCAGATTTTGGAGACGCCTTTGGCCCGCAGGGTCCTGACGAGTTCGCTCACCACATCGTAGCGGCCAAAAGAGGGCATGATGTATACGCCTTCGACCATAGTGTACACCTCGTCCATCAGTTCCTGAGCAATCTTCAAACCTTCTTCGAGGGCGTGCTCGCCCGCCGCGCGCATACGTGCACGTACAGCCTCGGGAATGCTGATGCCAGCCACTTCGTTGTGCAAGAATTCGGCATGGCGCAGGCTGTGAAGCGGCGTGCAGCCGAGGATCATGGGTACCGGCGGCTTGCCGGCCAGCCTCAGGAAACGTTGCAGTGGCGCCGCTTCAAAGATGGGCTGCGTCATGATGAAATGCGCGCCGGCCTCAATCTTTTTATGGTACTTCTCCAGTTCGTGTTCCGTCTCTTCGTCGGTCATATTCAGGTTGAGCGCACAGCCGATATGGAACGACGCCTTCGCGCCGATGGATGATCCCGCGGCGGCGTGTCCCTCGTTCATGCCGCGCAGCACACCGATCAGGCCCACCGAGTCAACATCCCAGATTCCCGTCGTGTTGGGATACGCGCCGACGTGCAGCGGATCGCCCGTGAGGGCGAGGATGTTGCGGATGCCCAGGGCGTGCGCGCCCAGCAGTTCAGATTGGAGCGCCATGAGGTTACGATCACGCGTCGTGAAGTGAATGATGGTCTCCATGCCCAGGTGGTCCTGGATCAAACGCGCCATAGCAATGCAACTCATGCGGACACGCGCCATAGGGCTATCGGCGATGTTGATGCAGTCGACGCCGGCTTTCTGCAACTGGACGGCCCCGCTAAGAATCTTGCTCGGATTCAGGCCCTTTGGCGGATCGAGTTCGACGCTGACAACGAATTCTCTGGCCGCGAGTTTTTCTTGCAGGCGTGTCGGCGTACCTTCCTGGGGCAGAATAAGCTCCTCTTCGATCAATCCGGCAATCATGGCCTTCCCATTCGTGGCGCTGCGCTCCTTTGCCTCTGGCGCCTCCGCCGGTGTAATGGCCGCTGTCCTCTGCGGGTCTGCCGCGAACTGGGAATGCGCACCATAGTGCGTATCAAGCGCCTGCCGCATGGCCGCGATATGGCGCGGCGTGGTGCCGCAGCAGCCGCCGATCAGGTTGACGCCGGCCCGGGCGAAGCGCAGCGCGTAGTCCGCGAAGTAATCGGGAGTAGCAACGTAGAAGAAACGATCCCCAATACGCGCTGGCAGTCCCGCGTTGGGGAGTGCCGAGAAAAGCGGGGCCGGCATGCCCGACAGGTCGCTCTGCTGCCTGGCTGCCGGGATCATCTCTTGCAGTGCATCCAGTGTTGCCGCCGGTCCCACACTACAGTTAGCACCCATCACGTCAACGCCCAGGTCGCCGAGCACCGCCGCCACACGCGCTGCCGATTGTCCTGAGAGCGTGTGGCCGTCCTCATAAAAGCTCATCTGGGCGACGATGGGCAATCCACCCACCTCTTTAGCTGCCAGCACGGCCTGACGCAGTTCTGTCAGGCTCGAAAAGGTTTCGAGGATCAGCAGGTCAACGCCGCCTTCTTGCAGCGCCTCGATCTGCTCGCGAAATGTGGCGCGCAATTCGCTCAGGCGGTGCTCGTCCGGCGCCTGGAGAGGGCGTCCGCTCGGTCCCACAGCTCCGGCGATAAAGACCGGCCGCCCCGCTATCTCGCGCGCCTCGCGGGCCAGGCGTACCGCGCGCATATTTATCTCTCGTACTCGCTCGCCCAGGTGATACGCGTCGAGCTTGGCGCGGTTGGCGCCAAAGGTATTGGTCTCGATGATCTGTGCGCCGGCATTGATATATTCGCTATGAATGCTCTGGATCAGGTCGGGTTGTGTCAGGTTAAGGGCGTCAAAGCATTGTTCATACGTCACACCGCGCGCGTAGAGCAGCGTGCCCATCGCGCCATCACACAATACCGGGCGTTGTCGCAGTTGTTCGAGTAAGGGGTGTTGCATAGAAGCGCTTCTCCCACCAGTTGAAAGGCAATGATCTTTGTTCCCCTATTGTACATCTTTTTGGGGACTTGTGAAATGGCCCTCATCCCTTCTACAGGGCTATGTAATTCTCCCCACGCCACGCCCGAAAGGAAGAGTTTGGGCGGGGACACCCCGCGCCCCGCAAGGGGGCGGCCGCCCCCTTGACCCCCGCTTCTGGCGAGCATTACATAGCCCTGTCCCTTCTATGCCGAGGGCGTGAGGCGCGCGTTTTTTGACACTCCTCGCCTCCTTCGGTAGCTTGCACAGGAGTAATAAAAGAGGGCCAGGCGCCTACCGGGCGGCGCCTGGCCCTCCTTATCAATTAATTAACGCCATGAGCAGGTTCCGCTGACGGCTCACCGCTGCGCGGCTCGCCAGGGTGAAGAGTCTGCGGGCACAGCGCCTGCGGCGCTGTGCCCGCAGACTCTTCACCAGAGGATGCGCCGCAGGCGCACAATACCATGCACATGGCGTTAATTAAGAGGGAGTTATTTTGCCGCGTTCACCTTGATCGTGCGCGCCCGAGCGTGCTCAGCTTTGGGCAGCGATAGCGTCAGGACGCCATCGTTGTAGTGAGCCTCGACGCGATCCGGGTTGATGGGAGATGGCAGCGTGAAGCTCTGCTGGTACTGCCCGCCCTGGAAGCCGTTCCAATGGACAGTCGCGCCCTCCGGGAACTGCACTTTTGTCTCCCACTTCAGGTTCAGCGTATCCTGCTGGACCGTGATTTCAACATCCTCGGGTTTCACACCAGGCATTGGAAGCTGGAGCGTGTAGCCATCGGCAGTCTCGTACAGGTTGGCTGGCATTCCGCGCCCGATAGTGCTCCAGCCACGAGGAGAAATGAAGCTATCCTCGAAGAGACGATCCATCGCCTCGCGCAGCGAAACCATCTCACTAAACGGGTTATAACGTGTAAGATTTGCCATTGCTATACCTCCTACGTCTATGTTGAAGTAGTGGTGAACGGATCCTTACGGACCCTGTTCACTGTTTCTAACTCCTTTGTTCTTCTGCCCACACTATAAACCAGGGAGTGTTAGAACAACGTATGTGGTATATAAGAATTTTATTAGAAATCTTGATAGTATATCTATCAAAGTTTATGCTCTCGACGCCGGCCCCATATTCTGTTAAAATGCTGTATACGCCAGCAAGCCGCCCTATCACATCCCTCTACAAGCCGTTTTATGGATGATTGTCTGTTGATAAAACAACTGTTTGACTGCTATTTCGACTGCTATTTGATGTTTTTTTGTTGCCCATCCCCTCATTGCGCCTTCTCCTGATGGTGGTTTCTATACAAGTCATCAACTCTGTTCATCGCTTGCTCCTGGGCACCCTGTAGCACATGGCCGTAAATATTCAAAGTCGTCTGGATATTGGCATGCCCTAAAATCTCTTGCACGACCTTGATTGGAACACCCATAGAGAGCAAGATTGTTGCGGCGCTATGGCGCAATTCATGCCAGCGCATCGGCTTGAGAAGCGCAGCATTAAGAATTTTACGGAATTGATAATAGAGCAGTGTCGGCGTCATAAACTCGCCCGGGTGCCTTGACGAAGTAAACACAAGATCGCGCTTTTCATTTTGCCGTAGAAATACCGTCGTTTACCGTCAACATAGAGGGCCGCCGCCCACCGTCCATCGCTGCGCGGGTAGACGGTGCCCTCGCCGTTGCTGCGCCGCCCTCTGGATCGGGAAAGGAGAAGAGACTGATTGTCTGTATTGTTGCTGCGGGATTGTGCTGACATACAGTGGTGGTCCTTTCTTGAAAAGTCAATGATGCATTTAATTGGTTCGTATATTTACCCTGGCTTAGATTCGAAGGTCAGTGCCGATGAGCTTTCAGTCTTCGGAGAGGCCATAGCCCATGCCAGGCTGTTCCAGATCGAGTGCCAGGGAGGTTTGCTGCCTCATTGGCAGTGGTTCCTGGGCGACCTGTATGTTCTCTTGCAGGCGATGGGACATCCCACTCCCCGGAGTTCCTGGTCCCTGAGCGGGATGCTGGCCGTGTTCCAGCAACAGATCAATAGCTGAGGCCAGGTGGCGACGCAAGCTGCGGGCCAGCATCTCCGCTTCCAGGCCGCAGTAGGTCCCATCGGCCATCACGCCGACTTTGGTGCTCTCCACCAGCAGGCCACTGGCAAGGGCCAATCGCAGCACATCGCTCAGCGAGAGGCCGGTGTGCTGCTGCAACGCCTGTGCCAGCCGCCGACTTTCTGCTGGGAGGCGCACTGAGAACACCTCGTTCATCCTGCCCGCCTCCCTTCCTCTGGTGGGAAGGCATGATCGGCGAGTCGCGGGCGCGGGGCGGTCTGCACCAGCAGATAGCCACCCAGCGCGTTGAGCGTCGAGGCGTAGGCTGCCGGTACCAGCAGATAACTTTGCGAGCTGCGCCGCTTACCTGAGAGCGTCTGGAGGGAGGAGGCAAGGAGGATCGCGCCACCCCCGGTGAACATGAGGAAACGCTCTTCTTCAACCAGCAGATGTCGCAGATGGGTGAGCAGTTTCTGGGACCGCAGGTGAGTGACCTCACTGACCAGGTTGCTGATCGGGGTACGCCTCCCGCCTGAAATGATGCTGCCCTGTACCAGTGCCTGCTGGGCTTCCACATCGAAGAGCCGCACGCCTGGATACTGCGTCCGTATCCGCTCGCGCAGCGCTCTGGCGATGGCGATGGTCCCCTCATCCAGCAGCGCCGCCTCCATGCGCAGTTGCTGGCGGCCAGTGGCGCCCCCTTCGATGCTGACCTCGCAGCGATGCACCTGCCCGCCGCCCAGATCCAGCGTCACATGGCGCACAATGTCGGTGGAGAGTGGGATGCCATCAGGTGTGGCATACCAGCACAGGAAGGAACCGAAAGTCTGGGCGTAGGGATGCAGTTCCACAAGGCGCACCTGCCAGGTGGCGGTCCGCTCCTCTTCATCAGTGCGCTGCACCGTAAAAGGCTGAGCGACGAACTGGCGCAGGGTCTCACGTACTGGCTTATCCACGCCGCTGCGGCTGACCTCTTCATTAGGGAGGCCGAAGCCGAGGTAGAGCGTGTAGTCCGCCGCATCCGTCTCGGATGCGGCGCCATAGCCCGCCGTGCGCAGCAGCTCAACCAGGCCGGCCAACAGGAAGCGCTGGAAGCGAGGATCAGGCAGACAGTCCTGCGTTGTGCCGATGGGCAGGCTTTCGCCTTACCGGAGAGCGGGAAGTGCTGGGCTTCTGTGTGGGAGATCGCGAGAATCAGCAAGCCTGGGAAGACCTATTGGAGGATCTCAAAACGCGAGGCGTCACCCACATTGGCTTATCGGTCACGAACGGCAATCAGGCCATGGTGAATGCTATAGCACCAGGTTTGCCGCAAGCCAGCGCCAACGCTGTGTCCTCCACAAAATCGACAACGTGCTCAGCTACGTTCCCACCAGGCAACAGGAGCAACCCAGACCGGATTTGAAAGCCGTGTTCTATCAGCCAGACCGACAGCGCGCTGATCAGGCGCTCGCGGCTTTCATCGCCAAATATCAGCCCATCTGCCCGACGGCCATCGCGTGAATGCCTCGGGATCTGGATGCCTGCTTGACGTTCTACTCCTTCCCGAAGGAGCAGTGGAAAACTATTCGCACCAATACTGTCAGCGAGCGACTCCTTGAGGAGGTCAAGCGGCGCTCGCACAAGATGGGAGCAGCTTTTCGCAATGAGGGCAGTTGCCTGTTGCTCTTCTCTGCGGTTGTTCGCACCTTGAAGTTTCAGAAGCTCACGATGCCTACTGCATCGTCAGAGCAACCAGGCTCTGCAATTTTCCACAGAACTTGACATACTGCCCCAATACTACTACAAGATTGACATCATGGTTCCCTTACTCTACCCTTTAATCCACATTTCAGTAAAAATTTCTCGGGTTGGGGGACTCGTGATATGTTCAATGCCGGTACAACTCAGGTTTTATCACTTCAACTAATGCTCAGTGAAATGGATATTGCGCTAGATGTCGAAATCAGGGCACAAGAGGCAGGGAGCAAATCGGCTAAACATATCGCAGTTGATGGTCGTTTTCTTGAAGAGCAAGCCGGTTTATTTCTGTACCAATTTTCTCTTCTTGATCCTTGGGATGCGAATGATGATTCACCTGCCCGGATCCAGGTAAGCAACAATTCACTCATGAATGCGACTATCGTCAGTTCAAAAGGGATGACCATCACCATTGCAACCAGAAATAAACTAGCACCCGAGATGCTTCAACAGATCACCCTGTTTGACGATAGTGTTGAATTGCTCAAACGACTGCGTGAAATACTTAAAAGCAATCAGGAAGATCCATCAAAGCTGGGTTCCAAAACTTTTGGTCAGGAACCATTTCTTAGGGGAGTGTTACCATCCTCATTATCACCGGCAATTTTTAAACCCGATGCATCACAAGCTCAAGCAATGCAAGCTGCCTTAGGAAGCGAAGTTACTTATATAGTTGGGCCTCCAGGAACAGGCAAGACTGTTATCCTGGCGGCAATAGCCCTCGACCATTTGCTTGCTGGCCGGACAGTTCTTATCGCCGCCCATACCAATATTGCAGTTGATAATGCCATTCTGAAACTTGCCGACCTGACTATAAAAGCTGGCCTTTTGAGCAAGCTGAGAGAAGGAGCCGCGATTCGCTTCGGAGTACCAGAACACCCCGACTTGCGTAAACCCGAATATGAAGATATTTACCTTCCAGCTATTGTAAAACGCCAATCAATCGGTCTCCAACAAAGTCGGGATATACTTGAAACAAACCTGAAGCACATAGAATCAAAATTACACGCAGTCGCCCAGGAGAATAAACGAAAGCGGGATGCATGGCATAACACACTTCAACAAAAAACGGCACAGCTTGAAGCTTACCAGATAGAGTTAACCAGGTTGCAAGCGAGCGAAGAACAGCGCATAAGCACTCTCAATGTAGAACAATGGCAGATGGAAGAGCGATATAAGCAAGCCAGTCAGCAACTTTCTACTATTAACCAGTATCTAGCTCAAGCGAACGCTGAATATGTTCATGCTCAATCTGAGTACGAAAGATTACTGACGCAGCGAACCGACCTTGCCAATCAACTGAGAGCGGCACAGCAAACGAACAGAGTGATACGTGTCATTAAGGGAATCAATAAAGCTACGTTAGAAAAGAAGCTCTCAGAGGTAAATTACCGAATCTGGTCTATTCAGCAGACACAAACGACAATACAAGGTGATATGGAGCGGGCTTATACACAGCGAGCAGCATTGGAAGCGCAGATCAAAGGGCTAATAGATCGTTTACAATATATCGCGCATCAAATCAACACTCCTTCCAGGGAGGCTGCAAGAATTGCAAGCCTACAGGGATCAGTAGCAAACCTGGAATCCCTGATCGCACAAGACGGTGCATCGCAACAGAGAGAAGAGCGCATAGCACGACAAGAAGAGAGCAACTATGAGAACACCATAGCCGATATGCGCAAGCGACTTGAGGGCATTGACGCTGAGTTGCGAGAGGTAGAGAAACGGATCGTGGAAGAAGCACAGGTGATCGCAACTACCTTGAGCAAAACATATATGAATTCCATGTTGAGTGAACGTCGCTTTGACGTCGTTATCGTGGACGAGGTGTCAATGGCTCCTTTACCTGCTGTTTATATCGCGGCTTCACATGCCAATAGTTCGGTTGTAATGATTGGAGATCCACAACAGCTGGCGCCTATTGCTCAGGCTAAAGATAAAAACGAACTGGTTAAAAAGTGGCTCGGAACAGATTTACTTACTCTTCGAGGAATCACCCTTGAGCTTTCCAGCAAAGGATACGAAAACAGCGCACTCCTTCAATATCAGTCCCGGATGCATCCCGAGATCTCCAATATCGCTCGTAAGTATGTCTATGACCAACTTATTAAAGATATCGAGCGAGAAGAAAGAGGGGATTACTCTCAGGTGTTGCCTTTGCCGAAAAAGCATCTTGTCTTATGTGATACAAGTGACGCTTCCCCTGTAGCGGTAAAACCTCAGAACTCCCGCATCAATATCTACCACGCGCTTTGCAGTGTAGCTATCGCGCGTCTAGCGCTCTCGACACTCCCTGAAGATGGAACACAACCAGGCAAGCAGCGCATCGGCATCGTTACACCGTACAGAAAACAATCCAAACTTATACAAAATTTAATACATGATGCTGGCCTGAAGGAGCAAGTGCGAGTTGGTACGGTCCATAAATTTCAAGGACTTGAGTTCGACATCATCATTTTTGATACGGTAGAATCACCTGATATACCTCCAAGATTAGATTTTATTGCTGGCGGAAAAGCGACGGAAGCACTCCGCCTCATCAATGTAGCTGTTACCAGGGCCAGGCATAAATTGATCATTGTGGCAAATACTCGGCATATTATGAACGCTCGCTTTAGTGACCAATCACTCTGGTTTCCGCAGGGATCGATTCTTCGTAAAGCAGTTGAAGAAGCAGGGCAAGCTGGCACGCTCAATTCTCTTGAAGTTTTGAATTTACCCACCCGATCATCCAACAACACGTCGGATCATCTTACGCTCTCTTCTCTTAAGGTACAGTTTCCTCTAGCATCGATTTCGGAGGAATTAGAATATGAACACTTAGACGATCGTACATTCTTCGACCGGTTGATCCAGGATCTGAAATCAGCCCAAAAAAGGATAGTAATCTTTAGCCCATTCTTCGGCCCACAAAGGCTAGAGCAGATTAAACCCATCCTCATTGAATGCTCTAAGTCCGGTATAGAGGTAGTGGTCTTCAGTAGTAATGTAAAGCAGGATTCCTATTACGCGCGAGCAATTGATGAACTCAAGCGGGGAGGAATTAAGCATCAAACATTTTCTGGAAGACATGATAAACATGCCGTCATTGATACAGAAATTGTATACATAGGCAGCCTCAATATGCTCTCCCACTTTGGCACCATCGAATATATGCTTCGCATAAAATCACCGAGATTCGTTGAAAGCCTTTGCAAATTCATTGACCTGGAAACGATGGAGACAGCGCCAACGAAGTGGGGAAAGGATATAAAAATTCCTATCGTTAGTCTCCCAATTTTACCCTGTCTGAAGTGCGGCCGACCACTAAAACCAATACCAGGAAAATACGGTGTATTTTATGGGCATGGTAGAAATTCTCAATGTAATCATTCCGAGGATGTACCAGAAAGCATTCTAAGAACAATTCCTGATCTCACCAATGCGCGCTGCGAAAAATGCGGTGGGCAAACAAAACTACACGTTAGCCGTAAAAATGCATGGTTGAGTTGTTCCGCGCCCGATCCATGTAACCTTGGCAGGAAAATCGTGATAGCGTAGTTCGTTGACTTCGACTTTTCCCACGAGCTTGAGCAAACGATCTTTGTTGATTCGGACGCAAAGAATAAAGGCAAAGATCACCTGCAGCATAAGAACAAAGAATCTTTTACCCTGTTCAGCAGACTAACACTACAGTAGTTTGTAGTAGCGCTAGGGCAAGTGGGGATACCTTTCAGAACGGTGGAAACTGAAGTGAACCAGGATATATACTGGACAAATCTCTCACCTGTGTAGTAGAATAGGCAAGCAGAAAGAGCCATCTGCGTAGTTCGAGCGCTGCCGGGCACCAGTTGATTGGACCGGATGGCACGCGCAGTATCCCGCGCGATGGCGAGAGAGAAGGGTTCGCCGCGCATGTCCGCCGCATCTCAGGAGCACGAAGAGAAACCTGCTGGCCGAAAACGGACGCTGGTCGTCGGCGTCAACGGACCGCCCGCGCCCGGTCGCGCCCCGCTGCAAGACGCGATCCACGACGCGCAAGCTATGGCGTCTGTCTTGCAGCAGGAATGCTGTGGCTTCGAGCTGGTCCGTCCCCCGCTGCTCGGCGAGGAAGCCACCACCGAACAGGTCAGAACGGCGCTGCTGGACCTGGCCGAGAGCCTGCAAGAAGGCGATTTCGCGCTCTTTTTCTTCAGTGGACATGCCCACCTGCTGCCGGTTGATGCCGACCAGGATGAGATCTATCTGGTGACGCAAACCTTCAATCCCGCCCATCTCAAGCGTGACCAAAATGCGCATCTCTCTTTGCGCTGGCTCCGCCAGGTGCTCTTTGAACACGAGCAAGCCAGCAGCATATTGATTGTCCTCGATTGCTGTTACGCGGGCAAATTCGCCGACAGCGCCCCGGACCTCTACCTCGATCATCTCCGGCAGCGTCTGCGCTATTACTTCGGGGAGCCACCGGGGCAGAGTCCCTCGCGTCCGGGCGGCATCCGCCTGGCGCTCACCGCCACTGGAGCCAGCACGGCGAAAGAGCAGGATGGGCATGGACTGCTCACCGGTCATCTGCTGGCTGCCCTGCGAGGCGATCGCGAGCAGGCCGCCGACGAGCAGGGACAGATTACCTTCGGCAGACTCTTTGACCACCTGGCCCAGGTGCTGGCCTCGTCCGGTCAGGAACCTCATTTCTTTGGCAGCGGCAAGTCGCTTGTGCTGGCAACCCATCCCGATCTCTCGCTCGAAAAACGCCGGGAACGCGAGCAGGAAGCGCACGAGGCCGCACGCCGGCAGCGCCTGCAAGAAATAATCGCTCGTCACCACGATGGCTTTCTGCAAGACCGCCTGGACAGCTTCGTCGGGCGCGTCTCAGAACTGGCCGAGATCCGCCGCCAGATCGACGAATTGCTGCCCACCGGCGGCTACCTGACGATCACCGGGCAGGCCGGACAGGGCAAGAGCAGCATCATCGCCCGCCTGGTGGAGGAGCAGACCCGTGAGCAGGGAGGTCGTAAGCGCGTCGCCTACCACTTTATCCCGCTCACTCCCCCGTCCGATTACCAGGTGCCTCTGCTGCAAAACCTGATGGCGCGCCTGGTACTCAAATATAACCTCTCCGATCTGTCTCTGGCGAGTGCAAGTCGTGCCGCGCTCTGCGAGGATTTCCCCGGCGCGCTCCAGGCCATTGCCGAACGAGGGGGACGAGAGATCATTTTTATTTTGATGGGCTGGACCAACTGCAAGCCGATCAACAGACCGGCGCGCGCGATCTCTGCTTTTTGCCGCAGGGACCGCGTCAGCCGCCACCTGGCATCGTCTTCGTGCTGGGGACTCGTCCCAACGATACGCTGCGTCCCCTCGAACTGCTCAAGCCGCACCGGCAGTACCCGCTGCCCAATCTGAGCCGCGATGATTTCGACGAGATTTTACAAAATCGTCACGTCTCGTTGGAGCGCAATCTGGTCGATCGCTTCTACGAGACGCTGGAAAAGAACGCTCTCTATCTCGACCTGGTAGCCAAAGAACTGGCCGCGCGCCGGCAGATCACCCACGAGGAAGTGGAGGAGATCGTCCGGCAGATTAGCGAGGACCCGGAGAATCTCTTTTCGCTCTCCATCGAGCGCCTGAGTTGGCAGCGCGATCTCTGGCGAGAAGTCATCAAGCCGGTGCTGGGTTTGCTGCTGGCAACCAGCGAGCCGCTCTCCCGGCTGTCTCTCAAGCACCTGCTTAACCTCGCTGCCACCACGCAGATCGATGGAGAACAACTGGATCGGGGCCTGGCAAGTCTGGGTGGCCTGGTGGTGGTCGATGACCGGCAGCGGTACAGCCTGTTCCACCTCAAATTTCGTGATTACCTGCGCCAGGACACGCAGCGTCCGCAGAAGCGATATCTCTTCGATCTCGAGGATGAGCAGGCCTGGCACCGGCGTTTCGCGGCCTGGTGTGAGCAGGGCGGCCTGGCGCGCATCTGGGAAGAGAGCGTCGATGCCATCGAGCAGGGACGGCGCCGCTATGCTCGCCAGCACTACCTCACCCACTTGTATCAAGCTGGAGACTGGAGCAAGCTGTTCCGTGTGCTGGACGAAGGAGCCTATGGCAGAGCCAAAATCGCCGACGATCCGAGCATGCGCGCCTATGCGCTCGACCTCGATCTGGGACGCAAAGCGGCGGCCTCGCCGGACTGGAGCCTGCCAGAGGCTATCGCGCACCTGCCGCATCTCTGGCGCTACACCCTGCTGCGCTGCGGCCTGGCGAGCCGGGCCGATAACTACCCGCAAGAAGCGTTTGAGTTGATGGTGTTGCTGGGAGACGAAACGAAAGCGTTAGGGCTGGCCGACCTGCTGACCGATCCAGCGCGCAAGGCCGCGATCTTCACCTTGATTGCCGGCCATCTGGCAGAGCAACCCGGACGCGAGCGTGAGGCACAGCAGCTGTTCGTGCGAGCCGAGCGCGTCATCGGCTTGATCCGGGATGAGTGGCACCAAGCGGAGGCCCTGGTGCAGTTGGCGACGGCCCTGGCCCAGGCTCAGCAGTGGCAGGAGGCACAGCGCGTCAGGCAAGAAGCCGAGCGCGTCATCGGCTTGATCCCGTATGAGAGGGACCAAGCGGAGGCCCTGGGGCAGTTGGCGGCGGCCCTGGCGCAACAAAACGAATATAGCCGTCTTATCCAGCTGGTGCAGCGGCAGTGGTTGCGAGCGACACATAGAGAGGAAGCGCTCCAACTCTTGCCGGTTGCTTTTGGCTTGTTTCCCCGTGCTCCTGAACTGGGTAGAGCTCTTTCTGATGCGTTTAATTGGGTGGACCGGTTTTTGCAGGGCTAGAGAAAGAGATTGGATAGTATTGAGTAAGAAAAGAAGAGAGATCGAGAATGGAAGAACAGCATAGGGAGGATCGCGGGCAGCTAACAGGGTTATCGCAGGAACTGACCATCACCTTCGAGCTATTGACCGCAGAGGGCGAGCACGATCCGGCGCTGCTCCAGGCGGTGGGAGACGCCACGACCGCCGCGCTGCAACCGGCAGGCTATACCGTCCAGCCGGCTACCTATACCGGGGAGCGAGGCATAGAGAGCTTCCTGGTCGATCTTGTGACCATCGCGCAGCAGGTGGCCGCGACCGTCTGGGCCAACCACGCGGCTATCTCCGAGGGTATTGCGGATCTCAGCGGCCTGGTCACGATCTTCACGACGATTCTGCCGATCGTGCGCAAAACCCGGCAGGTTCACGAACAACAGGTCGGCAAAGACGAGAGCGCGGTACGGCCCCTCAAAATGACCGTCGAAATCGATGGAGGTTCTCTGATAATCGAGACGGACGATCTCGTTCAGGCCGATGCTGCCCTGCAGCTCGCGCTCAAGTATTGCTCGGCCCATCCTGAGCAGGCAGCGCGGGTAACGACAAAGAGCCGCGTCAAAGTGCAGGCGCGCATACCGGCGCGCAAGCGGCGTCCACGCCGGTAGCAGATACGTCTTGCCGCCTCACTCACTCGCGGCTGCTTTCTGATCCCCACACTGGATACCGATCGCTTCGTCACCGGGTCTGCTCCAGGAGCAACTATATAACATTTTGAAAGAAAATACAAGTAAGGCAGATTTTCCCCATTTTTCCTCTCTTCTTCTCCGTTGCTCTCTACACACATCCAAGTTTGTTGACAAGCAGTGCCTCTCTTTGTCGTTTGGCTATAATGCCCTGTCGCTGGATTGTCATGCCATAGAGGGGACGATAGAGCCGATGCGTACCTGGCGGTCCGTGCTTGAGGAACCGCATTGGGCAGATGGATGCACGTCATCAGTGAGCGCCCCGAACATACCGAGCAGTACAATCTTCCGAGGCTTCGTAAGACCCACGGAATGCGCAACGAGCGGCAAGCCGGTAGCGAGCAGAGATAGGCATGTGCCTTCGTGAGAAGGAAGAAGCAACTCCCTTCTCACAAGGAGGCACATATGACCAGTATCGCCGATGGAGCGGTGTGTATCCAGACCTCTTGGGCATCTGTTCCCGCCCCGCCATCGTGGTTTGGAGAACTTGTGCTGTTGACGACGCACCTTCGCAAGCACGGCATGCTCGATAAAATCATGAAGCAGGTTCGCTTTACACGGAAGCGCTGCGGACGCTATGAGGTGATCGATTTTCTGGCCGTCCTCTTCGGCGACGCGATCAGTGGCGAGCGCACGCTGGAGGCGTTCTACAAGAGCCTCCAGCCTTTGGCGGGTCCGTTCATGGCCTTGTTGGACCGGGATCAGTTGCCCTCCCGCTCGGCCCTTTCGCGTTTTTTGGCAGCGTTGACGGCCCAACCTGTGGAAGCGCTGCGGGCGCTCTTTCTGGATGATCTCCTCTGCCGCCCACTCACTGCCGACAACCAGACGGGCGGCCTGACGGATCGAACCGGCCCCACCTGGATGGGGTTTGATATCGATGGCACGCCAGAAGCCGCGCGGCAACGGGCTCTGCCCAAAGGCGAGGACTTGCCCCCGCCCTTTGGGCGGTTGGATGAGGTGTGTGCCCCTGGCTACACAGGACGCAAGCGCGGGCAAGTGGTTCGGACCCGCACCCCAGTGAGCCAGGCGCACAACTACCACTGGCTCGGCAGTTTTGGCAACCGTGGGAATGGACAGTATCGGATCGAACTGCGCCAGGGCCTGGCTACCATCATGCGGTATCTCACCGTCTACCAGCTCGAACCTTCGCATGCCCTGGTGCGGCTGGATGGGCCATATGGTCTGGGAGCCGTGATCGCGGAGGTCGCTTCCTTTGCCTTTGTGACCCGTGGCAAAGAGTACAGCCGGCTCGACCACCCGCTGGTTCAGGCACGGTTGCACTTGCCTCCCGATCAGGTGCCACACCGTCCTGAAAGTCAGACGGGTCGCAGCCTCTACGACTGTCCAGCGATCCCAGCGGGACCCGAGGGGGGATCGTGCCGTGTCATTGTAGCCACGCACCCGGCGGATCAGAACGGGAAGCAGAACAAGAAGAAAACTGTCGGCGTGACGCGGGCGGGCGTGGTCTATGAACTCTTCCTCACCAATCTGCCCCAACAGGGTTTCACCGCCCGCGATGTCGTTGAGCTGTCCCTGCATCGTGGGGCATTTGAGTCGATTCTCTCAGATGAAGACATCGAGCTTGATCCCGACCGATGGTGTAGCCATGCGGCCTGGGGGCAGGAAGCCTGGCAGGTGATCGCGCAGTGGACGTGGAACCTGAGACGCGAACTGGGCCATCTCCTCCCATCGGAGCCAGTGCGTACTACTGAATTCGCCTGCGCCCTCAGTGCAACTAAAGCAGGGCAGGAGCCCGCGCAAGGCTACGAGCCACCCGTGGTCGGAGGAAGCTGGAAAGCCGCGTGCTCCTCAGGAGAGGATTTTGTCCTCCAAGCAGATGGGACGGTATGTTGTCCAGCAGGAAAGAGGCTCTCTCCCCAGGAACGCCGCCGGGAGGCTAACGGTAGCCTGCGCTTTGTCTATGAGGCTCGCATCGCCGACTGCCGCGCTTGCCAGATGCGCCCGCAGTGTCAGTGGCACGGCCAGAAGAATCAGCATCCGCGCCGGGTGAGCGGGTTGCTGCATCCTTGCAAGGTGGACTCGGCTCCGCTGCTCTGGGGCGACTGGCCGCGCCGAGCCCAGCGCCGAGCTTGCATGCAGTTGTTGCGTCAGCAACGCGTGGAGGTGATTGAAGCTCCCACGGCCCAGCCAGTTCTGCCAGCATCGCCGGAGGTTCTTTCCCGGGCACGGCGGACCCATTACCGCCTGAACTGGGACGAACGCCTCGCTGGCAATGCGTACAAGCCTACTGCAGCTCCACCCACGCTCATTCTCTACGGGGTTCCAGATAGTTTCGCCGCTTTCCTCGGGTTGAAGGTCGGGTAAGCCTGCCCGCTCTCTCGATCCCCTCTGCCCGGACCAGCCATCTGCTCCGGGTAACTCGTCATGCCCTGGTTCCCTGGCCTGTTCGCTGGTTCGCTCATCTGCTGCTCGTTCCGCTTGCTTTTCTACGGCGCTTCCATCTTTCGGCAGCACCAAAGCCGCGTTTTATTCAGCTTTCGCTCGCTCCCTCAGAGAAACTGGCTCCCTCAACCTCGTTGCCCATCTCGTGGGTAATGTAAAGACACAAAAGGCATGGAATATTTCTTCAAGCAAAGCCCTCGCAGCGTTTTTCCAGCCCAATTGGCAGCGGCCTTCGTGCTGGAAAGGTTGGCCTATCTCCGCTCCTTCTTAAACGCTTTTTGCATGGATCAGTCGTAGGTTTTCTCCTCTTTACACAAGAGCTTTTTTGAACCTGCATTAATCCCCTGGTCGCCGATGTGCATGGGGGAGCGACAGAGACCATGACTTTCCCGCATGTGACGGCTATCCCGGCCCACGGCTGGTACGTCAACGTCCACTATGGAGCGGCTGTAGGCACCCAGCAACTCTTTAACCCGATTATGTGCGGTGATGTACGCCTGAACGTGTAGCAACAATTTGCGAAAGCACTGCGCGATGACGGATATGCCACTTGCTGGATGTTATCGCGCGGCGGTTTTTGCGACCACAAAAGAAAAGAGGATATGGCGTGAGGCGACACATCTTGTCGTCTCCTCAGGCGGGATAATTCCACTGAAACATGGTTGTAAAACTATTTTACAACTCTCGGCTGGAAGCTTGCAGTCCCCTCATCCGTGGCGAAGTCCTGAACCTGACCGGGCGCCATGCTTGTTTGAGCGCCTGATCCATCTCATACACAAAGTTGGAGCCGGGACGAAAATCCCACGCTGTGATGATAACGCGGTAGCCTGCCTGCTCCAGGCACCAGGCGATCCACTCGGCCCAATGCAAGTCGGACCGGGCGTAGCTTACCAGAAAATCGATACGCTCATTGTCTTCATCCGGCTCAGCGCCACTCTCTGCCTCCATGCGCTCCATGCTCAGACTCCCTCGCCTCCTCCTGCATGCCTCGATAGCTATTCTCCTCTCTCTCCAGGAGTAGAGCCGATTCCCCGGCTTTCCGCAACAAAAGCTGATCGCTCCACGTCGGGTCAGTGCAGATGAGGAAATAAGGAGCCGGTTTTATTGACACCGGCTTCCGGCGTCTGTTATAGTCCGTTGTCAGAAGAGCCTGTTCTTCCCAGAAGGTCAGATGATATCCATATACAACTGACAGCGAGGCGTGTTAGGATCATGATTGAGCACATTACCGCTGGAGAGATCTACCTGCAAAGCGGGTCGCTCGACCTGCTGGAGTATATCGAATTCTTGCGGCTCGATGCCGCTCGAAAGCTTGGTAGCCAGCGAAAAGCTGAGCTTGGGCAATTTTTCACCCCGGCTCCGGTCGCGCGTCTGATGGCTTCTCTGCTTACCTGTCGCGAACCCGTTGTGCGTATCCTGGATGCTGGTGCCGGCGTTGGCTCTCTCTTTGCGGCAGCCATCGCCGCTTTCTGTCAGCGTGAGAGCCGACCAATGCATATTCATGTGACCGCCTATGAGATCGATCCAGCTTTGTCGGAATACCTCCAGGAGACGCTCAAGGGCTGTCAGCATCTCTGCACCGCACACGGGATTCAGTTGACCAGTGAAATCCATCAGCGGGACTTCCTTGAGGAAGGGGTAGCGCTTCTAGAAGAAACGCTCTTCTCCTCACAGGCGCATCATCCTCACTTTCACTGCGCGATCCTCAATCCCCCGTATCGAAAAATTCAGACACAATCTTCCACAAGGAAAGCACTCCATCGGATCGGGATCGAAGTCAGCAATCTCTATGCTGGTTTTCTCGCCATAGCTATACGCTTGCTTGATCCAATGGGCGAACTGGTCGCCATTACGCCGCGTAGCTTCTGTAACGGCCCGTATTTCAAGAGCTTTCGTCAGCGTTTCCTGGAGACGATGGTGCTCTCGCATCTGCACGTCTTTGAATCACGACAGAGCACCTTTCAGGATGATGAGGTGCTGCAAGAGAATATTATTCTCCATGCGATTAAAGGAGCCGTTACTCCTGCAACCGTCACCATTACATCCAGCACGGGTGCAGAAGATGATCTGATTTCTGTGCATGAAGTCAGGTATCACCAGGTGGTTCACCCTGATGATAGGCACGCGTTCATCCATATCGTACCCGATGCCATCAATCAGCAGATCGAAAAACGCATGGCCGGCTTTCACACCTCGCTTCGGGATCTCGGACTGGAGGTGTCTACTGGTCGGGTCGTTGACTTCCGGGCCACGCCTTTTCTTCGCGCAACTCCGGCGTCAGATACTGCTCCGCTGCTCTATCCTACACACGTTGGCTATGGCTCGGTACACTGGCCTAAACAGCAAGAAAAGAAACCACAGGCCATCCTGATCGACCAGAGCAGTCGTTCCCTCCTCGTTCCCAACGAGCATTATGTGCTCATCAAACGGTTTTCCTCCAAGGAGGAAAAGAAACGCGTCGTCGCCGCAGTCTATGAGCCGGCCAGCATACCCGGGGCATGGGTTGGATTTGAGAATCACCTCAATTATGTGCATCAGCAAGGGCATGGATTATCGTTAACCCTTGCCAGAGGACTCGCGGCATACCTCAACTCGACGCTCGTCGATGGGTATTTCCGCCAGTTCAACGGACATACCCAGGTGAATGCCACCGATTTGCGAAATATGAACTATCCGACTCGCAACCAACTCCTTGCTCTGGGGACGCGCATCTCAACGCTTTTTCCTCCTCAGCAGGAATTAGACCAGCTTATCAAGGAGGTGCTGCTGGATATGGCCGAAGCAGAAGCCAACAACCACGATGAACAGGATCCTGTTCAGGCGAAGCAGCGCATTGAGGAAGCCCTGCACATACTCAAAGATCTGGGATTTCCTCGGGGGCAGCAAAACGAGCGATCAGCCCTCACACTCTTAGCCCTTGTCAATGTGAAGCCAGAGACACCCTGGTCGCAGGCGGAGAATCCTCTGCGTGGTATCACACCCATGATGGAGTTCTTCAAGCAGCACTATGGCAAAGATTATGCCCCAAATACCCGTGAAACGGTTCGCCGGCAAACCGTCCACCAGTTTCTGGATGCCGGGTTGATCCTGCTCAATCCCGATCAGCCGGATCGCCCGGTTAATAGCCCAAAGGCGGTGTATCAGATCGAGCAGGGTGCCCTTGAACTTGTGCGCACCTATAACACGCCGCAGTGGGAACAGCATCTGCGCACCTATCTCTCCTCAGTAGAAACCTTAAAGCAGAGATATGCACAGGAAAGAGCTATGGCCCGCATTCCTGTGAAAGTCGCCCCAGGAAAAACGCTCAGCCTCTCCCCAGGCGGTCAGAATATCCTTGTCGAGCGCATTATCCACGAGTTTGCATCGCGCTTTGTGCCTGGAGGCACAGTCCTCTATGTGGGTGATACCGACAAGAAATTTGCCTATGTTGACGAAGAAGGACTGGCCGCACTCGGGATCACGATTGAACAGCATGGCAAGATGCCAGACGTAATACTGTATCATAGCGATAAAGACTGGTTGGTCTTGATCGAAGCTGTCACGTCGCATGGCCCCATCGATCCCAAACGCAAAGAGGAATTAACACATCTTTTCCGCAACGCCCGGCCTGGACTGGTGTTTGTCACGGCTTTCTTGACGCGGACCGCAATGGTCGAGTATTTGAGCACTATTTCGTGGGAGACAGAAGTCTGGGTAGCTGAATCTCCATCCCACCTGATTCATTTCAATGGGGAACGCTTCCTGGGTCCCTATTGGCAGAGATAATCGGCCTGCTGGCACTAGCTCTCCTCGAAAGCCATGCTCATCAATCGGCATTGTCTCGGCTCTCCTGCCTCTCACAGAGCGCATAATCAGAGAGCGCGTCGGGAGGAAAGCTGGCGATGAGGCGGCGAGTTCGTGCTCGCATCTCATCGCCTTCCGCTGATTGCGTCAGTGCAAAGAGCACGGGCAGAATATAGGTCTGGTCCTTTCCCGCTCGCTCGATCACATCCAGCAGATAATCGCGATCAATCTCTGCTGGTAGATCGCCCCAACTCAGCAGATAGACGAGTGCAGGGCAACAGCGACGCGCATACACCGGCTCCATCTGCGTGAGCATCAAGCAGAAGCCCTCGATATTTCCCGCCCAATAGGGATTGGTTCTGCCTTGATCGAGCAATCGTGCGATCACCTGCGGTACGACCACATCCGGCCCCATCTCTGCCAATGTTTGCACCGCCTCATCCCATCCCAGGAAATTCGGCTCCTCGAGATGAAAGAGCAGTTCCCCTATCGCCTCGGCATTCCGGGGGTAGCCAATGGCCCGTATCACCCGCATGGCTATCAACTGGCGCAGCGGTGTGGGTTGGCGCAGCGCTCGTAGCGCGATGGGCAACATTTCATCGGGCGAAGCGGCCATTTGTGCGATCAAGCGACGCTGCTCTCCTTCATTTTGTGAGGCTGAGGCATCATCCAACAGCCGTTCGAGCATCGTTGTTTTCCTCCTCTCCTGGGAAGCATCTGCTCATTGGGAGACATTGTATCTGCTCCCTCCTGCTCAATAGTGTACGCCTTTTTTCGTCATGCCGAAAGAGAGTCGCTTCGTCCTGCTACGGGGCTGGTTGCCATTCGGTTAGTTGGAGCAGCAGGTGTCTGAATTCCTCGACAGTCATTGGTTGTGCTGGCTCGATCGGCCAGTGGCCTGCTGTATCATTTCTCGCCTGGAGACCATCGGGAAGTTGCGTCTCAGCAGGTAACTTCCACCATTTCGCCGGCTTGTTCATCGTCTCGAAGGTCGAGGAACCACCCTGGCCGGGGTAGACCATTCCTTGCTCATCCGGGAAGATATCGACGCCAACTCTGGGCGCCCGTTCCGTGACGAGCTTGAGACCAGCGCTATGACCCATACGAAAGAGATCAACCGTGGTCCGGGTGGCTACGGTTCCAATCGCTGTCTTGATCGGCTCCGAGTTGACATCATCCTGCTGAGGATTCTCCAGGACCTGAGTATAGACTTGAGCATCATGCTGCGGATCAACCGCGCTCTCCGTTCCTCCCTGCGCTCCTGTCGTCTCCACCTCCATGCTTTGCGTATCGGGGTCATACTGATAGTTTGCCCCGTTAATCGTCATATATTCGATCATCGAGGCGCCTGGCTCGATTTCTGAGGTGCCAGTCATCCCGGACACATTTTCTTCCACCGGGCTGACTACACTTGCACCATCGATACTACCCTTACCTGCATCTCCACCTCCGCCGACATCGTTACCGGACAAACCGAGAACACCACCTCCGCCCTCATCTCCTATCCCTCGCAACGATGTTTGGGCAGGAGCCGCAGAGGCACGGAATGTATGGGAAGCGACAGGCCAACCGGCGCCAGCGCTGAGTATGAGCGCCAGAGTCAAGGTCATCAAGGGGATGAGTATTCCCCTTGCGCTTTCTGGGCGGAGCGATTGGCCCTGAAACCAGAGGATCTCTCAGCGGAAGAGCGTCAAGCGCTTGACGCTCACCTGCAATCTTGTTCGGCTTGCGCAGCGGTTCGCTCTAAGAATCTTCAAGTGATGGCCGGACTGCAAGCCTTGCCTGCATCTACTATTCATCTTCCCTCGCGGATCTCCGCACTTCTGCCGGATCACTCCCCTGAGCATGAGATCGAGGTAGTGCTGGCAAGCGTCGATACTTATATCATTGCGCTGACACGGCGGATGGCGCATAGTTTGTCGTTCATCAAGCCGTCTCACATCGAGTTAGAAATTGATGAGATTATTCAGCGTGTGCGCATCAAGCTCTGGTGGGAGCTTCAGAAAAGGAAGATCACGCATCTCAAAGCATACATCAAGGTCCTTGTCCGAAGTGAGTACCTTGATCTCTGCCGGCAGCAGAGGCTAGCCCCTTCACTCAACAGTGATGATACGCGAGACGAGTTAGAACTCGCTTCCGTTGCAACCGGGGAGGAAATGCAAGCTCCCGCTAATGAGCTTGAGCAGCAAGAGATCAGTGCTGACATAATTTCAGAAATTGTCCAAATCATTTGTAAGCTTCCGGCTCGGCAAAGATATGCGATGCTCTGCTCGCTCAAGGATTATATTGACAATGCCCCGCGTCTTATCGAGGCGTTATCCAGGCCCTGCACACGGGCCATAGCCTGCGCATAGTCGATCAACTGCTCGTTGATATCCACTCCCACTATCCTCATCTCAGGATAGTGAAAGGCCAGTTCCATTGCCCACCCACCCGGTCCGCAGGCGATATCAAGCGCGCTGCCAGCTTCTGGCAACACAACATCTGGCGGCACCAGGGGCATATAGCTGTTAAACACCTGGTCCTGACCCATCAGCCGGGCCATTTCGCTATTGAGATGTTCAATGCCGAAGACGTAGGTATTGGCCGGGTCAGCCGGAGCGCGTGGATCATTGCGTGGATAGGAGGGAGAGCCTCCCTGCTCATTTGTCGTCATCGGTTGGTCGTTCTCCTCTCATCAGAGATGTATCTTCTCTCGGAAAGCTTGATCTTTCAATGTGTCTCTCATCGAGACCTGACTCTCCTGGGAATGAGCCAGGACGCTCTGGGGCAGTTTTGCCCGACTTTCAGCAGCACAGGCACAGTATAACATGAGGAGCGAGGAATGCCAATCAGGATACCGAGTTTCGCTCCTTTCTCCGGCTCTTCCTCTAGAGTCTGTTAGGGACTCGATGTCCACCCAATGGTAAAATAGTCGCATGCCGACCAGAAAACCGTATCCAGGTGATGCGACCGACGATGAATGGGCCTTCGTGGCCCCTATCTGAGCTTGTTGCCCGAAGATGCAGGGCAACGGCAGTATGAACTGAGAGAAGTGTTCAACGGCTTGCGCTCTCTCGTGCGGACGGGCGCCTCCTGGCGGATAATGCCCCATGACTTGCCGCCCTGGTACAGCGTCTATCAACAGACACAACGCTGGCTGCAAGCAGGCTGTTTTGAAGCCATCGTTCACGATTTGCGTCTCTTGCTGCGGGGTGTCAAAGGACGCAAGGGCCAGCCGAGCGCAGCGATCTTTGATAGCCGCACGCTGCAATCGACGCCTGAAAGTGGGCATCGGGCCGGCTATGATGGAGCCAAACGGCGCAAAGGCAGCACAGTCCCTATCGCCGTCGATACCCTGGGGCATCTGCTCGCGCTTCTGGTGACACCGGCCAATGAGCAGGATCGGGACCAGGGAGGAGAGCAAATATAGGGGACGAGGCGTATGGAGATTATCGCAGCCACGCGGAGCCGCATTGCTGGCGGCTCCGCGTGGCGTTTTTGACTGCTAATTTGACTGCTACCCCCACGCATTTGAGCGGGCAAAGGAGACTCTCTAAGGACATGGCTAAAGAACCTGGAAGCGACGCCGAGCGGAAAGATCCGGCTGGTGAACGGAAATTCGGCTCTCTGCTATCTTCCTCTTTTCTCAAAGTTTATGCTCTCGACGCCGGCCCCATATTCTGTTAAAATGCCTCAAAGCACAGAAATAGCAGCCTGGAGGAAACAGTCGTGACGGTGAGACAGCAGCCAACGGCTAAAGAGAAAGAGATACAATACCTGCTGACGCGGGGCGTTGCGCGGGTCGAGAAGGAAGAGGACCTGCGCCGCATGCTCCTGGAGGGCAACAGGGGGGAGCCGCTGCGCGTCAAGCTTGGCGTCGATCCAACGCATTATGATCTGACAATCGGGCATGCCGTGGTCTTTCGCAAGCTGCGCCAGTTCCAGCGTTTGGGACATAAGACGGTGGTGGTGATTGGCGACTGGACAGCGCGTCTGGGCGATCCCAGCGGCAGGGAAGAGGCGCGCAAGCCACTGACCGCCGAGCAGGTCAAAGCCAATGCCGCAACCTATCTCGATCAATTCTTCCGTATTGTGGACCGTGAGCAGACCGAGGTGCGCTGGCAGAGCGAATGGTTCGACAAATTTACACTGGCCGATGCCATCAAACTGCTTGGCTACAAGACCGTGGCGCAAATGCTGGCGCGCGAGGACTTCGCCAATCGCTACAAGAAGGGCGTCGAGATCTCTCTGTCGGAGTTTATGTATCCATTGTTACAGGGCTATGACTCCGTAGCCTTGCACGCGGATGTCGAGATTGGCGGGACCGACCAGACCTTCAACCTGCTGGTCGGGCGCGAGTTGCAACCGATCTTCGGGCAGGCGCCGCAGCAGATTCTGACGGTACACCTGATCGTCGGTCTGGACGGCGTGAAGAAGATGGGCAAGTCGCTCGACAACTACATCGCTATCACCGCGCCGGCCAATGATATGTTCGGCAAACTGATGTCTCTGCCCGATCATGCCATGCGCACCTACTTCGAGGCACTGACCGATGTTGAGGACGCCGAACTCGACGAGTTTGATCGCAAGATGGCCGAGGGGACGCTCAATCCTCGCGACGTGAAGCTGCGCATGGCGCGCGAAATCGTCACCGAGTTTCACAACGCGGCGGCGGCGAGGGAGGCGCAGGAAGCCTTTATCCGCCAGTTCTCCCAGCGCCAGTTGCCGGCTGACATGCCCGAATACCATCTCGGCGCGCCTGTGGATATCGTTACGTTCCTGGTCGAGAGCGGGATGGCCGCGAGCAGAAATGATGCCCGCCGCCTTATCGAACAGGGTGGAGTTGCCTTCTACGCCAGCGGCCGGCCAGAGGATGAGCAGCGCATCACATCGTTTGAGTTTCTGGTCCCGGTGCGTGATGGCGCTGTAATGCGCGCCGGCAGGCGGCGCTATGTG
>Ga0209061_1000654_pt1 | contig 76673 bp, 73 predicted proteins | sample Coa_R1_10_FD_187157 | JGI IMG/M metagenome (GOLD analysis project Ga0209061, IMG submission 187157) | Surface soil microbial communities from Centralia Pennsylvania, which are recovering from an underground coalmine fire - Coalmine... | ecosystem: Environmental > Terrestrial > Soil >... | reverse complement strand
CGGCTCCTCGCTCCACGACGTCACCTCGAAGCCGCCCTCGACCAGCTCGCCCACCGCTGCACCCCCGATGCGCCCGATTGCGTCGTGCATACTCTGCCCGTCCGCCGCGCCGGCCGCACGGCGTCCTCGCGCGCAGGGCTGCACCTCGCGGACCGAAGGTCCGGCGCGTCAGGTCGCGCCACCCTCAGAGTGCGACCGGCACCTCGGGCGACCGCGTCGCTCCCTGTCGTCCCGGAGACGCAGCGGCAGACCCCGCGCGCCGCGGCCGCGCTCGTGGCTGGACGACGCAGCCGGCGGAGGCGGTCGACGACCCCGGTGAACGCCCGTCCGCTGGAGGCCGCGCGCTGCCCGAGATCGCGGACCGTCTCGTCGCCCGGCGGCGTCGAGACGCCTCGCTCGCCGCGACGACGGCGAGGACGACGTCACGGGGCGGCCCGCTCGCCCTCGCGCTCGAGGCGCTCAATGGCCGCGGCCCGCTCGTGGCGCTCGTCGACCGCAGCCACCTCCGCTGCGTCGGTCTCGGCGGGTCCTCGGGCGACGAGTGCCACCTGCGATCGGCGAGCACCGCCTCGCCTCGGCCGACCTCGCCTCCCACGCGTCGCGGCGGTCGAGGCGACTCGGCGCCCGAAGGGAGGCGCGCTGCGTCCTCGACGGCGCGCCGGGCGTTCGGCCAACGCGTGTCGCCGCTCTCGCCGGGCCGAGCCCTCCCGAGCCTCGGCGGCGACGCGTGCGTGCCTCGCAGCCGACGCGCGTGCGGGTCACGCGGTCGCCGCCGCGGCCGCCGGGCGCGACGGGCGCGACGCGTTCGGCCGCCCACGCCCGGTCTCGCGCCAGCGACGCGGGCTGAACGCCTGGCGGCGCGCCGTGTGCCCGCGCAGAGAGGATCGCCGCCCAAGACGGTTGCTCTGTGCAATGATCGCAGCATGCAGACATCTTCGCGACCGGCGGCTCCCCGGACCGAGGCCGCAGGCGTGGTCGACGCGGTGGTCGCGGCGAGCAGAGCGCTCGTCGGCGTGGCGGCGAGATCGCTCGCCGGTCTCGAGGAGGAGGTCACGCTCGGCCAGTACCGGGCGCTCGTCGTGCTGTGCGCGCGCGGGCCCCTGGGGGTGGCGCAGCTCGCGGAGCAGCTCGCGGTGAATCCCTCGACCGTCACCCGGCTCCTCGACCGTCTCGTGGCGAAGGGCCTGGCACGGCGCCAGCGGACGAGCCGGGACCGCCGCTGCGTGCGGGTGCGGGCCAGCGCCGCGGGCGCAGCGCTGGTGCGCGAGGTGACGGCGCGCCGGCGTGCCGAGATCGGCCGCATCGTCGCGGCGATGCCGGCCCGCTCGCACGCCGGCCTCGTCGACGCCCTCACGCAGTTCGCCCGGGCCGCCGGCGAGGTGCCCGACCAGCACTGGGCCTGGGGGTGGCAGTGACGGCACGCGCCGAGCGCGGCGGTCGGCTCCCGCTCGTGCTCGTCGGCCGGCTCGCCTCGCAGGCGGCTGCGCAAGCCGCCCACGCCGCTCGGGCGCGGCTCGCGCCGGTCGCCGCCTGGATCCGGCGCTCCCCCTACCTGCGCAAGTGGCTCGTCCTCGGCGCCGCCATCGGGGTGATCGCCGGGCTCGGAGCCGTCGCGTTCTACAGCGCCCTCGGTGCCGCGACCCACCTGCTCCTCGGCGACCTGGTCGGCTACCGGGTCCCCACCCCCTTCGGGGAGGGCAACGGGGCGGGGAGCGCGTCGTTCGCGCGTCCGTGGGCCCTGCCGCTCGTGCTCGCTTTCGGTGGGCTGGCCTCCGGCGTGCTCGTGTCCTTCCTCGCGCCGGAAGCCGAGGGGCACGGCACCGACGCCGCGATCGAGGCGGTCCACCGCAACCCCCGCATGATCCGGGCACGCGTCGTGCTCGTGAAGATCATCGCCTCGGCGCTCACCATCGGCTCGGGTGGCTCGGGAGGGCGCGAGGGCCCGACCGCCCAGATCTCCGCCGGCTTCGGCTCCCTGCTCGCGCGGGCCCTCGACCTGTCGCCCGAGGACGGCAGGGTCGCCGTCTCGATCGGCATCGGCTCGGGGATCGGCGCGATCTTCGGAGCGCCGCTCGGGGGAGCGGTGCTCGCCGCGGACATCGTCTACCGCGACGACTTCGAGGTCCAGGCGCTCATCCCGGGGCTCATCGCCTCGATCATCGCCTACGCCGTCTTCGGGCTCATCGAGACCTTCTCCCCGCTGTTCGGCTACGTCGCCGCGACCTACCAGTTCCACGAGCCGCTCCAGCTCGGCTGGTTCGCGCTCATCGGCCTCGCGGCCGGGCCGATGGGCCTGGCCTACGCCCGGAGCTTCTACGGGACCGCGGCGCTCTTCCGACGGCTACCGGGCAGCCGCGCGCTCAAGCCGGCCCTCGGCGGCCTCCTCGTCGGCCTGATCGGCCTCGGCCTGCCCCAGGTGCTCGGCACCGGCTACGGCTGGGTCCAGCGCGCGCTCGGCGCGTCCCTCGCCTCCCTGCCGCTGTGGGTCGTGCTCGTCCTCCCCCTCGCGCGCGTCGCCGCCACCTCCCTCTCCATCGGCTCGGGGGGCTCGGGGGGAATCTTCGGCCCCGGGATGGTGATCGGCGCCTTCACCGGTGCAGCGCTGTGGCGGCTGCTCGAGCCGATCGCGCCCGGCGTACCGACGAGCCCCGCCCCCTTCGTCGTCGTGGGCATGATGGCGTGCTTCGGCGCGATCGCGCGCGCACCGCTCGCGGTCATGCTCATGGTGGCCGAGATGACCGGCTCGCTCACGCTCCTCGCGCCGGCGATGGTGGCGGTCGGCCTCGCCTACCTGATCGTGTCCCGGACCGACCAGACCATCTACCGCAGCCAGCCGAGGAACCGCGCGGACACGCCGGCCCAGCGCCTCCAGCTCGGCCTGCCCATGCTCGCCACGCTGTCGGTCGCCGACGCCCTCGTGCCGCCACGGATCTCCCTCGAGGCGGGCGAACCGGCGCGCGAGGCCCTCGCCCGCCTGTCCCGAGCGCAGGTCGCCGGGGCTCCCGTGTCCGACGCGCACGGCCGCTACGTCGGCACGGTGAGCTGCGAGCGCCTGCGAGCCGAGGCGAGCGAGCGCCCCGAAACGAGCGTCGGCCGGCTCGCCGACGGCACGGCCCCGACGCTGCAGGCGACCGACTCGCTCGAGACGGCGCTCGAGGCGCTCGCCGGAGGACCCGGCTGGGTGCCGGTGCTCGCCCCGGACCGGTCGCTCGTCGGCGTGCTCGGCGCGAGCGACGTCCTGCGCGCCTACGGCAGGGCGATCCGGACGAGGCTCGGGACGCTGCGCGGCGTGTCGCGCACGGCAGCCGCGATCGACGTCCAGGTCGGCGAGAACTCCCCCCTGGCGGGCCGGGCGCTGCGCGCCTCGGGCCTGCCGGACGGCTGCATCGTCGTCACCGTCCAGCGCGGCGGCGCGCTGCTGTTCCCGGACGGCGCGACCGTCCTGCAGCCCGGCGACGTCGCGAGCGTGCTCGTGCGACCCCAGGCGGCCGAGGTCGTCGCGCGCCTGTTCGCCGGCCGTGGCACGGAGGAGCGCGCCGCGGCGCCCGCCTAGCTGCCACCCGACGGCCGAGGCGAGCGAGCGCCGAGCGCCCCGAGGCGGCGCAGCCCTGCCGTGGGGCCCGCGGCGCTCGCGCCTCGCCGAACGGCACGTCGGCCGGCTGGCAGACTGGGCCGATGGGCGCCTCGTCGCGAGCGACCTGAGCCGGTGGGCGGCCTCCTCGAGGTGGAGGGGCTGACCCGCCGGTTCGGCGCGGTGACCGCCCTGGACGGCCTCAGCTTCGCCGTGCCCGCGGGCGAGGTCGTGGGGTTCCTCGGACCCAACGGCGCCGGCAAGACGACGACGATGCGCGCCGTCTTCGGGCTCGCGGAGCTCGACGGCGGCACCGTGCGCTGGAACGGCGCGCCCATCGGGGCGCGCGAGCGGCGGCGCTTCGGCTACATGCCCGAGGAGCGCGGCCTGTACCCCGGCATGGCGGTGCGCGACCACCTCGAGTACCTGGCGCGCCTCCACGGCGCGAGCCGCGAGGATGCTGCTCGCGGCACCCGGGCGTGGCTCGAGCGACTGGGGATCGCGGCCCGCGCCGAGGACCGCGTCGACTCCCTCTCGCACGGGAACCAGCAGCGGGTGCAGCTCGCCGCGGCCCTCGTCCACGACCCGGACCTCCTCGTCCTCGACGAGCCGCTCGCCGGCCTCGACCCCGCCGGCATCGAGGCCGTCTCGGCGGTCCTCCTCGACGAGGCCCGGCGCGGCCGCTGCGTCCTCTTCTCGAGCCACCAGCTCGACCTCGTCGAGGACCTGTGCGAGCGAGTCGTCATCATCGACCACGGCCGGCTGGTCGCGAGCGGCCGGGTCGACGACCTCGCGACCGCCGGCGAACGCCGCCTCGTCGTGCGGGTCGAGGGCGACCGGCAGGCGGCCTGGGTCCGCGGCCTACCGGGCGTGACGCTCTCGGAGGTCGAGGCGGGGGCCGCGCGCCTCGTGCTCGACCCGGCGGTGGACAGCGACACCGTGCTGCGCGCCGCCATGGCCGCCGGTCGCGTCACGGAGTTCGCGCTCGAGCGACGCCGGCTGTCGGAGGTGTTCCGGGAGGCGCTCGGGTGAGGCCGGCGGTCGTCGTCGCCGCGGCCGTGGTGGTCCTCGCGACAGCCCGCCTCTGGCGCAGGCACCGGGCCGGATCGGCGCGCGTCCGCACCCGGCGGCTGCGCAGCGCACGGCCGAGCAGCCAGACGCGCCTCGTCGCGGCCCGCGAGATCCGGGAGCGGGTCCGGGCGCGAGCGTTCCACGTCGTCACGGCGATCGTCCTCGCGGCCGTCGCCGCCGCCATCGTGATCCCGGCCCTCACCCGGGGGACCTCCCGGCCCGAGCGCGTCGGGGTCGTCGGATCCCTCTCGGGTGCCCAGCGGCGAGCCATGACCCTCGCCGCGAGCAGCACCGGCGCTCGCCTCGAGCTCGCGCCCGAGGCGAGCCTCGAGGCCGCGGTCGCGGCGCTGCGACGCGGCCGGATCGACCTCGCGCTCCGAGGGGGTCGCGAGGTGCTCGTCGACCGGGCGCCCGCTGCGACCGACGCGTCGACCCCGGCTCGGTTCGTGCACGCCCTCGCCGCCGACCTCGGCCTCGAGGAGGCGGTCGCCGCCGCGCACCTCACCCCCGACCAGGCCGCCCGCATCGCCGGGGCGAGGCCGCTCCCGATCCGCGGCCTCGCCGGGGCGCCGCCCCCGGCGACGGGGTCCCGGGGGCCGTCGCTCGTCGGCGTCGTCATCGTCTTCGTCATGCTGAGCCAGTACGAGACGTGGACGCTCATCGGCGTCATGGAGGAGAAGTCCAGCCGGGTCGCCAAGGTGCTGCTCGCCACCGTGCGCCCGGCGCAGCTGCTCGGCGGCAAGGTGCTCGGCATCGGCGTCGTCGCCCTCGCCCAGGCGAGCGCGATCCTGGCCTTCGCCTTCGTCCTCGCCGAGGCGGTCGGCTCCGACCTGCTGCGCGGGACGGCGCCGACGATGCTCGCCGCGGCGCTCCTGTGGCTCGTCGTCGGCTACGCCTTCTACTGCTGGGTGTACGCCGCGGCGGGATCGCTCGCCGAACGCCAGGACCAGATCCAGACCCTCGCCCTGCCGCTCAGCCTGCCGATGGTCTTCGGCTACGTCATGGCGCTGACGGGAGCGGCCTCCGGGCACGCGTCGGTGCTCCTCGAGGTGCTCGCCTACCTGCCCCCGACGGCGCCGTTCGCGATGCCCGTGCTCGTCGCGCTCAAGGCGGTGAGCTGGTGGGGCTTCGTCGGGGCCGTCGCGTGCAGCGTCGTCGCCACGGTCTGGGTCGCGCGCCTCGCCGCCACCGTCTACCGACGTGCCGTGCTGCGAACCGGGCGGCGCGTCCGCCTCGGCGAGGTCCTCGGGACGCGCCGAGGGCGCTGATCGCGTCGCCAGCCCGTCGCGGACGCGAAGCGGCTGCGAGCCGCTCGGGCGACGTGCCGGCCCCGGCGCAGGAGGGCCCTTCGGCCCTCCCGCGCCCGGGACGAGAGCGGCCAGGGTGGTCCGCGTCACCCGGAGCGCACGACGGTCGATCGGCAGCGGCGGCTCGCGGCGCGCAGCTGCTCGCCGACCCGCTCACGAACAAGGACGCCGCCTTCACCGAGGCCGAGCGCGACGCCTTCGGGCTGCGCGGCCTGCTGCCGAGCCGCGTGCTCGACATCGACGAGCAGGTCGCGATGGAGCTCGAGCACCTGCGCCGCAAGGGTGACGACCTCGAGCGCTACATCGGGCTCGCCGCCCTCCAGGACCGCAACGAGACCCTCTTCTACCGCCTCCTCGTCGAGCACCTCGAGGAGCTCGCCCCGATCGTCTACACCCCGACGGTCGGCCAGGCCTGCCGGCAGTTCAGCCACATCATGCGCCGACCCCGGGGCGTGTGGGTGACGCCGGAGGACCTCGAGCGCATCCCGACGCTGCTGCGCAACGCCGGCCGCGAGGACGTCCGCCTCATCGTGGTGACGGACAACGAGCGCATCCTCGGCCTCGGCGACCTCGGCGCCGGGGGCATCGGCATCCCCGTCGGCAAGCTCGCCCTCTACACGGCGGGTGCCGGCATCCACCCACGCCGGACGCTCGCCGTGTCGCTCGACTGCGGTACCGACAACGCCGAGCTCCTCGCCGATCCCCACTACCTCGGCTACCGCAGGCCGCGACTTCGCGGCGCCGCCTACGACGAGCTCGTGGAGGCCTTCGTGGAGGCGGTCGCCGAGGTCTACCCGCGGGCCCTCGTGCAGTGGGAGGACTTCAAGCAGCACAACGCCCTCCGCCTCCTCGACCGCTACCGGCACCGGATCCTGAGCTTCAACGACGACGTCCAGGGCACCGCCGCCGTCGTCGCCGCCGGGATGCTCTCGGCGCTCCACGTGACGGGCGAGGCCCTCGCCGAGCAGCGCGTCGTCGTGGTCGGGGCGGGAGCGGCGGGGATCGGGACCGCGCGCCTGCTCGCCGCCCTCCTCGCGCAGGCGGGCGTCGACGAGCGCGAGCTGCGCCGATCGGTCGTCCTGCTCGACTCGCGCGGCCTGCTCTACGAGGGCAGGGAGGGCATCGACGAGCTCAAGCGGCCGCACGCGCTGTCGCGCGCCGACCTCGGGCACCTCGGCCTCGACGCCGCCGGAGCGGCGGACCTGGCCACCGTCGTGCGCCGGGTCGCCCCGACCGTCCTCGTCGGGGCGACCGGGGTGCGCGGCGCCTTCTCGCCCGAGGCGGTGCGCGCCATGGCGGCACGGGTGCGCACCCCGGTCGTGCTCCCGCTGTCGAACCCGACGCAGTCCGCGGAAGCGACGCCTGCAGAGATCCTCGAGTGGAGCGGTGGCCGGGCCCTCGTCGCCGCCGGCAGCCCCTTCCCGCCGGTTCGCCGTGGGCGCGCGCACCGCCTCGTCGGCCAGGCGAACAACGTCTTCGTCTTCCCGGGCGTCGGCCTCGGCGCGATCGCGTCGGACGCTCGCGAGGTCACCGACAGCATGTTCCTCGTCGCCGCGAGGGCCCTCGCCGACCAGGTCGACCCCGAGCGCCTGGCCGCCGGCGCCCTCTACCCACCGCTCGGCGACCTGCGCCGCGTCTCCCGAGCCCTCGCCGTCGCGGTCGCGCGCGAGGCACGCGACACCGGCGTCGGGCGCGCGATCGCCGGGGGCGAGCTCGAGGCGGCCGTCGACGCCGCGATCTGGGACCCCGACTACCCGGCCGGACCCTGAGCCGCACCGGACCGGCCCGCTCGCCGCGGCGCCGGCCGACGGCGCTCGGCCACGCGCGGGTCCGACGCGGCCTCGCGCTCGGCGAGGAGGGCGGGCGAGTCGTTGCGGACGTCCCCGACGCGCCGGTCGACGGGCCGGCGGACGAGCGTGCCTCCTCGCGGCGACCGCAGCAGCGCCTCCAGCTCCTCGAGGTCCGCGAGGGGGTCCAGCCACGCGTCGAGCGCCCCCGCCTCGAGGAGCGCCGGCATGCGGTCGTGCACCGGCGCCACGTCCTCGTTCGCGGCCGTCGTCACGATCGTGCACGACCGGACCGAGGCGCCCGGGTCGTCCGGGCGGCCCGGGTCCCGCCAGGACTCCCACAGACCCGCGAAGGCCAGGGGAGCGCCGTCCGGGCGGGAGAGGAAGAAGGGCTGGCGCCGACCAGCGGGCTCCCGGCGCCACTCGTAGAAGCCGTCCGCCACCACGGCGAGGCGGCGGCGCGCGAAGGCCGCGCGGAAGGCGGGCTTCCTGGCGAGCGTCTCGGCGCGGGCGTTGAAGAGCCTCGTCCCGATGGACGCGTCGCGCGCCCAGGAGGGGACGAGGCCCCAGCGGTAGGCGTCGAGCACGCGCTCGCCGTCGGCGCCGGCGGCGACGCCGAGCACGGTGCGGGTCGGCGCGACGTTGTAGCTCGGGACGAAGCGCTCCTCGACCCCGGGAGCGAGGCGGGCGCCGAAGCGGCTGGCGAGCACCGGAGGCGGCGTCACGAGGACGTAGCGGCCGCACACCCGACCAACGCTACGTCCCGCCCGGCCTCAGCGTGCCGGGCGCCCGAGGCCGTCGGGCACCGCGCGCACGTGCGACCAGCCGGTGGTGACGAGGTGGCCCACGGCCCCCGCGCACAGCCCGCCGGCGAGCGAGGCGGCGACGAGGGCGCGCCGGGCGCGGGCGCGCCCGGACGAGGGCCGCGACCCTCGTGCCTCCCTCGCGTCGCGCGCCGCGAGGCGCGCCGCGCGCAGCACGTGGGCGAGGACGTGGACGCCGAGGGCGAGGAACCAGACGACGAAGCTGAGCTTGTGCACCTCGACGAGGCCGGGGTGGCGCGGTCCTGCCAGCCAGGAGGCGATCCCCGAGGCGAGGAGGGCGACCGTCGAGACGACGACGAGCGGTCCGAGGGCGCGAAGCAGCGGGTGCGGCGGGCCCGCCAGCCGGTAGCGAGCGTCGCCGAGGTAGTAGCGGGCGAAGCGCCACGAGGTCGAGGCGAGCTTCAAGAGCACGGGCGGGACGAGGGCGAGGCCGATCGCCACGTGCCACGAGAGCAGGGGCGCGACGAACGGGACCGTCAGGCCCTCGAGGAACAGGAGGACGACGAGGAGGAGCCCCGTCGCCGCCGTCAGCCGGGCGTTCGCCTCGACCGTCGGGTGCCGCCGAGCCGGGTCCTCCTCCAGGCCGACGACGTCCACGAGCAAGCCCCGCAGGCGCGCCGGACCGCCGGCCCTCGCGCCGTCGCGAGGGGGGGAGCCCGCCGCCCGCTCGCCTCCGGGCCCGGCCGGCCACGAGTCGGTCACCCGGCCTCCCGTGCGCCACGTCGCCGGGGTCCGCGAGCGGGAACGCAGGGCTCGCCAGCACGGTGCCGTCGTAGCCGATGGCGAGCGCCTCGTAGCCGTCGAGCGCGGCGACGAAGGCGAAGCCCTCCCGCCCCGCCACCGCGAGCGCCGTCGCCGCCGCGTCCGCGAGGCCGAGGTCCGGACCGGTCACCGTCGCGGAGGCGAACCGGGCCTCGTGCCGTCCCGTCCGCGGGTTGACGAGGTGCGCGCCCCGCTCGTAGGTGCCGGAGGTGGCGATCGCGCCGCGCACCTCGGCGACGGCCGCGACCCGGCCCGGCGAGGCCGGGTCGCGAATGCCGATGCGCCAGGGCTCGCCGCCACCGGGGCTGCCCGCGGCGGCGATGTCGCCGCCGGCGTTGACCAGGCAGTCGCCGAAGCCGGCCCGACAGAGCACCTCGAGCGCCCGGGCGGCGGCCCAGCCCTTCACGAGCCCCGTGGGGTCGAAGCCGCCAGGCAGCTCGGCGTCGAACCACCCCGCCGTCGCGAGGCGCGCCCGCTCGCAGGCCGCTGCCACGGCGGCAACCTCCGCCGGCGCGTCCTCGAGGCGGAGCTCCCCCCGGCGCAGCCGGCTCGCCGGGCTCTCGGGCCGCCACAGGGAGAAGACGGCGTCGAGGCGGCGCAAGAGCGCGCCGGCTCGCGCGAGCGCGACGGCGAGGTCGGCGCGGCGCGCCTCGTCGGCGAGGCGGACGTCGAAGGTCACGACGGTGCCCATCACCTGCTCGGTCCGCCGCACCCACCGTCCGGGCGCCACGTCCGTCGCTCGCAGGCCCGGCACCTAGAGGCCCAGCTTCCGGAGGGCCGACTGGAGCGACTGGGCGAAGCCGGCGCTCGTGTAGGTCGCCCCCGAGACGCCCTGGATGTTGGCGCTCTGGGCCTGGAGCGCCTGCTGCTCGAGGATGGGGATCGCCTGCTCGTCGATGAACTGGGAGCGGAAGTTCCCGCCGTCGTCGAGGGACGCGATCCGCACGTTCGTGATCCGCCGGCCCGTGACGGTGACCGCGACGGAGAGCACGCCGTAGGAGTAGTCGACGGCCGCGCCGGTGGCGTGGCGGACGGCCTGCGGCGCGACGGTCGAGCTCGTCGGCGGGGTCGTCGAGGCCGGGGTCCCGGCCGGGGCACCGGTGCCGCGCGGCGCCGGGCCCGACCCGCCCCGGCGCGGCGGCGCGCCCGAGGCGACCGGTGAGGACGAGGACGAGGACGGCGAGGACGGTGCCGCCCCGAGCGCGCCCGGCACGGTGAGAGCCGCCGGCCTCGTGTGGAAGGCGAGCACCGCCGCGAGGCCGGCGGCGGTGGCGGCGAGGACGAGGGGCGCGCGCCTCACGGCCGCCTCCCGGCCTCGCAGCGGGCGGGCGCGCCCGGCTGCTCAGAAGGCGAAGCGCTCACGGTGGACCCGGTCCTCGCGCACGCCGAGACGGTGCAGCGCCTTCTCCAGCCGCCCCACGAGTGGCTCCGGACCGCACAGGTAGACGTCGCGCTGGACGACGTCGGGCACGAGGCGGCGGATCTCGCGCGCGTCGAGGCGGACCGCCTGGCGCGGCCCGATCACCTCGTGGAGGGCACCCCGACGCGCCTCGACGAGGCGCGAGAGCTCCTCGTGGAGCGGGAGGTCCTCGCGCCGCGTCGCCCGCAGCAGGACCACGACGTCGACCGTCGGGGGCAGGTCCTCGAGGATGGCCCGCAGCGGCGTCACCCCGACGCCCGCCCCGACGAGCAGCACCCGCTCGCCGACGCGCCGCTCGCCGGTGAACACGCCGTAGGGGCCCTCGATGGCGACGGGCGTGCCGGGTGCCAAGGTCGCGAGCGAGCGGGAGTGGTCGCCGAGCGCGCGCACGGTGACGCGCAGGTACGGCGGCCGCGGGAGCGCCGAGAGCGAGTAGGGGTGCGCCTGCCACCACAGGCCTCTCGCGAGGAAGCGCCAGAGGAAGAACTGGCCGCCCTCGACCTTCAGGCGCTCGAGGTGCCTGCCGGCGCAGACGATCGAGACGACGCCAGGCGCCTCGGCCTGCACGCCGACGACGCGCAGGCGGTGGTAGAGGCTGCGCCACAGCGGCAGGCCGACGCGGTAGGCGAGGGCGACGCCCGCCGTCGCCGCCCACGCGAGCGACCAGACCCAGCGGGCGAGGGGGTGGCCGACGAAGGGGGCGCCGGTCGCGAGCTGGTGCGCGAAGGCGAGGGCGAGCGCGAGGTACACGTAGAGGTGCACGACCCACCACGTCTCGTAGCGCAGCCGCCGGCGCACGAAGCGCACCGACGCGACGCCGACGAGGACGAGGAGGCCGAAGGCGACCGTCGCGGCGAGCACGTCGGGGTACGAGGTGAGGAAGGTCCAGACTTGGGACCAGAAGCCGGTGCGCGCCGCCTGCGCGTAGCCGAGGGTGATGCACAGCGCGTGCACGGTGATGAGCGCGAGCGGCCAGAGCCCGACGCGACGGTGCCAACGCGCCAGGCGGTCCTGGCCGACCGCCCGTTCGATGGCCGGGATCCGGGCCATCAGCAGGACCATCACGAGCAGGAGGTAGGCGCCTGCCAGACCGGCGAGGCGGCCGACGGCCGTGAGCAGCCCTCCGGGCGCGGCGATGGACCCCGGGGTCTCGGCCGTCACGGCGAGGCCGAGCGTCGCCCCGAACCCGAGGCCGACGAGGGCCGCACCGGCGTCCACGACGCGCTCGTGCAGCTGGCGCCGCTGCAGCCTCGCCCAGGTGCCTGCCGGAGCGCCGTCGAGAGGCGGTGCCACGGTCCGATCTTGTCGCGTCATCCTGGGACTTCGCTGGGATCTCCCTGAGCGCCAGGTCGGGAGCCGGCGCCGCCATGCTACGAGCCGGCTCGTGCCCACCGGTCGCGGCTGCGAAGGGCCCTTCGTCCCTGACCGCCTGCGAGCCGCCCGCGTAGCCTCACCTCGGAGGTGGTCGCAATGGCCCTCGACACGATCCTCGCAGCGGCGATCCGGTCCTCGGCTCGCCGGGTGGCGCCCGGCGAGGCCGGAGCGCTCGAGCGGGCGCTGGCCCTCGCGCAGCGCGACCTGGCCGGCGGCGCCACGACGGCGCAGGCCTACGAGCACGCCCAGGCGTTCCTCGCCGCCTGGCGCGACCACCCGTCGCACGCCCGGCCCCGCCTCGCGCCCACCCGGCGCGCGTCGTGAACTCCGCCGCTTCGGGAACGAGGGTCTGAGGCCGGAGGGCGACCACGGCGTCGCGCGCCGCTCGCGCCGCGCGAGCGCTCGTCGAGGACCTCGGGGGGCGTTTCTCGCGCGAGCTCGGGATCGACCTCGACGACGGCGAGAGCGAGGTCGAGCGGTGGCTCCTCGCCGCCGCGCTCTTCGGGACCCGCATCCCGGCGACGACCGCAGAGCGCACCTACGCCGTCCTTCGCGACGCGGGCATCGCCACGGTCGCCGACGTCGAGGCGCGCCCGACCGGCGAGCTCGTCGAGCTCCTCGACCGCGGCGGCTACGCGCGCTACGACTTCCGCACGGCCGCGCGCCTCGCCGCGCTGGCACGTGCGCTGTCCGACCGCTACGAGGGGCGGATCGGGATCCTCGGCGAGCGCTGCTTCGACCCCCAGGCGCTCGAGGCCGAGCTCGACGAGCTCCCCGGCTTCGGGCCGGTGACCGTCCGCGTCTTCCTGCGAGAGCTGCGCGGCCGGTGGCCCGGTGCCGATCCCCCCCTCGACGAGCGCGCCGCGTGGGCGGCCTCGCACCTCGGGATCCTCGGCGACCGGCCGAGCCTGCGCGCGCTGCGCACCCTCGCCGGATCGGCCGGCGTCGACGTGCGCGACCTCGAGGCCGCGCTCGTGCGCGCCGCCCTCGCCCACCGGCGGGCCGCCACGTGCCCCGGCGGCGACGCCTGCTTCCTGCGAAGGGCGAGGCGCACGCCCGCGGCGAGCCCTGCTCGCCGGTGACGGCGCCGGGCGCTCGGCCCGAGCCTCCCGTGGCGGCGCGCGACGCCCCCCTACGATCGAAGCCGATGGCCGAGACCGTCGCTCGCCACGTCGTCGTCGCGGGTCGGGTCCAGGGGGTCTGGTTCCGTCACAGCCTGCGGCGCGAGGCCGAGCGCCGCTCGGTCACCGGGTGGGTGCGCAACCTCGCCGACGGACGCGTCGAGGCGCTGCTCGAGGGCAGTCCGAGCGACGTGGAGGCGCTCGTCGCCTGGTGCGCGCGCGGGCCGCGCGGCGCTCGCGTGGCGGGCGTGACGAGCGAGGCGGTCCCGCCGACCGGCGTCACGGGCTTCGAGGTCCGCTGACCGCCGTTCGCGCCGGCGGCGCCCGCCGAGCGCCGGGGTGCGGTCGCGCCACCTCGCGCCGGGCGGCGTCGCCTACCCTGGGCGCTCGTGCCCGACGTACGAGACCCTTCGAGCGCGCAGCTCGGCCTTCCCGGACCGCCCGGCGCGCCCGGCGCGGGCGAGCCGGCGCCGACAGCACCGAGGCCCTCCTGGCGCACGAGGCGTCGCGCCGCCAAGGCGCGCCGCTCGAAGCTCCGGCGCCGCCTGACTCGGGGGGCGATCGCGCTCGTCCTGCTCGTCGTGGCGATCGCGGGGAGCGCAGCCGGCTTCGTCATCTACCAGCTCCACCAGATCCACCGCGTCGAGGTGCGCGGCCTCACCCCCTCCGGGCGGGGTGGGACGGAGAACATCCTCCTCGTCGGTTCGACCTCGAGGTGCGCGGTCCCGGCGAACGCCAAGCACCTCCAGAACTTCGTCCAGCAGTGCCGAGAGGGCGTCAACGGCGTCAACAGCGACGTCGTCATGATCCTGCGCCTCGAACCGGCGACCCACCGCGTCGCGCTGCTCTCGATCCCCCGGGACACCTTCGTCCCCAACGCACGCCAGGGCGGCCTCTACAACAAGATCGACGCCGCGCTCGCCGACGGGCCGAGCCAGCTCGTCGCGGCGATCCAGCAGGACTTCGGGATCCCGATCACCCACTACGTCGTGCTGAACTTCGCCACCTTCGCCGGCATCGTGACGGCCCTCGGCGGCATCGACATGTACTTCCCGACGACGGTGTACGACGCGCAGTCCGGCCTCTACGTCAACCGCACCGGCTGCGTGCACATCAGCGGCCTCGAGGCGCTCGCCCTGGTCCGGGCGCGCCACATGTACTACGACTACGACCCGCGGACGCACACCTGGCGCGGCTACGACGGCTCGGGCGACCTCGGCCGGATCATCCGGGACCACATCTTCCTGAAGGTCCTCGCGAGCGAGGTGGCCCGGCGGGGCCTCGGCAGCGTCTCGACGGACAGCTCCCTGCTGTCGGCGATCGCGCCGGACCTCACGGTCGAGTCGACCTTCAGCTACCACGAGATGCTCCACCTGCTGCTCGCCTTCCACTCGGCGAACATCTCGAAGGTCCCGGAGCTCACGCTGCCGGTCATGATCGACCCCAACACCTACTACTACAAGGGCTACGACTACGGCGACGTCGTCTTCCCGGCCGAGCCGCAGGACCGCCAGACGATCGCCGCCTTCCTCGGCGCCCCGCTCCCCGGCTCGCGCCTGAAGCCGTCCTCGATCTCGGTCTCGGTCGTCGACGGAACCGGCTCGCCGGCCGCCGCCGCCGCCACGACGCGCGCCCTCGACGCCCTCGGGTTCCGGGCGACGGTCGCGGGTTCCCAGGCCCCGGTCGGGCCCATCTCGGAGACGACCGTCCGCTACCGCTCCCCGTCGGACCTCCCGAAGGCCGAGCGCGTCCTCGCCTCGCTGTCGGGCCCGGCCGTGCTCGCCCTGGGACCCACGGCGAACGGCGCGCCGGTGACGGTGATCACCGGGAGCGACCTCGGCGTGCTGCCCGGACCGGGGGCCAGGCAGGCCGCGGCGCGCGGCGGTGCGGTGACCGCCCGGCTCGCGTCCGAGCAGGCGGCGACGTCGAGCCTCGACCCGCCGACGTCGGCCGCCACGCCCATCCCGCCGTACGACCCGCGCGCCTGCCCGCCCGGGAGCCACGGCTAGGCCGGGCGCACCGGCCCGGGCGCGCCCGGCGAGCCGCGGCGTCGGCCTGCCGGCGACTGCGCGGCCTCGCGAGTGGGTAGTGGCGCGCGGGAGGGCTCCATGCCACGGGCGATCTGGACCGGCTACCTGAGCTTCGGCCTCGTCAGCGTGCCGGTCGCCCTCCATCCGGCGACCGAGGACCGCGCCGTCCGCTTCAACCAGCTCCAGCGCGGCACCTCGGACCGTATCCGCTACCGCAAGGTCAACGAGCGGACCGGCGAGGCGGTCGACGCCGCCGACATCGTGCGCGGCTACGACCTCGGCGGCGGGGAGTACGTCCTCGTCACCCCCGAGGAGCTGCGGGCCGTCGCGCCGGGGCGGTCCGAGACGATCGACATCGCCGACTTCGTCGACCTCGGCGAGATCGACCCGGTCTACTTCGTCCGCCCCTACTACCTCGCGCCGCGCCACCAGGTAGCGGCGCACGCCTACGCGCTCTTGCGCGAGGCGATCGCGCGATCGCACAAGGCGGCCGTCGGCACCTTCGTCCTGCGCGAACGGCAGTACCTCGTGGCGATCCGCTCCGTCGGCGCGGCCCTCGCCCTCGAGACGCTGCGCTTCGCCGACGAGGTGCGCGACCCGGCCGAGCTCGACCTGCCCGAGGCGGACGGCCTCGCCGAACGCGAGCTCGAGGCGGCCCTGCGCCTCATCGAGTCGCTCACCCGCGAGTGGTCGCCCGAGCGCTACGAGGACACCTACCGACGACGCGTCGAGGAGCTCGTCGAGCGGAAGCGGGAGGGCCGTGCGGTCGTGACGGCGGAGCCGCCGCCGGCGGCGAACGTCGTCAACCTCATGGACGCGCTCGAGGCGAGCCTGGCGCGCGTGCGCGCCGGCGCGCCCGCGGCGCGGGAGCGGCCTCGGGCCGAGCGAGCGACCGAGGGGCTCGCCGCCCTGCGCAAGGCGGACCTCGCGGCGCGCGCCGCCGAGCTCGGCATCGAGGGCCGCTCGAGGATGACGAAGGAGCAGCTCGTCGAGGCGGTGGCGAGCGCCACCGCCAGCCGCCGGCGCGCGAGGAAGGTCTCGTGAGCCGGCGCGCCGAGCCGGCCGGGAGCCGCGCTCAGCGCGTCGGCGGTGCCGCCGGCGCCGGCCGTGCGGGCGCGCCGCTCGCGGGCACGAGCAGCGGGAGCTCCACGACGACCCTCGTCCCGCGGCCCGGCGCGGTGTCGAGGCGGGCGCTGCCGCCGTGCGCCTCGGCGATCGAGGCGACGATGGCGAGCCCGAGCCCGGCCCCGCCGCTGTCTCGAGCCCGCGAGCGATCGGCTCGGTAGAAGCGCTCGAAGGCGCGCGCCGCATCCTCCGGCGCCATGCCGGGGCCCTCGTCGGCGACGACGAGGACGGCGCGCCCGTCCGCCCGCTCCACCCGCACCTCGACGGGCGTGCCGGCGGGGGTGTGGCGCAGCGCGTTCTGGAGGAGGTTGCCGACGAGCTGTCGCAGCCGCTGCTCGTCGCCTTCGACGACGACGAGGCCGTCGACCGAGACGGTGACGGGGCGGGCGGGCTCGAGCACCTGGGCGTCGGCCGCCGCGTCGGTGGCGACGAGGCCGAGGTCGACGGGCGTGCGCTCGAGCGGCCGCCCCTGGTCGAGGCGGGCGAGGAGGAGGAGGTCGTCCACGAGCCCGCCCATGCGTGCCGCCTCCTCCTCGATCCGGCGCATCGCCCGCCCGAGGTCCTCCGGCCGGCTCGCCGCGCCCCGGCGGAACAGCTCGGCGTAGCCGCGGATCGAGGTGACGGGCGTCCGCAGCTCGTGGGAGGCGTCGGCCAGGAACTGCCGCAGGCGGCGCTCGGACGCCTGCTGCTCGGCGAAGGCGTGCTCGAGGCGCCCGAGCATGGCGTTGAAGGTGCGCCCGAGCCGACCGACCTCGGTGCGCGCGTCGTCGTGCGGGACTCGCCGGGACAGGTCGCCAGCCTCGATCGCGGCGGCCGTCCGCTCGATCTCGGCGAGCGGGCGCATCCCGACGCGCACGACGAGGTAGCCGAGGGCTGCCAGCGCGGCGAGCACGGCCGCCGACACCGCGAGGTCGACGTCGACGAGGCGGCCGAGCGTGCCGTTGATCGAGCTGAGCGGGATGGCGACGAGGACGAAGGCCGAACCGGGGTAGGCGAAGGCGAGCCGCGCGGGCGCGAGGAACACGACCGCCCGGTAGGCGGCGCCGCCGGCGAACGCGGTGAAGATCTGGCTGTCCGTCTCGGCGAAGATCCCCGGGGGGCCGGCGCGTGCGAGCGCGGCGGCCGGGACGGTGAGCTTCGCCGCCGACGGGTTGCTCGACGCGACGACCTGGCCCGACTGCGACAGGGTGGCGACGTAGGTGCCCACGGGCAGGTGCGAGAGGTCGACGGGCTCGCCGAAGGCGACGCTGGAGGCGATGCGGGGCGCGGCGATGTGCAGCTGCTGGTCGATCTGGGCCGCGAGGTACGAGCGGATCTGGCTGTAGACGACGACGTCGGCGACGACGAGGCCGAGCGCGGCGACGACGACGAGGCCGAGGAGCAGGCGCGCCCGCAGCGAGGCGCCGGCGAGGCGCCGCCTCACCGAGGACGCGAGCGAGCTCACCTCGAGCCGTGGCCGACCGGCAGCCGCAGGCTGTAGCCGGCGCCCCGCAGCGTGTGGATGAGCGGGGGGCCGAGCGTGTCGATCTTCTTGCGCAGGTAGCTGATGTAGGTCTCGACGACGTTGGCGTCCCCGCCGAAGTCGTACTCCCACACGTGGTCGAGGATCTGCGCCTTCGACAGGACCCGGCGCGGGTTCAGCATCAGGTAGCGCAGGAGCTTGAACTCCGTCGGCGTGAGCTCGATCGGGGTGGAGCCGCGGAAGACCTCGCGGGTGTCCTCGTCGAGCTCGAGGTCGGCGAAGGTCAGCCGGGCGGAGGCGGCACCGCCGTCGAGCACCCGGCGGAGCACGGCGCGCGCTCGGGCGAGGAGCTCCTCGAGGCTGAACGGCTTCGTGACGTAGTCGTCGCCGCCGAGCGTGAGGCCGCGCACCTTGTCCTCGGTGGCGTCACGCGCGGTCAGGAAGACGATCGGGACGCGCTGGCCCTCCGAGCGCAGGCGCCGCGCCACCTCGAAGCCGTCGAGGTCCGGCAGCATGACGTCGAGCACGACGAGGTGCGGGCGGAAGCTCGCGACGCGCTCGAGCGCCTTGCGGCCGGTGCCGGCGGTGTCGGTCTCGAAGCCTTCGTAGCGGAAGGCGGTCGCGACGAGATCGGTGATGTTCGCCTCGTCGTCGACGACGAGGACACGCGTCGGTGCCTGCTCCATGCTCCCATCCTGCCCGCTGTTGCTGTGGGCGGGCTGTGGGTTGCCTGTCGGCGGGGTCGGCGAGCGCCTAGGCGCCTCCGCCGGGCGGCGGCCGGTCGCGCCCGGCCCACGTGCTCGGGGCGTCGCTCGCCGGGAACGACTCGCGGCTCTGCTCGTCCACGAGCCAGTCGAGGTGGTCGCGCGCCACCTGGTCGTCGGCCGGGCTGCTCGGGCCGGTCGGGGACCTCGACGCCATGCGCGCCTCCTCCGCGAGAGCCTAGCCCGAGCCGACGTTCCTCGTGTCGGGCCAGGTCGCTGCGCTGGAGGGTCGTCCACGGTGGCCGACGCTCCGGCGACACGGCGATCCTCGGCTCGCTCGCACCGAGACGTTCGCCACCCGGCGCCGACTGGCCGTCGGGGTAGCGAGGAGGTCGACGGTGACCCGGCCGACGCACCCGCCTGCGTCTCGCGAGCGAGGGCGCCCGCCAGGCTCCCCGGAGGCGCGCGCCGGTTCGCTCGCCACCTCCTCCCTGCGGCCGTCTCGGTCCGCCGGCGTCGGACCGTGCCGTCGGCCACGAGGATGGGCGCGAGGGCGTGAGGTCTGACCCGGTCCTCGAGCCGCTGGCGGACCGCAGGCCGACGGCGACGGCCTCCGTGGAGCGCAGGTCCAACGCCACACCCTCGAGCTCCCCGAGGCCGCGATCACCTCGCACGGCTCGTGCGCGTCCTCGGCGCTCCTGGTGCGCAGCAGCTGTCCCCGGCCTCGCCGCGCCACCGGCGCGACGGGTCGTCGGCGGGCGCTCGCCGGGCCGCGCCGGCGACAGCACCAGGGCGCCGTCGGCTGCCCCCGTCCGCACGAGCGAGGATCAGTAGGTCGCGCCGCCGGTCACGGGGAGGATGGTGACCAGGCGCGCCGTGATCGTCGCCCCCGAGCGCGCGCCGAGGACGTAGACGAGCTCCCCGGCGGCGACGGCCGACGCCGACGCGGCGCCCGTAGCGCTCCGGAAGACGGTGGAGGGGCGCTCGAGCACCGTGAGGGTCTCGCCCCGGCGCGTCGTCATCGTGAAGCCGGACGACGAGACCGCGTCGACCCGACCGAGCGCGCCCGGCGCGTGCCGGGCCGCGCGAGGGCCGAAGCCGGGCCGTGCCACGCCCGGCCCACCGGGGGCGACGGGGGGCGTCGTCGGCAGGCCGCTCGGCGCACCGGCGAGCGCGACCGACAGCCCCGTCACCGCGCCGGCGAGCAGCCCGGCGGCCGTCCAGCCGGCCCAGCGGCTCGCGAGCACGCCGAGCACTCGCCGGCCGCGGCGCTGGCCCCTCCCCACCGCGTCGGGCGCGGCGGGCGGGTCCTGCGGACGCTCAGCTGCGCTCACTCGTCCACCTGCCGTCTCGCCTCCTCGAGTGGACGCCTCCCAGGATGCAGGGGAGAGCTACGTCCACGCTGGACGGGACCTGGGAAGATGCTCGGAGGCGGTCGACCGCCCTCACTGCGCCGGTCCGCTGGCGAGCGTTACCTCGGCGTGCTGGGCGGTGCCGGAGCGGGTGAGCCAGTCGAGCTCGACCGACGAGCCCGGCTCCGCCGCGACGAGACGGGCGGTGAGCGCCGCGACCGACGAGACGGCCGAGCCGCCGAGCGAGGTGATGACGTCGCCGGGCACGAGCCCGGCCGCCGCGGCGGGCGTGCCGGGCAGGACGGCGGCGACGACGGGACCCTGCGCCCACCCGCTCCCGTCGAAGTAGAGGCGTTGGACCGCCTCGACGCCGAGGAAGGCGGTCGGGCCGACGTGGATCGCCGCCGAGCGGTGGCCCGCCTCGATGGCCCGGACGATGCGCAGGACGCGGTTGATCGGCAGCGCGTAGCCGACGGTGGCCGAGCCGGACGGCGCACCGGTCGAGCCTGCGGTGTCCATTCCGATCACCCTGCCAGCGGCCGAGACGAGGGCGCCCCCCGAGTCGCCCGGCTGCAACGGGGCGCTCGTCCCGAGGACGGCGACGAGCCGCTCCGAGCCGCCGAAGGCGTCCTCGGCGGTGATCGTCCGGTGCAGCGTCGTGAGCACGCCGGTCGCCGCGCGCGGGACCCCGCCGCGACCGCCGGCGTTGCCAACCGCCGTGACGGGCGCACCGATGCGGAGGCGCTGCGAGCTGCCGAGCGGTACGCGGGCGAGGCCGTGCGCCCCGACGAGCCGGAGGAGCGCGACGTCGTCGCGGATGTCGTAGCCGGTGACGGTGGCCCGGTAGGTGCGGTGGTTGCCGACGTCGGTGACCACGATCGAGGTCGCGCCGCGCACGACGTGGTTGTTCGTCACGACCACCCCGTCGGCAGCGAGCACCATGCCCGTCGCCGCTCCCTGCTCGCCGAGCATGCCGAGGACGACGCGCACGTCCACGAGGCCGGCGTCGACGCGCGCGACGGCGGCGGCGTTCGACGGCCGGGTCCCCGGCGAGGGCGCGGCCACGAGGGAGAGCCCGGCCAGAGCGAGCAGTCGGCGAGTCCACATGGCCTCGAGGGCAGTATGACGTCCCGACCTGAGCGCGATGCCGGAGCGACCTGAGCGCCAGCTGTGTCGCCGTGTCGACCGTCGCTGGTGAAGCGCTGACGCGCCTCGTCGGGCCGCTGCCGCGGCGCGCGACGGTCAGACCCGTGCCATGTTGACGAACCGGGCGAAGTTGCCGACGAAGCCGAGGTGCACGACACCGGTCGGACCGTTGCGGTGCTTGGCGATGATCACCTCCGCCGCGCCCCGCTCGGTCGTGTCGGGGTTGTACACCTCGTCGCGGTAGATGAACATCACGACGTCGGCGTCCTGCTCGATCGCTCCCGACTCGCGCAGGTCGGCGAGGAGCGGGCGCTTGTCGGCCCTGCTCTCGAGGCCTCGGGAGAGCTGGCTCAGGGCCACGACGGGGATCTCGAGCTCGCGAGCGAGGATCTTGAGCCCCCGGCTGATCTCCGAGATCTCGACCTGGCGGTTCTCCGCCGTCGAGCGGCCCGTCATGAGCTGGAGGTAGTCGACGACGACGAGGCCGAGGCCGTCGCGGCTCTTCATGCGCCGCGCCTTCGCACGGATGTCCATCACCGTCACGTTCGGGTTGTCGTCGATGTAGAGCGGCGCGTTGCCGATCCGGCCGATGGCGTGGCTGATCTTCGGCCAGTCGCCCTCGAGGAGGCGCCCGTTGCGCATCCTCGTGGCGTCGACGCGTGCCTCCGCGCACAGCACGCGCTGGGCGATCTCGAGGTGGCTCATCTCGAGGGAGAAGAAGAGCACCGGGATCCCCTGGATCGCCGCGTGCGCCGCCAGCCCGAGCGCGAACGCGGTCTTGCCCATGGACGGCCGTGCCCCGACGACGACGAGGTTGGAGGCCTGCAGCCCCGACAGCTGCTCGTCGAGGTCGGTGAAGCCCGTCGGGACCCCGGTGATGGTCTCCTTGCGCCCGTAGAGCTCCTCGAGGCGGTCGAGGCTGCGCGACAGGAGCTCCTGGAGCGGGGCGACCGTGTCCGCCGAGCGCCGCTGGGCGACCTCGAAGATCATCGACTCGGCCCGATCGAGGGCCCCGGCGACGTCCTCCGGCAGCCCGTAGCTCATCTCGGCGATCTCCTGGGAGACGCCGATCAGCCGGCGCAGGAGCGCGTGCTCTTCGACGATGCGCGCGTAGCGCTGCGCGCTCGAGATCGCTGGCGTGTTCGACTGGAGGGAGACGAGCGCGGCGGCGCCGCCGACCTCGTCGAGACAACCGGCCCGACGCAGCTCCTCGGCGACCGTCACGGCGTCGGCCGGCTCGCCCTGGGCGTAGAGGGAGGTGATCGCGGCGAAGATCTGGGCGTGCGAGGGCTTGTAGAAGTCGGCCGCGCTGCAGCGCTCGAGCGCGACCGCGATCGCGTCGCGCGAGAGGAGCATCGCGCCGAGGAGCGACTCCTCGGCCTCGAGGCTGTGCGGCGGCACGCGGTTCGGGTTGGCCTGCGTGGCGACCTGGCGGACCCGCCGGCGGGTCTCGTCGAGCGGCTGGAGCATCGGCCGCTCAGGGTGCCTCGTGCCGCCTGTTGGCGGCTAGTGCCCGATCCTCTGGATATCGCGGGCCCGGCTGTGGAGCACGGGGGGACGACGTCGAGGTTCCTGTGGCCTCTCGCGCGCGCCGGGGCGGTTCGCGGTCCGACCCACCGAGCGCGCGCCACCCTCGCATGCGGCGCAACCTAGGCGCCCGGTGTCGCACTCCGACCCGTCCCGTCGCTCGATGGGCCGGCGACCGTGGGCGGGGAGGCGGCGGCTCGCCGCAGGGCCGCTCCTCGCGTCGACGGCGCGAGGTCCGGCGCGCCCCACGGCGACTCCACGCCGGGGAGCGGCGCTACGCGGGGACGACCTCCACGGTGAGGGCGAACTCGACCTCGGGGTGGAGGCGCACGCGCACCTCGTGGACGCCCAGCGTCTTCACCGGCTCGTAGGCGACCAGCTTGTGCCGATCGAGCTCGACGCCGGCCTGGGAGGCGACGGCCGCGACCACGTCGCTCGCGGTGACCGAGCCGAAGAGGCGGCCCTCCGAGCCAGCGCGGGCCGCGACCGTGAAGGTCATCGGCACGAGGCGCTGCGCGATGGCCTCCGCCGCCTCGCGCTCCTTCGAGTCGCGAAGGTCGCGTCGACGGCGCATCGCGGCGGCCTGGGCGGCGATCTTGTCGCTCGCCACGATGGCGAGACCGGAGGGGACGAGGTGGTTGCGGGCGTAGCCGTCGGCGACGTCGACGATGTCCCCTCGCCGGCCGAGCCCGGCGAGGTCCGAGCGGAGGACGACCCTCATGCGTCGGCCCCGACGTCGAGCGCGGCCGTCCCGTCGCCTCCGGGCGCGAGCTCCGCGGCGTCCGGAGTCGCCTCGCGCGCCTCCGCACCCGGCGGCGGAGCGGAGGACGCGGCGCGCCTCGCGCGGCTGCCCGGGCGCTCGGTCGTCATGCGCTGGGTGTACGGCAGGAGGGCGAGCTCTCGCGCGGTCTTGATGGCGACCGCCACCGCTCGCTGGTGCTGGGCGCAGTTGCCCGAAACCCGGCGGGCACGGATCTTGCCGCGGTCGGACATGAACTTCTTCAGCAGGTTCACGTCCTTGTACTCGACGTGCGCGATCCGCTCCTTGCAGAAGACGCAGACCTTCTTCTTGACCTTGCGCCCGGCGTCCTTCGGGGCACGGCGGCTCGAGCGGTCGCGATCGTTGCTGCGCGCCATCAGAACGGCTCCTCGTCCTCGGCCGCGTAGGCGGGCTCGGGCGCGTGGCGCGCCGGGCGCGCCTGGGCGGCGCCGTCCCCGCCAGGACCGCGGCGCTCGTTCTTCACGACCTGCGCGGTCGCCCACCGCAGGCTCGGGCCGAGCTCGTCGGCGACGATCTCGATGCGCGACCGCTTCTCGCCCTCGGGCGTCTCCCACGAGCGCTGCTCGAGCCGCCCGGTGACGATGACGCGCGCGCCGCGCGTCAGGCTCTCGCTCACGTTCTCGGCCATCTCACGCCAGCAGACGACGTCGAAGAAGCTCGTCGCCTCCTCCCACTCCTGGGTCTGGCGGTTCTGCCAGCGGCGGTTCACCGCGAGCCCGAAGCTGGCCGTCGCCTGGCCAGAGGGGGTGAACCGCAGCTCCGGGTCGCGCGTCACGTTGCCGACGAGCGTCACGGTGTTTCCGTTCGACATGGCTGCCTCCGATCGGACTAGCGAGCCTGAGCCGCTTCGGGCTCCGGGCTGGTGGCGGGACGGGCGACCCGGTGCTCGGGCTGGCGGATGACGCGGTGGCGCAGCACGTCGTCGGAGAGCGAGAGGAATCGGTCGACCTCGGCCACGGTCGCCGGCTGCGCGCTCACCTCTACGAACACGTAGTAACCCTCGCTGCGGTGCTTCATCTCGTAGGCGAACGGCCGACGCCCCCAGCGGTCGATGCGACCGGGGCGGCCGCCGCGCGCGCTGACGAGCTCGACGACGCGCTCGATCGTCTCCCGGATGGCCTGCTCGTCCAGCGTGGCGTCGAAGATGATCGCGATCTCGTAGGGCCGCACGGGCGGCTCACCTCCTTCGGACCCGGCGCCGGTGCGACCGGGGCCCCGGCTCGTTCACCGGGACAGGGGTGGTCTGTGGCGCGGTCATCGTAGCCGAAGCCTGCGCCGCGGCCGCCTCCCCGGAACACCCCCGGAGCGTCGCGCCGCGGCTCCCGGCCCGCCTACCGCGGCGCTCCATCGGCGGCCTCGCGCGCCAGAGCCTCCTCGAGGCCGGGCGGCGCGTGGTAGGTCTCGGCCTCGGCGGGGAAGGTGCCGGCGCGCACGTCCGCCGCGTAGGCCGCGACGGCCAGACGAGCCGCCTGCGCGAGCTCGGCGTAGCGCCGCACGAAGCGCGGCGGCGACTCGGTCAGGCCGAGCAGGTCGTGGAGCACGAGGACCTGACCGTCGCAGGCCGCGCCCGCCCCGATGCCGATCGTCGGGACCTCGATCGCCTCCGTGACGCGCCGGGCCACGACGTCGGGCACCCCCTCGAGGACGATGGCGAAGCAGCCGGCCGCGGCGAGGGCCTCGGCGTCGAGCTCGAGGGCTGCGGCTTCGCGCGGCGCCCGTGCCTGAACGCGCAGGCCGCCCATCGCCCGCACGGACTGCGGGGTCAGCCCGAGGTGGCCCATCACCGGGATCTCGGCGTCGAGGAGGGCCCGGAGCACGTCGAGGCGGCGACGGCCGCCCTCGAGCTTCACGGCGTCGGCGCCGGCGCGGATGAGGGTGGCGGCGTTGCGCAGGGTGTCGGCAGTGCCGACGTGGTAGCTCATCCAGGGCATGTCGGCGACGACGAGGGCGTTCGGGCGCGCCCGGGCGACGGCGGCGACGTGGTACGCCATCTCGTCGATGCCGACCGAGAGCGTGTCGTCCAGGCCGAGGACGACGTTGGCGAGCGAGTCCCCGACGAGGATGGCGTCCACGCCCGCCCCGTCGACGATGCGGGCCGAGGGGAAGTCGTACGCCGTCACCATGACGATCGGCGCTGCGCCGAGCCGCCGCTTGCGCCCCGCGAGAGCGGGTGCGGTGACCTTCGTGGCCATGACCAACCTCCACCGTCCAGCGCCTGGCGGCTGCCGGCGGCGATCGAAGGCTAGCGCCGTGGCAGCCGGTCGCGCCGGCGGGCCGCCGAGGAGCCGAACATGCGCACGAGGTGGTTCCACGAGCACGCAACGCAGACCTCGACGACGTAGAAGACGAGCTCGCCACGCCTCGCCGCGAGCGCGGCGAGCTCGCTCGGCCCCGAGATCGCACGGCCGCTCGCCGGCAGGCCGGGGCCGAAGGCGAAGGACACGTGCACGAGCTTCGCGGCACCGCAGATCGGGCAGTCCGCCGAGCTCGGTCGCCCGAGGTTGCGGGCCACGCGCAGCAGCTCCGGCTGCGCGTCGCAGACGTCGAGGCGCGACAGGCGGCCGCGGTGGAAGGCACGGACCGCGGCGTCCCGCGCCAGGCGGTACTCGACCTGCCCGAGCACCGCCTGGGTGGATCTCGCCGAGGACTCCGGCCCCGTTGGCACCGCGCCAGGCTACCCGACGCCGCTCCCGCCGACCCGGTCCGAGCCAGCGACCGATGCGATATATCGTTTCGATACATCGATGCGTGCTATCGTTGCACCGTGCTCGAGCTCGCCATCCTCGGCCTCCTGAAGGAGCGACCGATGCACGGCTACGACCTGCGCAAGCGGCTGCGCGACGGCTTCGGGCCCCTCTCGAACCTCTCCTTCGGCTCGCTGTACCCGGCGCTCGCCCGGCTCGAGGCCGCCGGCGCGCTCCGCTCCGTCGCCGTCGAGCCCGCCAGGGAGGACCGCGGACGCGTCGCGGCCTCGCTCGCGCTCACCGGTTCGCTGGCCGGCGAGCGCGCGGCGCTCGCCGCTCGCCGGGCCACCGCGAGGGCCGCCGCGGCCCTGGGAGGACGGAGCACCCGGGCGCGCAAGGTCTACGAGATCACCCCCCGGGGCGAGGAGCTCTTCGACCGCCTCCTCGAGGACCCCGACGCCGGAAGCGACGGGCGCGCCTTCTCGCTCCGCCTCGCCTTCGCCCGCCACCTGAGCCCCCAGGCCCGCGTCCGCCTGCTCGAGCGACGGCGGATCCAGCTCGCGGACCGGCTGCGGCGGGCGGCGCGCTCCGCGCAGGGACCGCCGCTCGACCCCTACGAGCGCTCCCTCGCCGAGCACGCCGCCGAGAGCCTGGCGAACGACCTCTCGTGGATCGAGCGGCTCCTCGCTGCCGAGCGGCGGGCCCTCGGCGACGAGGAGGCCGCCGCCGGACCCGAGGCGGACGACGACAGGGGCCGCGTCCGAGCGGCCGCCGGCACGACGAGCACGGAGGGAAGGACCGGTCCATGAGCAAGATCAAGGTGGCCATCGCCGGCGTCGGGAACTGCGCGAGCGCGCTCGTCCAGGGGGTCGAGTACTACCGCGACGCCGAGCCCGGCGAGGCGGTACCCGGCCTGATGCACGTCGTGCTCGGCGGCTACCACGTCGCCGACGTCGAGTTCGTCGCGGCCTTCGACGTCGACGCCGACAAGGTCGGCCTCGACCTCGCCAAGGCGATCCACGCCGGCCGGAACAACACGATCCGCTTCGCGGACGTGCCGACCCTCGGGGTCGCCGTGGAGCGCGGCCCGACCCTCGACGGGCTCGGCACCTACTACCGCCGGGCGATCGAGGAGTCGCCCGAGGAGCCGGTCGACGTCGCGACGGTGCTGCGGCGCAGCGGGGCGGAGGTCCTCGTCGCCTACCTCCCCGTCGGCTCGGAGGCCGCGCAGAAGCACTACGCGAACGCCGCCCTCGAGGCGGGCGTCGCGTTCGTCAACGCCATCCCCGTCTTCATCGCCTCGGACCCGGCCTGGGCGCAGCGCTTCGCCGACGCCGGGGTGCCGATCGTGGGCGACGACATCAAGAGCCAGGTCGGCGCCACGATCGTGCACCGCGTCCTCGCCCGACTGCTCGAGGACCGCGGCACGGTCCTCGACCGCACCTACCAGCTCAACGTCGGCGGCAACATGGACTTCATGAACATGCTCGAGCGCGACCGCCTCGAGTCGAAGAAGGTCTCGAAGACCCAGGCGGTGACGAGCCAGATCGCCCGCGGCATCGCCAGTGACTCGGTGCACATCGGACCGTCCGACCACGTCGCCTGGCTCGAGGACCGCAAGTGGGCCTACCTCCGTCTCGAGGGCCGCAACTTCGGCGACGTCCCGCTCAGCATCGAGCTGAAGCTCGAGGTGTGGGACTCCCCGAACTCCGCGGGCGTGATCATCGACGCCCTGCGCTGCGCGCGCATCGCCCTCGACCGCGGCATCGGCGGGCCGCTGCTCGGGCCGTCCGCCTACTTCATGAAGTCTCCCCCGGTCCAGTACCGGGACGAGGAGGCGCGCCGCCTCGTCGAGGACTTCGCCGCGGGCGGGCCGGCCTAGAGGTCGGCGCCTCGCCCCGGCGGTCGGGGGAGCCCCCGAAGGCGCGCCACCAGGCATCCAGGCGACGTCCGGCCTCCTCCTCGCCGAGGAGGCCCTCCTCCAGCCGCACCTCGAGCAGGTAGGCGAGGGCCCGACCGACCGCGGGCCCCGGCCCGATGCCGAGGCGCGCCATCACCTGGTCCCCGTTGAGCTCCGGACGGATCGCGTCGAGCGCCTCCTGCTCGCGAAGCTGCGCCAGCCGCGCCTCGAGCTCGTCCATGCGGCGCTCGAGCTCGCGCGCCTTCGCGCGGTTGCGCGTCGTGCAGTCCGCCCGAGTGAGCTCGTTCAGCCGGTCGAGGAGGTCCCCCGCGTCCCTCGCGTAGCGGCGCACCGCCGAGTCGGTCCACCCCATCTTGTACGTGTGGAACCGCAGGTGCAGCTCGACGAGGCGGGCGACGGCGTCGACCTCGTCGCTCGGGTAGCGCAGCGCCGTGAGGCGCTGGCGGGCCATGCGGGCGCCGACGACGTCGTGGTGGTGGAAGGTCACCCCCTCGGGCCCGATGGCGCGCGTGCGCGGCTTGCCCACGTCGTGGAGGAGGGCGGCCAGGCGGAGGATCCGATCCGGGCGGGTCTTGCCCACCACGGCGATGGTGTGGGCGAGGACGTCCTTGTGCCGGTGCACCGGGTCCTGCTCGAGCGAGAGCGCGGGCAGCTCCGGGAGGAACTCCTCGGCCAGCCCGGTCCGCACGACGAACCAGAGCCCCGGGGCCGGGTCGGGCAGCACGATGAGCTTGTCGAGCTCGTCGCGGATGCGCTCCGCCGAGACGATGGCCAGCCGGTGGCGCAGCGAGCGCACCGCCTCGACGAGCGCCTCGTCGGGGACGAGCCCGTAGCCGCTGATGAAGCGCGCGGCGCGCAGCATCCGCAGCGGGTCGTCCGAGAAGGACACCTCCGGGTCGAGGGGCGTGCGCAGCCGCCGAGCGGCGAGGTCCGAGAGCCCGTCGCTCGGGTCGATGAGCTCGAGATCGGGCAGCCTGAGCGCCATGGCGTTGACGGTGAAGTCGCGGCGCGCGAGGTCCGCCACGATGTCGTCCCCGAAGCGCACCTCGGGCTTGCGAGACTCGGGCGTGTAGACCTCGGCGCGGTGCGTCGTGATCTCGACGCGCCGGCCCCGGCGCACGGCCCCGATCGTGCCGAAGGCCCGCCCCTGGTGCCACACCGCGTCCGCCCAGCCGGCCAGGAGCGCCTCGACCTCCTCGGGACGCGCGTCGGTCGTGAGGTCGAGGTCGGCGTCGTCGACGGCGAGGCCGTCCGGGCGGCCGACGAGCGCGTCGCGGACGGTCCCGCCGACGAGGTAGAGGCGCCGTCCGACGGACGCGAAGCGCTCGGCGAGGGGCGCGGTCTCCTCGATGAAGGGGCGGAGGCGCTCGGGGATCACGGCGCGTGAGGGTAGTGCTCCACCCCCGGACGCCCCCCGCTCAGGGCGCGTCGCGATGGCCGTGGAGCGCCGCCGCGGCCGCGATGACGCGCCGCGCCGGCTCGTCGGCCGGCGAGCCGCCGGTCGCCGGCTCCGGACGGTAGGAGGTGCCGGCGAGGACGGCGACCGTCGCCGCAGCGCTCGCCGCCAGCGCGGCGAGGTCGTAGCCGCCCTCGAGGAAGAAGATGCGCCGCCCCGGCGCCGCGAGCGGCAGCACCCGCTCCGTGAGGTCGGCGAAGTCGCCGGCGCTCAGGCCGAGGTCGGTGAGGGGATCGGCCCGGTGGGCGTCGTAGCCGGCCGACACGAGGAGCCAGTCGGGCCGGAAGCGCTCGGCCAGGGGGACGACGACCTCGTCGACGGCTCGCCGGTAGGCGTCGCCCGAGGAGCGAGGGGGGAGGGGCACGTTGGCGGTCGCGCCCGTCCCCGCCCCGGCCCCGACCTCCTCGAGGCGACCGGTGCCCGGGTAGAGCGGGGACTGGTGGAGCGAGACGTAGCACACCTCCCCCCGGTCGTAGAAGGCGGCCTGGGTGCCGTTGCCGTGGTGGGCGTCCCAGTCGACGATGAGGACGCGCTCGCCGCCTGCCGCGAGCGCCGCCGCCGTGACGGCGACGTTGTTGAGCAGGCAGAAGCCCATCGCCCGACCGGCGAGCGCGTGGTGGCCGGGCGGGCGCAGCGCGAGGAAGGCAGCGTCCGCCTCGCCCCGGCGTAGGCGCTCGGCGGCCTCGAGCCCGGCCCCCGCCGCGCGCAGCGCGGCGTCGAAGGACGCCTCGCCGACCGCCGTGTCCGGGTCGAGCTGCCCGCCACCCGCCAGGCACACCTGCTCGAGGCGCGCGACGTAGCCCTCGTCGTGCACGCGGGCGAGCTCGCCGCGCGTCGCCCGGCGCGGGTCGAAGCGCCGGAGCGCACCCTCGAGGCCCGCGGTCGCGAGCCCCTGGCGCAGCGCGGCGAGCCGCGCCGGCGCCTCGGGGTGGCCGGATCCCGGGTCGTGCCCCTCGAAGGCCGGGTGCTCGGCGAACAGGATCACCCGACGACCCTACCGGCACCATGCCCGCCCGCCGTGCGCCCTAGGCTGCCTGCGACCAGGCACCGAACGGAGGTCAGCCCTACCCGTGGCGTCGTGCCCGCGACCCTCGCCCCCGCCGTCACCGGCCCGGCGCCTGCTCGCCGCCCTCCCCGCGGCGCTCCTTACCGCCGCCGTCCTCCTCGCCCCGGCGACGCCCGCCGAGGCGGCGTCGGGCACGTCGTCGCTCGAGCTCACGAGCCAGACCACCTGGGTCCGGGGCAGCACGATGGTGCTCGGGCTGCGCGTCGCGTCCCCGCTGCCGCTGTCGCGCCTCGCGCTCAAGGTGGTGCTCTACCCCCAGCTCCCCAACCGCACCGCCTTCCAGGAGTCGCTCGAGGGGACGCCGAGCACCCTCCCGCTCGCCGCACCGCCGCCCGTGCCCCTCGCCGAGCTCGCCGCACGAGGCAGGCGGACGGCGAACGTGCTGCTGCACCTCAGGGTCGTGACCGGGTCCACGCCCCCCGCAGCGGCAGGTCGCACACCGGTGCTCGGCCTGGAGTGCACGACCCGCTGCGACGGCGTCTACCCCCTGCGCGTCGTCCTGCTCGACCGCGCCGCGCCCGATCCGCTGGCCTCCCCGCTCGCCGCGTTCACGACGCACCTCGTCTACGTCGCCGACGAGGGTGGCCGCCCGCTCGAGGTCGCCATCGTCCTGCCCGTCGGGCTGCGCCCGCTCCTCGACGCGACGGGCGCGCCGACGCTCGGCCCGACCGCGACGGCCTCGATCGAGCACCTCGCGCAGGTCGTCGCCGCGAACCCGAGCACCCCCGCCACCCTCGAGGTCTACCCGCAGGCGCTCCTCGCGCTCTCCCGCACGCGCACGGCCGTGGCCCGCCGCGCGCTCGCCGCCCTGCAACGCCTCCTCACGGGCGGCTCGCCGAACCTCGAGGTCCTCGGCACCCCCTTCGCGCCCGTCGGGCTGGCCTCGCTCGCCGCCGCGGGCCTCGGCGCGCAGTGGGCGGACCAGCTCCGCCGCGGGGAGCAGGTCGACGCCGCCCTCCTCGGGACGCGCCCGGCGCCGAGCCCCTACGTGTCGTACACGGCGCTCGACGCGGCCGCCCTCGCCCTCCTCGACCATTCCGGCGTCCACGACCTCGTGGTGCCCGCGTCGAACCTCGCCGCGCAGTGGGGACCGCAGACGCCGACGGCCCCGGTCGCCCTCGCGTCCGGCTCGACGCCACCGGCCTCGACCGACGCCTTCGGCGCCGACCCCGAGCTCGCGAGCTACTTCTCGCGCGCCGGCGACGACCCGGTCCTCGAGGCCCACCGCTTCCTCGCCGAGCTCGCCCAGATCTACTTCGACGAGCCAGCGGCCGCGCAGGGGCGCGCCGTCGTGGTCACCCCGACGACGTGGGGCGGCAGCACGGCCTTCCTCGGCACCATCCTGCACGCGCTCGCGCCGGGGACGCCCGGTGCGACGGTCAGCGCGGTCACGCTCGCCGACGCCTTCAACGACGTGCTGCCGGGGGCGAACGGCGGACCCCTCTCGGCCACCCTCGCCGCCGCGCGCGCCGGGCCTCCCGGTGCGACGCGTGCCGCCGTCGCGCGCGCCCGGGCCGAGGCCGCCATCGTCGCGTCCGTGCTCGCCGACCGACGCGAGCTGCCGCTGCGCCAGGACCTCAGCGACGCCATCTACCTCGCCGAGTCGGCAGGCATCTCGGCGCCCGAGCGCCGGCGCTACCTCTCGGCGCCCGCGGAGGCCTTCGACGAGCTGCGCAGCTGGGTCTCCATCGCCGGGGGAGCGCGCACGGTGACGCTCACGGCGCCGAGCGCCAAGGTGCCCCTCACCCTCGTCGCGGACCTGCCTCGTTCGGTCCCTTCGCTCCACGCCCTCCTCGAGGTGCGCTCGAGCAGACTGGCCTTCCCCGACGGCTTCGCCCGCACGGTCGTGCTCCGGCCGAAGGACAACGGCTTCTCCTTCCGGGTCACGGCCCGGACCTCGGGCGTCTTCCCGCTCGACGTCGTGGTCCTCACGCCGCTCGGCCACGCGATCCTCCTCAAGACGACCTTCAACGTCCGCTCGACGGCGATCTCGGGCGCCGTCATCGCGCTCTCGCTCGGAGCCCTCCTCGTGCTCGCGGCCTGGTGGTGGCGCTCGGTGCTCCGCCACCGGCGGCGGTCCGCCGTCGGGCGCGAGCCGGCGCCCCCGGCGTGAGCGGCGGCAGCGCCCCGCCGGCCGCAGCCCGCCTCGAGCGAGCGAGCCGACGACGGGCGCGCCTCGCGCGCGCCTCGGTCGGGACCGGCCTCGGGACGCTGCTGTCGCGGGCTACCGGCCTCGTGCGCCTCGTCGTCGCGGCCTACGCCCTCGGCGGCCTGCGGCTCGCCGACGCCTTCAACCTCGCCAACAACACCCCGAACATGGTGCACGACCTCGTGCTCGGTGGGGTCCTGGCGGCCACGTTCGTGCCGGTCTTCGTCGACCAGCTCGCCACCCGCCCGCTGCGCCAGGCGGAGGCGTCGATGTCGGCGGTCGTGACGCTGGCCGGCACGGTCCTCGTCGCCGCGACGGTGCTCCTCGTGCTCGGGGCCCCGGCGATCATCGACCTCCTCACCCTCGGCAGGGCGACGCCGACCGAGCACGCCATCGCCGTCACGCTGCTCCGGCTCTTCGCCCCCCAGCTGCTCTTCTACGGCGCGATCAGCATCGCCTCGGCGCTGCTCGCGACGAAGGACCGCTTCGGGGCGGTCGGCTTCGCCCCCGTCGTCAACAACGTCGTCGCCATCGTGGTGCTCGCCGTCTTCGCCGCCCTCGCCGGGCGCCGGGCCGTCGAGAGCGGGGCGGTGCTCCACGACCGTGCGCTCATCGCCTTCCTCGGGGTCGGCACGACCGCGGGGGTGGCGCTGCAGGCCCTCGCCCTCGTCCCCGCGCTGCGCCGCGCGAAGGTGCGCGTCTCGTTCCGCTGGCGGCCGCGCGACCCGGCGGTGCGCGCCATCGTCGCGCTGTCCGGCTGGACCTTCGGCTTCGTCGTGGCGAACCAGGTCGCCCTCTTCGTCGTGCTCGCGATGGAGTTCCACCTGGGGACGAGCAACGTCACCGCCTACACCTACGGCTTCACCTTCTTCCAGCTGCCCTTCGCCGTCGTCGCCGTCTCGGTGATCAACGTCGCGTCGCCCGACCTCGCCCGGCTGCACACCGCCGGACGTCTCGACGCGGTGGGGCGGCGCCTCGGGGTCGCGCTGCGCCAGACGCTCGCGTTCGTGCTCCCCGCCGCCGTGGGCTACCTCGTGCTGGCACGGCCGATCGTGACCCTCACCTTGGAGCACGGCGCCTTCGGGGCAGCGAGTGCCCGGCTCACGGCGTCGGTGCTCGCCATGTTCGCCCTCGGCCTGCCCGGGTTCTGCACCTTCTTCCTCGCCGTGCGCGCCCTGCAGGCGATGCGCGACACGCGTACCGCCTTCGTCCTGTACGTGCTCGAGAACGGGACGAACCTGCTCGCCGCGGCCCTCCTCTACCACCCGCTCGGCGCGCGCGGCCTCGCCCTCGCCTACTCGATCGCCTACACGGTCGGCGCCGGGGCCGCCCTCGCGGTCCTGCGCGAGCGCCTCGGCACGATCGGCGGCCGGCGCCTCCTCGCCGCAACGGCGCGCTCGGCCGCCTTGAGCCTGCTGATGGCGTTCGCGGTCGCGCTCGTCTCGGCGCTGCTCGGCGCCGGCGGGGGGGCGTGGGGCTGGCTCGCGCTCGTGCTCGAGGTCGCGGTCGGCGCCGCCGTGTACCTCGGCGGCGCGGGCGTAGCGGGGTCGCTCGCCAGCTGGCAGACTTCCCGGCACACACCGAGCGGAACGAGGGGGGCTCGTGGCGATCGCAATCGTCACCGACGGGGCGGCTGACCTGCCCGCCGAGCTCGTCGCGAAGCACAGGATCGGCGTCGTCCCCCTCGAGGTGCGCCTCGCCGGGCACGACGCGCTGCGCGACGACGCGCTCTCCCCCGAGGCGTTCTGGCGCCTCAGCGCCAGCTCGGGCGCGCTCGCCGAGACCGCGGCGCCTTCCCCGGGGGCGTTTCGCGACGCCTTCGTCGCGGCAGCCGAGGCCGGGTACGACGGCGTCGTGTGCGTGACGCTCTCGTCGCGCCTGTCGGCCACCTACGAGGCCGCCGTCGCGGGCGCGCGCGAGGCGCGCGCCACGCTCGCCGTGGAGGTCGTCGACTCGCGCTCGGTGACGATGGGCGAGGGCCTGCTCGTGCTCGAGGCGGCCGAGCGGGCGGAGGCGGGCGAGCCCCTCGGCGCCGTCGCGCACGCCGTGCGCGCCGCGCTCGAGGACGTCGCGGTCGTCGGGACGCTCGACACGCTCGAGAACCTCCGCCGGGGAGGACGGATCGGCACGGCGCAGGCGCTCGTCGGCTCGCTGCTGTCGATCAAGCCGGTCATCGAGGTGCGCGACGGGGTGGTCGAGGCGGAGTCCCGCCAGCGCACCCGGGCGCGCTCGCTGCGCTACCTCGCGGACAAGGTGGCCGGCCTCGGCCCCCTGAAGCGCCTCGCCGTCGTGCACGCCGCAGCCGACGACCTCGACGCGATGCTGGCGCTGCTCGAGCCGCTCCACCCGAGCACCGAGACGATCGTCTCGTGGATCGGTCCGGTGGTCGGCGCGCACACCGGCCCGGGGACGATCGGCGTCTGCGCCCAGCGCGCCTGAGCGCGCGCCGGCCGTGCCGAGGCGTAGCCACCGAGCGCGCGCGCTCCACCACGTTGCGCATCGGCATGTCTCGCTGCACGACGTGCTGTCCGAGCCCGAAGCCCGTAGCATCGCCTGAAAGGAAAATGCTCGAGGCGGACAAATGCCGAGCGGCAACCGGACAGGACGGAGACGCGAGCGACGATGGACGAGCGACCGGGCACGACCTTGCCGGCGAGCGCCAGCCGAGCCTACCTCCTCGCCGGCACCCGCCGGCGCAGCGCGCTGCGCCGGCGCTTCCTCGCCCTCGGGGTGGCCGTCCTCGCCGTCCTCGGCGCCAGCATGGGCGTGTCCTTCCTCGGGGCGACCGGCACGACGCAGCTCTCGGTGAGCGCCGGCAGCTCGAGCACGAACTACGTCTTCCCCGCCGTCGCCGGGGCGAACGCCACCGCCGTGCCGGCGAACGTGACCTCGACGAAGTACGGCGGCTCGGTCGGCTCCGGGGGGAGCGTGACGGCCCAGCTGCCGAGCTGGAGCCCCGTCGCCAACACGGCCGGCTCGGTGACGACGCCGGGCGACCTCGCGATCATCGACGCCACCTCGGTCACCGACGGGCTGCTCGTCGACGTCTACGTGACGAACCTCGCCGCGCTGCAGTCCGACTACAGCTCCTTCGCCTTCCCGGTCAACGTCTACTACGCCTCGACCTCGGGCGCGGGCAGCGCGCCGCTCACCGGCGCCTGCTCAGCGACGGCCGGCTGCAACTGGCAGCCGGCGAACGGCACCGGCTCGGCGCCGAACGTCCTCACCTCGGTCACGTACCTCACGAACGACTCCGGGGTGGTGAGCTTCAACCTGCCGCCGGGCGCCTACTACGACATCACGATGGAGACCGGCGGCGCCTACTACTGCACCGCGACGACCTCGAGCGCCACGGCCTCGCTGAGCCCGGCCTTCTACTTCACGGCGCAGGCCTACTAGGACGCGCACGATGACGAGCGCGCCTGCCACCGCCACCCGGCCAGCGCCGCACACGGCCGCGTCGCCGGCCGCCGCGCGCCGCGGCGGGATCGTCGCCCACCGCAAGGCGCTCGCCGCGAGCGCCGTCGCGCTCGCGGCCCTCGTGAGCGGCTCGCTCTTCTACCTCGGGGCCACCGGCTCGACGACGACCTCGATCAGCCCGCCCGCCGGCGCCCCCTCGAGCACCGCCGCGGCCCAGGTGACGCCCGTCGCCGGCACGATCCAGCGCCGGACCGGTCAGGCGCTGAAGCAGGTGGGGATCCTCCTCGCGAAGGTGACGACGGCGGCGTCGACGGCGAACCACCTGAAGGTGAGCGTCGACTGGCTCGACCCGAACGACGCCGGCAGGGTCCTCAACAACCCGAACGCCCAGCTGTCGATCGGCCTCTACCACGACGTGCACACCGGGGCGTGCAACCAGGCGACGAGCTACACGGTGACGAACTCGCCGACCTCGGTCACCCTCACCGACCCGACCGACGGCGCCACGTACTGCGCCCTCCTCGACACGAGCGCGACCGGGAGCTCGACGGTGTACACCGGCGCCCTCTTCCTCTCGAAGACGCGCCTCGGCGGCTACCTCCTCCCGAAGGAGGACCTCAGCTCGAGCGGGGACAGCGTCCTGTGCACGGCGAACACGACGAACGACGCGGACACCCCCTGCGACCCGTCCTACCTCGCGTCGAACCTGGCCGAGCGCGTGCTCTACGTCGGCCTGTCGATCGTGACGCCGGGCGGCAACCCCCACGGCCAGCAGCCGCAGGCGGGGAGCCTCAGCTTCTTCGTCCGGGCGAACGCGACCGGCTGAGCCGGAGGGCCTGGGGTGAGGCGACGACTCGGCCGGGCCCGGCGCATCGCCGTGGTGCTCGCCTGGTCGGCGATCCCCGCCCTCGCCCTCGCAGCGGCTGGCGCCTACGTCGGCGCCGCGCTCGTCTGGCACGTCAACCCGCCGGTCGTGCCGGTCGAGGGCCAGTCGATGGCGCCCGTGCTGCGCACCGGGGACCTCGTCCTGCTCCACGGCGTGAACCCCGCCACGGTGAAGGTCGGCGAGATCGTCGCCGTGGCCGTCCCGAGCGAGGACCGCTCGAAGTACGGGCTGCCGGCCGAGGTCGTCCACCGCGTCGTGCGCGTCACGCGCACGAGGCAGGGCCTCGTCTTCCAGACGAAGGGCGACGCGAACGCCGGGCCCGACGTCTTCCTGACCCCGGCGAGCGACCTCATCGGGCGCGAGACCGGAGTCGTCCCCGACGCGGGCTACCTCCTCCTCTTCTTCCGCAGCCGCCAGGGGGAGATCTTCCTCGGCGCGGTCCTGCTCGTCGCCCTCGTCTACGTCCTGCTCGCCTGGCTCGAGCAGCGCAGCGCGGAGAACCCGACGCCGCGGCTGCTCGAGGCCCTCCTCGAGGAGACCGAGCGCGTCCGCGCCGAGCTCGCCGGGCCTGCCGCAGGCGCCGACCCCGGCGACGGGGCGAGCGAGGCAGGCGAGCCGGCTCTCGGCGCCGCCGGCACCCCCGTCCCGGCGCGCACCACCTCCGTCGCCGGGACGCTCGCCGAGCTCGCTGCAGCGGTCGGCGAGAGCACCCGGCGCAGCGACGAGATCGAGCGCTCGCTCGCCGAGCTCGTCGAGGCGGTGCGCGAGTACGCCGGGCACCTGCGCAGCCACACGGCCGCTGTCCAGGCGCTCGCGCTCGCCGCCGAGCACCTCGAGGCGATGGCTGCGGAGCTGCGCTCGGCTGCGGGCGGCGCGCCGGCCGGCTGGTACCCGGACTTCACGGGCGAGCCGCAGCTGCGCTACTTCGACGGCGAGCGCTGGACGGGCCACGTCGCGCCGATGACGCCGTCTGCCTGAGCTGCCGCCAGCGCGCGTGCCCTAACCTCGCGAGCATGCCGGCGGTGACCGAGCGAGCGGAGGGGGACGACTGGGCCGCCCGGGCCGTCGCGCAGCTCGAGTCCGTCGTCGAGCTCGTGCGCGGCCGCTCGGTCCGGCCCGTCCTCTTCGCGGCACGCGCCCTCGCGGCGGCCATCGTCGCGGGGACCTTGGCGATCGGGGTGGCCGTCGCCTTCACGGTCGGGGTCGTCCGGCTCCTCGACGCCGACGCGTTCGCCGGGCGAGTGTGGGCCACCGACTTCGTGCTGGCGGGAATCTTCGCGACCCTCGGGGGGTTCTTGCTCTGGGCGAGCAGGCGGACGGGAAGGGGCGACGGTGGCTGACGAGGAGAGCTGGGCGCACGGTGCGCTGCGCAACGTCGTCATCATCGGGTCGGGGCCGGCGGGCCTGACCGCGGCGATCTACACCGCGCGGGCCGACCTCGCCCCGCTCGTGCTCGAAGGCGAGCCCTCGTCGACGAGCGACCAGCCCGGCGGCCAGCTGATGCTCACGACGGAGGTCGAGAACTACCCGGGCTTCCCCGACGGCGTGATGGGGCCCGACCTGATGGCGAGCTTCCGCAGCCAGGCGCTGCGCTTCGGGGCGCAGATCGAGACGGCGCGGGCGACCCGAGTCGACCTCGGCTCGCGGCCCTTCGCAATCTGGACCAGCGAGGCGAGCGCCGAGCCGGCCGTGCGGGCGCGCGCCCTCATCGTCGCCACGGGGGCGCGCTCGCTCATGCTCGGAGTGCCCGGCGAGGCGCGCCTGCTCGGCCACGGCGTCTCGACGTGCGCGACCTGCGACGGCTTCTTCTTCCGCAACCTGCCGGTCGCGGTCGTCGGCGGCGGCGACTCCGCGCTCGAAGAGGCCATCTTCCTCTCGAAGTTCGCGAGCTCGGTCCTCGTGATCCACCGGCGCAAGGAGCTGCGCGCGTCGAAGATCATGCAGGACCGCGCGCTCTCCAACCCGCGCATCTCGTTCCTGTGGGACACGGTCGTCGACGAGGTCCTCGGGGAGCAGAAGGTCCGGGCACTCAAGGTGCACGACACGGTGACGGGCCAGGCGCGCGAGGTCGAGGTGGCCGGCCTGTTCGTGGCCATCGGCCACGCGCCGAGCACCGGGCTGTTCGCCGGCCAGCTCGACATGGATGCGGGTGGCTACATCCTCACCCACGACGGGACGAAGACGAGCAAGCCCGGCGTCTTCGCCTGCGGCGACGTCCAGGACCGCGTCTACCGCCAGGCGGTCACGGCTGCCGGTTCGGGCTGCATGGCCGCCATCGACGTCGAGCGCTACCTCGAGTCGCAGCACTAGCAGCGCGCGGACGCGCCCAGGACGTCCACGCGCGACCAGAAGGAGGGAACGTGTCCAGCGCGCTGACCGTCACCGACGACACCTTCGACGAGCTCGTCGGCCTCTCGCCGGTGCCCGTCCTCGTCGACTTCTGGGCGGAGTGGTGCGGGCCGTGCCGAATGGTGGCACCGATCCTCGACGAGATCGCCCAGGAGAAGGCCGGGGCGCTCACGGTAGCGAAGCTGAACGTCGACGACAGCATCAAGACCGCCCAGCGCTTCGAGGTGCTGAGCATCCCGACCCTCATCCTGTTCAAGGACGGCGAGCCGGTCGTGCGCGTCGTCGGAGCGAAGTCGAAGTCCGCCCTCCTCGCCGACATCTCGCCGCACCTGTAGTCGCGCGCGGGCCGAGCGGCGCGATGGCCGCGCCCGTAACATGAGCGCGTGCCCAGCACGTCCCCGCCCGGCGCCACCGCGCTCCCGCTGCGGCGAGGGGACCGGGGCCCAGCCGTCGAGGACCTCCAGCGCCGCCTCGCGGGCCTCGGCGCGACCTGCGACGACCCCCCGGGGGACTACGGCGCCTCGACCGAGGAGGCGGTCCGTCGCTTCCAGCGCCAGCGCGGCCTCCCGGACCACGGCACCTGCGACCGGGACACCTGGCAAGCGGTGGTCGAGGCCGGCTACCGCCTCGGTGACCGCCTCCTCTACCGCCGCAGCCCGATGCTGCGCGGTGACGACGTCGCCGAGCTGCAGCGGCGGCTGAGCGCCCTCGGCTTCGACCCGGGCCGCATCGACGGGATCTTCGGCGACGACACCGCCCGGGCGCTCGCTGACTTCCAGCGCAACGCCGGGCTGCTGATCGACGCCATCTGCGGTCGCCGGACGCTGGAGGAGCTCTGGCGCCTCGAGCCCCGCCCCGGCGGCCACGACCTCGTCAGCCCACTCGCCGAGCGTCTGCGCGTCGCGCGAGACGGCGCGGGCGGCCTCGCGGGGCGACGCGTCGGCGTCGGCGAGCCCGGCGGGTTCCCCCAGGGGGTCGTCGCCGTGTGCAGGGCCCTCGGCGACGTCGGGGCGGTCGGCCTGGCCTTCCACCACTTCGACCCGTCGCGCCAGGCGGCGGAGGCGAACGCCGCGGGCGTCGCCTGCTTCATCAGCCTGGTGCTCGATCCCGAGTCGGGCGACTGCGTCACCGCCTACTACCGCGGCTTCCACTACGAGTCGCTCGTGAGCCGCTCGCTCGCCGAGCTCGCGCAGTCGAGGCTGCCCAAGGTGCTCGACCTCGGCGACGGCGGCGTCACGGGGATGGCGAGCCCCATCCTGCGCGAGACGCGCATGCCGGCGATCGAGGTGCGCCTCGGGCGGCCCGAGGTCGTCGTACAGCGCACGGCCGAGCTCGGCCAGGCCCTCGTCGAGGCCCTGAGCAGGTGGGTGACCACCGACCTGGCCTGACGAGCAATCCACAACCTGTGCATGAGGTTGTGGATCAACGTCGAGCTGCGCATGAGCCGGCCCGGGACTGCTGGCCGCAACTGCTGGCCGCACCGATCTCCCTGCTCAGACGGCAGATCGGGCGCAGGTGCAGGTGGCTCCCGCCGACGTCGCGATCTGCCTCACGCTCAGCTCGAGGGAGAGGGTCACCCGATGGCCGAGGGCGCCTCGCTGACCATGGCGCGGTAGATGCGCTCGAGGTCCTCGAGGGTGGCGAACTCGACGACGATGCGGCCGCGCTTCGCCCCCATCTCCACGCTGACGCGCGTGTTGAGATGCTGGGCGAGGAGCTCCTCGAGCTCGAGCACCCCCGGGGGCCGCAGCCCGCGCCTGTCGAGCGTCCGCGCCGGCCCGGCTGCGCTCGCGGCTGGCGAGGAACCGGGCACGTCCGGCGGGTCCTCCCGTTCGAGCGTGCGCACCAGCTCCTCGACGGCGCGCACCGAGAGGCCGTCGGCGAGCACCTGCTGCGCGAGCTTCTCCTGGAGCTGGCGGTCGGGCGTCATCAGGAGCGCCCGGGCATGCCCGGCGCTCAGCCGGCCATCCTGGACGTAGCGCTGCACGGACGGAGGCAGCTGGAAGAGCCGCAGCGCGTTCGTCACCGCGGCCCGACTCCGCCCGACCCGCTGCGCGACCTGCTCGTGGGTGAGGCCGAAGTCCTCGATCAGCTGCTGGTAGGCAGCTGCCTCGTCGAGCGGATTGAGGTCCTCGCGGTGGAGGTTCTCGACGAGCGCCTGCTCCAAGCTGGCGACGTCACTCGCCTGCTGCACGAGCGCCGGGATGACCTGCAGCCCCGCGCGCCGGGCGGCTCGGCACCGCCGCTCGCCCGCGATCAGCTCGAAGGCATCCTCGTCGATCTGGCGCACGAGGACCGGCTGGAGGACGCCGACGGCGCGGATCGAGTCGACGAGGGACGACAGCGCCTCCTCGTCGAAGTGCTTGCGCGGCTGGAACTGGTTCGGCTCGATCTGCGAGAGGGGGATCTCGCGCAGCGCCGAGCCGGGACGTCCCGACGCCTCCGTCGGGATGAGGGCTCCGAGACCCCGTCCGAGTCCGCTACGCCGCGCCACCGCTGACCTCCTTGGCAAGCTCCCGATAGGCAATCGCGCCCCGCGACCCGGGGTCGTGCACGGTCACCGGCTCGCCGAAGGAGGGTGCTTCGGAGATCCGGACCGAGCGAGGGATGACCGTCCGGCACACGGCCCCGGCGAAGTGCGCACGCACCTCCTGGACGACCTGGTCCGCGAGCTTCGTCCGGGCGTCGTACATCGTGAGGACGATCGTCGTGACCTCGAGCCCGGGGTTGAGGTTCGCGCGCACCAGCTCCACGTTCCGCAGCAGCTGGCCGAGGCCCTCGAGCGCGTAGTACTCGCACTGGATCGGCACGAGCACCTCCCCGGCGGCAGCGAGCCCGTTCACGGTGAGCAGGCCGAGGGACGGCGGGCAGTCGATGAGGACGTAGGAGAACTCGGCGCGAAGCGGCTCCATCGCTCGGCGCAGCCGCAGCTCCCGCGAGAAGGCGGGGACGAGCTCGATCTCCGCACCAGCCAGGTCGATCGTCGCCGGCGCCACGAACAGGTTCTTGATCGACGTCGGCTCGATGCAGTCCTCGAGCGGCACGTCGTGCAGGAGGACGTCGTACATGGAGACGTCGAAGTTGCGCCCCTCGATGCCGAGGCCGGTCGTCGCGTTCCCCTGGGGGTCGAGGTCGACGACGAGGACGCGATACCCGAGGTCAGCGAGGGAGGCCCCGAGGTTCACCGTCGTGGTGGTCTTGCCGACGCCGCCCTTCTGGTTCGCCACCGCGAGCACCCGCGGCAGAGGCCGGCCGGGCGGGCCACCTGGGACGCTCGCTCCAGCCGCCGCGTGACCGACGTCAGCTCGCCGCCTGGTGCTCACCGCCGACTCGACCTCGCCATGTCGCTCCTGCCTGCCGCGCCGCGCGTCGACGGCTGGGCACCCGGCGTTTCACGTGGAACCTCCCGGCCGATCCGTCGAGCCACGCGCGGAGCCGGGCGCCCGGTGAGCATACCCCCGCCGCCACGCCGCCGCTGATGGCGCGCGTTCCACGTGGAACCGCAGGCGCAGCCACCGGCGCACCACCCCGCCTCCTGCCGGGACTGGGGCACGTTCTCGAGCAGACGACCCGCCCGGCCCCCGACTGGCTCGGACGCGGCCCTCGCGCCCGAGCACCGGCTGTGCCCCGCGTCGAGGAGGCAGCAGGTGCCACCGCGACCGACGCCCGAGCGGCGCCAGGAGGGGAGCGGCGAGGGCGCTCGGAGGAGGAGCCCCGACCTCCTCGGATCTCGAGCCGCTCCGTCGCCTGGTAGTCGTTCCGCCGAGCCTCGACAGCTGGTCTCGTGCCGCGAGACTGGGCCGATCCAGCGCGAGGTCGCCCCACGAGGCAGATCCTCGCACGACACGAGTCGCCCTGCTGGTCCCCGACGCACGCGCCCGTGACGGGCCGGTCCGACGGACGCCGAGCGCGGCGTCCCGCGCTCGCCTCGCGAGCCCGCCGCTCCGGCGCCGCCCGGCCACGGCCAGGCGAAGCGTCCGCTACCGAGGCCGACCGCTTCGGCTGGTCGGACGAGCCCCTCGTCCGCGACCACCGGGCCTGGTGCGACGGCACGGCTAGAAGCGGGAGGCACCTGGCCGGCGCTCGACGAATCACGCCGGCCAGGTCGCCGCGCGCACCGAGGCGACGCCGCGTCGGTGCTCGATCCCGGTCCTGCTCGCGATTCCACCGGTGCCGCTCGCGGCGACGCGTGTCCGCACCGTGACCACCTGATGCTGCGGCTCGCGCCGATCCGCACCGCGGGCGCTGGCGCGTCCTGTGGACGCGCCCGCCGGCGAACCTCGGGCGACGAGGCGACCGGACGGTGCGGCGTCGCCGGCGGGCACGGCCCACGGACCAGTCTTCGAGTCGTTCCGGGCCGCGCCGTCCCCGCGGCCACGTCGCGCCGAGCTGATCGGACCACGGGCTGAACCGCACCTCGGCGCCTCCGCCACGGGGCCCCTCGACGGTGCGTTCCCGTCAGAACAGCGGCCGCTTCGCCGGGATGCCGACGCGCCGAGGGAAGGCGCCAGGACAGGCGCGCACCTGCCGGAGGACGGCGAACGCGAACGGCGCCTCGTGGATTGCCTCGAGCGCAAGGCCGAGCCGGCTGCAGCCGGCAGCCTCCCAGCGGGCGCTCCCACCCGGTGGCTCGGACACGACGAGACGACCGCCTGGTGCGAGGAACCCGGCCGCGCACTCCGCCGTGGTGCCGGGCCCGCCGAACCCTCGCGCCACGACGGCCTCGAAGTTCGCCCGCAGGCGGCGGTCGTGCCCCAGCTCCTCGGCGCGCCCGGGAAGCACGCGCACTCGCTCGCCCAGTTCGAGGCGGCGGATGGACTGCGCGAGGAAGGCGGCCCGCCCCTTCCTGCCCTCGAGGAGCACGACCTCGCGCTCGGGGAGGAGCTCGGCGACGACGAGCCCGGGGAGGCCGCCGCCGCTGCCGAGGTCGAGAACCCGCCGCGACGGCTCCCGGGCGAGGAGGTCGGCGAAGGCGGCGGCATGCGCCACGTGGTCGGCGAGAGAGGCCGGCCCGATGGCACCGAGCGCCTGCGCCTCGGCGAGGACGTCGAGGAGCGCCTCGCTCACCCCGATGGCGTCGGGGACCGCGGCCACGGCGACACCGCACCCGGCACGGCGGCTCGGTCAGCTCGAGGGCGCGCCGGCGCCGGCCGCTCGCCTCGCGGCGGGTCGGATCACGACGTAGCGGCCCGGCTCGACGCCTTCGGAGGCGGTCTCGACCCCTTCGATCGGGTTGACGGCGTCGTGGACGATCTTCCGGTCCGCGGCCGACATCGGCTCGAGCGCCTGCGTCTCGCCCGTCTCGAGGACCTCGGCGGCCGCCCGTCGGGCGAAGGCGGCGAGCGCCGCAGCTCGACGCGCCCGGAAACCTGCGACGTCGACGGATACCCTCGCCGCTCGCTGCTCGCCGCCACGCCGCTGGAGGACGGTCCGAGCCAGCTCCTGCAGCGCGTCGAGGGTCGCGCCACGTGGGCCGATGAGCAGCCCGAGGTCGTCGCCGTCCACCTCCACGGCGACGGCGTCGTCCTCCACGCGCACGGAGGTGGTGGCGTCGAACCCGAAGCGCTCGACGACCCCCCGCACGAACGCGCCAACGAGCTCCGCCTCCTGCTCGACGGTCATCTGCCCCTCCTCGCCCCTCGCTTCGACACGTGCCCTCGCGGCAGCCCCGCCGCGACGCCCGCCGCGCCGACGCGGCGCTCGTCGGGCCTGGTCCGCACCACCCGCCGCCGCCCCGCTCGCGGATCCCCCCTGCCCGGGCGGCGGCACGCCCCGCTCGCTCGGCCGGCGCGTCCCGGCGCCAGCCGACCGGCTGCGGCTCTCTCCCTGGTCACGCGCGCTCCGACCGCGCTGGGGGCGCTTCGGCCGTGGCGCGGAAGGTCGCACGCGGGCGCGTACACGAGCCTCCCCACGCCGCAGCCCGAACAGCCCGGTGCGCGGCTCCTCGAGGATGACCACCTCCGCATCGTGCTCGTCGACCCCGAGCACGTCGAGCGCAGCCTCGAGCGCCGCGGCGACCGTCGAACCGGTCGTCTCCACCCACTCCATCGCCTACCTCGGCTTGCGGGGGCGTTTCCCCTGGGCCCTCGGGTGCGGGCGCCGCTGGTGACTCCGACCCTCGCCTGCCGGGGTCGTGCGCGCGATGGCGCCCTTCTTCGGCGCCTCGGCGGTCCGAGCCGGCGGCCGTCCACCCCCGTTCTCGCCGGGCTCGAGCGCCGGCGTCGCGAACACCCGTCCGAACAGGCCCTTCGCCCGCGATGCCGCCGGCACCCGCACCTTCGCGTCCACGACCTTGCCGTCGGCTCTGGCGCGCGCGTGCAGCCGCGCGAGCGACTCGCGGATGTGCGGGTCGCGCCGGTACATGTACTCCTGCTGGGCGATGCGGAAGAGGCTCGAGACGATGAAGTACACGTTGACCCCAGCGGGGATCGAGATGTAGATGATCGCGAAGATCACCGGGAAGATCTTCTGCATCTGCTGCATCTGCGGGTTCGCCTGGGCCGCCGCCGGGTTCCGGCCGTTCAGCTGCTTCATCTGCACGTACTGCAGCCCGATCGCGAGCAGGATGAGGATGATGAAGGGGACCTTCTGGCCCCAGGTCAGCCACGAGGTCCGCACCGAGTCGGCGAGGTTGATGCCGAAGGCGTTGAGCTGCGGGTGGGCGGTGTGCAGGTTCTGCTGGATGATGTCGCGGTAGAGGCGGGTGCCCCTGTCGATGTAGAGGGGGGCGAGGACCCTGTTGCCCACGCCCTCGTGCGTGAGGCCCCGGATCGTCATGTACAGGATCCAGAAGATCGGGAACTGCAGCAGCATCGGCAGGCAGCCCCCGGTCGGGCTGACGTTGTTCTCCCGGTAGAGGGCCATGAGCTCCTCGTTGAGGCGCTGACGGGCCTCCTGTCGCTCCTGGACCGTCGCTCCCGGCTGGGCCTTGTACTTCGCCTGCAGCTTGCGGATCTCCGGCGCGAGGAGCTGCATCTTCATCATCGAGCGCGTCGCGCGGCGGTTGATCGGGAAGACGACGACCATGACGGCGATCGTGAGGAGCGCGATCGCGACCGCGTAGTTCGGGATGAGGGCGTAGAACTCGGCGATCAGCCAGGCGAAGGCGACGAAGAACGGGTGGGCGATCTGGCCGATCGTCGAGGCGAGCAGCACGAGGTCCCCCTAGCCCTAGCCCGGCACGGGGTCGAAGCCCCGTCCACCGAGCGGGTGGCAGCGCAGGAGGCGCCGGAGCGCGAGCGAGGACCCGCGCAGCGCCCCGTGCGCCTCGAGCGCCTCGAGCGCGTACTGGGAGCACGACGGGACGTAGCGACAGTGCGACGGGTGCCCGGCACGGGCCACCTGGTAGGCGCGTACGAGCGCGACGAGCGCGACACGCAGCCACCGTCGCGGCTCGCTCACCGTCCGCTCCTCCCGCTCGCTCTCCGCATCGTGTCGATCACCTGCTCCCTCAGCTCCTCGAAGCTCAGCGAGGCGACGTCTGGCCCGAGGCCGATGAGGTAGTCACCCGGGGGGAGCTCCGCCGAGCACCCGGCGACGATGGCGCGCAGGCGCCGCCGCCAGCGGTTCCGGGCGACGGCCCCACCGACCTTCCTGCCGACCGCGAACGCGACGCGCACCTCGCCGCCGGCGCCTCCGGTCGGTTCGAAGTGTACCGTGATCGGGCCGCTCGCAGCTCGTCGGCGGGAGCGGGCGAGCGCACGGAAGGCCCGGTGCCCCCGGACCGCTGCCGGGCGGGGACTCAAGCAGACAGTCGCGCCCGTCCGCGGCGCCGACGGGCCTTCAGGATCGCCCGCCCGGCGTGCGTCGCCATCCGGTGCCGGAACCCGTGTCGCTTCGCGCGCTTCCTCGTGTTCGGCTGGTAGGTCCGCTTCATGCTGCCCCTTTGCGAAGACGGCGCATCCTAGCGCGCTCCGCCCGTGGTCTCGGGACCTCGGCACAGCACCGTAGCGGGCTGTAGGATGCTGACCTCCGCGGATCGTTCCCATAGTCCACAGATGTGGACCCTCCTGTGGAGAACTTTGACGGAGGGCGCAGTGCTGTGACCGACGCTCAGCAGCTATGGGACGACTGCGCCGGCGCGATCCAGTCCCAGGTCTCCGAGGCGGTGTGGCGCACCTGGTTCGTCGGCGTCGAGCCACTCGGCCTCGTGAACGGGGAGCTGCGCCTCGCCGTGCCGAACCACCTCGTGCGCGAGCGCCTCGAGAGCCGCTTCGCGGGACTCCTGCGAGACGCCGTGCTCGATGCCGCAGGGACCGCGATCCCGATCCGCTTCGACGTCGTCACCGCCGACGACGTCGAGCGCCAGCCGGAGCCGGAGCTCGCGCGACAAGCCGGCGCCCTCGAAGCCGCGCTCCCGGAGCCGGAGGCGACGGACCGGCCGTCGCCGGGACGCTACACGTTCGAGAGCTTCGTGATCGGCCCCTCGAACCGCTTCGCGCACGCGGCATCCCTCTCGGTCGCGGAGGCGCCGGCGCGTGCCTACAACCCCCTCTTCCTGATCGGTGCCGCGGGTCTCGGCAAGACGCACCTGCTCCAGGCGATCCGCAGCTACGTCATCGACAACTTCCCCCGCCTGCACGTCCGCTACGTCTCGACGGAGACCTTCATGAACGAGTTCGTCGAGGCGATCCGGAACAACACGACGGGGGCCTTCAAGCGCCGCTACCGGGACTGCGACGTGCTGCTCATCGACGACATCCAGTTCCTCGAGGGCAAGGAGTCGCTCCAGGAGGAGTTCTTCCACACCTTCAACTCGCTGCACGAGGCCTCGAAGCAGCTCGTGCTCACCTCCGACCGCCCTCCAGGATCGATCGCCACGCTGGAGAGCCGGCTGCGGAGCCGCTTCCTGTCCGGGCTGATCGCCGACATCCAGCCACCGGAGCTCGAGACGCGCATCGCGATCCTGCGCACCAAGGCCGCTCACGAGCGCGCCGTCGTGCCCGACGACGTGCTCGAGTTCATCGCCGGCAACATCAAGGACAACATCCGCGAGCTCGAAGGCGCCCTCATCCGCGTCACCGCCTACGCGAGCCTCACCCGCCAGCCGCTCACGCTCGAGCTCGCCGAGACCGTGCTCTCCGACCTCGTCGCTCGGCCCCAGCCCCGCCGGATCACCGCGCAGCACATCCTGACGGCAACCTCCGAGCACTTCGGCTTCAGCGTGGACGAGCTGCGCAGCGCCAGCCGACGACGTCCCCTCGTCATCGCCCGCCAGATCGGCATGTACGTCTTCCGGGAGCTCACCGACTTCTCCTACCCCGCCATCGCCCGCGAGTTCGGCGGGCGCGACCACACGACGGTCATCCACGCCGTCGAGAAGATCGCCCGCCTGATGAAGGAGCGCCGGCAGGTCTACGAGCAGGTGACGGACCTCATCGTCCGCATCCGCAATGGCGAATGAGCCACGCGGGGGAAGGCGAACGGGGATTCCTGTGGACAGCGCACGCGCTCCTGTGGACCTCCGCCGACGCGTCCACAGGCAGCCTCGCGGCACCACGCGCGTCTGTGGGCGCGCCGGGGACGACGCGCGCGTCGAGACCGCCGCGTCGACCTGCGAGGATACCGCTCCGTCCACAATCCCCAGCACCTACTGCTACCGCGAACCTGCATCACACCCGACGAGGAAGGGAGTGCACGACCGGTGAAGTTCCGCGCCGAACGCGACGGCCTTCTCGAGGTGCTGAGCACCGCGAGCCGGGCAGCCGCACCGAGGTCCGCCGGCATCGCCGGGACGCCCAGCATCCAGCTCACGCTCCGCGGCAACCGTCTCGAGGCGACTGGCTCGGATCCCGACCTCGTCATCGAGGTCAGGACCGAGGTCGCGGGTGAGGCGGATGGCAGCGCCCTCGTGCCGGCGCGCCTCGCCGTCGACATCGTGCGAGCGCTCGAGCCGGGCGCGGTGAGCGTGGTCGGGAGCGAGGACGAGGTCCGTCTCGCGGCTGGTCGAGCCGAGTTCGTGGTGCGCTCCCCGCTCGGAGCGGAGATCACGCGCCTCAGCTCCGTCGGCGGGGAGGGGATCGTCCTCCCCGCGGCTCGCTTCGCCGAGGGCTTGCGCCAGGTGGTGCGTGCCGCGCTGACCGACGACACGCGCGCGCCGCAGCTCACGGGGGTGCTGATGGTGGCGACCGAGAGCGGGCTGCGCCTCGTGGCGACCGACTCGTACCGGCTCGCGTTCCGGGACCTCGTCGGGTTGAGTGCCCTCGGCGCTGGCTCGGAGGTGCTGGTGCCGGCGCGCGCGCTCGGGGAGATCCAGCGCCTCGTCGCCGGCGAGCCGGACGGCGAGGGGACGGTGGTCCTGCGCTACAGCGACCTCGACGCGGTCTTCGAGGTGGGGGACGTGCGGCTGACGACGCGCCTCCTCAAAGGTCCGTTCCCCGACTACGAACGGCTGCTGCCGCCTTCGTACCCGAACGTGCTCACGGTGGAGCGGGAGGCGTTCGGCGCGGCGCTGCGGCGGGTGCGCCTGATGGTGCGCGACGCGCGGGAGGCGAGCACCCCGGTACGGCTCACGTTCTCGGATGACGGGGTCGAGCTCACCGTCCTCACGGCCGAGAGCGGGCGCGCCAGCGAGCGGGTCGCCGGCGCGTATCGCGGCGAGGAGCTCACCGTGGCCTTCAACCCGGGCTACCTCCTCGACGGGGTCGAGGCGGTCCCAGGCGACGAGCTCCTCCTCGAGGTGATCGATGCCACGAAGCCGGCCACGCTGCGGGCCGGCTCGCAGGACGACTACCGCTACCTGCTCATGCCGGTGAGGGTTTCCTGAGCGAGATCTCCTGGGTCGCGGTCACCGACTTCCGGAACCTGGAGGCGGCCAAGCTGCACCCCGCTCGGGCCGGCCTCACGGTCGTCGCCGGTGAGAACGGCGCCGGCAAGACGAGCCTGCTCGAGGCGATCGCGTACGCGTCGACGCTCCGGTCGTTCCGATCGAGCCCGCGCGACGCGCTCGTGCGAAGCGGCGCGGCTCGAGCCTTCGTGCGCCTCGAGGCGCCGCCTCCGCCACGCCGAGCCCTCATCGAGGTGGAGATCGTCCCCGGCCGTCATGACCAGGCGTTCCTGAATCGCCAGCGGGTCGTGCGCGGCGCCGATCTCGCTGCGGCGTTCCAGGTCACGGTGTTCGCGCCCGACGACCTCGCGCTCGTGAAGGGCCCACCCGAGCGGCGCCGGGACTTCCTCGACGACCTCCTCGAGGCGAGCGACGGCCGGCTCGGCTACCTGCGGCGTCGCGTCGAGCGGGCCCTGCGCCAGCGCGCCAATCTCCTGAAGCAGGCCGGCGGGCGGGCCTCGACGGCGGTGCTCGCGAGCCTCGACGTCTGGGATGCGCAGCTCGCGCAGCTCGGCGAGGCGCTCACCGCCGAGCGCGAGCGGGTCGCGAAGACGCTCGAGCCGGCTGTCGGGGCCGCGCTCGACCGCCTCGCCGGCGCAGACCTCGGGGTGCTCGAGCTGTCCTACGAGCGCTCGTACGAGGGATGCCTGGCCGACGCGCTCGTCCGGGCACGTGCGGAGGACCTGCGGCGCGGCGTGTCGACCCTCGGCCCGCACCGCGACGAGCTCGTGGTGCGTGTCGGCGGCCTCGATGCGCGGACCCGCCTGTCACAGGGCCGCCAGCGCGCCCTCACGCTCGCGCTGCGCCTCGCGGCGCACGACCTCGTGACCGCGGCGCGCGGCAGTGCGCCGGTCCTGCTCCTCGACGATGCCTTCTCCGAGCTCGACGACCGAACCGCACGCGCGCTCGTCACCGCGCTACCCCCAGGCCAGGCGATCCTCACGACCGCGGGACCGCTGCCGACCGGGGCGGATCCCTCCCTCGTGGTGAGGCTCGTCGACGGTAGGATCCGGACGTGAGCGCCGGCGCGGGCTGGGCGTTCCCCGGGGTCGCGAGGAGCGGGGCGAGCACGGGACCGACGGCGCTCCGAGACGCGCTGCGCGCCTACCTCGCGGGCGCCGGCCTCGACGGGGCCGAGCGCCTCGCGGAGATCGCGTCCTGCTGGTACGAGGTGGTCGGGCCGCAGGTCGCCGCCCACGCCACGCCTCGACGGCTGCGCGGCGACGAGCTCACCGTGAGCGTGGACCACCCGAGCTGGGCGACGCAGCTCGCGTTCCTCGGCCCCGGCATCTGCGCGGCCCTCAACGAACGGCTCGGCACCGAGGTCGTCCAGCACCTGAACGTCCATGTCGCGGCCCGACCGGGCCTAGACTGACGAGGTCGATCCCGTCGAGCCGCCGACGCCGGGGCGGGCGGCCCGCCGGCACGCAGAGCCGTTGTAGCCGAGGAGACGCGCCCGTTGGCCCTAGACACTCAGCACGCCGTGGAGGGCGAGGCCTCCTCCTACGAGTCGAGCGACATCACGGTCCTCAAGGGCCTCGAGCCGGTCCGCCTGCGCCCGGGCATGTTCATCGGCTCGACGTCGTCGAGCGGGCTGCACCACCTCGTCTGGGAGGTCGTGGACAACTCGGTCGACGAGGCGATGCAGGGCTACTGCACGCGCATCGACGTGACGCTGCTCGCCGACGGCGGCTGTCGCGTGGCGGACGACGGCCGGGGCATCCCGGTCGATCCCCACCCCGACGATCCGACGCGAAGCGCCGCCGAGATCGTGCTCACCGTGCTGCACGCTGGGGGGAAGTTCGGCGGGTCCGGCTACAAGGTCTCCGGCGGCCTGCACGGCGTCGGCGTGTCGGTCGTGAACGCGCTGTCGCGCCGTCTCGAGCTCGAGATCGATCGCAACGGCTGGCGCCACCGGATGACCTTCGAGGACGGCGGCAAGCCAACCGGTCCGCTCGAGGTCGTGGGCCCGGCGCCGAGGGGTCGCACCGGCACGACGGTGACCTTCTGGCCCGACCCGACGATCTTCGAGGAGGTCGAGTTCCGAGCCCAGACCATCCTCGAGCGCCTGCAGATGATGGCGTTCCTCCAGCGGGGCCTCGAGATCCGCTTCACCGACGAGCGGCCGGGTCACGCCCAGCGCGAGGTCTTCCGCTACACGGGCGGGATCGAGGACTTCGTCCGTCACGTCAACGAGCCGAAGGAGGCGCTCTTCAAGAAGGTGGCCTACTTCGCGCAGAGCGAGGCGGACCAGGAGGTCGAGGTCGCGCTCCAGTGGAACACCGGCTACTACGAGGCGATCCACTCGTTCGCCAACGGAATCGCGACGCTCGAGGGCGGGATGCACGAGGAGGGATTCAAGAAGGCCCTCACGAACGTCGTCAACCGCTACGCGAGGAGCCGCAACCTGCTCAAGGAGTCGGATCCCAACCTGCTCGGCGAGGACATCCGCGAGGGTCTGACCGGGATCATCTCGGTGCGCCTGCGTGAGCCGCAGTTCGAGGGCCAGACGAAGGCGAAGCTCGGCAACGTCTCGATCCGCTCGCTCGTCGAGCGCACGACGAACGAGAAGCTCGCCGAGTGGCTCGAGGAGAACCCGCGCGAGGCCGGGCAGATCGTGCAGAAGGCGCTCCTGGCCCAGCGCGCCCGGGTCGCGGCCCGCCAGGCCCGCGAGCTCACGCGCCGCAAGTCGGCACTCGACGGCGCCGGCCTGCCGGGCAAGCTCGTCGACTGCTCCTCGCGCAACGCGCGCGAGTCCGAGCTGTTCATCGTCGAGGGCAACTCGGCCGCGGGATCGGCGAAGAACGCCCGGGACCCGCGTACGCAGGCGATCCTGCCGATCCGGGGCAAGATCCTGAACGTCGAGAAGTCCCGTGTCGACCGGATGCTCAAGAACGCGGAGATCCAGGCGCTCATCATGGCGATCGGCGCCGGGGTCGCGGACGACTTCGACCTCGCCAAGATCCGCTACCACAAGGTGATCATCCTGGCCGACGCCGACGTCGACGGGTCGCACATCCGCACCCTGCTCCTCACGTTCTTCCTCCGACAGATGAAGCCGCTCATCGAGGCCGGTCACGTCTACGTCGCGCAGCCACCGCTGTACTCGACGCTCGTCGGCAACTCCAAGGTCTACCTGAAAGATGACGCCGCGAAGGAGCGCTTCCTCGCGGAGCACCCCGGTCACAAGCAGGAGTTCCAGCGCCTGAAGGGTCTCGGCGAGATGGATTTCGCCGAGCTTCGCGACACGACGATCGATCCTGCGAAGCGGTCGCTGCTGCAGATCTCGATGGAGCAGGCGAGCATCGCCGACGAGGTCTGCTCGGTGCTCATGGGCGACGACGTCGAGGTCCGCCGCCGGTTCATCCAGACGAACGCGAAGGACGTGCGCTTCCTCGATATCTGAGACCGGCGCAGGCTGCAACGGGGACAGGCGAAGAAAGGCAGCGCGAGCGATGCCAGGAGGGCCGCAGGCGCCGCCGGCTGCACCGGCCGGAGGCGGGATCGAGCCGATCGAGATCCAAGAGGAGATGGAGCGCTCGTTCCTCGAGTACTCCATGTCCGTCATCGTGTCGCGGGCGCTGCCGGACGTGCGGGACGGCCTGAAGCCCGTGCACCGGCGCCTCCTCTACGGGATGTGGGACACGGGCCTTCGTCCCGACCGGCCGCACGTGAAGTGCGCGAAGGTCGTGGGCGACGTCATGGGCCGGTTCCATCCCCACGGGGACCAGGCGCTGTACGACGCGCTCGCCCGCATGGTGCAGGACTTCAGCCTGCGCCACCCGCTCGTGGACGGCCACGGGGACTTCGGGGCTCCCGGGCCGGACGGCGGCCCGGCGGCGATGCGCTACACGGAGTGCCGCCTCGCCCCGCTCGCGCTCAGCCTGCTCGAGGGGATCGACGAGGACACCGTCGACCGTGTCCCGAACTACGACGGCTCGGACGAGGAGCCGACCGTGCTGCCGGCCCGCTTCCCGAACCTGCTCGTCAACGGCTCGCAGGGCATCGCGGTCGGGATGGCGACGAACATCCCGCCCCACAACCTCGCTGAGGTGATCGACGCCACCCGCTACCTCCTCGCGCACCCCGACGCGGGCGCTGAGGATCTCATGCGGTTCGTGAAGGGTCCGGACTTCCCGACCGGCGGCCTCATCCTGGGCCGTGCCGGCATCCTCGACGCGTACCGGACCGGGCGCGGGTCGGTGAAGCTGCGCGCGCTCGCCGAGATCACCGAGTCCAAGGGCGCCACCCAGATCGTCGTCACCGAGATCCCCTACCAGACCTCGGTCGAGGTCATCGAGAAGCAGATCGCCGAGGCCATCGAGGCCGGTGACCTCGCCGGCATCTCGGCCGTGCACAACCTCTCGGCAGGGGGGAAGCCGCGCCTCGTCGTCACGTTGAAGCGGGATGCCAACGCCAACGTCGTGCTGAACAACCTCTTCCGGCACACGCAGCTGCAGACGAGCTTCGGCGTGCACATGCTCGCGCTCGTCGACGGCGTCCCCCGCCTCGTCAACCTCGCCCAGGCGCTGAGCGCCTACGTCGCCCACCAGGTCGACGTCGTCACCCGCCGCTCTCGCTTCCGGCTCCGGAAGGCCGAGGCCCGCGCGCACATCGTCGAGGGTCTGCTGCGTGCCATCGACATGCTCGACGCCGTCATCGCCGCGATCCGCGCCTCCGCGGACCGGCCGGCGGCGCGCGCCGCGCTCATGGGCGAACCGTTCTCCTTCAGCGAGGACCAGGCGAACCACATCCTCGACATGACCCTGGGCCGCCTGACGCGCCTCGGGCGCTCTGAGCTCGAGGAGGAGATGGCCTCGCTGCGGGCGACGATCGCGGAGCTCGAGGCCATCCTCGCGAGCCCACAGCGGCTCCGCGAGGTCATCTCCGAGGAGCTCGGCGCCATCCGGGAGCGCTTCGCCGAGGAACGACGCACCCGGATCGTGAACGACCCCGGGGAGCTCGCCGCCGAGGACCTCATCGAGGACGCCGAGGTCGTCGTGACGTTGACGCGGGCGGGCTACATCAAGGCGGTGCCGGCGGATGCCTTCCGAACCCAGTCACGCGGCGGTCGAGGCGTCCAGGGGGCCCGCCTCAAGGAGGAGGACCTCGTCTCCGACGTCGTCCACACGAGCGCGCTCGCTCACCTGCTGCTGTTCTCGAACCGGGGCAAGGTCTACCGGCTGCGCGTCCACGAGGTACCCCTGAAGGACCGCACCGCCCGAGGCACGCCAGTCGTGAACCTCGTCTCCCTGGATCCCGGCGAGCGGATCCAGGCGTTGGTTGCGACGAGAGAGTTCGACCCCGACCACTTCTTGCTCTTCGTGACGAGATCGGGTCAGGTGAAGAAGACGCCGTTCAGCGAGTACGACAAGTCCCGGCGCGAAGGATTCATCGCGATCAACCTCCACGAGGGCGACGAGCTCGTCCGCGTGCTGCCGACGAGCGGGCACGACGAGATCTTCATGATCACTCGGCACGGGATGACGATCCGCTTCCGGGAGGAGGAGGTGCGCCCGATGGGACGCGGCGCGACCGGCGTGCGCGGGATGCGGCTTCGCGCTGGCGACGAGGTCGTGTCGAGCGACGTCGCACGCGAGGGCGTCGACCTCCTCCTCGTGACCGACGCCGGCTACGGCAAGCGGACGAAGCTCGATCACTTCAACCTCCAGGGACGGGGCGGTCAGGGAGTCCGAGGGATCCGCCTCACCCAGCGCCGCGGCTACGTGGTGGCTGGCCTCATGGCGAGCCTCGAGGACGAGCTCCTCGTCGTTTCGTCAGCGGGCGTCGTCATCCGCACGGCGGTTCGCGAGATCGCCGCCCAGGGGCGCGATGCGACTGGCGTGCGCGTCATGCACCTCGACGACGGCCAGCACGTGGCCGCCGTCGCGCTCCTCACGAGCGCCGAGGTCATGGGCGCAGAGACGAGCTGAGAGGCCGGGGAAGCCGTGGTGTAGCGTGAAAACGATCCGGGGCTATAGCTCAGTCGGTTAGAGCGCAGCACTGATAATGCTGAGGTCGGTGGTTCGATTCCACCTAGCCCCACAAGAGCGGGAGGAGCCGGTACCCACCGACCGGGGAGAAGAGGTCGTCGCGTCGCCGCCCCCAGGTCGGGTCGCAACGGTCACGGGCATCGCGAGTGATGGCCGCGTCACACCTTGCGAACCTGGAGCAGCGGATGGGCCCTCGCCATCTGGTCGTAGTCGTCGTCCTGGGTCACCAGCGGCAACCCGAGGTCGATGGCGGTGGCAGCGATCATGGAATCGGTGAGTTTCACTGTGCGCTGTATGCCAGCGCTTCGGCAATCGACCACCAGACGCGCCCAAGCGCTCATGACCGTCTCGCCTATCGGGACGGGATCGATCCTGCGGGCCAACGCCAACGTGCCTGCCCGGCGCGCTCGCAGCGCGCTGTCCGCGGCACTGAGCACGCCCAGTTCGAGCTCGCCGATGGTCACGACCGAAACCGTCACCCGGTCTGGTAAGCCTCCCAGTGGCCGATCAGCCTCACGGGCGATGAAGACCGAGGTGTCGAGCAGCCCAGCCGGATCGCTCAAAGCTCGTCCAAGGTCTGCCCGGCGAGCGCCTCGAGGTCCTCACGCAGTCCCGGGTCGGCCGCGCACGCCGCCAGCTCTCGACGCAGGAGATCACCCGGGACCCACCTGCATCGCTGAGCATGAGGAACGATGTCGGCGACCGCCTCGCCATGGACGGTGAGCACCACGCGCTCTCCTGCCCGGACGGCGTCGATAACCTGGCCGGTCCGATTTCGCAGGTCGCGCACGCCGATCTCCATGTGCGACAGTGTAGCACACCGCGAGTGCTGGCCTGGGGAGGGTTCCAGCGCGCACCAGCCGCAGCTCGAGGCCCGATCCACAGACCGTGCCCACCCGACCAGCTCGGCCGTAGCGAGTCCCACCGCTCGAGAAGCAGCGAGGAGGCCTCGGTCTCCCGTCGCCAGGACGGTCTCGGCGTCGGCGACCGGACCTGCCGAGGCCAGGTGCACGGCGCGAGAGGCGCGGAGGCCGAGCTGCTCGACCAAGCCTCCGGCCTCTCGAACCAGTCCCCTGGGCACCTCGACCAGGTCGAGCGAGTCGTGGAGGCTCTCGAAGTCGCGGGCGGCCTCCCTCAGCCCTGACGCGCCGATGCGGCCGAGCCGGCGGGCCAGCGCCAGGGCTGCTCTCCGTCCTGCGTAGAGAGGCGCGACGACACGACCCGGTCGGCCTCGTCCCAGAGCCGACAACCGATCGTGCTGGAGGGCTCCTCGACGATGATGGGCACGATGGCCGAGGTGTCGGAGTAGACGATCGACGGGGCTGCTCACCGACCAGATCGCTCGCGCCCTCTCTCGGGTTCTCGACCGACGAGCAGGACTGCGGCGACCTGCCTGGAATTCCCCTTGATCGCGACGATCCGAGCGACGGCTCTGCCTCGGTCGGTTACCACGACGTCGTCGCCCTCCCGGACCCGGGCCAGGTCGTCGCTCAACGGAGCCCCCCCGGGGTTCCTTGCAGGTCCCATCGTTGGACGACGAAACGGGCGCGGCCGATACCGATGGCGCGAGGGCTCCCCGTACCGGGCTCCACGAGACGAGCAGCCAGCTCGCCGCGGCGAGTACTGATGGTCGCCTCCGAGAGCCCATCGGCTGGCAGCCGGCAGCGCGAGGATCCTTCCCTGGTCGAGGCACCGAGGTCAATACACTGGGCTGCCGAAGCGGCGGCACCCCGGCTGGCCAGGCCGGGGCCATCTCGGCACGGTGACCGTGCCTCGCGAGGTCCTTCGTGGCTATTCGGTTCGATCACACCGAGGGGGCGCCGTGGTCGGCCGCGGCCGAGCACGCCGGGCCGGGTGGGCTCACGGCGAGGCTCCCCGAGACCCGTGCCTACCGCCTGAAGCGGTGGCTGCTCGGGCCGCCCCTCGTGCGCGAGCAGCTGGCGACGGAGCGCCTGTCGAACCCCGTCGCCCTCGCCGTCCTGTCCTCGGACGTCCTGTCCTCGTCGGCGTACGCGACGGAGCAGATCCTCACCATCCTCGTGCCCGCGATCGGGCTCGCTGCGTACTCGCTGGTGGTGCCGCTGACGGTCGCGATCCTCGTCGTCCTGGCGGCTGTCACGATGTCGTACCGAGAGGTGGTCCGTGCCTACCCGAAGGCCGGCGGCGCCTACATCGTCGCGCGGGAGAACTTCGGCCTCACGGTCGCCCAGGTGGCGAGCGCGGCGCTCCTCGTCGACTACGTGCTCACGGTCGCGGTCTCGGTCGCCGCCGGCGTGGACGCCCTCGCCTCGGCCGCCCCGGCACTCGACCACTACATCACGCCGACCGCGGTGGGCGTGGTCCTGCTCATCGCCTACGGGAACCTGCGCGGCGTCCGGGAGGCCGGCCGCTCCTTCGCGGTCCCGACGTTCTTCTTCATCGCCAACATGGCGCTGCTCGTCGTCGTCGGCACGGTGCGGGCGCTCAGCGGGCGGCTGCACGCCCACCCGATCCAGCACGTCGCCGGCTCCGTTCCGATCGGAACCGGGAGCAGCGGTCTGCTGGCGGGCGCCTCGCTCTTCATCGTCCTGCGCGCTTTCGCGAGCGGCGGCTCGGCGCTCACGGGGACGGAGGCGATCTCGAACGGCGTCAGCGTCTTTCGCGACCCGCAGTCGACGAACGCGCGCAAGACCCTCGTCATGATGGCGACGATCCTCGGCTCGATGTTCCTCGGGCTGTCGGTGCTCTCGGCCATCGTGCACCCCGTGCCCTTCGTGCACGGGACGCCGACGGTGATCTCCCAGGTGGCGAAGTACGTCTACGGCACCTCGCCGCTCGGGCGCGTCGCGTACTACGCGATGCAGGTGTCGACGATGGCGATCCTCGCCCTCGCGGCCAATACGAGCTTCACCGGGTTCCCGTTCCTCGCCAGCTTCGCCGCCCAGGACGGGTTCCTGCCGCGCCAGCTCACGCGGCGCGGTCACCGGCTCGTCTTCTCGAACGGGATCATCGTCCTCACCCTCGCCTCGGTGGCGCTCCTCGTCGCCACCGACTCGCGTGTCGACTCGCTCATCGCCCTCTACGCGATCGGGGTCTTCACGGGGTTCGCCATGTCGGGGCTCGGGATGGCGAAGCACCAGCTGACCCACCGCGAGCCCGGGTGGCGGCGCCGCCTCGTCGTGACCGCGACCGCCGGGATCCTCGCGTCGATCGTCGACGCGATCTTCGTCGTCACGAAGTTCACCGAGGGTGCCTGGGTGGTCGTCGTCTTGATCCCCGTGCTCGTCGTGACCTTCGTGCGCCTCAACCGCCAGTACGAGCGGGAGCGAGACGTGCTCCGCAGCGGCGCGGCGGCGGCCGCGGAGGCGCCGGCGCTGCGCCGCCACGCCGTCTTCGTCTTCGTCGACGAGCTCGACATGGCGACCTCGCGGGCGATTCAGTACGCCCGGACGCTCAACCCCGACGAGGTACGCGCGGTGCACTTCCTCATCGACGCCCAGCACGCCGAGGCGCTCCAGCGGGAGTGGGCGCTCCTCGGCCTGACGAGGCCGAGCCTCGAGGTCGTCGACACGCCCGACCGCCGACTGGCGCGCGCCGCGCTCGAGCTCGTCGCCGAGACGGCCGCTGACGGCCAGACGGAGGTGAGCGTCCTCCTGCCCCGGCGCGCGTACGCGCGGTGGTGGGAGCGACTCCTCCACGACCACACCGCTGACCGCATCGCGCAGGTCGTGAGCCAGGTCGCCCACGTGAACGCGACGATCGTCCCCTTCCACCTGTCCGGTTCGCTCGCCGATCGCCTCCGGCGCGTCCCGCAGCGGCGTGAGCAGGGCGAGACGGGCACGTCCGCCACCCCCGCTGGCGCGGTCCCGATCGCCCAGTGCCGTTACCGCCAGCAGGTCACGGTCGCGGGACGCGTGCGCTCGGTGCGCGTCCAGCCTTGGGCCGGCAGCCCGAGCCTCGAGGTCACCCTCGTGGACGCCGCCGGCGACGCCCTCGACGTGATCTTCCTCGGCCGTCGGCGGGTACCCGGCATCCAGCCCGGCAGCCGGCTCGTCGTGACCGGGCGCGTCGGACGCCACGCCGGCCGCCTCGCGATCCTCAACCCCTTCTACGAGATCCTGTCGTCGGCTGCCGACTAGCACCCCCGGCCTGCCGGAGCGACCGCCCGCCTCACGACAGGACGCGCCGGCGGAAGTTGCGCAGTCCGAGTGCCAGGAAGACGGTGCCGAAGCCGGCGACGACCGGGTACAGGACGTAGAGGGGCAGGTGGGCCGCGCCGGTGAAGGCCGCCCGCATGCCCTCGTTCACGTAGATGAGCGGGTTGACGAGCACGAGCGTCTGCAGCCAGTGCCAGCGCCCGATGGTCACCGGGGCGAGGCGGGTCCAGCCGTAGTACGTCCCGCCGAGGAAGGTGATCGGCAGGATGATGAAGCCGAACATGAGCCCGATGTTGCGCGGCTCGAAGCTCGTGCCGAGGACGAGGCCGAGGCCCGACATGGCGACGCAGGCGAGCGGAACGAAGGTGCAGATGATCCACCAGTGCAGCTCGAGGTGCGCGTGCACGCCTCTCGCGTGCACCACCGCCGCGATCGGCAGCACGATGGCCGCCGAGAGCAGCCCCTGGATCGCGCCGGAGAGCACCTTCGCCACGGCAACGAGCCAGATCGGGCACGGCGCCTGGACCCGGTCCTCGATCTCCCGGGTGAAGCCGAACTCCTGCGCCATTGCGAGGGCGATGGACTGCACGCCCTGGAACATGACCGAGATGCCGACGACCCCGGGCACGAGGATCGTCGCGAATGCCGACTCGGCGGCGGGTGTCCGCCCGCCGACCCCCTGGCCGATCTTCGGGAACACGTAGAGGAAGACGAAGCACAGCAGGAACGGCTGGATCAAGGTGCGCAGGACGAACTCCCAGAAGTGCTTGCGAAGGACGACGACGTCGCGTAGGAGCAGCGCGCCGAGCGCGCTGCGGCTCGCCGCGGCGACCGAGCGCAGCGGCCGCTCCCCGATGCGCGGCGCCGCCTCGACGGCGGCCGAGGTCATCACTCGCGCAGCTCCTTGCCGGTGAGGGTGATGAACACCGTCTCGAGGCTCGGTTCGGCGATCGACAGGTCGACGATGTCGAAGCCGGCACGCTCGGCCGAGTTGACGATCCGTGGGACGAGGCGATCGGTCCCCTGCACGTGGAGCTCGAGTCGGCCGTCGGCGTGGCGGACCCGATTGACGCCCCCGAGGTCGCGGACGAGGACCTCGCCGAGCCGCCGGGGATCGCCCGTCGATCGCACGGTCACGACGGTGTCGGCGCCGATGCTCTGCTTCAACGCGGCCGGCGTGTCGAGGGCGAGGATGCGGCCGTGGTCCATGATCGCCACCCGCCCGCAGAGCCGGTCTGCTTCCTCCATGTAGTGGGTGGTGAGCAGGATCGTCTGACCCTCGCGGTTCAGCTCGCCGAGCAGGTCCCACAGCGCGAGGCGGCTCTGGGGATCGAGGCCGGCCGTCGGCTCGTCGAGGAAGAGGACCGCCGGCCGGTGGAAGATGGCGCGGGCCACCATCAGGCGCTGGGCCATGCCGCCAGACAGGGCGTAGACGGAGGCGTTCGCCCAGCGCGAGAGCTGGAAGCGCTCGAGGAGCTCGTCGGCCGTCCGCCTGGACGCCTTCGCTCCCATGCCGAACAGCCGACCGTGGAAGTAGAGGTTCTCGAAGACGGTGAGCTGGCGGTCGAGGGTGTTCTGCTGGGACACGATGCCGGAGAGCTGCTTGGCGAGCGCGGGGTGGGCAGCGACGTCGATTCCCCCGACGAAGGCGCGGCCGGAGGTCGGCACGACCCGCGTCGTCAGCATTCCCGCCGTCGTCGTCTTGCCCGCTCCGTTCGGTCCGAGCAGGCCGAAGATCTCGCCCGCCTCGACGTCGAGGTCGAGCCGGTCGACGGCGGCGAAGTCGGCGCCCGGGTAGACCTTGGTGAGCTGCTCGGTGTGGATGACGCCGCGGCGGACCGAGCCGTCGCGAAGCGTCGAGCCGCCGGTTCGGCCGGATTCGGTCGCGGCCACTCAGGCGATGTCGCGCCGCATCGTCGTTCGGGCCGCCGCGACGGCGAGGGCGACCGCCACGCCAGCGACGAGGGCGACCGCGGCGGCGAAGGGGAGCGCGGCCACCCCGCCCGCGAGCTGCCCTCCGGCGAGGGTGAGGGCTGCCGTGTAGGGGAGGTAGGGCTGGACGACGTTGTACAGGCCACCGACGATCTGCTCGACCACGAAGCCCCAGGCGAACACGGCGACGATCGAGGCCACCTGGCCTCGGATCAACGTCCCGACCGCGACGCCCGCGACGGCGAGGAGGGCGCTCCCGAGCGTCGCACCGAGGCCGTAGCGGGCGATCGTGCCCCCGCCGAGCACGACCGGGTAGCCCTTCGCGGCGACGAAGGCGAGCCCGATGGCCGTCGTGAGCGCAGCAGCGAGCGCACCGAAGATCGCGCCGCCGACGAGGCCGGCGAGCGACTTCGCGACGAGGACCCGTGCCCGGTCGGGCACCCCGAGGTAGGTCGTCGTCGCGGTCGAGTGGCGGAACTCGTTCGTCGTCACGATGACCCCGAAGATGAGAGCCATCAGCATGGCGAAGTCCGTGCTCGTCAGCGCGTTCGCCAGACCCTGGGCGGTGTCGAGCGCGGGGCGCTCGAGGCCCGAGCGGGCCAGCGTGCCCGCCCGCTCGCACTTGAGGACCGTGATGAGGACCGTGAGCGCCGCGGCCGCGGTGAGCAGGCCGAAGGGCAGGCGGATGGTCCGCAGCTTCTCGAGCTCGATGCGCACGAGCCGAGTCACCGGTTCGCCCCCCGCTCCTCGGCGGCGGTCAGCTCGAAGAACACGTCCTCGAGGCTCGCTTCCTCAGCCCTGCTCTCGAAGATCGGGATGCCGAGGCTCGCCGCGAGCACGCCTACCTGCTCGGGGCTCGCCCCCCGCACCTCGAGCCGGTCGCCCGGTCCGAGGCTCCCTCGCATCCCTGCGCCCTCGAGCGCGGCGAGCAGCTCGGCCGCACGCGGCGTGCGAACGTGGACGACCCGTCGGTCGCCGGCCGTCAGGGCCTCGAGCGAGCCCTGGGTCACGAGCCGGCCGCGATCGAGGATGACGACGCCGTCGGCGATCTGGGACACCTCGGCGAGGATGTGGCTCGAGACGAGGATCGTGCGCCCCTCCGAGCGCAGGCGGCGGAGCAGCTCCCGCAGCCAGCGGACGCCTTCGGGGTCGAGGCCGTTGGCGGGCTCGTCGAGGACGAGGATGCCCGGCTCGGCGAGCAGAGCGCCGGCAAGGCCCAGGCGCTGGCGCATCCCGAGCGAGAAGCCGCCGACGCGTCGGTCGGCATCCCCGGCGAGACCGACGAGCTCGAGGACCTCCTCGACACGGCGGCCGCTCACGCCGGCGGTCATCGCGAGGATGCGCAGGTGGTCACGGGCCCGGCGGCCGGGGTAGAAGCTCGAGGACTCGAGGACCGCGCCCACGTGGCGCAGCGGGTGGTCGAGCTCGACGTAGGGCCGGCCCTCGATGAGCGCGCGGCCGCTGCTCGGCGTGACGAGCCCGAGCAGCATCCGCAGCGTCGTCGTCTTGCCCGCGCCGTTCGGCCCGAGGAAGCCGGTGATCGTTCCCTGCGGCACCTCGAAGCTCAGGTGGTCGACGGCGAGCGTCGGCCCGAAGCGCTTCGTCAGGTTCTGCACCTCGATCACCGCCATGCGGCCTCCTTCTCGCCGCCCCGCCTCGCGGCGGCCGAAGGCCGTCGAGGACGGCCGCCGACCGACGGCGGGGAGCCCGCCCCCAGCGTCGCTCCAGTGTCGACGGCCCCGCAGCGTAGGCGATCGCAACGAGGCCGCCGGCGCGTGCCGCCCTTTCGTCCCCCGCCGTCCGCAGGAACGGCCGGGCGGCGCGCCGTGCACGCGTGCTGCCACGACACCGCGTCGGCGGATGCGCCGTCGCCTCCTCGCGCCGTGCCGGGCGAGGCGCCGCCTCGCCTCACGCCTCTCGCGCCGGCTCGACCTCGTGGTAGCGGGCGACGGAGAAGGCGAGGAGCAGGGGGATGTTGATCGCGAAGACGACCAGCATCACAGTGAGGAGCACGAGCATCGTCCCGCGGGTGTGGTCGAGCACGAAGACGTACTCGAGCATCCCCGAGATCACCGCGTAGCCGAGCAGCGCCCAGCGCAGGACGAGGAGGAAGCGCTCCCAGGCGAAGGCGCGCAGCCGTGCGAGGGCCGCGGCGTTGGCGGCGAGCAGCGCTCCCGCGGCCGCGACGAGGCCGACGGCGGGCCCGAGGGGCGCCCGGCTCGGCAGGTACGACGCGAGGTAGATGCCGCCGACGACGACGAGCGCCATCGACGCGACGCAGGCCTCGGCGACGGGCGGCAGTCGCCTCGGCGCAGCGTCGGGGCGGCCGGCCAGCTCGGTCGTCACGACGCCAGCCTCGTCATGATCACGAGCGTGGCGACCTGCATCGCGCCGGTGATGCCGGCCGTGTACACGAAACGTCGCATGAGCCGGGCGATGAGGTCACGGTTCGGTCGTGGCTTCTTCAGCTCGAAGAGGACGGCCAGGTTGGCGGGCTCGAGGAACCCGATCGCAACGATGGCCATCACGCCGACGACGACGAAGGAGGCGACGACCCACCCGTGGTTCGGGTCGCTGGCGGTCAGGGTGCCGACGTGGCGCGCCAGCTGCCAGCCGGCCGCGAGCGTCATCGTGACGAGCGTCGGCATGAGCAGGAGCATCTTCGGCATGAGTCGAGTCGTGAACTCGATGCGCGCCGGGACCGAGAGGCGGCCGAGGATCGGCCCGATGACGAAGCCGAGGAACAGGTCGATCCCTGTCCACAGCCCGCCGCCGACGACGTGGAAGAAGTCCAGCGCCCACAGCCGGTTGGATTCGATCGCGGCGACGAGGCCGGCGAGCACGACGGCGACGACCGGCAACCCCGCGACCGGCACGATCCGGAAGTCCGGCCGGGCGAGGGCCTGTTCGGGTGGTGCGATCGTCGCCGGAGCGCTCACGGTCACGTCGGTCATGGCTCGCTCCTCACCGCTGTCGCCGCAGCGTCGGGGGCTCGGACGTCACGCCATTCTACGTTGGCTGCAAGCCACGTGCCGCAAGACAGTCCACTCCCCGACGGTGGCTCACTCCTCGAGCGACCCCGGACTGGCCGGTACGTCGACGGCGTACTCGCGCAGCGCGTCGAGGGGCACGATGTCGAGCGCCCGCTCGTGGGTCGACGCGAGGACCACGAAGCAGGCCGCCCCGTCGCGATAGGCGCGCAGCCAGTTCGCCGCGGTCACGCACCACCGGTCGCCCGGCACGAGCCCCGGGAACCGGAACTGCGGCATCGGAGTGACGAGGTCGTTGCCGATCCGGCGCTGGTGCTCGAGGAACTCGGCGGTGACGACGGCGCAGATCGTGTGGCTGCCGACGTCCTCGGGGCCGGTGTGGCAGCAGCCGTTGCGGTAGAAGCCGGTCAGGGGGTCGAAGCCGCAGGGCTCGAGCTCGCCACCGAGCACGTTGCGGTCGGCCATGACCAAAGTATCGCTCACCTCGAGGCGAGCCTCGAGGTGCGTCGAGTCGCCTGGTGCCGCCGGGGAGGCGGCGTCGGTGGGGTAGTACTGGTGCGTGCCCTGCGCCTCGCGCGAAGCCGTGCCGGACCGCTCGGGCGGGGCGCGCGCCGGTCCGAGCGCCGGACGCCGCCACCGGCGCATCTGGGCCAGCCGGGATCGCGCGCACATCGAGGTCCGAGCCTCCCGCCGCCTCGGGTCCGAGGCCCTGGCGCGTGACCTCGAGGCCGCGCTCCGGCGCCTCGAGGGCGTGCACTGGGCGCAGGTCGACGCCGTTCTGGGGCGCGTCGCGGTTGCCTTCGACGGGGACGAGGTGGGCGTCGGCGACCTGCTCGCGGTGGTCGAGGCCGCAGAGGCGGCGCACGGGGTCTCCGAGGAGCGCTTCGGCCACGATCGGCCGGAGCTGCCGACCGACGTCGAGCCGATCGTGCGCGCGCTCGCCGGCCTCGTCGCGGACGCCGCCGGGCTCGCGCTCGCCGTCGCCGGACGCGGACTGCCGCCGCTGCCGTTCGCCCAGGAGGCAGCCGCGCTCGTCTCGCTCCTCGACGCCCAGCCCCGCCTGCGCCGAGCCTTCGCCGCCGGCGTCGGGCCCGGGCTCGCCGACCTGCTGCCCGCCCTCGCGAGCGCCGCGGCGCACGGCCTCGCGCACGGTCCGCTCGCGCTCGCGACCGACGCGCTGCACCGCGTCCTGCTCCTCGACGCCGCCATCGCCCGGCGTGCCTGCTTCGAGCGCGTCTCCCCCGCGCTCGACCACGAGCCGCCGGAGGAGCACCGTGTGCCGCTCGAGCGGGGCGAGCGGCCCGCCCCGCTGCCAGATGGGCCGGTGGAGCGCCTCGCGGACCTCGGATCGCTGCTCTCGCTCCTCGGCGCGGCGGGCACGCTCGCGCTCACGCGCGAGGCGCGCCGTGCGGGCGCGGCGCTCTTCGCCGGGAGCTCCAAGGCGGGACGGCTCGGCCGGGACGCCTTCGCCAGCCGGCTCTCGACGGCGCTCTCGGCGGCCGACGAGCTCGTGCTGGACCCGGCGGCTCTGCGCCGCCTCGATCGCCTCGACACGGTCGTGATCGACGCCGAGGTGCTGCTCACGGCGCGCGTCGAGCCCGACGAGGTTGCGATCGCCTCTGGCGCGGACCACCTCGAGGTTCACCAGCGGCTCCGCTCGATGGTCGCCGAGGCGGACCGAGTCGTGCGCCGCGGCCGGTGGACGGCAGGCCCGCTCGGGCAGCTCGGCGCGGATGCGAGGCAGGTGCGCCACCTGGCGCGCGCGCTGCCGGTCGTGCCCACCCACGGGCTCACGGCAGCCGGGCGCGTGGTCGCCGTGATGACGCTGCGGCGCCAGGCGGTCGCCGGCTGGCAGGCTGTCGTCGACGCAGCGCGCCGTGCCGGGCTGATGGTGGCGATCGCGGGCGACGAGCTCGGTCTCGTCGACCGCTTCGGTGCCCACCTGCTCGTGGCGGGGGGCGACCGGCTCGTGGAGTCGATCCGGATGCTCCAGGGCGACGGCTGCGGCGTCGTCCTCGTCGGGGGGGGCGCCCCCGGCCCGCTCCTCGCCGCCGACTGCTCGATCGGCCTGCGCACCCGCTCCCCGGCGCCCGCCGCCGACATCGTCGCGAGCGACCTCGCAACCGCGGCGATGGTCGTCGAGGCGGTGGCGGTGGCACGGGAGGTGAGCCAGCTGAGCGCGCGCCTCGGCCTCGCCGGTTCGCTCCTCGGCATCCTGCTCGGGAACGTCGCCGCTCCTGGCCGGAGCGTCGCGCAGGCGATGGCGGGGACCAACCTCGCGGCGCTCGCCGCGATGGCCGTCGGGGCGCGCGCCGCGCGCTCGCTCGCCCGGCGGGGCCGTCCCCGCCTCGGGCCGGACCCGCCGTGGCACGAGCTGCCCGTCGACGAGGTCCTCACGCTCCTGCGCACCGGACGCGAAGGCCGGCGCGCCCCAGCTGCGCCGCCACGTGCCGGCAAGCAGGCGAGAGGCCCGGGCACCCGCTTCGTCGGTGCCGTCGCGGCGGAGCTCGCCAACCCGCTCACCCCCGTGCTCGGCGCCGGAGCGCTCGCCTCGGCTGCCCTCGGCTCGGTGCTCGACTCGGCCCTCGTGGCCGGCGTCGTGGTGCTCAATGCCGTCCTCGGGGCCGGTGTCCGCTGGCGCGCGGAGGGCGCCCTCGCCGCGCTCGAGGCCTCGAGCGCTCCCGACGTCGTGGTCCGCCGCTCGGGCCGCCCGGTGCGCGTCGCCGCGTCCTCGCTCGTGCCGGGCGACGTGGTCGAGCTGCGGGCCGGCGACGTGGTTGCGGCCGACGCCCGGATCGTGGAGGCGCACCACCTCGAGGTCGACGAGTCGAGCCTGACGGGCGAGTCGCTGCCGGTCGCCAAGCGCGCGGCGCCGTGCTTCGCGCCGCTCGTCGCGGAGCGCGTCTCGATGCTGTACGAGGGAAGCGCCGTCCTCGGCGGCTCGGCGCTCGCGGCGGTGGTCGCGGTCGGGGCCGACACGGAGGCGGCGCGCGCCGACGCCACGGCGCAGTCGCCCCCCGAGAGCGGCGTCGAGGCTCGCCTCCGCCGGCTGACGGACCTCGCGCTGCCCGTCACGGCGCTCGCCAGCGCGGCGCTGCTCGGCGCCGGCGCGGCGCGTGGACGGCCACCCGCGGAGGCGCTCGCGACGGCTGTCGGCCTGTCGGTCGCGGCCGTCCCTGAGGGCCTACCCGTCACGGCCACCCTCGCCCAGCTCGCCGCGGCGCGCCGGCTATCGGCCCACGGCGCGCTCGTGCGCAACCCGAGGGCGCTCGAGGCGCTCGCCCGGGCGGACGTCCTGTGCATCGACAAGACGGGCACGCTGACCGCGGGGCGCGCGCTGCTGACCGAGGTTGCTGCGGGGCCTCGGCGCTCGAAGGTCGCCACCCTCGGGCCGCCCGAGCGCCGGGTGCTCGCCGCTGCGCTGCGGGCGACGCCGCCAGCGGGAGCCGGCCTCGTGCACATGACCGACCGCGCCGTGGTCGAGGCGGCCGCCGCCCTCGGCGTCTCGGAGGAGGTCGGGGCGCCGGGCTGGCGGCGCGAGGAGGAGCTGCCGTTCTCGCCGAGCCGTACCTACCACGCGACGTTGGGCCGCGACGCGGAGGGCCTCCTCCTCAGCGCGAAGGGAGCGCCGGAGGAGATCCTCGAGCGGTGCGCGAGCTGGCGCGACGGCGGCAGGGACCTGCCGCTCGATGGGCGCGCCCGTCGGCGGCTCGGGGCGCAGGTCGAGCGGCTCGCCCGACGCGGCCTGCGGATCATCGCGGTGGCGCAGGGTCGGCCGGCACACGCCGGCCGCCTCGACGACGCCGAGGTGACGGGGCTCACCTACCTCGGCTTCGTGGCGCTCTCCGATCCCGTGCGCTCCACGGCCGCCGAGGCGGTGCGGGAGCTGGCTGCCGCGGGTGTCGAGCTCGTCATGGTCACGGGCGACCACGCGAGCACGGCAGAGAGCGTCGCCGCGGAGCTCGGCATCTTGAACGGCCGGCGCGTGGTCACCGGTGCCGAGCTCGAGCGCCTCGGCGACGACGAGCTCGACGAGCTCGTCCCGTCGGTCTCGGTGTTCGCGCGCGTCACCCCGGCCGACAAGGTGCGCATCGTCCAGGCGCTCCGCCGCCTCGGACGGTCGGTCGCGATGACCGGGGACGGCGCGAACGACGCCGGCGCGATCCGCCTCGCGGACGTCGGCCTCGCCCTCGGGGCGCGGGCCACGCCCTCGGCGCGCGCCGCCGCCGACGTCGTCGTCCTCGACGACCGCCTCGAGACCATCCTCGCTGCGCTCGCGGAGGGCCGGGCGATGTGGGCGTCGGTCGCCGAGGCGCTCGGCATCCTCCTCGGCGGGAACGCGGGGGAGCTCGCGTTCACCGTCGGGGTCGGTCTGCTGACCGGGCGCAGCCCCCTCTCCGCACGCCAGCTCCTGCTCGTCAACCTGCTCACGGACGTCCTTCCTGCGCTCACGATCGCGCTGCGACCGCCCCTCGACCGCCCTGTCGCCGAGCTCCTCGAGGAGGGCCCGGACCGCTCGCTGTCGGGGCCGCTCGCCCGCAAGGTCGCCGAGCGCGGCCTGTGCACGGCGGCGGGCGCGGGGCTCGCGTGGGCCATCGGCCGCGCGACGGGCCGTCGGCGTCGCGCCGACACCATGGCGCTCGCGGCGCTCGTCGGCTCCCAGCTCGGCCAGACGATCGCCGCGGCGCGAGGGGACCTCCTCGCGACGACGGCGGCGCTCGCGTCCGGTGCGGTCCTCGTCGCAGCCATCGAGGTGCCCGTGGTGCGGCGCTACTTCGGGTGCGTGCCCCTCGGGCCGTCCGGCTGGGCGGTCGTGACCGTCTCGTGCGCGGCGGCGACCGTCGCCGCGGTCCTCCTGGCCCGGCGCGCCAGCCTCCCCCGCTAGTGGTCCCGCGCGTTAGTTCGTCGGTGAATCATCGAGCCACGCCGTCGGGTCGCGGAGGTAGAGACCGCACGCGCAGTCGAGAGCCTCCTCCGGGCTCCCGGCTGGCATCCCGGTCGGGAGGAAGGAATCCTCATAGTCGTCGTGGCTCGCCCGGTAGAGGGCGAAGCCCCAGAGGCTCGCCGAGCCGCCGTAGCGCAGACGGCACAGCTTCTGGATCGTCCCGTCGGAGAGGTGGCCGTCGACGTAGGCGAAGTTCGAGCGGAAGCGCACGTCGAGGCCGGCGAGCTCCGGCCAGCGCTCCCGGGCGTGCTCGCAGAGGCGGGAGGTAAGGCTCTGCTTGGTTGATGCTGGCGGCGCCTTCACCGCCCCATTGTGACCGCGGAGCTCAGGCAGCAAGCAGGGCGCGACCCTCCAGGCGCTCGAGCATGGCGGCGAGGTCGTCGGTGCTGAAGCGCCAGTCGAAGGGTCGGGCGCTCGCGTTGTAGTGCTGTTCGAAGGCCAAGAGGCGCTCCGCGAGAGCGCCGAGGCCCGCGAAATCGCCGGAGCGGACGACCTTGCGTTGGATGATCGAGAAGACCACCTCGATCTGGTTGAGCCAGGAGGCATGGACCGGGAGGTGGATCAACCGGGCGTTCGGGAAGGCGGCTTCCATTCGCTCGATCGAGCGCTGCCCGTTGTGGGAGGAACGGTTGTCGACGACCCAGTAGACGCATCGGGCGCTCTTGTAGGGTTCCTTCGCCATCACCTTCTCAACGAGGGTCATGAACGGCTCGATGCCGGTCTTCTCCGCCACCTGGCCGAACAGGGCTGCTCGGTGGACGTCGTAGGCGCCGAGGTAGGCGAGCGTGCCGCCTCGGCGGTACTCGAACTCGATCCGGCGAAGCCGCCCCGGCGCTGCTTCCAGGTCGCTGTGGCGCCTCGACAGCGCCTGCAGCTGGGACTTCTCGTCTGCGGAGATGACGTAGTCGTCGGGCCCGAGGAGGTGGCCCTCAAAGCGGCGCTCGTAGAGGTCGAGGACCCGGGCGGCCTTGGGCGCGAAGTCGGGATCCCGGGGGAAGATCCAGGATCGGTAGCGCCAGGGCTTGATCGCCGCCGCGTGCAGCCAGCGTCTGATGGTCGAGGAGGAGATCGCCTCGACGAGGCCCTCTTGGACGGCCTGGGCGGCGAGCTCGTGCGAGCTCCAGCGCGTGAGGGGCACCTCCCGGCGACCGGGCGGCTCGCAGGCCATCGCCTTCACGTGGGCGACGACCTCGCCGCTGAAGCGACGTGGGCGACCCGAGCGCTTGCGATCGGCCAGCCCGGCTAGGCCCTCCGCACAGAAGCGCTTGCGCCACTTCGAGACCGCGTCGACACAGACGCCGACACGTCGCGCGATCGCCACGTTGGTGACGTCGTTCGCTGCGAGCAGCACGATGCGCGCCCGCACCACGTCACGATGGGCGACGGTGCGCGACGACGCCCGCTGCTCGAGGACTGCTCGATCCGCGTCTGACAGGCGCACTGTGAACGGCGAGCGGCGAGGCATCAGCACCCCCTGGCTGGCATGCGACCGGTCAGAAAGTTACACCGATGTATTTATCGGCAGGGCCACTAGCGACAGCGAAGGTTCGCCCGCGTGACCTGGCGCACGGGGACGTAGAGCGTGCTCGGCAGGGCCGCGCCGTTGGCGAGATCGAGGACGGCCGAGAGGAGCCAGCGGCCCCACGCGCCCGGCTCGAAGGACACCGCGCCGACGTAGTCGGGGCGTGCGCAGACCTGTGAGAGCCCGAGGGCGTCGCCGCCGATCGACTCGGCGAGGAGGCGCCCGCCTCGGCGCGCGAGCGTTGCGGCGTACATGCCGGCGACGACCTCGTCGTTGATGCCGCTCAGCAGGAGCACCGCGTGAGGCGGCACCCGGCGCAGGGCTCGCGCCGCGGCGGCGAACGCCTCGCGCTCGAGGCCGTCGGTCGCGAGGAGGCGGACATCGGCGGGTCCGAGGTCGGCGAGGGCCTGCCGCGCGCCGCTCACGATCCCTGCGGCGCGCGCCGCGGCGGACGGGCCGGCGTGGGGGTCGGCGCCGACGAGGAGGTAGAAGGTCGCGCCGCGGTCGCGAGCGCGCGCGGCTCGCCCGAGCGCCTCGCCGGCGACGAACCCGGCATGGCGGTCGTCGAGGGACACGAAGGGGCGTGCGCCGAGGCGGAGGCCGGCCGACACCGCCGGGACACGAGCCCGGGACACGAGTCCGGCGATGACCTTCTGGGCCGCTGGGACCACCTGGAAGTCGACGAGGCCGTCGATGCCGGCTCGCAGCATCGAGCGGACGTTCGCGACGGCGGTGGCCCCGTCGAGGTTGTCGGTCGCCTCGAGCAGCGTCACGCAGCGGAGGCGTCGCGCCGTCGCGGCGATGCTGGCACTCACCGCCCTGGCGAACGGCTGCGTCTCGTTGAAGACCTCGTAGCCGATGCGGTAACGAGGGCGGACGCACAGACGCCTGGTCGGCTGGCCGAGGCCTGCGCCGTGCCCCCTCGGGGCGCGGGCGGGGAGCCGGGGGACGGCGCCGGCCACGAGCAGGCTCGAGCAGGCGAGGGCGCAGCCCCAGGTGCGGCGCGCGCGCGTCGCGCCGCGCTGGGCGTCTCGGGTACGGCCCGGCGGGAGGGCTCGCACCGGGCGCCTCAGCGCGGCTCGACGCGCACGGCGGTCCCGTAGGCGCAGACCTCCGTCCACATCCCGCCGAGCTCGGTGGTGTCGAAGCGCATCGCGAGCACGGCGTTCGCGCCGCGCGCGGCAGCGGCGTCGGCGAGTCGCTCGATGACCTCGCGGCGGCTGCGCTCGAGGTTCTTCGTCATCCCTCGCAGCTCGCCGCCGACGAGGGAGCGCAGGCTGGCGCCCGCCTGGGAGAAGGCGTTGCGCGAGCGGACGGTGAGGCCGAAGACCTCGCCGAGGACCTCGACGACTTCGTAGCCGGGGAGGTCGTTCGTCGTGGCGATGAGCACCTCACACCTCCTGCGTCTTCGGACCGGGCTTCGTGCCCCGCACGACGGCGGCCTCGCTCACCACCGGGATGGCTCGTACGTCGGCGAGCCCGGCGCGGCGGAGGATGTCGACCCAGGCGCCGATGGGCACGGGGCGTTCCTGCAGGCGCAGCAGGTAGCGCGAGGCGTTCTTGGCGATGCGCCACCAGCCGCCAGGGCCGCGGCGCGCGAGGACGGCGACCTTGGAGGCGATGACCTCGCGGTCGCGTCGGTCAGCGCCGCGGCCGAACATCATGTCGCCGATGACGAGCCGCCCGCCGGGCCGCAGCCAGGTCGCCGCCCGGGCGACGAGGCGCGCCTTGTCCCGGTCGCGCAGGTGGTGGAGGGCGTAGTTCGACACGACGAGGTCGACGGAGCTCGGCCCGAGGTCGAAGCGCTCGATGGGGCTCGCCACCGCCTCCACGTTGTCCACCGAGGCCGCGTCGGCGTTCGCCGCGAGGAGGTCGATCATCGCCTCGCTGATGTCGACCGCGATGACCCGGCGCACGAGGGGGGCGAGGCGCAGCGCGAGCTGGCCCGACCCGCACCCGAGGTCGACCGCCTCGTCGTCGCTCGACGGCGCCGCCTCGGCGAGGACCCGCTCGACGACCTGGCGAAGGCCAGGGCTGGTCCCCGCTCCGTGGTCCCACGCCGCGGCGCGCCGCGTCCAGAAGCGGCGCTGGCGCGCGAGGTTCGCCTTCCCCTCGCCGCGAGCTGGGCGCGGCCTCGTCCTCACGTCGGCGCCGTCCTTTCGCGCTCGGGGCCGCTCGATCTTCGCGTACCTCGCCGCGCGCGTCACGGCGTGGTTGGTTCGAAGGTGTAGCGGTAGGCGACGCGAGGCGAGCGGATGACGCCGACGGTGCGGTCGCCGGCGCGGACCGCGAGACTGACCGCTCGGGCCGCGAGCTCCACCGAGGCGGCGCCGCTCACCTCCACCGAGGCCGGGCTCGTCGCGGGGGTGATCGTCCTGGCGAAGACGAACCCGGTGGCGTCCGGCGGGGACTTGACGGTGGTCCAGCAGCGCGCCGCGGTCGTGACGACGAGGCGGTAGCGCTGGGCGGGGACCTCGAACGTCGCGCCGGTTGCGTCCGAGGACACGAGGAGCAGGCTCGCCGTCCCGCCTGGACGCGGTCGCGCGCGCCCCGACGGCGAGCTCGACTCGACGTGGCGGAACGGCCGCAGCCAGCCTGGCCGGACGTGGAGCACGACGTCGCCGGCCGCGGCGAGCACGAAGACGAAGGCGAGGGACCACACCGCGAGCCGGAGGACGACCGGGGCCGGCTCGCGCGTGAGGTGTCCGTCGTCCGCCGGCCTCTCCGCGTCGCCGGGCGGCTCGGCGCGTCGCCCGGCGAGGCCTCGCCCGACGGGCGACGGCGAGGCGACCGCCGGGAGCTCCGAGGTCGCCGCGATCGTGGACCAGTCCCACTGGTCGCGTGCCGTGGCGGTGCGCGCCGGCTGCCGGCCGCCTCCAGGAGTCGAGCCGTACCTCGTCACCTCGGCGCTCCTCTCGCCGGGAAGTGTAGGAACCACGCCCGCTCGGGCGTGGCGCGGGCGCCTCTCAGGGCGTCTCCGGCCGTGGGATCCACGCGGCGCCGACCACCCCGGCGCCGGTGTGGACCTGCATCGCCGGCGAGAAGCCGCAGACGAAGTCCACCCCGCCGAGCAGCTCCTCGAGGCGGCTCGCGGCGCGCGGCGCCCCTGCGTGGAAGACGGTGGAGCGCTCGACGCCGGGCCCGGCGCTCGCGCGGAAGGCCGCCGCGATCGCCTCCAAGGTGGCGTCGCCCGAGGCGATCGCCTCGAGCGGCTCCACGGCGCCGTCGCGCATGCGGAACACGCTCCTCGTCCCCGACAGCTCGCTCGCCCGCAGCACCGCCTCGGGGACGGGACCGCTCCTGCGGATCGGCTCGAGGGTCGCGAGCGACGCGACGAGCTCGACCCGGCGCGACGCCTCCTCGCTCGCCCGGACCACGGCCTCGAGGTCGCCGCCGCCCGCGGCGCGTTCGGCGGCGGCGAGCACGACGAGCGCCTGGCCCGCGGCCGCCGTGCGCGAGTCGACGACCACTGCAGGGCGGTTGGCCAGCTCGGTGGCGAGGGTGGCGTTGCGGAACATCGCCGCGAACTCGCCCGCCGGCGTGATGACGACCGCCGCGTCGCAGCCCGGGGCCTCGATCGCGGAAAGGTACTCTGTGACGAAGGGCCGGCTGGCCCCGAACAGCTCCTCGTGCTCGACCGCCTCGAGCACCGAGAGCCGCTCGCCGTCCTCGTCGCCGTCGAGGTCGGCCGCGTAGACGCTGATGGGGAGCACGCGGATGCCGTACCGCACCGCCAGCTCGGAGGGGATGCAGGTGCTGGAGTCGGTGATGACCGCGACACCACCCATGCACCGCACGTTACCTGCGGCCGCACACGGTTCCTGCAGGCTGGCGAGGTCCCGCCGATGAGTCGCGACCTGCCGGGGTCTGGCGGGCTCACGATGTCGCAGCTCGTCGAGCAGACGGGGGTCGCGGCGGCGACGATCCGCTACTACCTCGCGGCGGGCCTCCTGCCGCCGCCGGAGAAGCTCGCGACCAACCGGTTCCTCTACGACGCTCGCCACGTCGAGCTCCTGAAGCTCATCCGGCTGCTGCGCGAGCGGCGCGGACTGTCGCTCGAGGCCATCGGCCGTCTGCTGCCCGAGCTCGTGCCCGACCTCCTCGGCCGGCCGAGCACCGGTGTCTTCCGACGTGAGATGTGGGGCCAGCTCCTCGCTGCCACGCAGGCCCCCGGCGCCGGGCCGGCCACGCAGGCTCGCATCCTCGAGGCGGGTATCGCGGCCTTCTCGCGGCACGGCTACGCGGACGTCTCGATCGACGACGTCTGCCGGGCCGCCGCGGTGGCGAAGGGCTCGTTCTACCGTCACTACGCGTCGAAGGAGGAGCTCTTCTTCGCCGCGGCGCGTGCTGCGGGCAGCGCGGCGGTCGCCGCCTTCGAGGCCGCGGCGTGCGGGGGCGCCGGGCCGGCGGAGGCGACCGAGGCGCTCGCCGAGGCCCTCGCTCCCCAGCTCAGCCTGTGGCTCGACGTGGCCTCGTTCGCGACGCAGCGCCGGCCGGGCCACGCTCGTGTGCTGCGCGCCCTCGTCGCCGAGGTGACCGCCGCCGTGGCGCGCCACCTCGACGGCAGCAGCGAGGCGCGGGCCGATGCCGTCGTGGAGCGCGCCATGGCGCTCGCCGTGCGTCGCGCCCTCGACGAGCGCGCCGTCGTGCCCGCGCTCGCCGGGCTCAAGGCCGAGGACGCGAGCACCTGAGCCGTCGTGCTGGACGCCCCGGGCGCTCGTTGACGCCCCCGGGCACGTCTGCCAGGATGGCAGCGAACAAGTGGTGTGACGATCGAGTCACTGGCACTGTGCGCGAGGCGCCCGGTGCCCGACCGGTCGCCGAGCGGGCCCCGGCCTGCCGAGGTTCGAGGACCAGTCGCCAGGGGGCGCGGCCAGCAAGGAGGCGGACGTGGACGACTGCAGGCTTCCCTCGCCCTACCCGCTCCTCTCCTCGATCGCCTCGCCCGAGGACCTGCGCGCGCTGTCGGTCGCCGAGTGCGTCGAGCTCGCGGCCGAGCTTCGCGCCTTCATCGTCGACGCCGTGGGGCGCACGG
>Ga0209061_1000653_pt1 | contig 76738 bp, 79 predicted proteins | sample Coa_R1_10_FD_187157 | JGI IMG/M metagenome (GOLD analysis project Ga0209061, IMG submission 187157) | Surface soil microbial communities from Centralia Pennsylvania, which are recovering from an underground coalmine fire - Coalmine... | ecosystem: Environmental > Terrestrial > Soil >... | reverse complement strand
GGGGGACGCCGCTGCGGCGTGCGCGCTAGGCCTTCGTACGCTCCGGAAGCTTCCAATGGGGCCGGATGAAGTGGCAGGTATAGCCGTTGGGGTGTTTCTGGAGGTAGTCTTGGTGTTCGGGTTCCGCTTCCCAAAAGGGGCCTGCGGGAGCGATCTCCGTCACGACTTTGCCCGGCCAAAGCCCGGAAGCATCGACATCCGCTATCGTCTCTTCCGCGATGCGACGCTGTTCGTCGGTCGTATAGAAGATCGCCGAACGGTAACTCGTCCCTCGATCGTTGCCTTGTCGATTGAGGGTCGTCGGGTCGTGTATCTGAAAGAAAAACTCGAGCAACTTGCGATAGGTGAGCTGAGCAGGGTCGAAAACGACCTCGACGGCTTCGGCGTGCGTGCCGTGATTGTCATAGGTGGCGTTCGGCACATCGCCCCCGGTATATCCGACGCGCGTGGAGATCACCCCGGGATGATGCCGCAGCAGCTCTTGCATCCCCCAGAAGCAGCCCCCGGCTAGAATTGCGCGTTCCGTTTGTGAGCTCATGTCCTCTCCTCTCGGTGCAAGCCGATATTCGCCATCGACGTCCACCGGGGCTTCCGCCTACCGCTCGAAGCGGATTACAGCGCGTCGGGACGACCGGTGACCTTGCCGAGAAGCGCTTGGACTCTGGGAGGCGTAGAGTCGCCGACCCAGGCGACGTATTGGTCCGGTCGCACGAGCACCATACGATGTCCGTAGTCTTTGCGCCCATCCTCAAAGGTGTCACGCACGACCCGCAGCGGGATATGCATAGCGGACGCCGCCTCGCTGAATGCCTGCACGTCTGCATCGGGCGCATCGAAAGCGAGCAACGCGAAGCCGCTGCCGAGCTCCTCAAAGACATTCCTTCCCGATGAGAGCGGCTGCGGCGGGAGATGGTGACCGGGACGCGCCTCCCAGGTGTGGGTTCCGCGCGCACGGGTCTTCCCGCCCGGCGGGCCGTCTACGACCGCCGAGCCTTCATAATTGGGCTCGTACGTCAATTGATTCTCGCTGTCGCTTTCGATCCGCGCCGCCCAGGCCGCCCTAAATTCGAGCTCGTCCTTCTCGGGACTATAGCGCTCGAGCCAGCGAGCATCGGCTTCGATCCGCGCGGCGATGATTTCCTCACCCGTCTCTTTGAAAACCGGCTGGCGCTCCTCGCTGTAGGAGGCGAGGAGCGGGTCGCCGCCCCAGCCCTCGAGCACGGCCGCCAACTTCCACCCGAGATTCACCGCGTCTTCGAGCCCGCTGTTCAGGCCGTAGCCCCCGTACGGCGGGTGGCTATGGGCGGCGTCCCCGGCGATGAAGACGCGCCCCGCTCGATACGTTTGCGCGACCGAAACTCGGTTGTCCCAAAACCCGACGTAGTCGAACTCCGCATGCAACGGAAAGCCGGCCGCCCGTTGTAGCAATGCGAGAAAATCGATCTGCTCTTTCGTCGCCCCGGGCGGGACCGGGGCGTGGAAAAAGAACGATTCGCCGACGTCGACGCGACCGAAAAACTGCCAGAACCCTCGGTAATCGGGGTGCAAGACCAGGTACGTGCCGCGGGGCGGAAAGCGCTCGAGCGCGGCGTGAAGCTCTTTCGAACGAAAGACGGCGAGGACCATGGGTTGATCGAAGTCGACGCCGCCGCAACCGATCCCGACCTGTTCGCGAACGATCGAACGGCTGCCGTCGCAGCCGACGAGATATCGGCCGCGCAGTACCGTCCGTGCGGAGTCGTCGCGGGCTCGAATCGTCACGCGAACCCCGTCGTCGTCTTGCGCGATCGTCTCCGCCGTCCATCCGAAGTAGCCGGTCACGCTCGGCAGTTCCGCCATTCGCGCACGGAGTACGCGCTCGGTAAGGTACTGCGGGAGCCGCTCCACGTCCTGAAAATAATACGGGCGGATGATCTCACGCTGGGGAGGCGCATACCAGTACTCGCTCATGAGGCTGCGATAAGCGGTGATCGTGCTAATCGGATAGCCGGGCGGCATGATGCGCGCCGCGCGCAGCCGGTCGGCGATGCCCCAAAAGTAAAAGTGCTCCAACGTGCGGGGGGTGAGATTCTGGCCCTTTGGGATGTTCTGGAGTTCGGTGCGTCGCTCGACGAGCGCGCAGCTGATCCCGCGCAAGCCGAGATCGACCGCCAACGCGACCCCGACCGGCCCCCCTCCGACGATTACGACTTGGAAATTCGTGGTTTCACGGCTCATGACGGCACCGGCATCTTGTTTTTGACGGTACGGTGCGGACCCTAGCTCGGGAAGAACAGCGCGTAGCGGAGGCGGAGACGCGCCCGCCTTTCCAGGAGGCCCGCCGAAGTATCTCGAAATCGAGATATCTATGGGACGGCTGGAGGGGAAGGTCGCGATCGTCTTCGGCGCCGGTCCGAACCTCGGTGGGACGATCGCCTATTTCATGGCTCGCGAAGGCGCCGACATCGCCGTATGCGACCTCGATGAGGCCGCCGCCCGGGATACCGCCGCGTTTATCGCATCGCGGGGCGGCCGAGCCATCGCCCTTCGGGGCGACGCGACGAACGAGGACGACGTCGCTGCGGCCGTCGCCCGGACGGTCGAACGGTTCGGCACCATCGACATCATGGTGAACATGGCCGGAACCGTGTACTGGAGCCCCGTCCTCGAGATCGACCTCGAGAAATGGAAGACGGCGCTCTTGAGTTTCCCCACCGCCGGGATGCTCACGACCAAGCATTGCGCGAAGGCGATGATCGCCGGGGGAAAAGGCGGGAGCATCATCCATTTACTCTCGACCGCCGCGCATTTCGGAGAAGCCTCGGGCGCCGCATACACCGCCGCCAAGGGCGCGCTCTTGAATTTCGCGCGCTCGGCCGCGATGGATTTGGCCCACGACCGAATTCGCGTCAATACGATCACACCGTGCGCGATGGAACACCAGCTGTGGACGAACATGCGCGACGAAGTCTTTGATCCGTCTTTCGTGCGGCCGAACACGCGCTCGTTCTACTCGCGCGACGACTATTTGAAAATGATCCCGCTCGAGCGCTTTCCGCGCGCGGCGGACGTCGCGTGGGCGGCCGTCTTCTTGGCTTCCGACGAGGCGAGCTTCGTGACCGGGATCGACCTTCCGGTCGACGGCGGGCTGCGCGTGAAGTATCCGGCGTGGCGTCCCGGGGATCATACCGGAGTCAACATCGCCGATTACGTCGACGCCGTCGAGCGAACGGCCTACGGCGAATCGGTCGGAAAGTTACGGGAAAGAGAACGCAAATGAGTCTCGATCAAGGAGTACACAGGCGCGCCGAGCGGTTGAGTCTGCTGCACCAAACGGGGCCGCAGACCGAGATGGGGCGGCTGCTGCGGATGTTCTGGCATCCCGTCTATGTGGGATCGAAACTCCCGGCCGGCAAAGCGGTCCGTATTCGGATCCTCGGCGAAGATTTGACGCTCTATCGCGGCGAGAGCGGGACGCCGCACCTGGTCGGTGCGCGGTGCGCGCATCGGCTGACCGTTTTGCATACCGGTTTCGTCGAGGGCGAGCGCATCCGGTGCATGTATCACGGCTGGTGCTACGACGGCACCGGGCAGTGCGTCGAGCGCCCGGCCGAGCGCGACGAAGGTTTGCCGCAGGTGAAGATCGCCGGGTATCCCGTTTACGAATACTGCGGTCTCATCTTCGCGTATCTCGGCGGGGAGCCGGTCCCCCCGTTCGATCTGCCCCGGAAGGACGCGTTCGAGCGTCCCGGCGTGATCGTGATGGCGCGCTCGGAGATCTGGCCGTGCAACTGGTTCCAAATGGTCGAAAATTCCCTCGACGCCGTCCATGTCTCGTTCGTGCATCGAACCGGGCGGAGCGGGACGTTCATCGAGGCGGTGACCCCTGCCGTTCCCGAGCTCGAGTATATGGAAACCGAGGCCGGGATCCGACAGATCGCCACCCGTGGGCCGGGCAACGTCCGCGTCAGCGATTGGACCTTCCCGAACAACAACCACATCATCCAACCCGGATTGCAGAAGGACGATCCGTGGATCGACATCGGCCACTGGAACGTCCCGATCGACGATACGACCACCGGCCGCTTCAACATCTGGGCGCTTCCGTCGACCGATCCCCAAACCGATCGCCGGATCGTCGATTATCTCACCTCGGTCGCCGACTACAATGCGGCCGATCATCATGACGAGCTCTTCAACGAAGGGAAGTATCCCGACGACCCGATGATGCCGCTCACGTTTGCGCAAGATTACGTCGCGCAAATGGGCCAGGGGCCGATCGCCGACCGCGAGCACGAGCTGCTCGGGCGCTCCGACGCAGGGATCGCACTGCTGCGCCGCATCTTCTTCCGTGAGCTGGCGGCCCTGCGTGAAGGGCGGCCGACGAAGCGGTGGCGCAAACTCGCCGAACCGGCGGTGTTGCCCACGAGCGCGGTCTAATCCCTATCCCATCCGCAAGAGCTTGTAGTGTCCGACTTTGGAGATGGGCGGGACCGATGCGGCGATCGACCATCTCTCCGCCGCATCGGTACTGACGTAGACGACGCCGTCGGTCGTACCGGCGAAGAGTGTGAACCCCGCGCCGAAGGCGGCGATGCTCATCGCCTCGACGTTCGCTCGCAGGCTCGGCGACCAGCCGCTCTTGGGGGGATGCCAGCTGCGCCCACGATCGCGACTCCGCATCACGATCCCCTCGGCCGTACCCGATGTTCTCCAAGTGGTCGGATCCTTCGAGGCGCCGGCCATGAAGACCATATCGGAGTCCAGCGGGGAGACGATGAAGTGATCCGGATAGCCGATCCGAAAGTCGGAAGCGGTGAGACGCTCCCACGCCCTGCCCCCGTCGGTGCTGTGATAAAGTCCGACACCGGTCGTGAGGAACAGCTCGTCGGGATTCGTCGGCACAGGTACGACGAGATGCACGTCGTGATAGAACGGATCGTCGGGACGGGCGTAGCCTGAGAGCTCGGTCCATGAACGCCCGCCGTCGGTCGTCTCCAACAGTGCGCCCTGTTCGACGGCGACGTACATGTGGTTCGCATCGCGGGGATCGAACGCGATAGACTTCGTATGCGCCACGTGCGGTGGACCCGGGAAGAACCATCTCTCCCGCCCGGGGACCTCCCGCAGCGCCGAGAGTTCCGCCCAGGTCTCGCCGTAATCACGGCTCTCCGCCAACGACGGCGGCTCGGTCCCCGCATAGAGGATAGACTCCGCGCTGCGGGCGCACCCTAACGAGAAGACGTGGTCTTCGGGTAGTCCGGCGTCCCTGCGTTCCCACGTCTCTCCCAAATCGAGCGATCGATAGAGCCCGCCGCCGTGCACGCCGGCGAAGAGCCCGCCGCGTTCCGGCTCGAACAGCAGTGCGCTGATATGTTTGCCCTCGAGGCGAAGGCCCCGGCATCGCCACCCACGTGCATCCCGCTGCAGAAGAGCGACGCCCTCGACGGTCGCGACGAACAAGCTCGTCGGTTCGGCCGATCCTTGATAGACGTTCAGCCCGTTGGGAGAGAGACAAGCGACCAATGTGCGACCCCCTCCATCGGACGTTTCGGCCTCGACGGGGCGTCACATGCCGGCGGCGAACTCGGTTGCTCATAGCAGCGGTGAGGACTCCCCATGAAGCCTATCGCCTCCATCCTGATCGTCGTCGCGCTCGTCGCCCTCCCCTGGTTCGGAGCCGCCGCGGATCCCTATGAGATCAACGTCATCCTGCCCGTTACCGGATCGGGCGCGTTCATCGCCCACGCCGACATGAACGCGCTCTTCGTGATCGAGCGGATGGTGAACAAATCCGGTGGGATTCAGGGTAGGCCGATCAAGTTCGTCGTGCAGGACGACCAGTCCAACCCCGCCCTCGCCGTTCAGCTGCTAAACGGCGTGATCGCCAAGCATGTCCCGATCGTTTTGGGGTCGACGCTCGCGGCCACGTGCAATGCCATGGCCCCGCTGCTCAAAAACGGGCCGGTCGAGTACTGCTTTTCGCCCGGGATCCATCCACCCGAGGGAAGCTACGTCTATTCGGCCGGTGTCGGAGTCGTCGACCTGATCTCCGCGGTCGCGCGCTATTGCCGGGAACGCGGTTGGCGCAAGATCGCGATCATCACGTCGACCGATGCGACCGGACAGGACGCCGACCAGGCCGTGGACCAGGTATTCGGGACGCCCGAGAATCGTACGCTGAGCATCGTCGACCGGGAGCATTTCAATACGACCGACGTGAGCGTGACCGGACAGATCGTCCACATCAAAAACGCCGCTCCCGACGTCTTGATCGCATGGAGTACCGGGACGCCGTTTGCGACGGTCCTGCGTGGAGTCCGCGACGGCGGCCTCGATGTCCCGATCGTGTCGACCAACGGAAACATGTCGTACGCGCAGATGCGACAATACACGAACATCCTTCCGAAGGAGCTCCTCTTTCCCGGATTGCCGTCGTTCAGCCCGGATCAGCTCCCGCGCGGCCCCCTCAAGGGCGCGGTCACCCGTTTTCTCGACGCCTTTAGGCCCTTCGGCATCCTACCGGAAAACGGAGAGAACCAGGTTTGGGACGCGACGCTGATCTTGATCGACGCTCTCAAGAGATACGGCTTCAACGCCTCACCCGCGCAGATCCGCGATTACATCAACGGCCTTCACGGTTGGACGGGGATTTACGGGAGATTCGATTATCACGCGATACCGCAACGAGGCGTCGGGATCGACGCCGTGATCATCCAGCGTTGGGATCCGAGCAAAGGCGTTTGGATCGGGGTCAGCAAACCAGGCGGCTCACCGCTGCGTTGACGCAGGATCATAGTGCACGAGGATGCCCCAGGAAGCTCGCTTTTTCGTCAAAACCTCGCTCGTCTATCTCGTCGGTACGTTTTCGCTGGGCGCCGTCCTCGCGTTCTACGAGGCGAACGGGATCGGTATACCGGGCGTGTGGATGGCCGTCCACGCCCACCTCGGTCTCGTCGGATGGCTGGTGAACCTCGTCATCGGGATCGCACTGTGGATGCTCCCGCTCAACCGCGAACGATTCCCGAGCACGCAAGGACGCTATCCCCCGGCTGCACCGATCCTCTGCTACGTCCTGCTCAACGGAGGCCTGATCGCCCGGATCGTCGCCGAACCGTGGATGTCCTTGCGCGGAGGACCGGTCGCCGCGGCGATCTTTGCAGCTTCGGGCGTCCTCCAAACGGCGGGCATCCTCGTCTTCGCCGTCATCGCCTGGCTGCGAGTTCGGCCGCCGGCCCGGCCGGCGCCCGGTGTACGATGAGCACGACGATCCGGATCAAGCGCGTGTATGAGGCACCCGAGCAGGCGGATGGGCGGCGCATCCTGGTCGAGCGTCTCTGGCCGCGCGGCCTGCGGAAGGAAGAAGCGAAGATCGACGCCTGGCTCAAGGAGATCGCGCCGAGCACCGAGTTGCGACGATGGTACGGCCACGAGGTCACGCGCTGGCCGGAATTCAAGCGACGATACGAGGCCGAACTGCGCGGGAACCCCGAAGGAGTCGAACAACTCGTCGCGCTGTGCCGCCGGGGGACGACCACCTTCGTCTACGCCGCCCGCGACGAAGCACACAACTCGGCGGTCGTCCTGCGCGACTTCGTGAACCGGCGCCTCCGCCGAACGACGGCGTAACGAACGATTGTGCCGATAAAGGAGGTATGGCACAGTCGAGCACGCCCGAGAACGCAACGGGGACCGGCGACAATTCCAGAGCCGACGCTTTCGGATCGCTCGCGATGCCGCGCTCGTCGGGTGAACGGACCGTCCTCCCCCCTCGCGACGGCGAGGAAAGGCCGAGCGCCGAGCCGGTCGTCACCAAGGAAGATCGGCTCAAACGCCTGATCCCGCAGGAACACCGCGAGAGCTTTTCACACAGCGCGACCTGGTGGCAAGACAACATCGAGGTCTTCAAACACAAGGAGACCGGTCGCTATCTCTACCTCGCGACGGATCCCGACGACGAGACGAAGGTCCGCGCCTTCCAGTACACCGCGGCCCGCCACAAGTTCGTCGAGGTTCCGATGGAGACGGCGCTCGCCTTCGCCGCAATGGGCCAAAAAGTCGCCGAGAAGAAGCGCTTCTGACGCGTCTTCGGCTACAGCTCACGCAGGAGTCGGCCGAAGCCGCGGAGACGGTCCGTCATGCCGTTCTCTCGGAGAGCTCGCCAGATCGCAACCTGATTGCTCGTGATCACCGGCTTCCCGAGCTCGTGCTCGAGCGGCTCGATCACGTCGGCTGAACGGATCGTCGTACAGCTCAGGAAATACGCATCGGCTGAAGGGTCGCGCAGCGCGAGGGACTCCCTCAACCACTGCTCCGGCTCGATCGCCGCCATCCCGAGGCCGTTGTCGATCCCAAGCCCGCGTTCGCGCGTGACCGTGATCCCGTGATGCTCGAGGAAGCGGACCTCGCGACGGTTGATCTCGGCGAGGTACGGCGTGATGAGGACGATCTTCCGCGCGTCCAGTGCACGCAGCGCGTGTACGACCGCATCGGACGTGACGACGACCGGCGTAGCCGTGACGCTCGCGATGCGTCTGCGGATCTCGTCGACGATCTCCGGCGACCACATCGAGACGGCCGTGCAATGGAAGAGGAGGCGATCGACGCAGGCGTCGGCCAGCAACCCCGTCGCCTCCTCGAGGCGATCCAACATCGCAAGGTGCTCGCCCGAGCCGCGCAAACGGAGGCGCGTCACGTGCAGTGAGACGCCCTCCGGGAGCATCGCCGCCATTTGCGGCTCGGCGATCGTGTTGACCGAAGGGAGCATCATCCCGAACTTCGCCCGGACCCCGTAATTGATGCGCGGGCGCACCGGAGCCGCCGTTTCCTGCATAGCTATCTCCCTGAGGGGTGCCAAAGCAGATCGCTGGCGTCGATCGGCTTCTCGAGCAACCCGTAACGAACCAAGTTCTCGACGACCGGCTGGATCATCGATGCGTCGAGGGACGTCCCGTACGTCGTGCGCCCCATCCGACTTGCAATCTTCGGATCGATTTTCGTATACCGCGCCAAGATCAGCGCCGACTCGCTTCGATGACCGTTCGCCCAACGCGCGGCCCTGATGATCGCCGACGAGAATTTCGTCGCTAGATCGGGATGCGCGTTCAACCAGTTCTCGGTCGCAAAAAAGCCGAAGATCAGGAACGGCTCCCGCATAGCGCTCCATTGATTCCCGAGCGAGCGAACGTGGGCGCTCATCATCGTGGTGAACGGTTCGTCGGGCAAAATCGCATCGACCCGATGCGATTGCAGCGCGACGAACATCTCGGGGAACGGGATCTCGATGAACTTGACCGACTTGGAATCTCCGCCGTGCCGATCGATCCACAGGAGCACGGCGGCGTGTTGCATCGTTTTGACGGCGACGATCCCGATCGTCTTGTTGTTCAGATCGGCCGCCGTTTGAATCGGCGAATCTTTGAGGACCGCGATGATATCGCCGGTCGCATGCGCATCGGCGAGCCCGGCCGGAGCAAACACCCGGATCGGGACGCCGCGGGCTCGCGCAACCGCCAGGGAACCGACGTTCGCCGCGCCGACGTCGACCGCGCCGCCTGCCACCGCCGTCGCGACGACGGGCCCGCTCGTCAGCGTCGTGAGCCGGACGTCGAGTCCGACGTCTTTGAAGTATCCCAAATCGAGGGCGTAGTTGACGACCGCGCTCACGTCGGTCGGGATCGTCCCGACGCTCACGACCGGATCGGCGGCGGCGGCGGCGAGGGGAGTCGCCGCGAAGGCGGCCGCGGCGCCGATGAAGTTTCCCCGAGATAGCGTCATGCTCAGTCCCTCACGTTCCACACAGCGCGCACCCGGATGGGTGGGCCTCACCGATATGCGCTCGGACGCGGTCGATCGTCTCCTGGGCTTCGCGTATCACGCGGGCGACGTCGATCGTCGTCAGCCGCCCGTGACGCTTGAGGATACGCCCGTCGATCACGACGGTATCGACGTTCACGGGCTGCGCCGATTGTACGATCATGTGCGTCGGCTCGGTGAACGGCGCCATGTTGAGCGCATCGGTCCGTACGAGGATCATATCGGCGCGCTTCCCCGGGGTCAGTGAGCCGACCTTGTCCGCTATACCGAGGTCTCGCGCGCCGTTGATCGTACCCATCTCCAGTGCGCGTCGCGCCGGAAGGGCGAACTCGCTTTGTTTACGGCCGTTCTCCTGGTTCTGAATCCCGCGCAACGTCGCAAACATGTCGGCGTGGCCGCAGAGGATCGGCGTGTCGATCGAAAGGCTGATCGGACAGCCGGTCGCGAGCAACTCGGTAATCGGGCCGAACCCGAAGCCGGTACGCATCTCCGTATAGGGGCTGACGCTCACGTGGGTCCCGGTCCGCTTGATCCGTTCGATATCGCCGGGCGCGGTATTGGTTGCATGGACGAGCTGCACGTCGGGCCCGAGCAAACCGGCGTCGTCGAGCGCCTTGATCCCGAAGGTTCGCTTCGGATCGGTCCCGATGTGGGTGGTGATCGGGAGCTTCAGCTTCCGCGCGAACGCCCATTCCTTCCGGCAGATCTCGATCGTATTGTTCTCGGGACCCCGCGATGCGATCCCCAGCGTGAGCAGACCATCGTCTTGCGCGCCGAAATACTCCTTCTGCACGCGCGCTACGTCGTCGAGCGGGAGCGTCTCGTTCGGTCCGGTGTTGCGCGAATACCCATACGAGAATCGCGCCCGAACCCCGACCTCTTTGTGAACCGCGATCTCGGCGTCGGCATAGGCCGGAGTCAGCAGGTTGTGCGACCAGTTATGGACCGTGGTCAGCCCGGTGTTGATCGCCTCGGCGAGGGCGAGGCGGACGCCTCGCGCATTGTCTTCGGGGGTGAAGAGGACGCCCAGGACGCGGCTGAACGGGAAGTATCCCGTCTTCGGATCGTCTCCCGCCATGTTCCGGGCGACGGTCCCCCACATGTGCCAGTGTGTCTCGATCAACCCGGGAAGCGCGATCATCGTCCGGGCATCGATCGTCTCGACGCCCCTTACGCTCAGGTCCGGGCCGACCGCGACGATCTCGCCGTTGCGGACATGGATGTCGCCGCGCGGCAAATCGCCGATCTGCGGATCCATCGTCAAGACGTACGCGCCGCGGACCACGAATTCACCGCGCTTGGGAAGCTCCGCCGACGGCGGCGAGGCTGCAAGGCCCGCTTCCCCGAGACTCCCGAGCGCGCCCAAGGCGATCGCGCCCGACAAGAGTTCACGACGTGTCGATTTGATCAACCGATCATCCTCGCAGAATCCAACCTAAGCCGCAATACGTGCTCGCAGTCGCGGCATGACTTCCGTGGCGAAGAGCTCGATGTTCTTCCGCGTCAAATCCGCAGGGAGCGTCCCGAACTGCATGAGACAGAGCTGGTTTCCGTACCCGATCATCTCTTGCGTTTCGGCGATTTTCCGTGCGACGGTCTCGACGGAACCGCAAATAAACGAACCCTCCTCCAGCAATGTGTCGATCGTTCGCTCCTGTGAAAGGACGCCCTTCGCGCTCATCACGGCTTGCACCGAATGTGCGCTCAAATAGCCGGGCGGCCGCGACATCTGCATCGGCATCCGCAGGAATTTGTTCACGAACGCTTCGATATGCGGTTTCGCCTCCGCATACGCCTGTTCATCGGTCCGGGCGACGTAAATCGGCGCCATCCAGCCGAGCTGGTCGGGCGATGCCGTGTAACCGTTCTTGCGCGCTTCTTCTTTATACATCTCGAGAAAGCGTCTCACCGCGGCGACCGGACTGTACGTCTGCAGATACGTGTACTTTTTCCCAGCCGCCCACACGATCGTCTCTCGGCTTCCCTGCGAGGGGATCCAAATCGGCGGGTGAGGCTTTTGGTACGGTCGCGGCCATGTGTTGACGTACTGCAGATCGTAATGCTCGCCTTCGAAGTGAAACGGGCCGATCTCGGTCCATGCGCGCACGATCAGATCGTGCGCTTCGAGGAACCGGGCATGTGAAGTCGCCGGGCTGATCCCGTAGGAATAATACTCGGCGCCGATCCCTCGGACGAAACCGGCGATGAGTCGTCCGCCGGTGATTTGGTCGATCATGGCGAACTCTTCGGCGATCGACAGGGGATTGTTCAGCAGCGGCAAGGCGCGGCCGAGGACCGCGATCTTCCCCTTGATCCGCCGCGCAAGCGCGCCCGCGATCACGCCCGGGGTCGGCATCAGCCCGTAGGCGTTCTGATGATGCTCGTTCACCCCGATCCCATCGAAACCCAGGCGATCGCCGAGCTCGAGTTCGTCGAGATACCGGTTGTAGAGCTCGTGCCCGCGTTGTGGATCGAAGTAGCTGTTGGGGAGTCTCACCCAGGCCGTGTCGTACTTCTCCGTGTAACGAAGATCGAGGTATGCATACGGCATGAGGTGAAAGAGGAAGAACTTCATAAAACCGCTCCCGGCATCGGAGAGATCAGTATGCGACGTTCAGAAGCCGTTGCGCTCATTGGCTCCGCGTTCCTGGCATCCCCTACGGCGACGCTTGCGCAAACGACTCGCAAGCTGCGCGTCGGGGCGAATCCGGGCGAGTCCTTGGCCGAGGGGATCTTCGCGCAAGAAGGCGGTTTCTTCGCCAAAGCCGGGATCGACGCGGAGCTCGTCACGGTGACCAACGGCGGTGCGATGACCGCCGCGATCGTCTCTGGAGAACTCGACATCGGCCCAAGCAACATCGCATCGATCGCCGCGGCCCACGTCCGCGGCCTGCAGCTCAACTTGTTCGCGCCGAGCGTCATCGTCCGCTCGAGCGCGCCGCCGACGACGATCGTCGCCGTCCTCAAAGACTCGCCGCTCGTCACTGCAAAGGATTTCAACGGCAAGACATTCGGCGTCAGTACCGTACGCGACTTGCAGCAGGCGGCCGTGATGACTTGGCTCGATAAGAACGGCGGAGACTCCAAGACGGCGACGTTCGTCGAGATCCCCAATCCGGAGCAGCTTTCGGCGTTGGTCGCCAAGCGCGTCGACGCGGTCGTTTTGGTCGAACCCTTCCTCACCGCCGCGAAGGACCAGGTGCGGATGGTTGCACGTCCGTACAACGCCCTGGCGAATCAGCTCATGACGTTCGGCTGGATCGCCAATAAGAAGTGGTACGATTCCAATCCCGCGCTCGTCTCGAAAGTCGTCGACGCGATCCGCGCGACGGCACGCTGGGCGAATCGCAACCACGCCGCGACCGCGGCCATCTTATCGAGCCGCTCACGGATCCCGCTCGACGTGTTCGCGAAGATGAACCGACAGGTCTATGCGGAGGGGAAGCTCGACCCGGCGATGATCCAACCGATCATCGACGCGTCGGCCCACTATGGATTTTTGACGCATGCCTTCCCCGCATCCGAACTCTTCGCGCCGAACGTCGAATCGTAACGACGCGCATACCGCCCGGCCTCCCCGGCCGGACACGGCGCACGCCGTCAGTCCGAGGTAAGGGCCGCCAAAGCCGCCCGGGCGACGATCTCATCCTCGTGCGAAGGGCGTCCCGAGACCCCGATCCCGCCGACGCAATGACCGTCGTACTCGATCGGGAGACCGCCTTGGATCGGTAAGACGTTGGGGAAATTGAGGAAACCGATCCGCTCCTTGAGGCGATCCTCCCACTCCTTGCTCGTCCGTTTGGTCAATGCGGCGCCCCGTGCTTTCGCGACGGCGATTTCGCCGTTCATCCCCTCGAAGTTTCCCAGCCGCTCGACGTGCGCGATATACCCGCCCTCGGTGACGACGGCGATCGCGACCTCCCAGCCGTGCTTCGCCGCCTCCGCCTTCGCGGCGGCGACCATCTTCGCCACGTCGGCCGGCTCCAAAACCGGCTTGCTGCGCATCCTAGACCGCCGACAGGACGTCTTGCGCGTGGCCCGCGACGTCGACGTTCGGCCACACGCGCGCGATCTTCCCGTCCGCATCGATCAAAAACGTCGTACGGGCGATCCCGATCGTCTTTTGCCCGTCACGTTCGCGCTCGACGAGGACGCCGAATGCGTTGCTCAGCTTGGACTCCGTATCGGCGAGCAGGCGGAACGGAAAGCCGAACTTTTCCTTGAAGGCTCGTTGCGACTCGACCGAATCACGGCTCACTCCGACGATCTCGACGCCCCGCTGCTTGAACGCGTCGTAAAGCTCGGTGAACTGAGTCCCTTCGCTCGTACACCCGGGCGTATCGGCTTTGGGGAAGAACCACAGGACGAACGGACGCTCGAGCTTGGTCAGCTCGACGTCGGCGCCGGTGTCGTCCTTCAGGGTAATCTCGGGAAGCGCGGCTCCGATACCGATCACGATTTCCTCCGATATCTTCTCCGGTGACCGACGCATTACGCCACGATGCCGAAGTAGTCCCGTAGGGCCCGGGCACGCTCCCGATCGTCCGCCAGCTCGAACTCTTGAACCCTCCCGTCCGCGACGATCTTCAGACGGCGGTCGACGAGCGTGATCCGCCCGTTGCGCGTCGCCAAACCCGCGACCGGGACTCGGGTGAACGGTGCCTCGGGGGATGTCTGATGAACCAAACACATCGGTTCGAACTCGGCGAAATCGTGCGGTTGCAGGTCGAAGCGGTACATCGGGACCCAGGCCCGGTCGACCAGGACCTCCAGACTCCGCACCTGCCCGTCGGAGCAGATCCGATACCTCATTCCTCCCGCTTCTTGCTCCTCGCTAGCGTCGAGTCGGAGCGGTTCACGGAACGAATCGCGGCCGAACCCGACGTCTGCGAGCCAAGGCTCATCGAGATCGACGCGAAGCGTAACGTGACCGAACGGCGGTCCCCATCCGCCGTCGGCTTGCGCCACGGCGGCGGACAAGTACGATACGCGGAAGCCCAGGGTACGCAAGAGCTCCGAGAACAGCCCGTTGAGCTCGTAACACAACCCTCCCCGGCGCCGCACGACGATCTTGTCGAACAGCGCTTCGGGCCGGATATCGAGCGGCCGGCGCAAAAGCGGGATGTCGATGTTTTCGAAGGGTACGGAGAGGAGATGCGCGACGTGTAAGCCGCGCAGTGTCTCGAGCGTCGGCTCGGTCGGACCCGAATACGCGATACGCCGGAGATAGGCGTCGACGTCGATCACGGGCTCGCTTCGATTTCAAAAACGGCTTGTACCTCGGTCGCTGCCAGCCGCGGGAGGGATCCCATCCCGAGCGTCGTCCGGCTGTGACGGCCTCGCTCACCGAACACGGCGACGAAAAAATCGGACGCGCCGTCGGCGACCCGAGGGTGCAGAGCGAAGTCGTCGTCCGCATTTACGAAGACGGTGACGTTCACGCAGCGCCTGACGCGATCGAGCCGGTCGTCGAGCGCCGCCGCAACCTGCGCGACGACGTTGAGCGCGCACAACCGTGCCGAAGCGTATCCGTCTTCGATTTTCAAATCGTCGCCGATGCGGCCGACGTACCGCGCTTCCCCGCGTTCGAGCGGGAGCTGACCCGAGACGAAGAGGAGATTCCCCGCCACGACGAACGGGACGTAATTCGCCGACGGCGCCGGCGCCGCCGGCAACGTGAAGCCGAGCTCGGCGACGCGAGCTGCGATGCTGTTACTCATAACGAGCGATGAATCCGTCGACTCGAGCATGAAATTCCTCCGGCTGCTCGGCGTAGATAAAATGACCGGTGTCGAAATCCGCGCGCTCCGCGCCGGGGACCGCACGCGCGATCTCGTCGGCGAAATACGGCGGCGTGCAGAAATCGCGACGGCCGGAGGCGATCAGCACCGGACAGCCGATCGCGCCGAGCCGATCGAGCTCGTCGTGTGCCAGGATCATATCGATCCGCGCGATCGCGATCTCCGGATCGAACGGCGCACTCGCGGTCGCGTCGACCCATGCGGCGACCCGATCGGGGTGGCTGCGGTGGAACTCGGGCGAGAAGAGAAAGAGCGAGTTCAGCTCGGCGCTCAGCCGCAGACCGGCGCTGCGCAAGACGCTCTTGCGTCCCTCGAATTGCCGCCGAAAATACGAATCGCCGCGTGCCCACGTCGAAGCCAAGGTGACGGTTCGAACCACGTCGGGATGATCGAGCGCGAGGCGTTGGGCGATCGCGCCGCCGGTCGAGAGACCGACGATATGGAACGGGCCCCATCCCAAGGCGCGGATGAGGGCGACCACGTCGAGCGCATGCTGCGCGATGGTGTAACCGTCTCGCGGACGGCTGGAAAGGCCGGTCCCGCGGTGATCCGGGGCGACGACGCGGTGGCGCTGCGCGAAGCGTTCGATCTGCGAGCCCCAGGAGCGCCCCACCCCGCCTAATCCGGCAAGGAGAAGGACCGGGCTTCCGCGGTCGCCCTCCTGCTCGAAATGGATCGTGACGTCACCCAGCGTGATGTCCGGCAAGAAAGTTCCTTTCCAAGCGCCAAGGATGCGGCGGAGGGTTGTTTATGGAGACCATCTCGCGCCGCCGCATGATCGCCTCACTTGCTGCGCTTGGGACGAGCGCAATCCTTCCGGCGGAGCTCGCCGCACAGTCGACATCGAGCCGTTCGATGATCGACGTCCACCACCACTTCTTCCCTCCCGCATATCGGGACGAGTTGATCGCCTTCGCACAAAAGAATCCGGGGAACGGCGTTCCGCCCTTCGTGCGCACTTGGACGCCGAGCAAGACGCTCGAAGCGATGGACCAAGGCGGCGTCACCACGGCGATCCTCTCGATCGCCACGATCCCGGCGAATTGGTTCAACGGGACCGATCCTGAAAAACGCCGCTGGGCACGCCTGTGCAACGATTACGTCGCCGACCTCGTCCGTGATCACCCCGGACGCTTCGGTTTCTTCGCCGCGATGCCGATGCCCGACGTCGAAGGGACGCTCGCCGAGATCGCCTACGCCCTCGACACACTCAAAGCCGACGGGATCGGCTTCATGACGAGCTTCGGAGACAAATGGCCCGGCGATCCGGCCTTCAGACCCGTGTGGGACGAGCTCAACCGGCGCAAAGCGATCGCGTATTTTCATCCCGCCTCGCCCTCGTGCTGTACCCTCCTCAACGACGGCGTCCCGCCGTCCTTCCTCGAATATCCATACGATACCGGGCGCGCCGTTTTGAGCTTGCTGTTCAGCGGGACGTTCTCGCAACACCGCGACGTGAAGTGGATCTTCTCGCACGACGGCGGGACGATCCCGGTCCTCGCCGGACGCATCAATTCGCTGAGCAGCTTCCAGGGGAACGCGAAGAGCCTCCCCAACGGGATCGATTACGAACTCAAGCGCCTGTATTACGAGACGGCGAATTCGGCGTACCCCGGGACGATGGCGGCGCTCCTCGACTATGTCCCGATCGGTCAGGTGCTGTTCGGGACCGACTTCCCCTACGTCAGCGTCACCGAGAACGTGACCGGTATACACAACTGCGGCTTGACCAGCGCCCAGCTCGCCGCGATCTCCCACGACAACGCCGCGCGGCTCATCCCAAGGCTGAAAGCCTAAGGCTATGGCGCCGAGATGAGCGGTCCGAAGCGAGCTCGCATCATCTCGTCTCCCCGTTCGCGCAGCACGGCGTTGCGGATTCTCGGCGGGATTCGCAAACTCTCCGCCGCGGCGATGCTTTGGCTCTGAACCCATTTGGTTCGCGGTTTGCGCCGGCTGACGTAGTCGCCGAGCGCACCATCCATCGTAGCCGCGGAGTGCAGCGTCTCGGCGAGTACGCAAGCATCTTCCATAGCCATACAGCCTCCTTGCCCCATCAGCGGCGAACTGGCGTGGGCGGCGTCGCCGATGAGGACGACGCGGCCGGCGCGCCATTCGTCGACGTCGACCCACTCCATGGCCGAACAGTGGACCTGCTCGTCGCGTTCGAGCGAAGCGAGAAACTCCCGCACGGGCGCTCCGAAACTCGCGAAGCGGTTGCGCAGGCGCTCCAGTCGTCCCGCCAGCGGATCGCGCGAGCGCGGCTGCACGACGTATCCGAACCCATAGGTGCGCCCTTCGCCGACGGGGCAGAGCCCGAAGAAGCATCCATCGCCGAGCAGGAACTGCAAGCTCATCGAGTAGCAGGGGCGGATCGGGGCGATACTGCGCCAATTCATCGCGCCGAGATCGGTCGGCGAGGTCGCGCTCAGAGCCAATCTGCGTACGGTCGAAAAGATGCCGTCGGCTCCGACGACGAGATCATACTCGCCGACCGAACCGTCGCTGAAGACTACCCGGACCCGCTGCTCGTCCTGAGCCAGCGACGTGATCGAGGTGCCGAGCCGGGAAGGGATGGCGGCGGCACCCGACAGGAGCACCTCCTGTAGTTTGGTCCGTTCGATCCCGATGCACGGACCCGCGTCGCTCCACAACGCCCTGAGGTCGGTCGTGCAGAGCACTTCCCCCTGCTCGTCACAGAATTCCCATCGATGGACGAAGGTCCCGGCATGCTCGATCGCTGCGCCGAGGCCGAGTCGGTCCAGCATGCGCATGCCGTTGCCCTGGACCAGAAAGCCCGCCCCGGCCGCATGCCAAGCCGGGTTGCGCTCGACGAGCTCCGCGACGAAGCCTTGCCGGTGGAGGGCGGCGGCCAGAGTAAGCCCGGCGATACCCCCGCCGACGATCAAGATTCGTTCAACATAGGCCATTGCAAATGCCCCGTAGATCGGCACGGCGAAGCACGAGTATCACCGTCATCGGGGCGGGAACGCCTCGGTCAGCCCCGCGGACGTAGGCGAGCGGAGCCTATCCCTGGGGACGCGGCGGGGAGCCAGGAAGGCTCGGTTCCTCGGAACGGCGGCGAAACAAGAACGTCGTTTTGCGTCGCGCGACGACGGCCAAAAGATCGCGCTCCCGCGGGATGGTCGATAAATACTCGCGCACGTCTTCGAGATCGGAGAGCAGGTCGGCTTGATCGATCACGCCGCGCTCGATCAGCTCGCAGACACCGTCGTTCGCGACGATCAAACTCGTCCCCGCGTCGAGCATGTACACCGCTTCGGCGACGTCCACCCGTACATCGTCCCCGAGCGGGGCACCCCCGCCCCCGAGCCGGCGTACCGCGCCGTCCGGTCCGACCAAGAACGGCGCCGGGAACCCGGCGGACGCATAGCGGACGACCCCGTTGTCGTAGAGTTTGCCGTACCATGCGCCGATCACCGTTTCGCCCCTGAGCATCGACTGCACGCGGCGGTTCAACGTCCGCAGCGACGCCGCGGGAAGCGCGCCTCCTCCGGGCCACAAGCCCTTCAAGGCCGACACGATCAGCGACGCGCGTATCGGCGACCCCGAGACGGTACTTGCGAACAGATCGATCCCGGTGTGTGTCTTCGCGAGATCGTAAAACAAGCCGCCGACGTCCCGCCGTCCTATCTTGAGGACGGAGAATTCCCAGTCCGCCGATGGGGGGAGCGTCGCGGGGAGCAGCTCGTCGTAGGCCGCCTTGAGCTCGTTGAAATCGGTGAGAAAGGCCCGCGTACGCCCGCCCAGCTCGCGCACGAGCCGCAAGAGACCCAGCGCGATCGCATAGCCGACCCAAAAGATCGCGGCGTTGAGCCAGACGCTCGGGTTGAGCGGCGACTGCGGTTCAGGCGGTGTCTCATAGACCGAGGCAAAGATCGCGGTCACGGTCGCGAACGCGAGCGCCGCGCGGTAATTCGCGCACAGCGCCCAAATCAAAATCGGGATCGTCTCGAGTGCGGCGAGCAGGATCGCATGCACCTGATAATCGATCGCAATGAGCGCCGCCTGTGCGATCGTTGCAACAGACAAGAAGACGAGGCGCCCTCGCATCGTCGGTGCAACGAACAGATACCAAAACGGACCGCGCGGCACGTAACATACTACGCGGTTGCAAGCCGTGATCCCGCAGCGACTCCGTCAAGATTGTGCACGCAGACCGGCCGGGCGATCAGTGCGCCGGGCCGGCGTACCGTCGGAGATTAGGAAAGGTAGCCGTTACTGCAGCCGAAGTCCGAGCAGCAAGGGAGGAGGCCGACTCCGCTCCCGAACGCCCTTCCGAAGGAGACTGATCATGCACGACGGCACGCTTGCTCGCGACGTGAGCATCGGGACGATCACCGTCCCGCGTCTTGGGTTCGGGGCGATGCGGATCACGGGGAGAGGGATTTGGGGGCCGCCGAGCGATCGCGCAGCCGCGCTCGCGTTACTGCGGCACGTCGTCGAACGCGGGGTTCGCCTGATCGATACCGCCGATTCCTACGGTCCCTTTGTCAGCGAAGAGCTCATCGCCGAGGCGCTCCGGCCGTACCCGTCCGATCTGCTGATCGCGACGAAAGGCGGCCTCACGCGCAGCGGCCCCGACGCCTGGCATCCCAAAGCCGATCCTCGGCACCTCCGCGAGGCGTGCGAGGGGAGCTTGCGACGCTTGCGGCTCGAACGTATCGATCTTTACCAGCTGCACCGGGAAGATCCGCGTATCCCGATCGAGGAGTCGATCGGGGCGCTGCGCGACCTCCAAGCCGAGGGAAAGATCCGGTACATCGGCGTGTGCAACGTCTCTCTCGATCAGCTGCGCCGGGCCCGCACGGTCGCCCAGATCGTCTCCGTCCAGAACCGCTACAACGTCGAGGATCGGCACTCCGAGGACGTGCTGCGAGCATGCACGGCCGATGGGACGGTTTTCATCCCATGGCATCCTCTGGGCGGACTCGAAGGGATGCCGCAGCGCATCGAGGGTACGCTGCGGCGCATCGGCGAACGGCACCGCGCATCGATGAACCAAATTCTCCTCGCGTGGCTGCTGCACAAGTCGCCGATCATGGCGCCGATCCCGGGGACATCCTCGATCACACATTTCGAAGAGAACATGGCGAGCGCGCAGATCGTGCTTTCCCCCGACGACCTCGCCGAGCTCGATAGGCTTGCCGCTTAGGATATTCGCTCTAGCGGCGTACGCCGCGCTCCTTCTGTGCGGCTGCGCCGCCGGCGCCGCCCGAGATCCGAACACCCTGGTGATCCTCGAAGCGGCCGACGGTTCGACGCTCAACCCGCTGTTCAGCACCGATGCCGCTTCGGCCCTCTACGAGGGATTTCTGTTCGACCCGCTCGTGAACGTCGGCGACGACTTCAAGCCCGTCCCCTGGTTGGCCACCTCGTGGCGCAGTACGCCGGATCACCTGCATTGGACCGTCGAGTTGCGCCACGGCGTCCGCTGGTCGGACGGGGCACCCTTCACCTCCCGCGACGTCGTGTGGACCTGGGCGGCGGCACTCGATCCGGCGACGGGTTTCCCGTATCGAGGCCAGTTCGATTACATCGCGCAGGTTCGCGCGCGCGGTCCGTACACCGTCGAATTCACCCTTTCGCAACCGAACGCACTCTTCGAGTCGGAAGCCCTCGGTACGCCCATTTTGCCCGAGCACGTCCTGGGGAAGATTCCGCACCGGCTGCTGCGGCTTTCGAGCTTCGGCGAGCACCCGGTCGGGACCGGACCGTTTCTCCTCGAACGCTGGCGCCACGACGAAGAGATCAGCTTCGTCCGCAACCCGCACTGGTGGCACGGCTCGGTGACGATCCCACGCATCGCGGTACGCATCGAATTCAACGAGCAATCGCGCCTCGACGCGATGGAGGACGGTTCGGGCGACGTGCTCGACGGAATCGGGACTTCGGGCTATGCGATCCTGCAGCAGCAGGCGCCGAAATTGCGGCTTCTTCACCTCCCCGACCTCTACAGCTTTTTCATCTACACGAACCAGAAGCGTCCGGGACTCGACGACAATCGCGTCCGGCAAGCGATGCTTTACGGTTGGGACCGCGAAGCGGTCGTCCACGGTCTCTTGCGAGGCGATGCGATCGTCGCAACCGGCCTGGTCCCCGTCGCGCTACGGCGCTGGTACGATCCGAACGTCCGCCGTTACGACTATGACCCGGGACGAGCACGCGCGCTGCTCGACCAAGCCGGCTGGCTTCCCGGACGCGACGGTATACGCCAAAAGGACGGCCGGCGATTGAGCTTCGAGCTCTTGGTCGCCGGCGCCGATGCCGCCACCCAAGACCTCGCAGCCGAGTTTCAGTCGGATATGCGCTCGATCGGGATCGCCGTCACGGTCCGCTCGCTCGACTTTGCGACCTTCATCGCTCAAACCGAGGGATTGCACTATGATTTGGCCCTCGGCGGCTGGGGCGGCGTCCCCGATCCCGATCAGTTCACCTTGCTCGAATCCAAACAGGTTCCGCCCGTCGGGAACAACCTGATGTCGTACTCCAACCCGATCGTCGATCGCGACGTGACGCTCGGGCTGCGCACCCTCGACTACCAGAAGCGCCGCGCCATCTACGATTCGATGCAGCGAGTCACCGCGGAAGATCTCCCCGTCCTCTTCTATATCAATACATATTATCGCGCCGCGTTGAACCCGCGGGTCCATCTCAGCGTCAGCGACATCCTCCCCGATCAGTATCTCTTCCGGGACATCTTCGCATGGAGGCTCGACCGCTGAGCGCCTACGTCGTGCGCCGTTTGATCGGCGCGATCCCGCTCCTCTTCCTGATCAGCCTGATCTCTTACGGTCTGATGGGCCTCGCGCCGGGCGGGCCGACGGCGATCCTTTCGCAGCAGGCGCGATCGCTCACCCCCGCGGCACGGCAAGCCTACGAAGCCGCGCTCGGCCTGGACAAACCGTGGTTCGTGCAATACTTTTATTGGCTCAAGGAGCTCGTATTGCACGGGAGTTTGGGCAATTCGTTCGTCGACCAACGTCCGGTCATCGCGCGGATCGCGGAGAAGCTCCCGATCACCGTCGAGCTGCTGAGCCTCGCGCTCGTCATGACGCTGGTCGTCGCGATACCGATCGGCGTGCGGGCCGCAGTGCGCCGAGACTCGGCGTTCGACAACCTCTCGACGGGGCTCGCACTGATCGGCTACGGCGTCCCGATCTTTTGGCTGGGGATTTTGCTCATCGATCTGTTCGCCATGCACCTTCGCTGGTTTCCGGCCTCGGGTCTCTACTCGGTCGGCCGAGAGGGCAATCCGCTCGATCTCTTACGTCATCTCACGTTGCCCGCCGCCACCTTGGCGATCGTCAGCGTCGCCGGCTGGCTGCGCTATCAACGCGCCTCGATGATCGAGGTCCTCGATGCGCCTTACATTCAGACGGCACGCAGCAAGGGACTCCCCGAGCGAATCGTCCTCTGGCGTCACGCGCTGCGCAACGCGCTCCTCCCGATGATCACACTGCTCGGCTTGCAGCTCCCCGGCCTCGTCGGCGGCGCCTATTTCATCGAATATATCTTTTCCATCCCCGGGATGGGATATTTGGGGATCAACGCGATCTTTCAGCGCGACTATCCCACGGTCATGGGGATTACGATGCTCTCGGCCGTGATGGTCATCCTCGGCAACCTCCTCGCCGACGTCCTTTACGCCGTGGCGGATCCGAGGATCCGGTACGACTGATGCACTTCCTCCGCCGTTACGCGCGACGCCCGGCCTCGCTCGTCGGGATCGCGATCGTCGTCGTGATCGCACTGGTCGCCGCCGTCGGGCCGTTCATCGTCCCCTACTCGCCGATCGCGATCTCGCATCAGCTGCTCGGCAACCCGCAACCGCCGTCGTTCGCGCATCCGCTGGGGACCGATATCTTAGGGCGCGACGAGCTCGCGCGCGCGATGGTCGGCGCGCGAATTTCCTTGACGGTCGGGATCGCGGCGATGCTCGTCGCGGTCGTCGTCGGGACGCTCTACGGGGCGACGGCCGGCGCGGCGGGCGGCGCCGTCGATGCGGCGATGATGCGGATCGTCGACGCGCTGCTCTCGTTCCCGACGTTCTTCCTCGTGATCGCCGTCGAGGCGCTGACGAACAAGTTCGCACTCGGGATCATCATCCTGGTGATCGGGCTGCTCTCGTGGATGGGCGTCGCGCGCCTGGTCCGGGCGGAGGTCCTCTCGTTGCGTGAACGGGACTTCGTCGCCGCCGCACGAGCTCTCGGCGCCGCTCCGTCGCGCGTTTTGCTCCGCCATCTGATTCCCAACGCGCTCGCGCCGGTGATCGTCGCGGCGTCGTTCGCGGTCGGCGACAACATCCTCACCGAAGCCGGTCTCTCGTTCTTGGGCTTGGGCGTTCAAGTCCCGACTCCGTCATGGGGAAACATGCTGCAAGACGCGCTCCTGCCGGCGGTCCGGTCCGCCTGGTGGCTCGTCGCGACGCCGGGTGCTCTCATCGTCCTCACGCTCTTCGGGTTCACCCTCATCGGCGACGGGCTCTCGTATGCGCTCGGCGCTTCGTCCGGGAGGCGTTAAGCTCGGCCGGGGCGATACGGGCCGAGCGTCTTCACGGCGGCGTCGACGAAGCTCATATCGACGATCTTCTCGACGTCGACGTTCCCGTTGATGAGACCGAACTGCTTGTAGATGTTGTAGTCTTCGGTGAGGCTCTTCACGTTTACGCGACCGTTGGGATCCATCCAGGCGGCGACCATACGGCGCAGAATCGTCGGCTCGAGGTGTAGATCCGAAGACATGATCGAGATGAGGTCGTTCGCGGTCGGCCCGGCCAGGTGACCGTTGCGCAGCGCATCGTGATAAAAACGTAGAGCACGGACGTAGGCGACCATGAAGCGCCGCGCCAGATCGGGCTTCCCTTGAGCGAATTGATTCGCATAGACGACGACGGTGATCTGCTCGTTGGGATAGTAGACATCCGAGCCGGCGATGCGAACCGCGTAGCCGTCGTCGATCGCCTGTGTCGCCCATGGCTCCAGAGCCATCGCGGCGTCGATCGAAGCGTTGCGAAAGGCGACGACCATATCCGAGAAACTCATAAAGATGTGCTGGACGTCGTCGTACTTGAGCCCGCCCTTCTCGCACGCCTTGACGACTTGGATCATGTCCGACGTCCCTTTGGCCGGCTCGGCGACCTTCAGCCCTTTGAGATCGGCGTAGGTCTTGTACCGCCCGCTTTGGACCAGATCCTTACGAACGAGGAGTCCGGAAAACCCGTATCCCGGCGGATCGCTTCCGCGGTCGGCGACGATCTTGATCGCGATACCCCGGGCGATCGCATTGTACAAACCGGCCGACGGGGCGCCGCCGCCGACGTCGAGCTGCCCCGTCCCAAGCGGCGCGACCATGTTCGCGGCCGCATCGAAATGGACGAAGTTGGCCCGAATCCCGACCTCTCGGAAATAGCCCTTCCTATCGGCGACGACGAACGGCGTATCGGCGACGCTGTTGACCGAGCCGATGTTCACCGTTTCGAGGTTTTGGCCGACGGCCGGGGTCGCAGCTGAGACGCCGGCCGCAGCGACAGTCGCAAGGAACTCCGCTCGCTTCATCCCGTCCTCCTCAAAGCTCCAGGCGGTTCCTCTTCTCCGACGCCCGACGAACTCTTATGACGAGCCCGCCCAAAAACTCGCGCCGGAAAGCGCCCCTCTAGGCCGTGGCGAGCGACGAGATTCCGATGAGAACGACGATGAGCCCGCTGAGGACCTCTCCGTACCGCTCCAGCGGGCCGAGCGAAAGACGCCGCAGCCCGGCCAGCGCGGTGACCGAGGTAACCACATACGTCCCGATCGTCGCGGCGGCGAAGACGAGGGCGAGGACCACGACGAGCGCGGCACCGTGCGTCGAGGCGGCGAGGAAGGCCGGAAGCCCTTCGAACATCGGTGAGGAGCCCAAGATGAGGACGAGCGCGGTTCGACCGGCGACCGAGTGAGCGTGCTCGTGGAGCACGGCGACGCCCGAGGGCGTCACATGCAGCGCATGATGCTCGTGCCAATGGACGTGCTCGGTTCCGTCGCCGTGACGATGCAGGTGCGCGTGACCACGGTGGTCGTGATCGCGAGCGCCGCGAGCCTCGTTCCAAGCGCTATAGGCGACCCACGCGCCGAACCCGATGAGGGCGGCGCCGGCCGCCAGATTCACGGCGTGGCTGAATCGGGCCGCGATCGTCGCGCCGACGGCCCACACGATCAAGCCGAACGCCAACGTCGAGGTCACGTGACCGAATCCCGCCAGCGCCGCGGCTCGTGCCGCCTCCGCAGGCGACCAGCCTCGCTGACGCCCGACCACGACGATCGGGGTCCAATGATCGGGGACCAGCGTGTGCAGCACCCCGACCGCGGCGACGCCGAGGATCAGCAGCGTCCCGCTCGTCACACGACCGACCGCAACGCGGGCTCGGCCTTGACGTCCGCCTCGAGGAGCCGCGGAGAGCCCTCGCCGTTCAAAAAGCGCGGGAGCTCGCTGACCGAGAACTGCATCCCGGTATAAAAGTGACCGAAAGCGCCGTACTTCGCGCTCGCCTCGTCGAACCGCATCTCGTAGATCAGCTTCTTGAAGACGAGCGGATCGTCGGCGTAAAGATCGACGCCCCACTCCCAGTCGTCGAAGCCGATCGAGCCTGAGATCACTTGCGTCACGAGCCCGGCGAAGGTGCGCCCGATCTTCCCATGCTCGGCCATCAGTTTGGCGCGCTCCTCAAACGGGAGCATGTACCAGTTGACCGTCTCGCCGCGTTTCTTGTCCATCGGATAGAAGCACACGTAGCGCCGCCTGGGGATCTTCGCCCACAGGCGCGCGGCGTTGCGCGGTTGCTTTTCCTCTTCGGCGAGCAGCGCATCGAAGGCCGCATCCCACTCGGGCGAGTGCGGTTTGAGATCCCGCTTGCGCAGCTCGGCATGAATCCGACCCGTCGCCTCGTAGAGGCCCAACTCGAGAATCGAGACGTAGGATGCTCGCGGCTCCAGATAGTCGGAGAGGCGCAGCTTGTCGGTCCGTATCTGCACCTCCCCGAGCCGATCGAACGACTTCGCGTAGTGCGTCAGCATGAGGTCGCCCTTGTGGCCCAGCAGTTGGGCTATGCTGAAATCGCCTTCGCCGTCGCCAACGAGCCCTTGAAAGAGCGCGGTCGCTTCGAGCTCGATCTCCCGCCGTTCCGCCGACTCGAGCGCGGCCCAGGCCCGCCGATCGAAGCGGAACATCCGGTGCAAGATCTTCCAGCCGTCGAGTGATTCGGGAACGTCAGGATGTCGCATGGCGGAACCTTCGTCGCGTCCGTTCCATCTCCGCGCGGACCTCGGCCTCCAACACGTCGGGACGCTCGCGATATTTCGCCCACAGCTGAGGCATGTGCGTGATGTCGTTGAGGACGCGTGCGAAGACCGCGTTCACCGGCGCACGCAGGCCCAGCGTGTCGGCGGCCCGAGCGACCGCGCCGTTGAGGACGTCGACCTCGCTCTGGTTCTTCCCCGCCCGCAGATCGAGCAAGAGCGACGGGGGCTTGCGCCCGCGAGCCCGGGCGATTCGGTTTGCCAGGACGGCGCGTGCGAGCGGCGAGGGGAGCGTTGCGATCGCTTGCAAGGCACGGACGGGATAGTGCGGCAAATCGATCGGGACGATCCCGAGCTTGCTCATCACCGCGCGCACCTCGCGAATCGCTCGGATCTCGAGCGCGAACATATCGCTGAAGTGGACCAAACGCTCGGGCAGCACGTTGAGAATCGCACATGAGGCGTTCGCGACGACGTTGAGCGCGAGCTTCGACCACTTGAGCGCCCGATAGTCATGGGCGGCTTTCACCGTCAACCCCGTCGATCCGAATGCGGCGAGGAGCCAATTGTGCGAGACCGAGCCGACGGGGGCGAACGCGATCCCCCCGCGCTGCGCGGCAAGGAGGCGACCGTCACGATCACGGTCGACGGGGACGGTCAGCGCACAGGCGACGACCGCGTCGGGGCCAAATGCGGCGGCGAGCTTCTCCTCGTTCCCGACCCCGTTTTGCGGCGAGACGATGGTCGTCTCGGAGCGCTCGCCCAGGGCGCGCCGCAACGTCTCGATCGCGCCGTCCGTATCGTAGGCCTTCACCGCGACGATCGCCAAATCGGCCTGGACCGGCTTGACGGCCTCGAGGGTGCGCGGCGCGTAGGTGACGTTGTTCCCGATGCCGGCCAGCAATTCGCCGAGGTACGTCCCGACTGCACCGGCCCCGACGATATAGACGTTCATCCCGTGCTCCCGAATCCTCCGTCTCCACGCTCGCTGTGCGGGAGCAGCTCGACGACCTCGAAGCGAGCACGGACGACCGGCGCGACGATCATTTGAGCGATGCGATCGCCTCGGCGGACCGTAAACGGCTCGTTTCCGAGATTGATCATAATGATTCCGAGGGCGCCGCGGTAGTCGGAATCGATCGTCCCGGGCGTATTGAGGAGCGTGACGCCGCTACGCAACGCCAGCCCGCTCCGAGGCCGGATCTGCACTTCGTAGCCGGGCGGGACGGCGAGGGCGAAGCCGGCCGGGATGACGGCACGTTCGCCGGGCGCGAGGACGACCTCGCGCTCGACCGCCGCCGGGATGTCGGCGCCCGCCGCACCGGGACTCATATAGGTCGGGAGGTCCAGGCCTTCGCTCTCCGGCAGACGGAGGAGCTGAACGCAGACGTCGTGCGGGAGCCTCACTTCGCCAACAGATCTCGCAACTCGGCTTGGAAGCTTTCGACGTCGCGAAACGAGCGATAGACGCTGGCGAAACGGATATACGCGACTTTGTCGAGTGCCTTCAGTGCCTCCATCACCTTCTCGCCGATGAGGCTCGATGCCACCTCGCTCTCACCGCGGGAGAAGAGATCGCGCTCGAGCGCCGCGACGACCTCTTCGAGCGCCGCATCGGAGATCGGCCGCTTCTCGCACGCACGCCGCAGCCCGCTCAGGATCTTGTCGCGACTGTATTGCTCGCGTCGGCCGTCTTTCTTGACGACGAAAAGCCGGGGTGCCTCGATCCGTTCATAGGTGGTGAAACGGTGCTTGCAGGCCAAGCACTCGCGGCGACGCCGGACGACGCTCTCGTCGTCACGCGAATCGACGACGCGCGTCTCACTCTTGCGGCAGGTGGGACAGATCAGCTTGGAGGGCCTCGTTCTACGGTAACGGCCCCAATATCTTGGGGCCGCTATCAGTATAGAACACAAAGGGAGGGGAGTAAAACGGCGATCTCAGGCCGCTCCGATCTTGAACATCTTCGTCCCGCACTGAGGACACTTGCCCTCCGTCGCGGGCCGGCCGTTCTTCATCGTGATCTGGACCGCGTCTTTCATCTCCCGTTTCGTTTTGCACTTGACGCAGTACGCTTGCGCTGCCATTACCCTCTCTCCATCGCCGGGGGTTTCTTCCGGCCCGTTCGCGTCGTCATACCCACCGGCCCCCTGCCGACCCTTGCCGCTCGGGCCTGGCGGCGTGATCGCCCGGGTGTGGACCCCGCTACCGTGGCCTATATCCCCGCCCAAGCGCTCGCCCTGCAATCAGGCGGAAGGACTGCCGGCCTCCGACTGGACGGCCTCTACGTCTCGGGGAGCCTCCACGGGCTTTGCTCGACGACCGTGGCGATCGTCGGCTCGAGGGCGCCGAGCGCCGCCGGGAGCCGCATCGCGCTGCGCCTCGGCGAAGCGCTGGCGCGGGCAGGCGTATGCGTCATCTCGGGCCTGGCCCTGGGGATCGACGCGGCCGGCCACCGCGGATCCCTCTCCGGCGGCGGACCGACGATCGGTGTCCTCGGTGGGGGACACGCCCGCTTCTATCCGCGCGCCAACCGCCTCTTAGCCGATGCACTCGTCATGAACGGCGGCGCCGTCGTCTCCCCCTTCCCACCCGATCACCCGGCGCTTCCGCCGCAATTCTTGCAGCGCAACGCGATCATCGCGGCGCTGGCCGATGCGGTCGTCGTCGTCGAGGCGGCCGCCCGCAGCGGCTCGCTCAATACCGCGGCGTGGGCCGCCGACGCGGGAAAGACGGTGATGGCGTTCCCCGGAGACGTCGATCGGGCGAAAGTCGCGGGATGCCTGGCGCTCATTCGTGACGGGGCGCTCCTGGTTCGCAACGCCGACGACGTGCTGGCCGCGCTCCCTGCACCGCTCGCCGGCGCCTCGGCCGTCACACGTGCGGCCACCGCCTACGAGCCGACCGATGAGCTCGAGCGCAGCGTGTTGGCCGCGTTGCGCGACGGCGAATGCGATCTCGAAGCGCTCCTGGCCCTGCGGGAACACGAGCCCGGGAAGGTGCTCGCCGCGCTCGCCGACCTGGAGCTGGCCGGCGCGATCGAACGGCGAAGCGGGAGGTCCTACGGACTCGCATGCACATCCGCCTGATCGCCGTCGGCCGCCTCCGTGAACCATACACCGCTGCAGCCGCGGACGACTTCCGCAAGCGGCTGCGGCCCTATCATCGGCTGGAAGAGATCGAGGTTCGTTCCGACGATGCGATTCTGAGACACGTCGACTCCGCCGACGAGGTGTGGCTCCTCGAACGGACGGGGACCCAACTCTCGAGTCACGGACTCGCACAAAAGCTCGAGGCACTGCAAGCCCGAGGTCGATCGCGACTCACGCTCGTCATCGGCGGAGCATTCGGGGTACCGGACGAACTCGTCGGGCGAGCGAACTTCCTGTGGTCGCTCTCCGAGCTGACGTTCCTGCACGAGTGGGCTCGCATCATCGTGCTGGAGCAACTCTACCGCGCGGCGAAGATCGCTCGGAATGAACCCTATCATCACTGAAGCATCTTCCGCCCTCGGCCTCCGCCGCGACCGCGCTCGGCATGGGGACTAGCGGGCAGCTCCCCGAGAGCGCGCTCGATGAGACGATCGCACGGACGATCGAGTTGGGCGAGCTCGCACAGCGCGTTGAACAGGCGGCGCGAACGATCGTCCCGGCGAGCGAGCCGGCCGTACGATTCGAAGCGCCGCGCCGTCCTGAGTTCGGCGATTTCGCGACAAATGTCGCATTTTCGCTCGCCAAAGCGGCTCGGCGCCCACCGCAAGAGATCGCCCAGGCGATCGTCTCCGCCATCCTGGTCGATCCGCAGGTCCGCGCCTCGCTCGCCGAGGCCAATGCCGTCGCCGGTTTCATCAACTTTCGCTGTTCGCCCGCGTTTTGGCAGCGCGTCGTCTCCAGGATCTTAGCGCTCGGCCCCGCGTACGGTCGGCGCCCTTCGACCGGCGAGCGAATATCGCTCGAATTCGGGAGCGCCAATCCGACCGGTCCGCTCGTCGTCGTGCAAGGACGCGCCCTCTCGATCGGCTCGACGCTCGCCAACGCATTACGCTTCGCAGGCCGCGAGGTGATCACCGAGTGGATCATCAACGATGCGGGCTCGCAGCTCGATACCCTCGGACGTTCGCTCTATGCGCGCTACCGCCAACTGTGGGAGGCGACGTATCCCTTCCCGGAAGACGGATACCCGGGCGAGTACCTGATTCCGATCGCCGAATCGATCCGAGCACGCGACGGGGAGCGCTGGATTACGAGCGCCGAGGCCGAGTGGCTCCCGTACTTTTCGCAAGTCGGACGCGATACGATCGTCGCGGCGCAGCAGGCGGTCTGCGAGCGCTTCGGTGCGACCTTCGACCTATGGCAAAGCGAACGCGAGTTGCACGAATCGGGCGCGGTGAAGGCCGGCATCGAAGCACTCGCCGCTCGCGGGCTGATCTATGAGCAAGACGGCGCGATACTCGTCAAGACGACGGAGTTCGGGGACGACAAAGACCGCGTCATCGTCCGCTCCGACGGGCGCCCGACGTATTTCGCGGGAGACGTCGCCTATCATTACGCCAAGTTCGCCCGTGCGGATCGCGTGATCGATGTGATGGGCCCGGACCATCACGGCTATATCCCCCGCCTGCAGGCGATCGCCTCGGCGTTCGGCCGACAAGGACGGCTCGACGTCCTGATCGCCCAGCAGATCACGCTGATGCGCGGGAACGAGCTCGTCCCGATGAGCAAGCGCGCCGGGAACATCCTGACGCTCGCCGAGATCATCGACGAGGTCGGGGTCGACGCGGCCCGTTTTTTCTTCGTAATGCTCAGCCCGGAGCAGCCGCTCACCTTCGATCTCGCCCTCGCGAAGCGGCAAACCGAAGAAAATCCCGTGTTCTACGTGCAGTACGGCCACGCGCGAATCGCCTCACTCGTCCGTCGGGCCCGCGAGCGATTCGGCGACGGGTTCGTCGAACGGGCGCGGCGGGGCGAGGGCCTCGCGCGCCTCGATCACCCGGCCGAGCTCGCGTTGATTCGTCGGCTCGCCGATCTGGGCGACGTCGTCGAAGGCGCCGCAAAGGCGCTGGCACCGCATCGCTTGACCAAGTACGCACGCGACGTCGCGGCGGACTTCCATCAGTTTTACAGTGCCTGCGTCGTACTCGGTGAGGACGAAGAGCTTTCGCTGGCGCGCCTCGGCTTGGCGGTCGCGACTCAGACCGTCCTCGCCCAGGTCCTCGGGCTGCTCGGCGTCAGTGCGCCGGAGTCGATGTGACGACGGTCTCCTCGGAAAACGCCGGCCCTTCGATCTCTATCGTCGCCCGCAACGTCTGGGCGTGCTCTTCGTCGCTCATCTGAGCGCGGACGATATACGGCGCGACGAAATAGGAGAATAGGAGCTTGATGAGAGCCGCCGCCGGGATCCCCAGGACCAAGCCCGGGAGTCCGAACGCTTCGCCGCCGGCGAAGCTCGCAAACATCACGGCGACCGGCGAGACCCCGACCGCATCGGCCATCACTTTGGGGGAGATCACGCTGTCCGCGATGCGCGCGATGACGAAGATCACGATGGTTACCCACAGGACCATCGACGGCCCTTGCGGGACCGCGAGGAGCGCCGCGATCACCTGAGCGACGATCATCCCGACGTAGGGAATCGAGTATCCGAATCCGCACAGCAAACCGGTCAGCAACGCGAACTGGAAGTGTAGCGGCAACAGGAAGATCCAGCAGGCGAACCCGACGATCGTACAGACGATGAATTGGCCGGCGACGAAGCTCCCGAAGATGTGGGCGATCTCCAGGAGCAGTCGATTTCCGCGCTCGCGCCGTGAGGGCGGCAAGAGCGAGATCATCCCGTCGGCGATCCCCTTCCCCTGGGCGAGGAGGAAGAACGAGAGAATCAGCGCCGAGATGACGATGAAGAATACATTTGCGGTATTGAGCAAGATCGAGCCGACGGACGAGACGAGCAGCGACAGGAGCGCCGAGGTTTTCGCGGTCAGCTCCGACTCGATCTGATTGAATGCGCCCACGATCAGCGCGTCGCCGAAACGCATCCGCAACCAGCTCTCGACCCGGCCGATCCAGTCGCGGAGGAGTTCGGTGAAGTCGGGAGCGTTGAAGATCAAAGCTTGAATCTGCGAGAACGTCGCCGGGATGATCAGCAGAGCCATCAAGACCGTCAACGCCCCCAAGACCCCGAAGACCAGTGCAATCGCAAGCGCTCGCGGCATATAGCGTTCGAGCCGCGAGGTCACGGGATAGACGGCGAGCGCGATGATCGAGGCCAGGACGAAGATCGAAATGGTGCGCGGGATGCGCGCGACGACGTAGCTGAGGACGGCCAGAGCGACGACGACGCTCACACCGGTCCATACCCGACGCGCCAGGACCGTGCTCACAGCGGCTTACACATCAACCGGCGTTCGGTGAGGAAGCCGGCCCGCTCGTAGACGCGCCGCGCGTTCTCATTCTCCTCCGTGACCATCATCGCGATGCACGGAAGACCCCGTTCGCGGGCGATCCGCTCCGCGTGCTCGAGGAGGGCCGTCGCGATCCCCTTACGGCGCGCCGGGGGCTCGACCGCCATATAGGCGACGAACGCCTGCGGCGCGAGCGTCACCTCGTCGGGCATCCCGTCGAGCAGCAATAGGAATCCGCACGGCTTCCCCTCGTCCTCGGCGATGAGGACGACGTGCGACTGCGAGTAGACGAAATCGACGAGCCGCTCGAAGCTCACCTTGACCATCCCGGGGATCGCGTCGCGCAGAGACGAAACGCTGTCCATGACGGTCCGGTCACCCAAATCGAGGATGAAGGCGCGATCGCGATCGTCGCCGATCCTGATCCCGACCGTGGTGTTCATGCGGAAGCCGCGGGACGTTCCCGCCAGGAGGGGAGGAGCTCCTCGAGCGCACCGATCAACGCTTCGTTCTCCGCTTGTGTCCCGATCGTCACGCGCAGAAAATGAGGGAGACCGACCCCGTCGCCGGAACGGACGACGATACCCAATCGCATCAGATCCTCGTACGCGCGCTCGGCCCCGACCGGGACCTCGACGGCGACGAAATTCGCCGCCGTCGGATAGGCGAAGAGCCCGAGTCGCTCATACTCACGGTACACGTAGGCTTTACCCGCGTCGTTGAGCGCGATCGAGCGCTCGACGAAGCTTTGGTCGCCGAAAGCCGCGATCGCCGCGGCGATCGACGGGCCGCTGACGTTGAACGGGACGCGGATCCGCTGCATCCACTCGATGAGCCGGGGATGGCCGATCATGAATCCGACGCGCGCCGACGCAAGCCCATAGATCTTCGACATCGTCCGCGCGACCAGGACATTGGGCGTCGCCAGCGCGACCGCGACCCCGTCGACGAAATCGTCGGGCGGCATGTACTCGCCGTACGCCTGATCGATCACGACCAGGACGGTCGGCGGGATCTTCTCGAGGAAACGAGCGAAATCGGAGCGCCGCACGGCGGTCCCGGTCGGATTGTTGGGATCGCAAAGGACGACCATCTTGGTCCGCGGCCCGACGGCGGCAAGCATCGCCTCGAGATCGTGGACGCCTGCACGCAGCGGGACTTCGATGACCTGTGCACCCTGTAGGTGCGCGTACTTCGGGAAGAGCGAAAATGTCGGCACTCCCATGACGACGGCCTCGCCCGGATCGACGAAGGCGGAGAATGCCAGCCACACGAGCTCGTTGCTTCCGTGCCCCGCGATGACGTTTTCCGGCGCAGCACCGTAGCGGCGCGCGGCCGCGGCGCGCAACTCGGGATAGTCGTCATCGTCGTACGCGTTGAGCCGCTCGACTCGACGCAGCGCATCGAGCGCGGCGGGCGGTGTCCCGAGCGGATTCTCGTTCGACGAAAGCTTGACGACGCGCTCGACGCCGTAGCGCTTGCGCGCTTGATCGATCGTCGTCCCCGCACGGTACGGTTTGCGCTCGAGGACCGCTCTGCGGACGAGCGCGCTCGAAGGTTCGGCCACGCCGAAGCGCTTCGCCCCGCTCCGGCTTTCGGCCTATTTCGAGAGAAAGCGCGAGCCCGGCTCTTCCAGAGGGAGACTGCGACCGCACAGCGGGCAGGCCGCAGGGTCGTAGGAAGCTACCGGGATATCGAGCAGTGCAACCGTCGGGACGCCTACGTCGACCGGTTCGCGTCGAACGATGATCCCCGCGGCCGCGACCGTGGCGCCGGCGGAGCGGACGATCTCGATCACTTCGCGGACCGATTGTCCGGTCGTGATCACGTCCTCGACGACGATCGCGCGATCATCCGGCCGAATCACGAAGCCGCGGCGCAACGTCGGGACGCCGTGCTCCTTCTCGACGAAGATCGCCTTGGTCCCCAATTGGCGTGCGACTTCATAGCCGAGAATGATCCCGCCGACCGCGGCGCTGACCACGATCGTCGGATCGTAACGGCGGAGTCGCTCGGCGAGCCCCTTCGCGACGACCTCGACGAGCCTCGGATCTTCGAGGATCCGAAATTTCTGCACGAAGCGATCGCTGTGCCGGCCGGACGAAAGCTTGAAGTGCCCTTCGAGCAATGCACCGCGGCGCTCCATCTCACCGCGCAAATCCGCAAGCGAGACGCTCATCGCCCCGCTCCGGCTTTCATCTCGTCGAGGATGGCCAGCGCCGCCGCGACGGGGTCGGTCGCTTCGGTAATCGGTCGCCCGACGACGACGTAGTCGGCGCCGCCGCGAGCGGTCTCGCTCGGCGTCGCGACGCGCTTTTGATCGCCCTGAGCGCTCCCGGCGGGGCGGACGCCCGGGCATAAGACGCCGAAGCGCGGTCCGAAAAAGGCCTTGATCTCACCTACCTCCTGCGGGCTGCAAACGACGCCGGCACAGCCGGCCTCCCGAGCCAGGGTCGCGAGCCGCATGACGTTCTCGCCCGTCGCACCGGCCAGACCGAGCTCGCTCAAGTCTTGTGCGCCGATGCTCGTGAGGATCGTGACCGCGAAGATCCGCGGCTCGACGATCCCCAGCTCTCGCGCACGCGCCGACGCCGCTCGGACCGCCGTTTGCAACATCTCCGTTCCACCGAGCGCGTGAACCGTCACGATCTCCAAACCGGGCCGGACGAGGGCTTTCATCGCGGCCTCGACGGTCCGCGGGATGTCGTGCAGTTTTACGTCGAGGACGTAGGGCGTCCCGTCGGCGGTCAGTTGCGAGACGATCGCCTCGCCGAACGCGTAATATGCTTCGTAGCCGATCTTGAACAGGACGTCGAGGCGCCGGAGTCGCTCGACCAGCATCCGCGCACGAGCGAGCTCCGGTACGTCGAGCGCGACGACCAGCTTCGCACTCACCCCGAGTCGCCCTCATATTGCTGAGCGTCGGCGAAGCCGACGTTCGCCGTCCCGACGATCTCGCGCAGGTTGGCGTGGCCGTGCCTTTCGAGATACGCACGCAGGCCGTCGACGATCCGAACCGGCGTACGAGGATCGGTGAAGTTCGCCGTCCCGATGCAAACCGCGCTGGCCCCAGCGAGAAAGAACTCGAGCGCGTCTCGTGCCGTCTCGATCCCGCCTTGACCGATGATCGGAATCTTCACCGCCCGCGCGACCTCGTAGACGGCCAGAACGGCGATCGGACGAATCGCCGGCCCGGAGAGACCGCCGGTGACGTTCCCCAGCATCGGTCGGCGAGCCTCGACGTCGATCGCCATTGCGCGGACCGTATTGATGACGGCCAAGGCATCGGCGCCGGCGGCCTCCGCCTCACGCGCGATCGCCGCGATGTCGGTCACGTTCGGCGAGAGCTTGACGATGATCGTCTTGTCGGTGACGCGACGGACGGCGGCCGTAACCCGCGCGGTGAGCCGCGGGTCGCAGGCGAACGTCTCGCCCTCGCTGGCGACGTTGGGACAGGAGATGTTCACTTCGAGCGCATCGATCTCGTCGCGCGCCGCGAGGCGTTCGGCGACATACGCGTAGTCGTCGATCGAGAAGCCGGCGACGCTCCCGATCACGGCGCAGGGGCGCGATGCGAACTTGGCGACGTCGTACTTGAGATAGTGCTCGATTCCAGGATTCTGTAGGCCGATCGCGTTGAGCAGCCCGCCCGGCGTATGGACCAGTCGCGGCGCCGGATTCCCCAGGCGCGGATAGCGGGTGACGCTCTTGAGCACGACGCCGCCGATCTGCGCGAGGTCGATGAACGGCTCGTACTCTTCACCCGAGCCGTAACATCCGCTCGCACCGAGCGTCGGATATGCGAGCTCGAGCTTGCCGATACGCACCGCCAGCGGATTGTCGGCGACGGTCCCTGCGGGGTTCACCACCGCAGCTCGTGCGCCCAAAAGACCGGACCTTCCTTGCAGACGCGGGCGTTCACGGGACCGTTCCCTTGCGGGAAGGGCGGCGCTTGCCGACTGCTCGGATCGAGCGGGACTGTGCAACCCCAGCATGCGCCGACGCCGCATCCGAACGTCTCCTCGAGCGAGAGCTGCGCACGGATCCCGAGTCGTTCCGCGTGTGCGGCCGCGGCACGCAACATCGGTCGCGGTCCGCAGGCGAGCAGCATCGCCGGCGGTTCGCCCTGGAGGAGCAGGTCGGTGACGTAACCATGGTGGCCGAACGAGCCGTCTTCGGTCGCGCAGCGGACGCCGACCCCCGCAGCCTCGAACAGCCGAATGTCGACGAGCGCTTCTTTCGTCCGCGCCCCGTACAGCAGCTCGGTGCGGACCCCCCGCTCCACGCAGGTTTGTGCCGCGAGCAGGACCGATGCGAGCCCGACGCCGCCGGCGACGATCGCCACATGATCGGGCAACTCGTCCAGGAAGAACCCATTCCCCAGCGGTGCGAGGAGGTCGACCTGCTCGCCTTCGCGGAGCCGAGCGAGCTCGGCGGTGCGCGGCCCGACGACGATCAGCATCACGCTGACGCGGCGCCCGCGCGCCTCATAGATCGCAAGCGCCGTCGCCGCGCGCAGACCCGTCGGCGGGATCGCCATCAAGAAGTGGCCGGGCTTGACCAACGGGACGAGGTCGGGCGCTTCCAAGCCGAGGACGACGATCCCGGGAGCCGGTTCCCGACGGTCGAGCACGGTCGTGGAGTAGAGTGAAGGCGCAACCTGCTGCGCGCTATACATCCCCGGAATCTTCGGTGTAACCCACTTTTTACATCCGACTGCTACAAATGCCTGAACCTATCGGCGCACTTAGCCGTTTTATAGTAGTGTAGACTCTGTCGGGAGGAGGACCCGCCGATGCAAGGTCTCGTGGTCTTCAAATCGCTAGCCGACGCGCTAAGAGCGGGCTATCAGATTTACGATCGGACCGAAAACGGCTACCTCGTCCGCATGAAAACGGCGGCCGGGTGGGCCATGGCCATCGTCACCTGTAAATAAGGTTCGTCATCGTAAGCATCCTGAGAGGACGCTGCGGCGTCCTCTCATGCTTTTCTAACGTGGTACGGAACAGCAGCGGAGGAACCGGCCCCCGACCTCCTGCAAGTCTCAGGCGATGCCCGAACGCCGCTATAGCATCCTGGTGGTTGAAGACGACGCCCAGATCGCGCGGGTCCTCCAGCTCGAACTCGAGCACGAAGGATACCTCGTCGAGGTGGCGCGCGACGGTTTGGCCGGGTTGGAGAGGGCGCTGAAGGAGCCCGACCTGATCATCCTCGATCTGATGCTCCCGCGGATGGACGGCCTCGAGGTGACCAAACGGATCCGGGCCAAGAGCCGGACGCCGATCATCATCCTGACGGCGAAGGACCGTATCCCGGATCGGGTCGCCGGCTTGGATATGGGAGCGGACGACTACATCACCAAGCCGTTCTCCGTGGAGGAGCTCCTTGCGCGCGTCCGCGCACGCCTGCGGGAGCGCCACCCGACCGAAAACATCATTCGCTACAAGGATCTCGTGATGGACCGCGATCGGCACGAAGTCGAGCGCGGCGGTAAGGCGATCCACTTGACCGCGAAGGAATACGCGCTCCTCGAGTATCTCCTGCTGCACCGCAACAAGGTCCACACCCGCGACGAACTCTTCAACGGCGTCTGGGGGAGCGATTTCCTCGGCGACTCGAACCTCATCGACGTGTATATCCGCTACTTGCGCGCAAAGCTCGACGACGGCTACGACCAAAAGCTCATCCGGACCGTCCGTGGCGTAGGATACACCTTGAGCGACTGAGATGCACTCGCTGCGGACGCGCATCGCTCTCTCGTATGCGGTCCTCCTCGTCGTCGTCATCGTCGTGATCGCCGTCGCGTTGAACTTCGCGTTCGGCTCGATCCTGTTCGACCAGGCCAAGTCGCTCGCGCTCTACACGGCCGACGAGGTCTCGCGCGTCACCAACAGCGGCCTCTCCGTCCTCAACGAGCCGGTCGAGCTGATCCTGTCGAACCAGTACAACCTCGATCATTGGGCCGGCCCTTCCACCCTCATCCAGATCGACGACCCGCAGGGTGACCTGATGGGGAAGAGCTCGAACATGGGCGGGCTGCGCTTCGCCGCGGCCCCGCCGATGGAGTCGGGGACGCAGCGCTTCACGACCCAACACACCGAGTTCGGGAACATCCTCGTCCTCGATCGCCCCATCTCGACGAACGGTCGCGTCGCCGCGATCGTCCACATCGGAGAGAAGCTCGATCTCGCCGATGCGGCCAGGGCGCGGGCGCAGCTCATCCTGGTGATCGTCACGATCGTCGCTTCGCTCGCCGTCATCGTCTTGTCGTACGTGATCGCCCGGCCGGTGATCGATCCGATCACCCGGCTGACCCACGAGATTGAAGAGATCGGGTCCGACCGCCTCGATCGACGCCTGGGTTGGGGACCGCGCTCCGACGAGGTCGGGAAGCTCGCGGCGACGTTCGATGCGATGCTCGGCCGGCTCGCCGAGGCGTTCGCCCGCGAGCGCCAGTTCATCTCCGACGCCTCCCACGAGTTGAAGACACCGCTCACCGTGATCAATGCGAACGCCCAGATGCTGGCGCGCTGGGCCGATCGCGATCCGCGCATTCGCGAGGAGAGCCTGCAGGCGATCATCAGCGAGAGCGCCGCGCTCGCCCAGATGGTCAACGGGATGCTGACGCTTGCAAAAGCCGACGCCGGCGAGGAGATCCCGAAAGAGCCGATCCCGCTCGATGCGCTGGCCGAAGATTGCGTCCGGCACTTGGAGGAGCGGGCTCGCTCCAAGGATTTGACGCTCCGCTACGTCCCGCTCGATCGCGGGACGACGCCGCTCGTGATGGGTGACGAGAAGCTCCTCCGTCAGGTCGTGACCAATCTGATCGACAATGCGATCAAGTTCACCCAGACGGGAGGCGTCGAGGTGAGCGCCGGGCTTGCCGACGGCCGGGCGATCGTCGAAGTCGCCGATACGGGGCCCGGGATCCCGCCCGAGGCGGCCGAGCACGTCTTCGAGCGATTTTACCGTGCGGATGCGTCGCACTCGCGCGCCGTCGAAGGGACGGGACTCGGCCTGGCGATCGTGCAGAGCATCGTCCGCGCGCACCAGGGGAGCGTCGCGCTGCGTCCAAGACCGGGCGGCGGGACCGTCTTCACAATACGGCTGCCGCTCCTGGAAGCCGTCCCGAATCCGGAAAAATCTGTCATCGAATCTTCATGACCCCCCGGCCGGACCGGCCTACAATCTGAGGGTGTCAGTCGCCTGCAGCGTACTGCGCGGAATCGCCGCCCTTACGCTTCTGTGGTATGCCCTGCAGGCGGGTACCGCCGCGGACGCGCAACCCGTCTTCTTCGACACGGGTGAGGCACCCGTCGTCCAAATCGGGATTCGCAGCGGCACGGTCGTCGTCGACGCCGGCGACCGGCCGGGCGTCACGGTCGATTCGGCGGACGACGTCAACGTCCGTAAAGTGACGGCACGCTTCGGCAACGAACCGGGCGCGATCCCGATGAGCGTCCCGATGCTCTCCGCCCCGGTACGCAGCCCTCAGGGCGACGACGTCCTGTTGCCGCCGGAGAACTTCGTCTTTTCGACGGTCGCTCCGGGGCCGCACGAAGCGATCCTGGTCACCGCGACGAGCGATACCGTCGCGACGGTCCATATCCCCGCGAACACCGCACTCCTGGTCGTCCGCTCCGGCGCAGCCTCGCAGATCGAGGTGAACAATTACCGGGCGGGGACGATCATCGTCCACGCGCGCGCGGGGCAGGTCCGCTTGAACAACGACGGCGGCGACGCGTTCGTCCAAGTCGTCAACGGCCAAATAGTGGCGAACAATTCGAACTTCAACCGGATTCGTGCGCGGACCGCCGTGCGCAACATCATCTTCGAACACTGCAGCGCGAAACAGATCGAAGCGACGAGCATCGCGGGATCGATCCTCTATGACGGCGGGACGCTTGCGCCGGGACTCGCGCACTTCCAAAGCGAGCGGGGCAACGTCGCGATCGGACTGATGAGCGGCGCGCGGATCGCGGCACGCGGCGGGCAAGGCCGGGTCTTCACGGCGTTCGACGTCCCACCGACCATCCGGGAGAGCCCCGGCGAGGAAAACGTCATCGTCGGCGGCGGCGGGCCGCTGGTCAACGCCGTCTCCTCACAGGGTTCGGTCTACCTCTACGACGGGACGATCGCTTCGAAGAGGCAGCTCAACAGCGACTGGCAGCCGCTCAAGCACAGCTTCCCGGGATTCGTAAAGCTCCCGGCGACGATCCCGCTCCCCAACAATCGGCCGCCGACCGAGAGATCGCAGCAGACGATCCAGGGGATCGGCTCCGCCCCGCCCGCGCGCATCGTCCCCAGAACCCCGAGACCCCAGCCCCCGAGGGGTCCCAGAGAGCGGATCTGACTATGAGACCGAGGCTGCTTCGGTCTCTACATCGAGCGTCCAGCCGTCGCGCGCGGCATGGACGCGAATCCCGAGCTCGTCTTCGAGCTCACTCGCCAAGCGGTCGGGATCGCGTTCGAGCAACCGCGTCCCAAAATGGGTGAAGACGGCGATCTTCGGGCGGATCTCGCGGACGAGGAGGCACGCTTCGTCGAACAACAGATGATCGACGTCGAGGCTGTCATGGTAGCGCAGCACGTTGACGATCAAGACGTCGGGATGGTGTGACTTGTAGTCCTGCGTCAAGCCGTCGAAGAACCGCCCGCAAGGCAGATACGAGATCGTCCGCCCTTTATAGCGGAAATGCATCCCGTAGGTCTCGACGCCGTGAATGTGGCGGATCGAAGTCCGCAGCTCGACGTCGTTGATCGCGTACGGACCGGCGCGCTCTTCGAGGAACACCTCGCGCTCGACGAACTTGCGGACGTACGGGAGGATCACCGGCTCGCCTTCGAAGGCGTCACGCGGCGCGAACAGGGTCCCGCGCGGCCGGTATCCGCCCTGCGACATCGCTTCGACCATGATGTTGACGTCGTTTGCATGATCGAGATGCTTGTGCGAGAGGACGATCGCATCGAGCTCGACCGGATTGCAAGGAGGGACGACCGAGAGTGCGCGGACGAGCGCGCCCGGTCCCGGATCGACGTGAATTTGGGTCGATCCGAAATGCATCCACATCCCGCCCGATGCGCGGATTTGGCGCGCGACCGTGAACCGCGCCCCGCCGGTCCCCAAGAAGCGAATCGCCGTCATCCCTTCCACTCGCATAGCCTCAAATGCGTCCAGCAGCCCTTCATTCCCGAAGTTCTCTCATACGGGAACGCTGTGTTCGGCGAGCCAGCTGTCGAGGATGGGCCACAGGACACGACGAGCCGAACGGCCCGCGACCAGACCGATATGTCCGCCGGGCAAGACCACGAACGTGCGATCGCGGCTCGAGACCCGCTCGATCAGCGGCTCGATCGAGGGAGGCGGCGAGATCTCGTCGTGCTCGGCCGCGATCGCCAGGACCGGAGCGGTGATGCGCCGCAGATCGATCGGTACGCCTGCGACCTCGAGCTCTCCGCGGATCAGCCGGTTCTCTTGATAAAAGGCGGTGATCCATTGACGTGCCGCCAAGCCCGGAAAGGGGATCCAATCGTCGGACCAGCGGGCGAGCGCGGCATAGGCTTCGTGCGCTTGGGGCTCGTCGCAATGCTCGAAGAAACGTAACGCTGCGCGGATCTTCGCCGTCGGGCGCAGGAGCGTGAAGACGGCCTCGATGAGGAGCGCCGGGACATTCCCGAACGTCTCGACGATCCGATCGATCTCGAGGACGCGCGACGAGCACCACTCGGCGAGCCGCCCGCCGTGCGCGAAGTCGACCGGTGCGGCGAGAGCGACGAGATTGTCGCGCGGACCCAGAGCCTCGCGCGCGGCGTAAACGACCGCCAGCGTCCCGCCCATACAGTAGCCGACCAGGCTGACCGCGTCGTGTTCACAGTCGCGCCGGACGCGCTCGAGAGCGTACGGTAAGTACTCGGTGAGTACATCTCCTAAACCAAGCTCGCGATCTTCATCCCCCGGGACGCCCCAATCGATTAGGTACACGTGATAGCCGGAGCCGGCGAGATACTGCGCGAGCGACCCTCCTTCGTACAGATCGAGGATCGTCGCCCGGCTGATCAGCGCGGGGACGAGGACGACCGGGAGCGCATAGCGCCGCTTCCGTGCATGGTAAGCGCGCACGACGAGCTTGCGGTGCCGTGCGACGACCGTATGCGCCGTCACCAGCCCATGTAAATCCCGCCGTTGATATTGAGCGACTGTCCGGTCATGTAATCGGCCTCGGTCACCAGAAAGCGGACGCCGCGCGCGATCTCTTCCGGTTCGGCGACCCGGTGCAGCGGGATCCGCTCGAGGATCTTCCGGCGGATATCGTCGGGGACGGAACGCCACATCTCGGTGTTGACGAAGCCCGGGCACACCGCGTTCACCATGATCCGATAGCGCGCCAACTCGAGCGCGAGCGACTTCGTGAAACCGATGATCCCGGCCTTGGCCGCCGCGTAGTTGGATTGTCCGAAGTTCCCCATCTGCCCGACGAACGACGAGATGTTGACGATTCGCCCCCCGCCCGCCGCGATCATGATCGGGACGACGTGGTGACAGGTATTCATCACGCTCGTCAGGTTGGTGTCGATGACGTCGTGCCAATCTTGAAGCGTCAGCTTGCGATACGTTTTGTCCCGCAAAATCCCGGCGTTGTTCACCAGGATGTCGATCCGGTTCGTCCGTTCGAAGACGCGTTCGACCATCGCCTTCACCTGATCGGCCTGCGAGACGTCGCATCCCTCGGCGTGCCCGTCGCCGCCTGCGTCCTTGCATTGCGCGACGGTCGCCTCGGCGGCCGCTCGTGATTGCACATAGTTGACGACGACGTAGGCGCCGCAGCGCGCAAGCTCGCTCGCGATCGCCGCACCGATACCGCGCGAGCCGCCGGTCACGATCGCGACCTTCCCGGTGAGACTTCCGGCGCCGATTTCGTTCCGACGGATCGCGGTCGCTTCCATGAGATGGGCCTCGCTCTACGGGTGAGTGATCGGCCCAAGCCTTTCGAAGCGCACCGGGAACTTCCTCAGTGGGATTTGCCTTTAGTTTTGCGGTCTTTCTTCTTTTTCTTCTTGCCCTCGACGGGGAGGCCGTCCCGGCGTAAGGCCTCGACCGCGTCGACCAGCGATTGAACGAGGTCGGTCAGGTCGTCCAGCCGCCGGCCCAAGGCGGCGATATCCGCGCGGGAGGGCAGGTTCGCCGCCTCGAGATAGCGAGCAACGTTCTCCCGGGTGAGCGCCGCGCTGCTCAAATACGTCTTGAGCGCCGAGGCGAGCTGCTCGGGGAAAGAGCTCGAACTCGTCATCCGCTCGAAGATCTTGCTCCATTGCTCTTCTTGAGCGGCGAACATCTTGCGCCAGACGGAGAACGGGTCGTCCGACCCGCTCTCGTGATCGTCTTCCTTAATTGCCGTTGACCGTGCGCGCCTGCATCTCTTCGACGCGCTTGGCAAAGCCCTCGAATTGCCTGTCGGCCGTATCCTTGACGAAGTTCAGATTCGAGATGGCCGTCTGCATCAGACCCCGCGCGGATTCCATCGCCTTCTCGTGCCACATCGCGTTCTGCGACACCAGCGTCCGACCGAGCTTCGCGGCCGCAGTCCCGGCCTGTTGCAGCTCGGAGACGGTCAGCTCGACGATTTGATTGGCGCGATCGAAATTCTCACGATAGGCCGCCTCCAAAGCCGTCGAGGTATAGGGCCGCATCAAAACCTCGTAGACGGACTTACCGTAAGCCAGGGCGCGCTGCTGGGCCTGCGAGCACGCGTCGACGAGGGTCGCATACGTTTGGCTCGCCAGGTCGACGTAGCTCTGGGTTTGCTCGTCAATTCTCTCGTTCATCGGAATCCTTTTTCTCCTTCATCCATCGTCCGGTATAGAGGCTGAAAAAGGCATCGAGATTCGTGCGGTATTGTTCGAGCGCAGCGCTCCACATTTTGAGGGCGTCGTTGCCGGCGTCGGTCAGGGTATAGATGCGTCGGGCCGGTCCTTGTTCTTTGGGGTCCCACCATGACGAGATATAACCTTCCCGCTCGAGTTGCCGCAGGGCACGATACACGGTTCCCGGATCGGACACGACGGCAAAATTTTCTTTGAGCTCCTTCATGATCTCGTAGCCGTGTAGGTTGAGATCTTTGAGCATCACGAGGAGCCACGCCATGAGGTAGTTCTTGGGGGTCCCACGAGGGGGGAGGCCGGCGTCACTCTTGCCGTTCGCGTCCGTTGTTTTGGTCATTTCAGCCCTATGTGCATATTACATATAACTGTGAGATGGGTCAAGCTCGCGCGACAGACGGCGCGGTCGCGCTCTCCGGATCTTCACCTGAAGGCAGCGGCTCGGTTACGTCGTTGACGAGGCAGACGGCCTGCCCGTCGACTACCTTCTCACCGTTTTGGTTGAAGCACTCGGTAGCCAGCGTCAGGATGCCCTTTTCCGGGCGAAATTTCGAAACGGAAACCGTCGCCGTTATCGTATCGCCCAAGAACACGGGCTTGAGAAACGAGAGGTTTTGGCTTAGATAGATCGTCCCCGGACCGGGGAAGCGAGTCCCCAGGACCGCCGAGATATAGGAAGCGGCGAGCATGCCGTGGGCGATCCGCTTGCCGAAGCGAGCCGCCGCAGCAGAGGCCGGATCGAGATGGAGAGGATTGGTGTCGCCTGAGACCCGTGCAAACGCCTCCACGTCCTCGGCCGTCACGAGTCGCGTCATCGATGCGCCCTGTCCCTCGCGGTACTCCAACTTCGCCTCCCCGGGGTCTCCCGCGGCCTCGGTCCGCTGTCTGTATCTGGGTTTTCCCCCTAAGGACAAAACACCTAGCAGAGCATACTTAAGAAAAGGAATGTTCCTTCGGAACGCTTGGTACGCAGCTGCGGAATCCGCGGAAATCGGGACGACGCCGATCGGCCGCCTGATCGTCGGCGATCCGGTCGTGCTCTACCGTGCACCCGACGGGAGTCCGGTCGCCCTCGCAGATCGCTGCGCTCACCGCCGCGCACCTCTTCACAAGGGACGCGTCGTCGGCGCGGCTTTGCAATGCGGTTATCACGGCTTCGTTTTCGATCGATCGGGGGCGTGCATCGAGATCCCCGGTTCGCAGGTACGTCCACCGGTGACGGCACGCGTCCGCAGTTACCCGGTCTGCGAGCGGTACCGCTACGTTTGGATCTGGCCCGGCGATCCGCAGGCGGCCGATCTCGCCGCCGTCCCCGACCTCCACACCAACGACGATCCGGCCTGGGCTGCGACGGGCGAGCGGATGCCGATCGCGGCCGACTACATGCTCTTCATCGACAACCTCCTCGATCTCTCGCACGTCGCGTTCGTCCATCGCGGGACGATCGGGAGCGACGACAGCGCGGCCAAGCTCCATCTCGAGCGCGCCGACGAGAAGATACGGCTCGTCCGCGAAGCGATCGATATCCCGACCCCTCCGATCTATCTCAAACAGGGATTCGGGCCGCGGGCGGCTCAACGCAAGGTCATCACGTACATCCCTCCGGCGACGGTCACGATCGACATCACGACCCGCGAGATGCCTGCAGACGGCGCGCCGCCGAGAGAGAAGCACATCCTCATCATCAATCTCATCACGCCGGAGACGGAGCGGACCAGCCATTACTTTTGGGCGAGTACGCGGGATTTCGACATCGCCGACGCGCAGCTCACCGAGTTCTTCCATCGAGAGACGCACAAAGCGTTCCTCGAAGACAAAGACATCCTCGAAGCGCAGCAGCGCTGTATCGACCTCGACCCCGGCGCGCCCGACGTCTTGGTCGGGTTCGACGTCGGACCGATCCAAGCGCGCAAACTGATGACACGCTTACTGGAAAAGGAGAACTCCCCGTCATGCACCTCTTAACCCGTCGGACGATGCTCCTCGCCGGCGCGGCGCTCTTCGCCTGCTCGCTCCGAGCGCCCGGCGCTGCGCAAACCACGGGTGTCATTCGGGTCGCGATGATCCCGAACGAACCGGCGACCGAGGTTTACTTTGCCAAGGATATGGGCTTCTTCCAGAAAGCCGGGCTCGACGTCGACATCGCGCAGAATCCCTCGACGCCGGCGATCGCGTCGGCCGTCGCACAGGGAACGTACGATATCGCCTATGCGACGATCTCGACGCTCGCGGTCGCCCACGTGAAGGGATTGCCGTTCGTCATCATCGCGCCCGGAGTCGGGAACCTGCCGGGGAAGGCCGCCGGCGCGATCATGATCCCGGTGAACTCCACCGTGAAGAGCGGGAAAGATTTCAACGGGAAGACGTTCGGGACCGCCGGCCTCAATACGCTCGCCGAGTACTTGCCGCGTGCCTGGATCGACAAGCACGGCGGGGATTCGACGACGGTCCACTTTATCGAGATCCCCTTCCCGGAGACTCCCGATGCGCTCGCTTCGGGACGAATCGACGCCGCGTACTTGACCGAGCCGTTCATCACGATCGCGGAAGAGAAACATGCCGCCAAGGTGCTGACGACCGGCGACGACGCGATCGCACCCCGTTACACCTCGACCGCGTGGTATACGACCAGGGCGTGGGCCAGGGCCCATCCGGATCTCGTCGCGCGCTTCGCCGGAGCGATCCATGAAGCAGCCGTATGGGCGAACAAGAACCCGGACAAAGTCGTCCCGATCGTCGCGAAATATTTGAAAGCCGATCCGGCCCTGACCGCCAAGGCGTCGCGTCCGTACTGGGTCGAACAACTCAGCGCGGCGCAAATTCAGCCGTGGATCGACGTGACGGCGAGGTACGCGAAGTTCGCACCCTTCCCGGCGGCCGATATGATCTACGCCCCGTCGCGCTAGCGCATCCGGCTCACGAGCGGCCGACGGTCAAAGGACCGGGAGGATGAGTCGCGACGGGTGCGTCGCATCGTGGTAGATCGTATCGGCGCCGACTTTGTCGGGACGATACGCGTGGAAGAATAGGCCGTCGGTGACGGCCGAGTCTCCGTTGACGATCTCGAGCCGGATCCGGTTTCCCTTGTGGAAGCGATACGCCATCGGGTGGAGCGGGATCTCGAGCTCGTAGATTTCACCCGGACGTAACGGGATCTCTCGCTCGTGCGTGTACATGGGGATCTCCTCGCTGTCGAGCGCGGGGTCGCGCTCGCGACTGTGCGACGCCCGGAGATAGCCTTTGGTCACGATGACGTACCGGGGCTGCAGTCCGCGTGAACGTTCTTCGGCGCTCTGCGCGAATTGCTCGGAGAGCTTCACGAAGACGTCGGTATCGGTCCGGGTCGTCGAGATGCTGACGACGACCTTCGCGCTCCCCGCGATCTCGAGATCCTCTTCCAGCGGCTCGCTCGTGAAGGTGAGGACGCCCCGTGCCGGATCGGGACCCTCGGGTCCGACGGCGACGACGCCGAAGACCCAGCTCGGCTGCGGGTACGAATAGGTCGTCTTCGCCCCGTTCTCGGCGGGCTTCGTCCTGGTCAGTGAACCGTCGTTCAACGAGGTGACCGATCCGGTCGGTCCGGGCGCAAGATAATAGGTCTCGTATCGGATCCCCGGCGGAGGCCAGCTCGGCGAGCTGCGTACCTCACCGGTATTCTTCACGATATATTCGACGTCGGGCCGGTTTTCAAAACCATTCTCGATCCCCTTGAGAAAACGATCGTAAAACGGGAGGAGATAGCGCTCGTGAAATTCCGGCTTGCTGAAATCGGTCGCCGCCGAGGCCGGCGTGGGCGTCCCCGTGATCGCGAGCTTCTTGAAACCTCGGGCCTTGCGAAAGCCCATGATGTTCCCGAGCAGGTGGAGATCCATCTTTGCAAAGGCTCCGATGGAGTAGATCGGGACCTCGATCTCGCTCAGCCGATAGACCGGCGACCGCTCTTTCCACCACGCGTCATAGGTCGGATGACGCTGCACCTCGAGCAGGAGATCGGGCTCGACCTCGCGCGGATGATCGCCGTTCGTCGGGAAGCGGTTGGGGAGGCGGACGCTCTGGGCATACCAATACGGGATGAAATTGCCTTCGATCCCTCCCGGATAGCCGAGGTGCCGATAGAAGTCGTTCATCCCGTCGTAGAGGCCCAGACAGGCCAAATGCGGCGGCTTGAGGATCCCCATCCACCACTGCGACATGCAGTAGTAAGACTGTCCGATACCGCCGACCTTTCCGCTGCACCACGGCTGCGCCGCGATCCATTCGATCACGTCGTAGAGATCGTTCTGCTCGTCGCGGTTCAACAAACCGAAGGTGCCCTCCGAGTAGCCGGTCCCGCGCACGTCGGCCCGTACGTAGGCATAGCCGCGCTCGGTATACCATTCGATGGGGCCGGTCTCGCGCCAAAGAAAGCACGGATAGGCGGGCAGGTCGTCGTTATCGTACCGATAGGGTGACGCAGCGAAGAGCGCAGGAAACGGTCCCCGTCCTTCGGGCCGGTAGATCCGCAGCGCGATGTGAATCCCGTCGCGGACCCGAACGCGGACGTCTTTCTCTTGGATCATATCCACCTCTTGAGGGGTTGGTTCGACGGATAGGATTTGGTTGGACGGAGGCTACCGAAAGACCGCGCGCGAAGGGCCGCGAGATTTGTCAAAGATTCAATTGAATATATGAAAATGCGCACGATCGACCACCGTCGGTTCAAAGACGAGCTCTATGCCGAGCTCGGCCGAATCGGATCGGCGGTCGCCAGCCCCAGGCGCCTCGAGATCCTCGATCTACTGGCACAGCGGGAGCGGACCGTCGAGGACCTGGCCAACGAGATCGGCCTCTCCGTCGCCAACGCCTCGCGACACTTGCGCGTCCTCGCCGCCGCCCGGCTCGTCGCGGTCCGCCGTTCCGGGACGTTTGCGCACTATCGGGTGGCGAATCGGAGCGTCCTCAAGCTGCTTCGCGCGCTGGGCGAGGCGGCCGAAGCCTCTCTGCCGGAAGTACAGGCGACGCTGCGCAAACACCTGGGTCCTCGTAGCCTCGAGACCCTCGATCCGGCTGCGATCGTGCGGCGCGTCGAGGACGGCGAGGTCGTCTTGCTCGACGTGCGCCCTGAAGAGGAATATCGCGCCGGCCATATCCCGGGTGCGCGGATGCTCCCGCTCGAGATGCTTCGTCAAAAGCGCGTCGTCTCGACCCTGCCCCGTGACCGCGAGCTCATCGTCTACTGCCGCGGCCCCTATTGCGTTTGGGCCGACGAAGCGGTCGAGCTCTTACGCCGTCACGGCTTCAAAGCACGGCGGCTCCTCCTCGGCGCTCCGGACTGGACCGCACTCGGCGAAGAACTCGAGACCGCCGCAAGCTGAGCACGGCGCGCGGCGGACGACGTCGCCACCTCTCAGGCGAGCATCGGGAGCGTCGGGAAGGTCCCGCTGATGATCCCGCTCGTCGGGCGCCCGAACCACTTCTCGATCACCGTGGCGTAGACGCTGCGAAAATCGGTCGTGAACCGTATATCGCCGTTATCGAGGTTGTCGAGCGACGGATGCGTTCCGTAGAGCCCGCCCTTGACCCCACCGCCGATGAGGAAGAGCGGCGCGGCTTCACCGTGATCGGTCCCCCGGCTCGCGTTCTCTGCGACGCGGCGGCCGAACTCGGAGAAGGTCATCGTCAGCGTCCGCTTGTCGTTGCCGTGCGCGGCGAGATCGTCGTAAAAGGCCTTCATCGCATTGGAGAACTCGGCGAGGAGTCGATCGTGCGTCGGCTTCTGCGCGGCGTGCGTGTCGAACGAACCGTGCTGGACGTACAGGATCCGCGTCCCGAGTTTCGTCCCGATGATCTGTGCGGCGAGCGCCAGACTACGGCCGAGCGGGGTGGCGGGATAGCTGGCATCGGTCCTATAGCCGGCGACGAGCTTGGGCAGCTCTTCCGAACCGCGTTGGGCGTGATCTTCGATCTCGGCGACCATCGAGAGATACGGCGATTTGAACGGGACGCGCGTTTCACGAGCGAGCGATCGAAACGCCGCGCGGCTCGCCGCGTTCCGATCGCTGACGAGGCCGTAACCGTTGATCGCACCGATCGCGGGGACGTCGGTCTTCGTCGCGATCAGCGCCTCCGGGAGGACCGGGGCGAGCGCGACCGCGTTGAACAAGTTGTCCGCAGGCAGGTTTGCATCGTCGAGATAACGGCCCAGCCACCCCGTATGCTCGTAGCGATCGGGAGCCGCCGTCTGCCAGATCTCGGTCCCGCGGAAGTGGGAGTGATCGGGATTCGGGTACCCGACGCCTTGGACGATCGCGACCATCCCTTTGTCGTACATGTCCTTCAAGGATTTCATTTGCGGATTCAGCCCGACTTGCCGATTGAGCGCGAGGACCTCGTTCTGCGGGACCCCGATCGTCGGGCGATAGCGATAGTACTCCGGCATCCCGTAGGGGACGACGGTATTGAGCCCGTCGTTCCCGCCCTGCAAATTCACGAGGACGAGGACGCGATCGTCGCCCCCGGGGAGATTTTGGAGCGGCGCTTGTGCGAGCGCGCGAGCGAAAACGTGATCGGCGTTGGCGACGACCGTCAAGCCGGAGAGAGCACCGAGCAGGAAGCCACTGCGTTTCATCGTTCGTTATCCCCTAGCAGAGTTGATAGGCGGGCATCGCCATGGTGAGATAGGCTGCGCTGCGGACGCGCTCTTCGAAGTTCTCGCCCGAAAGGTTGCCGAGCGCCGAAGTCCCGGCTCCCGAAAGATAATCCTCCAGCTTCCCGAGCGCGTCAGGCGAAGCGTCGCCTTGCAAGATCGTACCGACCAGCTTGGTGCTCATCGCTTTGGGATCCATCGTATAGCCGCCGCCCAGCCACGCGGCGTCCATCTGCGGCGAATGGGTGATCGTATTGACGAAGTTCTCGCGTGCGAGGATGGTCTGGCTGTTGAGCCACGCGCTGCCGCCGTCCCAGCCCTTGACGTTGGGCGGATAAAACAGGACCTGCCCCATGCGGTTGAGCGCGCCGAGCGCGACTTGGTCGGCTTGCCGGATACCGAAGAGCTGATACGTCCCGACCACGAACTCGACGGGGCTCTTTACGAGCGCCCGGTATGCCCGCTCGGAATAGAAGACGTTGCTTCGCAGGAGGGTCGAGACGACCGGCGCGAGCTCGAAATCGTTCTTTTTGATCAGGGCGGCGACGGCGTCGATCAACTCCGGTTCGGGATCGTTGTAAACGAAGTAGTTGAGCAACTTGTTCGCAAACCAACGGGGTGCGGCCGGTTGCTCGAAGATGATGTCGACGATGTCTCGTCCATCGAAATTCCCGGTTCGCCCGAGGAACGTTTTGACGCCGTCGTCGTGCTGCGCGGCGTTGAAGAAAAAGCCGCCGCCTTGTAAGGGACCGCGCACCGTCCAACCGGTGAAGGCCCGAGCCGACTCGCGGACGTCCTGTTCGGTGTAGTTGCCCAGACCCAGGGTGAAGAGCTCCATCAGCTCGCGCGCATAGTTCTCGTTGGGATGCGCCTTGACGCTCGCCCGATTGTCGAGATACTTCAGCATCGCCGGATCCTGCGATACGGCGAGCGTCAGCTTACGGATGTTGCCCAGCGCGTAGGAGCGAAAGAGCTGGTTTTGCGCGAGCATCTCCTGCGGGGTGATCCCCTTTTGGAAGATGGCCGAAGTAAAGTGCCCGTGCCAGAAGAGGGTCATCTTTTCTTGCAAGGGCGCCGGCGTCTGGATCATTCGATCGAGCCACCACGTCTGCAACGCGATGAGCGCTCGGCGGCGCAGCATCCCGATCTGCTGCATGATCTCCTTGCGCTCCTCGAGCTGCGCCGGCGAGTCGGAGATCTGCGCTTGCCGAACCGGAGCGGAACTCGCTGCGCCCCCGAGGGGGATCACGAAGTTTGCGCCGGGATTCAACGGATTGGGGATGCGGAGCCGAGCCTGCGGGAAGCGTTGCGCCGCCGGCTGACGGCGCGGCAACAGCCCCGCTTGCTGCAGCAGCAGGCGCTGCTGCATTTCGGGATCGGGAAGGTCGGCGGGACCGGCCGGGAGATGATCGCTTGCGGGGAAGTGGACGAGGGAATCGACGGCGGCGTTCATCGAGAGCGAGGCGAGCCGCGCGACATCGGCCGGAGAACCGCCGAACCCGGCGCGCCGTAGCAAATGCGCGGCGAGGCGTTGATTCCAAGGACCGGCGTAAGGAGCGAGTGCGGAGCGGAGATCGAGCGTACCGGGAGGACGAAATGAAGGCGATGAGGACGTCTGGATCACGGCAAGTACTCCGAAGGCGTTTGCGTCGACGGCGTCTGGTTTATCCTAACGCGAAATCTCGACGAACGCGCACCTCCTGAGCAACGTCTAACCCGCTTCTAAATTAGCCGGGTCGGCGCGGGGGTGTCGGCGGGTACCACTGAGCATCGCTTAATGCTCTTCTCAGCGCCCTCGAAGCGGGAACGGCGATGATAGAGGTACTCGAAGAAAGGAGAATCCTGGCCATCATGTTCCGTTGGAACAGCTTCATCGCGATCGTCGGCGCAACGGCCGGAATGCTCGTCGGCGGCCTACTCGCCGCACTCCCTGCGAACGCCGACCCATACCATCACCCCGGCCCGCCGCCGAGCGTCGTGCACCGTGAGATCGCAGAGCGACGGATCGCGCTCGAGCGTGAACGCGAGCACCGGCTCGCAAGACACCGCGTGTGGGTCCCGGCCCACTGGGAGTATCGCGACGGTCACCGCTACTGGGTGAACGGCTTCTGGCGCTAAGGAACAGGGCTTAGTTGCAGCCGCTCAAATCCGACGTGAGATCGATCGGGAGACCCTCGTCGGCGGCATCGTCGGCGTTCGAAAGGCAGGTCGCCTCGACCGTCAGCGTGCTACTCGACCCTCCGTCGTTGCGGAACGAGAGATGCGTCGCCGACATCCCCGAGTTCGGATCGAGAGCGACGTTGAGGCTAAACCCGGGGGGCGTACTGAGCACGAGGGTCGCCGACGCCGTCCGGTTCGTCGTCGCCGCTCCCGTATAGCTCAAGGACCATGGACCGGTCCCGCTGAGGGAAAACGCACCGCTGGGAGACTGGTTCGACAAACTCAAGCTCAGCGGGACGGCTTGGGCGTTACTCGTGATCGTAATCGAGACGGTCGCCGCATTGGCGGGATTATGGGTGTCTCCCCGTCCGATGACGAGGTACGGCCCGGCAGCCCACTTCACGCTCGAGGTATAGTTGCTCCCCTGCGGTGCCCCGAAAGAGACGGTGACGTTGCTCGTCCCGAGGACCGTGACGGTCACGGTCGCGGGCTGACCGCCGGCGCTCGACTCGACGAAGAATTTGCACGAGCCTCCGACGGTGGTCACGGGCGTCACGCTGAAACTCCCGGCGAAGGTCGTGCTCGGCAGGCTCGCGATCTGCGAGCAAGGCGCTGCCGGATCGGAGATCGCCGAGAAGACGGCCCCGCTCGGCCCCGGCTGTGATACGGTCAGTGTTTGGGCGCCCGGCGATGAAAGCGTCAGGCTGTAGTCATTGGAGCCGTCGACCAGAACCGCGGCGGGCAGATAGATGAGATAGACGCCCGGTGCGGAGATACCGACGCCGGCCGCCGGAGTGAAGGTCCCCAACACCAGGCAGTTCGTGTCGATTCCCGCGGCGGCACAGCTCCCGGTCGAGTCGGAGAGCATCGCGTTTGCCGAGTAGAAACGGTAGCTGAGGGAGCCTGCATCCCGAATAGTCGCCGTACCGGTGTCGGCGGCGATGAACAACGTTCCGTTCGCTCCGAGAGCGTCTGCGAGGGTACCGTTGGTAACCTGCAGCGTACAGCCGATGCTCAGCGAGCTCGTTACGCCGGCGCCGACGGCGAGCGCAAAGCCGTACACCACGATATTGGGGTTCGAGCCGCCGCCGCTCGTGTATTGAGGACGACGCAGGGTACCGGCCGGGATGAAGTCGTTCAACGTCGGTGCCGCGACTTCCGCGATCGTAAAGGTGGTCGCTCCGGAGACGGCTCCCGCGGGGACGGTGAAGCAGAACGAACCGCCGCCGAAGTTCGATGAGCCGTTCGTCGTGCTGTTCGAAGGGGTCAAGGATATCGTCCCGCCGGCTGAAGATATCGTCTGGATCGCAACCGGTCCCGACGACCCGTTTCCGCCCACGATGACGTCGTAGCCGCCGACGCCCGGGAGCGTTCCCTTCGCCGAAGCGGCGGCGGCCGTGATGAAGCCGGTGCTCGTCCCCGCCGAAAGGCCCGCGACGGTACACGATGCCGACGAAAAAATGCCGTTTCCGGTGAACGAAAAGCCGAAGGCGCTCAAGGTCATGTTCGTGACCGGAGTAACTGCGAGCGGCGTACTCCCGTCGAGGCACGCACCGCCGATCGCATTGCCGTCGGCGTCGAGCCCCGTCGCCGTCACGGCACCGGAGACGGCCGCTATTTGAATGCTGGCCAGGACGCCGAACGTCTGGACCGTGATCTGATTGACGCCGTTCGCCGAGATCGTTTGGCCCGCCGAGACGCCGATCGAGATCAGATGCGCACCGCTCGCCGGGCCGCCGCTGCAATACCCGTTCGATGCGCAGGCGGCCGGGGCGTGATCGTAGACATCGACCACAACGGTCGTATTCCCGGCGCTGATCGGCGCATCGAACGTCGCCGAACACAAGCGGCCGGGAGCGGGAGTCGCAGGCTTACAAAGCGGCGAGTTCGAGGACCAATCCGCTTCGGCGACCGGTGCGGGATTCGGCGGCTGCGCTCCCGTCCAGCTGTAGACGATGATCCCCGCAGTTTGTGCGGTGATATACTGCGCTTTGCGCGTGCTCGAGGCGCTGGAAACCGAAGCGGTAGGCGGGATGACGGTCGCTACCGTGGTATTCCCAGCCCCGCCGAGACCGCCGCCTGCTCCGCCGGATCCACTCGAGGGGAGGGCCGAAGAGGCCGATCGGCCGCCTCCGCAACCGACCAGGGAAAGGACAACGGCCGTCAGCATGAACAGGTGACGAAGACGACGACCCATCCTCTTGGTCACCAAGGACCGGTTCCGACGAGCGCGCGATAGCTTGCCGGCACGGAGAGTACGGCGGCCACTTGGGAATAGTACGGGGAATCACTGCCCGCCCCTAGCCTGAGCGATCTCTTTCATAACGACAGCGCGCTCGCTCGCTTTACCGACCCGACCGTGAACGAAACGTGAAGACGACCCCGACGCTAAGGGAGCTGGTCGAGGAGCTCCGAGCCGAGCTCATCCGCGTCCAGGTAGGCGGCGGACCCGAGGCGGTCCGCCGCCATCGCAGCCGCGGGAAGCTCACCGCGCGCGAGCGGATCGACCGGCTCGTCGATCCGGGCGGGACGTTCCTCGAGTTTTCGGCGCTCGCCGCGCACGGTATGTACGGAACCGATGCGCCGGCGTCGGCCGGGATAATCACCGGGATCGGTCTGATCGAAGGCCGCTGGTGCGTCGTCATCGCGAACGATGCGACGGTCAAGGGCGGTACCTACTATCCGATCACCGTCAAAAAGCATCTGCGAGCACAGGAGATCGCCGAGCAGAATCGTTTGCCGTGCATCTATCTCGTCGATTCGGGCGGCGCATTCTTACCGCTGCAAGCCGAGGTCTTCCCGGACCGCGAGCATTTCGGGCGCATTTTTTACAATCAGGCGCGCATGTCGGCGCAAGGGATTCCGCAAATCGCGGCGGTGATGGGCTCCTGCACGGCGGGCGGTGCGTACGTCCCGGCGATGTCGGACGAGACCGTGATCGTGCAAGGGACCGGGACGATCTTCCTCGGGGGGCCGCCGCTCGTGCAAGCGGCGACGGGCGAAGTGGTGAGCGCCGAGGAGCTCGGCGGAGCGGAAGTCCACACGCGCATCTCGGGGGTCGCCGATTATCTCGCTGCAGACGACGAAGAAGCGCTGGCGTACGTGCGGCGCTGCGTCGCCGACTTGCCGCGCCCGACGGTCCGCGCTTGGGAAGTCGCCCAAGCGCGTCCGCCGCGGCTCGATCCTCGCGAGATCTACGAGATCGTCCCCTGCGACCTGCGGATCGCATACGACGTCCGCGAGGTCATCCTACGCATCGTCGACGCATCGGAATTCGACGAGTTCAAACCGCTCTACGGGACGACGCTCGTCACCGGATTCGCCCGGATCGAAGGTCATCCGGTCGGCATCCTTGCCAACAACGGGATCCTCTTCAGCGAGAGCGCTCTCAAAGGCGCACATTTCATCGAACTCTGCGCTCAGCGCGGCACGCCGCTGGTATTCCTGCAGAACATCACCGGCTTCATGGTCGGAAAGGCGTACGAGCACGGCGGGATCGCCAAAGACGGTGCAAAGCTCGTGACCGCGGTCGCCTGCGCCGCAGTCCCGAAGTTTACCGTCATCATCGGCGGGAGCTTCGGAGCGGGGAACTACGGGATGTGCGGCCGCGCCTACGGCCCTCGCCAGCTCTGGATGTGGCCGAATGCGCGGATCTCGGTGATGGGCGGGATGCAAGCCGCCTCGACGCTCCTCAGCGTCCGTATGGAAGCCGATAAGGCGAAGGGGCTCACGATGAGTGAAGCCGAGCGGGAAGCGTTCATGCGCCCGATCTTGGCGAAGTATGAGGAGGAGGGCAATCCGTACTACGCGACCGCACGTCTCTGGGACGACGGGATCATCGATCCGCTCGATACGCGTCAGGTCCTCGGCATCGGTCTCGAGGTCGCCTCGTGGGCGCCGCCTTCCCGGACGAGCTTCGGTGTGTTTCGAATGTAGCCGGCGTTACCGGCTGAACGCGTACGTCCCGACCGACATTTCATAATACGCCGGGCTCTGGATCCACCTGCCGGCACGGTACCGGAGGAGCGCGCTGGCCTTGGGCTTGGTCGGACAGCACAAAGGGGCCTCAGGGCCGTAATACGGGCCGTTCAGCCGGAGCGCGTCTCCCGAAGAAGTACGGACGATCCCGGCGTCGAGCCGGCATCCGTTGCGCACGGAGACCGCCGGGGCGATCTTCCCGCTCGCTTGATCATAGCGGAGAATCGTCACCGTCGCCGCGCCGCAATCGGCGCCGCTTTCATGGACCGCGACGACGAGTTGCTGCACGCCGGGTTGCATCAGCTCGGCCGAACCGACGATCTTGACGGTCTGAACCGGAAACCAGAGGTTTGCGCCTCTCGCTTTTTCGACGACCGTGAGCAGCGAGCTCGTTCCATTCCCGGGTGCCCGATACTTTTGGACGTAATCGCCTGCCGCATTAGGCGCATAGAGGGTCAAGTACCACTGGTAGAACCTCTGATCTCCCTCCCGGCCGACGACCTTGCGGCTCAGGACGGCTCGCCATCGCCCCTGCGTCCCCGCTCCCGAGAGAGCGACGAGCCGACTCTCCACCATCTTCCCCGGCGGGGGCGGGATATACGAAAAGTGTGCGGGTTCGGCGGCCGACGCGATGCCGATGACGGCGCCGATGAAGAACGCGGGGAAAAGCAACCTCCGGATTAGATCCCGGCGTACCAGTTGTAGCCGTTGTCTTCCCAATATCCGCCCTTTCCGGAATAGAGGTGCGAGAACGTGCTCGCCACCTCGATTCGATTCACCCACTTGGCACTCTTGTAGCCGAGCTGGGTGGGGATCTTCAAGCGGACGGGCGCGCCGTGATCGGGATCGATCGGCTTGTCGTTGAGGTCGAGTGCGAGGATCGTCTGCGGATGCGCGGCCTGGGTGAGGTCGAGGCTTTCGTAATACGGCGTCCCGGTATCATCGACGTCCATGCAATGAAAGATCACGTAGCGTGCCTCCGGCCGCGGTTTGACGATCGAAAGGACGTGACCGAGCCGGACACCGCGAAACTTTCCGATCACGCTCCATCCTTCGACGCAATCGTGGCGGGTGATCTGGGTGACGAGCGGCATCGCTCGCAATTGCGCGATCGAAAACGCCCGCTTGTGCTCGACCAGCCCGTCGACCACGAGCCGGTACGAGGCAAAGCCGTCCTCGACGTAGCCGATGTACAACGAGCTGCTCGGCGTCGCGAAGCCGTTGGTGCGGAACGTCGGGCTGATGTCCGCCTCCGTATACTCCTTGGCCATACCGCGTGTCCCGATCAGGTGGTAGTCGATCGTCTCGGCCGAATTCAGGATGGTGCGGACCGTTTGATTTTGGGTGAGCGCGTTCCCGACGCCACAGCCGGTGAGCGCGATCGCCGAGAGCGACGAGGAGACGAATAGGCGGCGTTTCATGGACCGACTCCGTCGCCTTTTCCGAGGCGATAGTATCCGGTGATCATCGACCTCAGGTTATTCCACACCCCGGTCGTCAATACCAGCCCCATGTGCACGAAGAAATAGCCGACGAACAGGAGCATGATGACGAAGTGCCACAAGCGAGCGAACTGTCGCCCTCCCAGGATGACCGTCAGAGGATTGGCGATCGCGTCGACCCCCGGCGAGAGGGCCAACCCCGTGACGACGGCGAGCGGCATCATGACGAAGAGGACGATGTTGTAGGTGAGTTTTTGCAGGGGATTGTACGTCCCATGCGGCGGCGGCTCTTTGCGCAAGCGCAGATAGTACAGCAGCATCGGGATGACTTTGGGGAAATCTTCAGGCCGCATGACGAGCTCACGCCAACCGCGTCGCCTGGTCATCTCGATTGCATATGCGACCAAAGCCAGCACGAGGACCCATGCGAAGAAAAAGTGCCAGAGGCGGCCGCTGGCGAGATCCTGATACGCCGGCAAGGTCAACCATCCGGGAAATGCGCGGAAGGTGCGACCGCCCAAGCCGTCGTCCGTGTAGCCCAGGATTCCGGTCGTGCGAAAGGTATGGCCGAACAGGTAGACCATCCCGACGGGCTCCGTCCCGCCGGGTAACGAGCCGCCCACGATCGCAAAGACGCGTTTCGCGGGATCGCTCTTATCGGAGGCGTCCAAGTAGGGCGCTGCATTGAAGATCTGCAGTCCGCTCATCACCAGGACGAGCAACGAGAGCGCCCACAGCCAGTGGCTCAGCCGCGCCACGATCGAGTGACGGTAGACAATCCTGCCCTCTAGATCGGTACGTCCCATGATATCGGCCATTGAACTCCCGTCCCGAGGCCGGTTGCCGTATTGCGGCGTACACTTCGCCCATGATGCGCCGGCTCCTCATCGCGAACCGCGGCGAGATCGCGATCCGGATCGCGCATGCCGCTCGCGAGCGCGGAATCGTCCCGCTAGGTATCTATAGCGAGGCGGACACGCACGCGTTGCACCGGCGCTTCATGGACGAGAGCCTTTGCGTCGGTCCCGCGGCTGCGGCCGAATCGTATCTCAACGTCGCATCGATCCTGACGGCCGCCCGTGAGCTGCGCGCCGACGCCATCCACCCCGGCTACGGCTTCCTGTCGGAGCAGGCCGAGTTCGCCCGGGCGGTCCTCGATGCCGGCCTCATCTTCGTCGGCCCGTCGCCGGCGGCGATCGCCGCCGTCGGGAACAAGATCGACGCACGCCGACGCGCGCGTGACCTCGGGATCCCGATCGTCCCCGGATACGACGGGGACGATCGATCGCTCGAACGACTGCGCGCCGAGGCCGAGCGCATCGGATTTCCCGTGATGATCAAGGCGAGCGCGGGAGGCGGAGGACGCGGGATGCGATACGTCGATGCTCTCGAGGACTTCGACGACGCGTTGCGCGCCGCCCGGCGCGAAGCGCAAGCGTCCTTCGGCGACGATGCGGTCCTGCTCGAACGTTCGCTCGTACGCCCCCGCCACGTCGAAGTCCAAATCCTCGCCGACAAGCACCGAAGCGTCGTCGCCTTGGGCGAACGGGAATGTTCGGTACAGCGCCGCCACCAGAAGATCGTCGAAGAATCTCCGGCCCCGGGCCTCGCCCCAGGACTGCGCGCCCGGCTCTCTGACGCCGCCGTGCGCTTTGCGCACGCCGTCGGCTATGAAAACGCCGGGACCGTCGAATTCTTGCTCGACCAAAGCGGCGCGTTTTACTTCCTCGAGATGAACGCGCGCTTGCAAGTCGAGCATGCCGTCACCGAACTCGTCTATGGGATCGATCTGGTCGGTCTCCAACTCGATATCGCAGCCGGCAAGGAGCTCCCGTTCACGCAGGCGGAGCTTCGGCCGCGCGGCTGGGCCGTCGAGGCACGCATCTACGCGGAAGACCCGCTAAGCGATTATGCGCCCTCGAGCGGGATGATCGAGCGCTGGGAGGTCCCGACGCCCCCGGGGATACGACTCGACGTCGGCGTCGAAGCAGGGAGCGACGTCTCGGTCTATTACGACGCGCTCCTCGCCAAGCTCATCGCCCACTCGTTCGAACGGGAAGCCGCGATCGATCGGCTCGCGAGCGCACTGCACCAAAGCCGCATCGAAGGCGTTCGGACGAACGTTCCGCTTCTGCTCGCCGTCCTGCGGGACCCGGCGTTCCGCCGCGGCGATCTCAGCACGGACCTGATCGAGGAGCGCGGTTTGCTCGACCATCTCGCCGCCGATGCGCGCGCCGAGCTGCTGCAGGCGGCGGCCTATCTCTTACAGACCGGCCGCGCGTGGCGGCTCGGCGGCGTCGGGATCCCGCTGCACCTGGAGCTCGACGGCCGCAGCGTACGACTGCTGGCGACGCGCCGCGGCGACGGCTGGCGGATCACAGGCGACCTCGAGGCGACGATCGACGCGCAGGGACCGGACACGTCACCGCCGCCGCGCGTGAGATTCGCTCCGCCGCCCGCAGTCTCGTCGGGTGCGCGCACCGCTCATCCGCGGGCCGGGACGGTGGCAGCCCCGATGCCCGGAAGGGTCACGGAGGTCGCCGTTCGCGCCGGCGAGACCGTCCGCCGACACGAGTTGCTCCTCGTCCTCGAAGCGATGAAGATGGAGCATCGCATCGAGGCTCCGCTCGCCGGGACCGTTCGAGAGGTCCTCGTCGAGCCCGGGATGCTGGTCGCGGGCGGCGCGCCGCTCGTTCGGATCGAATAGCGCATGCGGCTTGCAATTCTCGCACCGATCTCCTGGCCGACGCCGCCGCCGGGCTACGGTCCGTGGGAACAAATCGCCTACAACATCGCCGAAGGGATGCACCGCCGCGGTCACGATGTGACCTTGTTCGCGACCGGCAACTCGCGCACGTCCGGGAAACTCCACGCGGTCGTCCCCGTCGGCCTCAACGAAGATCGCGGACTCGACGAGCGTGTCTGGACGGCGTTGCACATTGCATCGCTGTTCGAACGCGCCGACGATTTCGACCTGATCCACAACAACTTCGACTGGCTGCCGCTGACCTACGCGCTGGCGACGCGGAGGCCGCCGATGCTGACGACGATCCACGGCTTCAGCTCCCCGCCGATCCTCGGCGCATACTACGCGGCGGCCCATCGTAGCTTCTTCTGCTCGATCAGCGACAGCGACCGCGACCCCGGCCTCGCCTACGTGGCGACGACGTACAACGGGATCGACCCGAATGAATTCACCTTCGTCGACCGCCCCGGCGACTATCTGGTCGCGCTCGGCCGCTTTCATCCCGAAAAGGGGATCCACCTCGCGATCGAGATCGCGCGCAAGGCCGGCGTCCGTCTCAAGATCGCGGCGATCCCGCAAGACGAGGTCTATTTCAGAACCGAGATCGCGCCGCATATCGACGGCGATCGCGTCCAATTCGTCGGGAGCGTCGAGCGCGAGGAGCGCGACGCGCTCCTCGGCGGGGCGCTCGCACTCGTCCACATGACGACCCGCCCCGAGCGCTTCGGCCTCGTCCTCATCGAAGCGATGGCCTGCGGGACGCCGGTCCTCGGCGCACGGATGGGCTCGATCCCCGAGATCGTCGCCGACGGCGAGACCGGTTTTTTGTGCGGCAGCGTCGACGAAGCCGTCGCCAAAGTGCCGCAGCTGGCCTCGCTCTCCCGACGACGATGCAGAGAACTCGTCGAGCGCACCTTCACCGTCGACAAAATGATCGAGCGCTACGCGGAAGTCTACGAACGGGTCCTCGCCCTCGGCGTACCCCCGCCTCCGACCGAAGAGCAGCTCCGTTGGCGGGCGCACGACTGGTGGGACCGGCCGATGGCGTTCACCGACATCCCGCCCAAACCGAGCCATTGAGGCCCCGTTACGCGCTTCGAGCCGTTTCTCGTCGCGACCAGGAGAGACGCTTGCGGGCGATCTCGGCTTTGCGCAGCGCCTCCTCGAGTGTCCTGGCACGAATGGTGAAGTGCCCCATCTTACGACGCAGTGCCGCATGGGTTTTCCCGTACAAGTGGAGCTTTAGGTCCGGGTCGGTCAGCAGATCGGAAACGCCGTTGAGGAGATCGCCCTGCCCCGTACCCAGGATATTCACCATGACCGCCGGACGGAGCAGCTCGGGCTCGACCAGCGGAAGATCGCAGATCGCCCGAACATGGGCTTCGTACTGCGAAATTTGCGTCGCATCGAGCGAATAGTGCCCGCTGTTATGCACCCGCGGCGCGATCTCGTTGACCAGCACGCGATCGCCTTGCTGGAAAAATTCGATACAGAAGGTCCCGATGATCCCGAGCTTGCGCGCGATCGTCATCGCATCCTCGCGGATCCGCGCGGCGATCCGCCGATCGATCCGTGCCGGGACGATCGTCGTCGCCAAGACGCCGTGATCGTGCTGATTCTCGGCGACCGGGAAGGTGATGATCTGATCGCGGGCGTTGCGCGTCGCGATGATCGAGAGCTCGCGGTCGAACGCAACGAAACCTTCACAGATCAAGGGACGTCCTCTCGCTTGCGCGACGGCCTCGTACGCTTCATCCTCGCTGCGGACGACCCACTGTCCTTTGCCGTCGTAGCCGCCCAACACGGTCTTCATGACCGCCGGCAAGCCGCAGACGGTCAGAGCGGCTTCGACGTCGTCGCGCGAACGGACGGGGGCGAACGGTGCGACCTCGATCCCGCACTCGCGGACGAACGCCTTCTCGAGCAACCGCTCCTGCGTGATCCGTAGGACTTCCGCGCTCGGTCTGACGAGCCGTCGATCCGCCTCGAGGGCGCGGATCGACTCGAGCGGGATGTTTTCGAACTCGTAGGTGACGACGTCGCTGCGCGCACCCAACTCTCCGATCGCGCGCAGGTCGTCGTAGGCCGCGACGATCTGCTGGTCTGCGACCTGGCCGGCGGGAGAGCTCGGGAAGGGCTCGAGCGTCACGACCCGATAGCCCATCCGCTTCGCCTCGACGGTCAGCATCCGCCCGAGCTGCCCGCCGCCCAAGATCCCGATCGTCTCGATCAGCCGACCCCGCTCCCTTCGTCGATCTTCTCCGACTCGACCATTCGTGCAGTCTGCTCCCTGCGCGCGGCCAGACGCTTTTCGAGCTCCGGATCGTTCAGCGCCAGGATGCGAGCGGCCAGCAGGGCGGCATTCCCGGCGTTCCCGATTGCGACGGTCGCCACCGGGACGCCGGCCGGCATCTGCGCGATCGAGAGGAGCGAATCGATCCCGTTGAGCGCGCGTGATTGGATCGGGACGCCGATGACGGGGAGCATCGTCTTGGCGGCGGTCATCCCGGGCAAGTGGGCGGCACCGCCGGCGCCCGCGATGATCACTCGCAACCCGCGCTCACGGGCGCTCTCGGCGTAGCGAAACATGAGATCCGGCGTCCGATGCGCCGAGACGATCCGCATCTCATGCGGGATGCCGAGCTCGGAGAGGACGGTCGCCGCCTCGCGCATCGTCGTGAGGTCGCTCCGGCTCCCCATGATGATCCCGACCAATGGTGGCATGCTCGGTTCTTCGAAAAAAAGCCGAGATTCACTCCGCAGGGTAGCCGAGCAAGGCAGGTGCTCGAGGCCGGACGGCTCGCCCGAGAGCGCCGGCACGGCCCCCGTTCGGACGCCGTCGGCCGAAACTGGGAATTGCGACTGTTCGAAGCGTAGAAGGCGCGCGCCATGGCGCGCTTTCTCACCGGAATCAACTACTGGCCTCGTCGCAGCGCAATGGCGATGTGGGAGGCGCTCGATCTCGGAGAGATCGGCGACGACTTCGCGAGGATCGCCTCGCTCGGCCTCGACGTCGTCCGCTTCTTTCTCATTTGGGAAGAGTTCCAGCCCGAGCCCAAGCGGATGGACCGGGAGGCCCTGCGCAAGCTCGACAGTGTCGTCGATCTTTTAGCCCAGCATCGTTTGAAAGCGATGCCGACGTTGTTCACGGGGCATATGAGCGGAGTCAATTGGCTACCGCCTTGGACTCTCGACCACGAACGCAAAGCCGAGCGCTTCCGTACCTTTACCAAGAGCGGCGAACAGCCGTACGGGATCGGCGACTTTTATACCGACGGCGATCTGTTCGCTGCGCAACGTCTCCACGTGCGGACGATCGGCGAGCGTTTCCGCGGTCACCCGGCGCTGTTTGCATGGGACCTGGGAAACGAATTCTCCAATCTGCGCATCCCCGACAGCCCGCGTGACGCCGCCGAATGGGCGAAACGCCTGACCGACGAGCTCCTTTCCGTCTCCGGTATACCCGTCACCGCCGGGACCCACGGTGAAGACCTCAGCCGTGACAACAACATCCGCCTCTCGTCGTTGTGCGGCGAATTCGCCTTCGCGACGATGCACGGCTACTCGGTCTACAGCACGTTTGCACGCGATCGGCTCGATCATGACATCGTCCCCTTTCTCGGCTCGCTGGCCGCATCGTTTGCACGCCGACCGGTTCTGTTCAGCGAATTGGGCAACCCGACGTGTCCGCCGGGGACGCTCTCGCCCTACGATCGCCAGCCAGTCGCCGGTGAATGGGTCGCGCCGAGCCGCCCGCCGAACGTCGCCAACCTCGCGCCCTTTGCGTGTCTCACCGAGCTCGAGATGTGCACGTATGCATATCACGCGCTCGATCGCCTCCACCGGCGCGGAGCGCTCGGCGGATTCTGGTGGTGTTACGCCGACTATATCCCCGAGCTCGCCGGCCGTCCTCCGTTCGACCGGGCGCCGCATGAGCTCTCTTTCGGGATCGTGCGAGCCGACGGGACACTCAAACCCGTAGCGCACACCTTGGCGAATTTTGCGCGGCAACGACGCGAAGTCCTCGACGTCCCCGTCCTTTCCGTCGACGAGAATACTTATTACCAAGACTTGCCCGATGCGATCGCGCGCGAATACGAGCGCTACCTGAGCTTGGAGGCGACCCGCTCCTCATAAGACCGCGCGAACCTGCACGGGGCCGTCGTCCCGTACCGTCCGGGCGGATCGAAGGCACGCCGGCTCAAGCGCTCGAGCGGGACGCTCCCTTCAGCGCCCTCGAGAGGAACGGTACGCCGAGCGCCGATGGATTCCCGGCGCAATCTCGATGATCCGTGTGTCCATACCGGCCCGCACTTTCGTCCTTTTTCCGGCGCTCGTTCCCCATGATAAAATCGGGCCGATGAAAACGATGATCATCACGGGGGCCTCCGCCGGCATCGGCCGAGCGCTTGCATTGCAGGCCTGCGGTGCGGGTTATTCGGTCTTCGCCGTCGCTCGGCGCCCGGATGCGCTCGCCCAGCTTGCGAACGAGGTCCACAACGCCGGCGGCACCATCGAGACGATGACCGCGGACATCAGCGACCTACGGACGGCCCCGCTCATCGTCTCCCGCGCGCTGGATCGTTTCGGGCGGATCGACATCGTCGTCAACAACGCCGGCTATGTGGTCGGCGGCGCACTGCTGCAGCAGCCCGACAGCGTGATCGCCGCGCAATTCGCGACCCACGTCTTCGGCCCGATCGCGCTGACGCGCCACGCGCTCGAAGCGCTGCGACGGGCGAAAGGGCAGGTTTTCTTCGTCGGATCGGGTGTCGCGCGCGTCCCGGTCAACGATCTGGGGGCCTATCCGGCTTCAAAGGCGGCGTTGCGCTCCGCCGTAACGACGATTCGCCGTGAGCTCGCACGCGACGGGATCGCCGTCACGTACGTCGATCCCGGCGTCGTCGATACGCAGTTCATGCGCCGGGCGGGGCTTGCGGGACCGGCACCGCGGCTCCTCATCTCGCCCGAAGAGGTCGCTCGCAAGATGTTGCGCGCGGTCGAGACTCGTCCACGGACGCTCAACGCGATCCCATGGCAAACGCTGCTGGTCGCGCTCGCCGAGCTGTTCCCGCGCGTCGCCGACGAGGTGCTCGTCCGTGCCCCGCAAATCGTCGGGGCGCGCGCACTCCCACCCTCCGCTCCCGAGGGCGAGACCCAGCCCCAGAACGGCACGCAGCCCGAGAGCGAGGTACGGTCCGAAAGCGACGCTCAGCCCGAAAGCAGCCTCGAGCCTCCACCCGCGGCTCCCGAGCCCGCTCCCGAGGGAGCGCCGGCGCCCGCCGAGGCGGGGGACGGCGTCTCGGTCGCGCTCGAGCCGGTTGCACGCCGGATGGAGCGGGTGAATCTCAATGAGGAGTTCGTGCGCAGTCTGCTCGTACCGGGAGCGCTATTGGAGCTTGGAGACGTCGCGATGCGGTGGGCCGGCATGCCCAACAAAAACGAGCGAGCCGTGACCGCCGAAGTCCTCGACGCCCTTGCGCAAGCCGGCTACCTCGAACCTTCCGGCGAGAACGCTTGGCGGGTCGTGAAAGCGCCCGACTAGTGCAGCACCGCGGCTACCAATAGACCTCGTCTTTCGCCTCGGTATCGGTGAATTTTCCGAAGACCTGCGGGTCGGCCGCAAAGAGATGCCGCAGATCGGTGATGCGCGCGTCGTCGAAGGGATGGTCGCGCTGCCAAAATGCGCCCTTGTCGCCGTACTTCTCTTTCAGTATCTCGAAGAACCAGATCATCCCGTAGGGGTTGAGTACCCCCGTCGCCGCCGCGATCCGTGCACCTTCTTCGTCGGCTTGGGCCTCGACGTGACGCGAGAGATTGGCGTCCTGGGCCTGCATCGCCGTCCCAAGGGCGTACTGGGCCCCGGCCCCCGCCAGCGGCCCGAGGATGAGGGCGGCGAAGATCCCGGCGATCCCGCCGATCGTCCCGACCGTCTCCGCGTTACGGATCCGTTTTGCGACGTGATGCAGGACCATATGCCCGGCTTCGTGCGCCAGCACGCCGCCGAGCTCGTCCCGATTCTTCACGAGTTGCAGCAACGGCTCGTTGACGTAGATGTTCCCGCCCGGGACGGAAAATGCGTTGGCCGAATCGCCCTTGACGATATAGAAGCGCAGCGGATACGGATAGCGACTCGCAACGGTGCGCGCGATGATCGCGCCGACCTCGTTGAGATGCTCGTAATATGCGGAGTCGAAGAGGATGTCGCCGCCGTCGCGTAGGTCGGCGAAGACTTCATCGCCGAGCTGCTTTTCGTCGAGAGCCGCTGAAGCAGGCGCGGCATCTACGACTGCGCAGCATCCCGCCGCCGCGATCAAACCGGTGAGGAGACTCTTGCGCCGCATCCGTCGTACCGTTTCGTTTGAAATTCCATGAACGCTTGGACCCGCCTGCGCTTCTTGCACCTCCTGACCGCGATCGCAGGCACGCTTGTGATGCTGAGCTTTGCCGCCGACGCGCAACCGCCCGTCAGCCGGTACATGCCGCCACTGGGGATGCTGGCCGGGATGACGCGCACCGACAGGGTCGATGCGAACACCCCGCTGCACGTCGTGATCGAACTCGAGCCGAAGGACGGCGATCTCGAAGCGCTGGCCGCCGCCAGCCTCGACCCCGCCTCGCCGCAGCACCACGAGCCTCTCACCCAAGCGCAATTCATCGAGCGCTTCGCCCGCAGCCGGGAGGACGTCGATCGGCTCGCCGCCTGGTTGCGCGCGAACGGTGCGCGTGACGTCTATGTCGCCGCGAATCGTCTCGTCGTCGCCGGGACGCTGACGACGGCGCAAGCCGAAGCCGCCTTCAAGACGAAGTTCGCGATCTTCGCGCAGGGAGATCGCACCGCCGTCGCGCCCACCTCGCCACTGACGCTCCCGGTCGCCGGGATCCGGGCGGTGCGCGGTGTGATCGCTGCGACCGATACGCACCTCGCCGACGTCCCGGCGAGGTTCACGACGTTCCGCGGCGCATGGTACACGCCGGCGCAATTCCGGGAAGCATACGATGCTCTTCCAAACGGCGGAGAGCATGCGACGATCGCCCTGATCGAAGATGCCGGCGATCGTTTCGACCTCGAGGATCTCAAGCCGTTTCTCAGCGCAAGCGGTGCCCCGCCCGGCGCATCGGCGGCGCGCGTCAGCGAGCGTCTCTTCGTCGACAAGCCGATACGATCGGATTGCGGACGCGACGATCGCGGTCAAGAGCCGAGCATCGACGTCGACGCCGCCCTGACGATGGCGCCGCTCGCGAACATCGAGATTCGCTATGAAGACCTGTGCGCGCGCGGCGACGAGGGGACGGTCGCACTCGAGCGGGTCCTCGACCAAGCACAGCCTCCGAGCGTCATCGTCCTCCCGATCGTCGCCGGGCCGGTCTACGGCCCGACGCGCGATACCTACGGACCGCCCTCGATCCCATATCTCGAAGCCGCGCTCCGTGGGATCCCGATCGTCGTCCCGGCCGGGGACGACGGCGCCTACGGCTACCACATCAAGGGGATCGAAAAACCCGCCGTCGCCTATCCATGCGTCCTCCCCTACGTCATTTGCGCGGGCGGGACGCAGCTCGGCGAGCGCACCGACGAATCCGCCGCGACCGGTCGGCGTCCGAACCCGCGCTCGGCACCGACGCGACCACCGCAAGGCCGACCGCTCGCGGGCCCGTTTGACGAAGGACCGTGGAACGACGGTGCGAACGCGACCGGCGGCGGGATCTCGGCCGATCCGCGACCGGCCTGGCAAACTGCGCCGGAGGCGTTCGAATTCTCCCCGCAGTTCGTGAAGTATCGCATCGTCCCCGACGTCTGTGCCGATGCCGCCGGACATCTCCGATCGTATTGGCATGACTACGGCTTCGGCGGTGTCGCAGGGACGAGCGAAAGCGCGGCGATCGTCGCCGCCGAAATCGCCGCCGTCAACAGTACCGTGCCCCCCGAGAAGCGCATCACCGGTCCCGGCGATCTCTACGCGCTTGCGCGCTCCCACCCCGAGGCGTTCCGCGACGTCGTGCGCGAGAACGATCGCGGCTACATCGACAACACGATCCGGCCCCGCATCCTGCCGCCCCCGCTCGATTACCGCGGGGCGCTCCCTTCACCGCCGCCGCTGGTCCAGGGTTGTGCCGGGGTCCAACCGGAGGGCTGCACCGTGAAAACAGGCTACGACGCGGTGACCGGGATCGGCTCCATCAAAGAGCGCGCCGCAGCGCAAGCGCTATGAAGAACACGACCGTCGCCAGGAGGACGATCGTCGCCCCGCTGGCCGATTGCAAGTAATAAGAAAGATAGAGTCCGCCGACCGAGCAGGCGGCCCCGATCGCGACCGCGATCGCCATCATCGGGATGAAGCGCTTCGTCATTTGCGCCGCCGCCGCGGCCGGGGTGACCAATAAGGCCGCGACCAGCACGATCCCGACCGACTCGAGGGAGACGATGATCGTCAATGCGAGGAGTACGAGCAAGACGTAATCGACCAACGGGACGCGGATACCGCTTGCCTGCGCGACGACCGGATCGAACGACGAGTAGAGCAGGGGGCGAAAGAGGAGGAGGATCGCGAACGCGACGACGACCGCCAGGCCGACGATCACTTGGAGATCCGTCGCCGAGACGGCGAGAATATTCCCGAAGAGATAGTCTTGGAGATCGACGCTGTAGCGCGGAGCCCGGCTCATGAGGAAGATACCCAGCGCGAACGCGCCGGTGAACAGGACCCCGATCGCGGTATCGAGTGAGACGCCGCCGCGCCGGTTGACGAAGCCGATCCCAAGCGCGGTGAGGATCGCAACGATCCCGGCACCGATCGCGTAGTCGGCCTTGCGCAAGTAAGCGATGACGATCCCGGCGAACGAGGCGTGAGCGATCCCGTCGCCGATGAACGAGAGCCTGCGCAGGACGACGTAGGTTCCCATGACCGAGCAGAGGACGCCGACGATCAGCGCCGCGACGAACGCGCGCTGCATGAAATCGTACTCGAACGGCGTGAGCAGGACGTCCATCAGACCCGGAGGTGTCCGTGCACGTGCGTATGCTCGCGAATCCCGGCGTATGCACCGGAGTCCAGGACGTCCCGGGGCGTACCGGCGGCGAGTATCTTCCGATCGACGACGATCATCCGGTCGAACCACTCCGGCGCACGATCGAGGTCGTGGGTTGCCATGAGGACCGGCAACCCGCGGCCGACCCGCTCGCGTATCAGCGCGAGCAGAATCTCTTCGGTCGCCGCATCGACGCCCGTCGTCGGCTCGTCGAGGAGCAGGATGCGCGGCTCCTGCGCGAGCGCGCGCGCGACGAACGTCCGCTGCTGTTGTCCGCCCGAGAGCTGCGCGATGTGCCGACGCGCGAGGCCGCGCAGCCCCAGCGCTTCTATCGCCGCATCGACGACCTCGCGATCGTGCGCTCCGAAGCGTTCCCAAGGACGCAGGTGCGGAAACCGGCCCATCGCGACGACGTCCCACACGCTCACCGGGAAGCGCCAATCGACTTCTTCGACTTGCGGGACGTATCCGACCGTCCCGGGCGGCAAACGGCGCGGTCGTTTCCCGAAGACTTCGATGATCCCGGCGGCCGGCTCGATGAGGCCGGCGACGGCCTTGAGGAGCGTCGATTTCCCGGAGCCGTTCGGACCGACGATCCCGAGCGCCTCACCCTCGTTCACCAGGAAATCGACGTCGTCGAGCGCGGTGACCGAGCCGAAGCGGACGGTGAGCGCGCAGGCGCGAACGGCGCTCATTTGAGGGCGTTCACGATCGTGTCGGTATCGTAATCGATCATCCCGATGTACGTTGCGACGCGCGGATCGGTCCCCACCGAGTCGTCGTACAGATCGGCGACGATTTTGATCCCCGCGCTGTGCGCCAACGCCTGCGCAAGCTTCGGACTATATTCGGGCTCCGTGAAGATCGCGCGCGCATGATAGCGTTTGGCAAGATCGACGAGATGCGCCACCTCGCTTGGGCTGGGATCGCGCCCCGGCGAGACTTCCAAGACACCCAAGAGCCGCAGCCCGAAGCGGCGCGCATAATACTCCCATGCGTTGTGATAGACGATCATCGTCCGCTGCGCCGCGGGGATCGTTTGAATCTTTCGGCTCGTCCGCACGGCTAAGGCGACGATCGCCTTGTCGTACGTTCGCGCGCGTTGCGCGTAGGACATCGAGTGGGTCGGATCGGCCCGTTCGAGCGCGGCGGCGATTTTCGCGACGTAGAGCCGCGCGAGCAACGGATCCATCCACAGATGCGGGTTCTTATCGCGAATCGGCAGACCGTCCGTACAGACGACGACTCGCAGAGTCGGATTCTTCGCGTTCGCGATCGTCCGTGCGAGCCAGGTCTCGAGCCCCGCACCGTTCTCGATCAGGATGTCGGCGTTGTGCAGCTTGACGATATCGGCCGGCGAGGGCTGGTACTCTTCGGGGGAGGCCCCGACCGGGACGAGACTCGTAACGGCGGCATCCGGGCCGGCGATCGGTTGGACCAGTGCAGCCAACGTCGTCAGCGTCGTGACGACCTGCAGCTGCCGGGCTTGCGCGGCGAGCGGAACGAGCACGACTCCGAGCGCGACGGCGGCGGCGCGGATCACTGGCAACGCGCGCATCGTCCGTAAAACTCGACGGAATGAGCATCGAGCTCGAAAGCATGGTGCCGGCGCAAGATCTCGGCGAAGGCCTCGGTCGCCGCGCAACCGACCTCCTCGACGTGCCCGCACTTCCGGCAAATCGCGTGATGGTGATGGTCGGTCGTGCAAAAGACGTAGGTCTGCTCCCCGTCCTCGTCGGGCCGCGACGATGCGACCCCGAGCGAGACGAGCAGCTCCAGCGTCCGATAGACGGTCGAGAGCGAGACCTCGCTACCGAGGGAGCGCAGGAGCCGGTGAATCGCCGTGGCTGAGAGGTAGCGTCGCTCGGTGCGCAGGAGCCGGGTGATCTGCTCTCGACTCCGGGTCGCGTATAAGTTGCGAGCCATTTTCAAATTTCTTGCGACGGCCGTTGGATCGAGCCCTTTTCTGCAAGTCGGTAGCATGGGAGGGTTCGGCCGTCGGAGTCGGAAACGGGAGCCACTACATGTTCCTCGCGAGCGTCTTCACGGTCTTCGCGCTCGGACTGCGCCACGGCGCCGATCCCGACCACCTGGCCGCGATCGACAACGTCACCCGAAACTCGTACGCCAGGATGCCTCTTCTGAGCCGGTTCGCGGGGACGCTCTTCGCCCTCGGGCACTCGATCATGGTCCTCTCGATCGCGGCGCTCGTCGGGCTGCTCGGCTCCCGCCTCGCCGTCCACTCGCAAGCCGTCGAGCTTGCCGGGACGTGGCTTTCGATCGTAATCCTCTTCTTGCTGGCGGCGCTGAACGTTCAGCAGCTTACCTCGAGCTCGGTGGCAAACGTGCGCGGCGTCCGCACGCGGCTGCTCCCCAAGGCGCTGCGCGAGGGGACGAGCACGTTGCTCGCGATCCCGATCGGCTTGCTCTTCGGCTTCGGCTTCGAGACGTCGAGCCAAATCGCAACCTATGCGATCGCGTTCAGCCTCTCCGCCGGCGTCGAAGGCGCGGTACTCGTGGGGGCGGCATTTTGTCTCGGGATGATCTGCACCGATACGCTCGACAGCGTCCTCGTCCATCGCCTCGTCTCGTTTCACGCCGACGACATGCCGCCCGTCGTTCGCGTGTGGCTGTGGAGCGTTACCGCCATCGCGGTCTTCGTAGCGCTCTACGAGCTGGCACAGGTCCTCGGTTGGAAGCCGCCGTTCGACGATCTCGCCGTCAGCGGGGCGATCGTCGGCGTGCTGGTCGCGGTCTTCGCCTATGTCTACGTCGCAACGCGCCGCGGCGGGATGGGAGGCGAGCGCCGGCTGGCCGTAGAGACGGTCAAGGACCTTTGACACTGCGGGGGCGAACCGCTATAATCGCCGTCGGTTTCGGGGATGTAGCTCAGCTGGTAGAGCACTTGCTTCGCATGTAAGGGGTCGGGGGTTCGAGTCCCCCCATCTCCACCAACAGGAAACGCCTATTTTACAAGGCGTTTTGCTTTTTTGACTCCGCCGGCGCGGGGCTGAAATCGTGACCACTTACAATTCTGATAAGTGGTCATGAGCTCGATGATCTTACGACAATAGCTGCGCTACTCGGTTCGAAAACTGCCGATCTGAGCGGCCACGCCGAGGTCATGGACGGGAAGGCCGGCTTCATGGTAAAATGAACAATTCCAGCCGCGCAATTGGTGGCTGCCACCGGCTCTGGCGAACAACGCAACATTCGCCATAGAAAAAGGGAAGCGCTTATGTTGGAGCCTGGCGTCGGCCGGCAAATCCTACCCATCCCGGACACACGGCACGTTGGGGTAACGACCTACGACGCCAAGGATCCCGATACGAAGTTTCCGCCCATCGAGCCGCTTCGCCCCCCAACGGGTGCGCCGAACGTGCTTATCGTGTTGCTCGACGACGTTGGATTCGGTGCGTCGAGCGCGTTTGGTGGACCGGTACAGATGCCCACCGCGGAGCGTCTTGCGGCAAACGGTTTGAAGTATAACCGCTTTCATACCACCGCGCTTTGCTCGCCCTCGCGCCAAGCGCTCCTTACTGGCCGCAATCATCATTCGGTCGGCATGGGCGGCATTACGGAAGTCGCAACGTCGGCGCCGGGATATTCGTCGGTACGCCCTCAATCGGCAGCGCCGCTCGCGGAAGTTCTCAAGCTGAACGGATACTCTACCGCGCAATTTGGAAAGTGTCACGAAGTGCCGGTGTGGGAGACGAGCCCGATGGGGCCATTTAATCAGTGGCCCACTGGCAGCGGCTTCGAACACTTTTACGGTTTCATCGGCGGTGAGACCAATCAATACGCGCCTGCGCTCTATCGCGACACGGTACCCGTAGAGCCTCCCGACGATCCAGAGTATCATCTCACCGTCGACATCACCGATCGTGCAATTGAGTGGATCGGACAACAGCGCGTTTTGATGCCGGAGAAGCCGTTCTTTGTCTACTTCGCGCCGGGCGCGGCGCACGCGCCACATCACGTGCCCAAAGAATGGGCCGACAAGTATAAAGGCAAATTCGACCAGGGATGGGATGCACTGCGCGAAGAGTCGTTTGCACGTCAAAAGAAACTGGGCGTCGTTCCGCAGGACGCTGAGCTAACCAAACGGCCTTCGGAGATCCCAGCCTGGGATGCGATAGTTCCCGACATGAAGGCGATTCTCGCACGGGAGATGGAAGTCTACGCCGGATTCCTAGAGCACACCGACCATCACGTCGGACGTCTCATCGATGCGCTGGATAAGCTAAAGCAGCTCGACAATACGCTGATTTACTATATCATCGGCGACAACGGCGCTTCCGCCGAAGGCTCTCTCAACGGCTGCTTCAACGAGCTGCTGGTACTCAACGGTGTAACGGGCGTCGAAACGCCCGAGTTTCTCAAATCGCGTATCGACGAGTTCGGTACTCACGACGCCTACAATCACTACGCCGTGGGGTGGGCGCACGCGATGGACACGCCGTACCAATGGACCAAACAGGTCGCGTCCCACTGGGGCGGCACGCGCAACGGTGCGATCGTTCACTGGTCGCGCGGCATCAAGGCCAAGGGTGAACTGCGCACACAGTTTCATCACGTCATCGACGTTGCGCCGACGATTCTCGAAGCGGCGGGGCTACCGCATCCGACGCTCGTCAACGGCACAGCGCAGAAACCGCTCGAAGGTTTCTCGATGGCGTACTCGTTCGATGACGCGAAGGCGGCCGATGCCCACGAAACGCAGTACTTCGAGATGTTCGTGAACCGCGGCATCTATCACAAGGGATGGACGGCGGTGACGCGTCACAGCACTCCATGGCTCATGGGGACGGCTTTACCACCGATCGACGACGATGTCTGGGAGCTCTACGCGCCCGGCGACTGGACACAGGCGCACAACATCGCCAAGGAGCAACCGCAAAAGTTGCACGATCTGCAGCGGCTATTCTTGATCGAAGCGGCGAAATACAACGTGTTACCGCTCGACGACCGGCGCGCCGAGCGAGCCAATTCCGATTTAGCCGGACGTCCGGTGCTCATCAAGGGCAAGACTCAACTGCTGTTCGGGACGATGGGGCGGCTTAGCGAGCACTCCGTTCTCAACCTCAAGAACAAATCGCATTCCGTTTCCGCGCAACTCGTCGTCGGCGGCAGGGACGCCGAAGGCGTGATCGTTGCGCAAGGCGGCAAGTTTGGAGGATGGTCGCTTTACGCAAAAGCTGGCAAACCTGCGTACTGCTATAATTTCGCGGGAATCCAGTCGTTCAAAGTGTACGGTGACGTTGTCATACCCGCCGGCGAACACCACCTGCGGGCGGAGTTCGTCTACGACGGCGGCGGTCTGGGGAAGGGCGGCGCCGTGACCCTCTACCTCGACGGGAAAAAGTGCGGCGAAGGCCGCGTCGAGCACACGGTGCCAATGGTGTTTTCGGCGGACGAAACGTGCGACGTCGGCGTTGGGACGGGAACGCCGGTAAGCGACGACTATCCCGAACGCGGCAACGAGTTTAATGGCAAAGTGAAATGGGTGCAGCTCGACATCGGAGCGATCGACGAAAGCCACCTGGTCACCGTCGAAGATCTCTACCGCATCGCGATGGCCCGCCAATAGGGA